>Ga0075424_100004512_pt1 | contig 13155 bp, 12 predicted proteins | sample SoiMethybrSBSTD3_FD_75301 | JGI IMG/M metagenome (GOLD analysis project Ga0075424, IMG submission 75301) | Bulk soil microbial communities from a Populus tree surrounding site in Tennessee, USA - Soil MetaG P. TD hybrid SBSTD3 | ecosystem: Environmental > Terrestrial > Soil > Tree plantation... | reverse complement strand
CCGCCCAAAAGTAAAGCCTTAACTACGTCGTAACCTTTTGATTTTTCGTGGCTTTTTTTGCGCTTGAACGGTCATCTCTGAAGCCCGCCTTCAGGCGTTTGACACCTGGCGTTCAGTAGGGGAAAAATCCTTCGTGGAAAGATTCATCTCGGCAGCCAAATATTTGACGATTTGGGGCCGGTTTACCGCCGCCCAGCCCTCTTTCGGAGCTATTGGCGCTGCGTCGGTTTACTTCCCTGTCATTGGTTTTACGTTGGGTCTTGTTCTAGCGTTTTCCAATTATGCTCTGGCGCCCTACCTTCCCACGGAGATTCTTAGCATCACGCTCATCATGGTCGTCATCATTTTGACCGGCGGATTGCACCTTGAAGCCCTTTATCTGACGTTCGCTGCAAGAGATCCAAAAATCAGCTCGCTCGATCATCGAGGAAACGGTGCGATTGGCACGATCGCTCTCGTTATGGTGCTTCTCTTCAAGGCCGCCGCTCTCGACAGCATCGATCAGAAGGTCACTCTCAGCTTATTGCTAGCTCCGGTTCTGGCACGTTGGACGTTATTGGTTTTTATTTTTGGCTACCAGGCGCGCTGCGAAGAAATGGCCAAAGCTATTGCTCAACAAATGAAGCTCTGGCATTTGCTCCTCGCCACCGCTGGAACTTTGGGTCTTACGAGTTACTGGCTCGGCCGGAGAGGACTCTGGATTGCGCTGGTGCTGTCACTGCTGTCCTTGTTGACAAGAAATCTCTTTTATCGGCTCCGAGGAATGATCACTTCCGAACAGTTCGGCGCGATCATCGAACTCGCAGAAACCCTTTCACTGACTCTACTAGCATCGATTTAGCTCGCGGCACCGCTGTTGGATGGAATTCATAAAACCACTATCCCCGGTTCTTTCAGTGTTTTTGCTGATCGCCAGCGGATTTGTCTTTGCCCACTGGAAAAAAATCAATCTCGCTTCCGTGACCGAGATAATCGTTTATCTGGGCACGCCGTCTCTCGTGTTCAGCGCGCTCGCAGGTAAAGCGCTCGTTGCCGAAGACATCCTATTATTGTTCGTCGGCAGCGCACTCATCTTCAGCGTCGTCGGAATCTTGATTGTTGTTTATTCTGTCGTATTTGGGTTTCACTCGCGCGGTTTTGCGCTACCGATCCTTTTCATGAACGCGGGAAACATGGGCATTCCGTTGGCGTTATTTGCGTTCGGTCCTGCCGGCATGCAGCGTGCGACATTACTTTACGTCCTCACCGCATTCCTGCAGTACTCGCTCGGCATTTATATCCTGAACGGGCGCGCCAATTGGACTGAAATTTTTCGCCTGCCGTTGATCTATGCATCGATTGGAGGCGTTTACTTCAATCTGACGCAGATTCGTATTCCTGAAGCGCTGGCGCAGCCGATTAACATGCTCGGGCAGGCGACCATCCCATGGATGCTGATTAGCCTCGGTTACCGGCTTCATGAAGTTCGTTCACTCCAATGGGGTCATGCATTGGGGGGCGCGCTGCTGCGCATTCTCGGCGGTTTTGCTGCAGCCAGTGCTGCTGTCCTGGTGATTGGCGCTCAGGGCATCAATCGCCAGGTTTTGCTTCTTTACGGCGCCTTGCCTGCGGCCGTGGTGAATTTCATTCTCACCGAGAAATATAGCCAGGACCCAGCATTAGCCGCCTCCGTCGTCGTCATCAGCACTTTTTTATCCGTCTTTACCATCCCTGTGGTTTTATGGCTGGTCCTATAAAGAGCCGCTGTCTCCAAATATGACTTTGAGTGACAACCGACTCTTGACAGTAGTGATGTCACGTTATACGGTCCGCCTACATTGATTCACAGCTCTGGGTTCAAAGGGAAGTCCGGTGCGATTCCGGCGCGGTCCCGCCACTGTGAAGGCCACGAAAGCCGCAGACAGCCACTGTCCTGATGCTTAGAAGGATGGGAAGGCGCGGCGAGTAGAAATACGCCTGAGCCAGGAAACCTTACCAGAGTTTTTGACCGGCCTCTCCGGAGAAGAGAGAAAGGTGCCCATCCTTTTCCCGGCATTTTTGAGGCCGTCGGTTCAAGCTATGAGACTGGCCTCATTTTTTTTACTATCCGTTTTGCTCCATGCGCTGGCCTTGGCCTGCCCAATTTCCTTTGCGAAACCGCAGCAGCTCGATCTCATTCAAGTCAGCATTTTACCGGCCGACTACGAGTCCAGTGATGCCAGAGGCGGAGCTCCCTCTAGCGGGAATTTGCCCGGTTTACCCGCTGCAAAATCATCCATGCGCAGATCTGCGGCTGGCGCGAAAACGGTTTTTCCGATCCGGAATAGTGACGCCGCACCGCAAAAACAATCAATGCCCGTTGCACCCGAGGGGCCTGAGATCCAGAGCTCGGCGCTGATCTTTGTCCCATCTCGGCCAGGCGAAAATCAGAGTAAGGCCTCTAGGGAAAATTTTTATGCTGCCGATGGGGATGCCGCAGGAGAAAATGGAGATGGCGTCGGCGGAAACGGATCGGCAGTACTGGGCAGCGGCGCTGGCGACGGAAAGAATGGCGGCCAGTATGGCGCAAATTTGACGCAACCGCGCTATCGAGAAACGCCTAAGCCCAATTATCCGCAAAGCGCCCGGCGAAAAGGTCGCGAGGGCACGGTTTTGCTCCGCGTTTTAGTTAACGAAGAAGGGCGAGCAAAAGCCATAGAGATCAACAAAAGCTCGGGCGACGACGCATTGGATCGTGCTGCCCAAGAAGCGATCCAAGGATGGCGCTTCATCCCAGCCCGCTATGGTGAGAAAGTTGTGGAAAGCTGGATCCGTATTCCCGTCGATTTTCGTCTTGCCGATACCCATGCTCGATAGAAGAGAAGGAGGGAGGTCAAGGCTAATCATTAACCGCAGGCGGATGTAAGGGAAAGAGGTCACTCGCCACCTCTCCGTTCCACCACCACAAACGTCCAATCTAAAATGGGTGACGGGCAAAGTGAGGCGGGAAATCCTCTGCTGCCCCGCAACTGTAGGAGCTACGAAACCGCATTAAGCCACTGCTCAAGGAATTTGCGAAGCTAGGTTTTCGAATTTGGTCTAGGCCAAAGCCTGTTTTCAGCCAAGTCAAGGCATCGAAAATCTGCAAGCAATCGTTGGCGGGAAGGCGCGGCGAGTAGGTTTGAAGCTCGAGCCAGGAGACCTATCCGAACTGCCTCAACATGCCCCTTTCGTGGGTGAAGGAGGTTTCGATGAGGATTGTTTTACTGGTTTTCTGTTTCTCTTTATTTCTGCCGCTCAGTCTGCGCGCCGCGCAAGCGCCGGAGCCGACGCTCCCACCCGTGTTCGTAACTTCAACGCGCACGGAAACGCCTCTCGAACAGGTCACCACATCAGCGTCGCTGATCGACTCCAAGGACATTGAAAATCAGCAGGCGGAAATGGTTCTCGAAACCCTACGGCGTGTGCCGGGATTGGAAGTGGTCCAATCGGGATCCAACGGCAACAACGCGACAGTTTTCATTCGGGGATCGAACTCGGATCATGTCTTGGTCCTGGTTGACGGTGTCGAAGTTAACAGCACGACCGTCGGGGCTTTTGACTTCGCCCATCTGACCACCGACAACATCGAGCGCATCGAAGTTCTGAGAGGCGCCGGTGGCACGCTCTACGGCTCGCAAGCGATCGGCGGCGTGATCAACATTATCACGAAGAAAGGTCAGGGACCTCTCGAGGCGGGGCTATCACTGGAAGGCGGCAACGGTTGGACCAATCGCCAAGCATTGACTCTGAAAGGCGCAGCGGGAAATCTCGGCTACTTTTTCAACGGTTCGCGCTTGGCGAGTCAGGGTTTTCGTAGCGTCAACGACGATTACCGAAACCTCACCTCGTCAGCCCGCCTGGATTACCAGGTAACTGAGGACGCAAGGCTTACGGGAATTTTTCAATTCATCAAAACCAATGTGGGTTTGTTCAACAATAATAATTTCGCTTCGCAGCCCGATCCCAACGCTCGCGAAGCCGGTACTCAATACCTTGCAAAAGGGGAGTGGCAGCAAAAGATTTTGCCGAACTGGGATTATCGAATCTCCGGCTCGATGTTCAAAGAGCACTTTACGGATACTGACGATGTCGATAGCTGCGTCTTTTTCGGTTCTCCCTGTGACTTCTCACGGACTCACGACATCTTTCGTACCCGCATTGACACTGGGGAGTTGCAAACCAACTATCGCTTCCAAGACTGGAGTACGACCACGTTCGGATCTCAATACCAACGGAGATCGGCGGATACCGTCGGTGGCATCGACAAAGCAATCAGAAACCTGAGCTACTACTTGCAGGAGCAATTACAGTTGCTGGACCAGCGTTTGATCATGATTCCGGGCATTCGCCTGGACGACAACCAGAGCTTCGGCACGGCGTGGACGCCTTCCTTCTCTACTGCTTATCTTTTTCGCGAAACTGGAACAAAGCTTAAAGCAGGCTATGCCAAAGGCTTCAAAGCGCCGTCATTGAACGAGCTGTTTTTTCCCGCGGCCTTCGGCTGCCCTGCGTTTGGCAATCCCAATCTCAAGCCGGAGCGAAGCTGGGAATTGAACGCTGGTGTTGAGCAAGATCTCCTGAGCGAGCGGGTCCAACTCGGTGTCACTTACTTCCACCGCGAGGTAAAAGATTTGATCGAGGGACAGCCGATCCCAGGTGATCCTTTCGGTTGTTTTCGCGCCCAAAATATCGGCATCGCGCGTTTCGATGGCGTTGAGTGGAGTTTAGCGGTGAAACTTCTCGAATCCGTGACGCTGAATGCAAACTACACCTATCTGGACTGGGATACAGCGGATGGCAAACTTCCGCGTCGGTCGAGAAATATCGGCAATGTGACCCTGAACCATGTTTACGCAGAGTGGAATACGAATCTGAGCGTAAATATGGTGGGCCGCCGCGATGATTTCAGAGCCGCGTCGCCGTTTGGCAATATCACCACAGCGGGTTATGCGATCTTCAATGTCGCTTCCTACTATACTTTGCCGTGGCGTGTGCCGGCGGTAAAAGAACTGAAGTTATTGGGCAAAATTGAAAATTTGTTCAATAAAAAATACGAGCAGGCAGATGGTTTTCGTGCGCCACCGCTCAATTTTTTGCTTGGCGTTCGCGCCACATTCGGCAGCTGAATCAAGCCTATTCCGGTTGATCGGCAAAGCCAGGAACCAGTGATCGCCGCGTCGTTAGGGCGGATGACTCATGGCCAAAAACATTATTATGATCACCGGCGGCGCGCGCTCCGGAAAGAGCAGGTACGCCGAAGAACGCGCCGCAGCCTTGGGCGCGCGGCCACTCTATATCGCGACTGCCGAAGCGAAAGACGAAGAAATGACCCGACGCATCAGGGAACACAAGCTGCGGCGCGGCAGTCATTGGCTGACGGTCGAAGAGCCGGTCGAACTATGCTCGGTTTTGCTGGCGCAGCGTGGTCGAATTGACGCGGCCTTGATCGATTGTGTGACCCTTTGGCTGAGCAATCTTATGCTTCGCGAGGATGAAAATTCCGTCGACCAAAAAGTGAGCGATCTACTCGAACTATTACCGCGCCTCGATTTCCATGCGCTGTTCGTCACTAACGAGGTCGGATGGGGAATTGTCCCGGACAATCCGCTCGCGCGTCGCTTTCGCGATATAACGGGCTCATTCAATCAGCGTCTTGCAGCTGTTGCCACCGAAGTTGTTCTCATGGTCACCGGTTTTCCGGTGATCGTAAGAAAGGCCGCGGCATGCTCCTAGAGGAAATGCTTGATCAAATTCACCCGCTGAGCGTGTCATTCGATGCGGCCGCGCAGCGCCACCTCGATTCATTGACAAAGCCGCAGGGCAGCTTGGGCCGGTTGGAGGAGCTTGCGCGTCGTGTGGCCGTCATTCAAGAGACAATCCCACCGCGTCTCGGAGCCAAGCTCATATTCGTCTTCGCTGCTGACCATGGTATTACCGAAGAACGGGTCAGCGCCTATCCCAAAGCGGTCACCGCGCAAATGACCCAAAACTTTCTCGATGGCGGAGCAGCCATTAACGTTCTGGCACGTCACTATCAAATCAAAACCGAAATTATCGATGTTGGCGTGGATCATGACTTTATTCAATGCCGTAACTTGCGCCACTGCAAGTTACGCCGCGGTACAGCGAATTTCTCCCGCGGACCGGCTCTCACTCGCGAGCAGGCGCGCCGTTCCGTGGAGCTTGGCATTCAATTAGTCAAACAGTCGGTACCTGAAGCGTTGTTTTTGCTCGGCGCCGGCGAAATGGGCATCGGCAACACCACTAGTGCGGCTGCTATCGTCTGCGCAATGACGGGCGCGGCGCCGCCAGATATTGTCGGTCGCGGCACCGGCATCGATGACGAGACTCTTGCTCGAAAAATTACCGCGGTCGAGAACGGCCTTCGGATCAACTTTCCCGATCCCCACGATCCTCTCGACGTACTTGCAAAGGTCGGCGGACTGGAAATCGGCGCCATTGCCGGTGTTATTATCGGTGCAGCGGCATTTCGGCTGCCTATGGTCGTCGACGGGTTCATTTCCAGTGTCGCAGCGCTTGTCGCGCACCGATTTTCGCCGCACGTTCGAGAGGTTCTCTTCGCCTCGCACTTATCTGCCGAAAAAGGGCATCGGTTAGTGCTTGACGAACTCCATCTCAATCCTGTGCTCGATTTGGGCATGCGTCTCGGTGAGGGCACCGGCGCTTGTTTAGCGATGGGACTCATCGAAGCATCAGTAAAACTTTCTCGGGAGATGGCAACTTTTGCGTCCGCCGGCGTAAATGCGAGACTCTCATGAGCTCCTTCTTTGCAGCGTTACGGTTCTTAACTATTTTTCCTGGTCCTATGAATTTCCCTGCCGTGGATTGGCGACTCGCCGCAATTTTTTTTCCGGTCATCGGGTTTCTGTTGGGAATGATTCTAGTGCTGGTGGATTTTCCGTTGAGACTACTCGCAAGTCCCGGTCTGTGCGGAACGCTTCTCGTCAGCATTCTGGTCTTTCTCACGGGTAGCCTTCATTTGGACGGGCTCAGTGACACATTCGATGGCCTCGGCGCCGGGGGTGATCGCGATCGCATGCTGAACGTCATGGACGACAGTCACGTCGGCGCTTTCGGCATGGTCGCCGTCGTATTGGTGCTGGTACTAAAAATCGAGGCAATCCAAAGCATGGATTTGGATCGGTGGCGCGCGCTCCTGGCCGCTCCGGTTCTCAGCCGTTGGGCCATGGTGGTGCTGGGTTACCGCGCTCTCGCTGCAAAGCCGGGATTGGGTTCTTCTCTGATCGATCACCTCGAAACCAAGCACGTCGTCCTTGCAAGTCTGGTTTCGGTCATCTTGGTCATTGCCATCCTACGCATTACCGGAGTTGCGCTGATCTTTTTGACGGTACTTTTCACGTGGCTCATCAAAACATATTTTCATTTCCGTTTGGGCGGCATTACTGGCGACATCTTCGGCGCCGTAGGCGAACTGACTGAAACTTTTGCGCTGGTCTTATTGGCGTTAGGAGCGCGATGATCCGCCGCCCACGATTATTTGCGTTATACTTCCGCCTGATCGGCCTGTTTTTTTTCATTGCATTACCTTCGTCCAGCGATGCCGCATCCGTAGGTTTTTCTCGGCGCATCGTCTCCCTTGCTCCAAGCCTCACTGAGACAGTCTTCGCGCTCGGTTTTGGCGATCGCTTGGTCGGCGTTACCAATCATTGCGATTACCCGGCCGAAGCGAAAAATTTGCCCAAAGTCGGCGATTTCATGAGCCCCAGTCTTGAAGTGATCGCTGCTCAGCGGCCAGATCTGGTGATCGGTGTCGTCGGCGCAATCGATCCGGCCAAAGCGCGAGAGATGGAACGGCTCGGTCTTAACGTAGCTTTGCTTTCGCTTTCTACCGTAAGCGAAATCTTGAGCTCCTTTAAACGCATTGCGGCGTTGCTCGGCGATGCCGAAGCTGGAGAAAGACTGGTTCGTAAGCTCACGCTGCAGTTCGACAAAGTGACAAACCGCGTTGCGCACACACCACGGCGCTCGACGCTAATGGTCGTGGGGCTTCGACCGCTCGTGGCAGTGGGCGGGAAAAATTTCCTTGACGAGCTGATTACGCTGGCGGGGGGCGCCAACATCGCTCGCAATGCGCCGCAACCCTGGCTCAATCTGCCGGACGAGTACGTCGTCGCGAAAGCTCCACAAATCATCATCGAAGCCGGTATGGGTTCGGACACCGCCGCACCGGCGAGACACTGGAGCGATCTAAAATCGATCCCGGCAGTAAAAGAACGGCGTGTTTATACTTACAACTCGGACAAGATACTCCGGCCGGGGCCGCGCATCGGTGATGGACTCGAAGAACTGGCTCGGCTCATACATCCTGAGTGCTTCGACCGGGCTGACTCCGCTAAAGGAACCCGCTGTGAAGGTGCTTGATCGTAAAAAGATGATTCTCGTCAACAGCGCCCTGTTGATTTTGCTTGTTCTCTCCGCCGCCGCCTGTACTTTGCTGGGGCCGGTGCGAATCGACTTGTCAGAGGCCTTAAAAAACATTTTCTCTAGCACCGCAGACGCGGAAATACTTTTGCGCGCGCGCCTGCCACGCGTACTGCTGGGCATTGCGATCGGCGGCGGCATGGCAGTTTGTGGCGTTGTCCTGCAGGCTTTACTCGCCAACCCCCTGGCTTGTCCCCAAATGCTTGGTGTTTCGGGTGGCGCATCTTTGGGCGGCATCTTGGGCCTGATCTTTTTTCCCAACTGGCTTCTGCCTCTTGCCGGCGGACGCCTGGGGGAAATCTCCTGGATTCCGCTCGCCGCTTTTTTGGGAGCGCTCTTCAGCATGGTTCTGGTCTACCGGTTTTCTTTGTTTCATGGACGGCTGCATCCCTACCATATTCTCTTATCAGGCGTGATTTTGAACTCCTTCATCGCCGCCGTGATCATGTTTCTCAACTCCATCGTCGATTTCTACCAAGCTCAGGGATTGCTTTTCTGGTTGATGGGAAGCTTGTCAACACGCGCCTATGTGACGGTCGGTTTCATTTGGTTTTACATTCTTCTCGGTTTTCTCTGGCTCTGGAGCAAAGGGCTTGCATTGAACCTGATCACACTAGGCGAAGATGCGGCAATGCATCTGGGCGTTGAACCGGGTGCTCTCCAGCGGCAAATCTTCATCGCTTCCTCGCTGATGATCGGCGCAATGGTTTCTGTCAGCGGTATGATCGGCTTCGTTGGTTTGATGGTGCCCCACGTCATGCGCCTGCTCATCGGCAGCGATCATCGATTGTTGCTGCCGGCATCGTTCCTCGCCGGGGGGATTTTTCTTTGTTGGGCGGATACTCTCGCGCGCGTTCTGCTCGCGCCGGCTGAGTTACCGGTGGGAATTGTCACGGCCTTCTTCGGCGGGCCTTTTTTTCTCTTTCTCCTCTATCGGGAAGGTCGGAGAAGCCTGGCGCTATGAATGCCATTCACGCTGAGAATCTCTCCTTCAGCTACCAAGATCGCCCCGTGTTGCACGGCATCTCGCTATCGGTTTCTTGCGGTGAAATGGTGGGTATCCTCGGCCCCAACGGCTCCGGGAAAACTACCTTGCTCAAAATATTCTCCGGCATCCTCCGCGGTATAGGTGAAGTGCGGCTCAAGAACAAAAATATCGAAAAATACAACAGGCCGGAGCTGAGCCGCTTATTTGCTGTCGTGCAGCAGGAACCGCGCGTCAATTTCCCTTACAGCGCCGCCGAAATCGTCCTCATGGGGCGCGCCACTTATCACAGCCCGTTGGCGCTCGAAACCCTCCACGACCTCGAGATCGCTCGCACCAGCATGGATCGCACCGACTCGCTCGGCTTTGCCAATCGTTATCTCCACGAGCTGAGCGGCGGCGAAAAGCAGCGCGTCATGATTGCGCGCGCTCTGGCTCAGGAACCGGAGATTCTGTTACTGGACGAGCCCTCGGCTTTTTTGGATTTGAAGCATCAGATTCAGATCTTTGAGCTTTTACTCCGGCTCAACCGCGAGCGCGGCTTGACCATCGTTGCTGCCCTCCACGATCTTAATGTCGCGGCATTATTTTTCCCGCGGCTTGTGATGCTCTGCAATGGCCGAATCCATCGCGACGGAGCGCCCAGCGATGTACTCACAGAAAAAACCATCCAGGATGTTTACGGAGTACGCGTTCGCATCGAGTACGACAGCGCCACGAAAAAACCGCAACTGTTTATTCGCCCTTCCTTATCCTGAGAGTCACCGGTTCGCTTTTCGATAGCCCAGCGCGTCCTGTGCGATGATCATTTTTTGCACGTTCGAAGAGCCTTCGACGATTTGGTACGACTTTGCGTCACGGTAGTAACGCTCCACCGGAAATTCCGTTGAATAACCGTACGCGCCAAGAATCTTCATTGCAGCGTCGGCCGCGAAATTCGCCGCTTCTGCGGCGGCGTACTTACCGATGGAAGTTTCCAGATTGTTAGGTCTCTGTTGATCGGCCAGCCACGCCGCCCGGTAGACGAGCAGTCGCGCCGCTTCCTCATGCGCGATCATCTGCGCAATCAGATCCTGGTTCATCTGAAACTCGCCGATTTTCTGCCCGAACTGAACTCTCTGATTGCAATAACTCACAGCCGTTTCCTTGGCGGCGCGCGCCACACCCAGTGCCCCGGCCGCGCAATTAAGCCGCGTTTGGTTGAGCTGCCACATGCAGATCTTGAAGCCGTCGCCTTCATTGCCTAGTCGATTGGTCGCGGGAATTGGAAAGTTCTCGAAGGTCAACTCGCCGATCGGCGAGCAAAGCGCGCCCAATGTCTCGATCGGCTTGCGGCTGAGACCCGGCTGATCCCAATCGGCATAGAATGCCGACATGCCGCGGTGCTTCTGCGAACGGTCGGTGTAGGCATAGACAAGACCACCCTGGGTTATCGGAGCGTTGGTGATAAAGATCTTATTGCCATTGAGCACATAGCGATCACCATCTCTTTTCGCCACCGTTCGCATGCCGGCGACATCCGAGCCGGCATCGGCCTCGGTAATTGCGAAACAGCCGATTTTTTCGCCGGAAACCAGCGGCGGAATAAACGTGCGCCGCTGTTCCTCCGTGCCGAACTGCAGGATCGTGATCGCCGGGCCGATCTGCATGTTGATCGCCACCCGCATGGCGCTGTGCACCCGCGCGATTTCTTCCGTAATCAAGACCATGGCGAGAAATCCGAGTCCGTTCCCGCCGTACAGATCCGGAATCATCGTGCCGTAGAACCCGAGCTCGCCCATCTTCTTGACTAGATCGCCGCGAAAATTTTTTTCCCGATCGTCCTTCGCCGCGCTGGGCGCAATCTCTTTTTCGGCGAACTCGCGCGCCAGGTCGCGCACCGCGATTAGCTCTTCTGATAATTCGAAGTCCATAGGTTTTTCCTCTTCTAATCCTCCGCCAAAGGCTCAAACCATCACGGCGCCGCCGTCGACATTGATCGCTTGCCCGGTCATTGCGCCGAGCTGTTCCGAGGCGATCAGAACCGCAAGCGCTGCGACTTCGGCCGGCTGAATCAGGCGGTGTTGCGGCGCGCTCGCGGCGAAAAGGTCAATGATCTCGCCTAGCGGTTTACCGGTTTTGTCAGCCATGATCCGTGCATTCTCGCGCGTCCGCTCGTCGTCGACATACCCGGGGCAAATGGCGTTCACGGTGACACCCAGTTGTGCGGTTTCAAGTGCCAGTGATCGAGTTAAACCGATCAATCCATGCTTCGAAGCCGTGTAGGCGCTCACGTAGGGATAGCCAACCTTGGCAGCGGTCGATGCGATATTGATGATGCGGCCCCACTTAGATTGGATCATCGCCGGTAAAAATACTTTACAACAGTGGTAGGCTCCGCTGAGATTGACCGCCAAGATTTCATGCCAAAGTTCATCAGGCATGTCGATGAAACGCATGGCACGCGCAATGCCTGCGTTGTTGATCAGAATTTGCGCCGATCCCCAGATGGTCATCATTCTCTGAGCGAGCTCGTGCACTTCCTCGCTGCGCGTTACATCGCACGCGAACGGCAGCGTCTGCCCGCCCGAGTCGGCGATCTTTTTCGCTGCGTCAGTCAAAGTGCGCTGATCGCGAGCGGCCATTGCGACCCGGCAACCCTCCGCCGCAAACGTCCGAGCCAATTCTAAACCCAGGCCGCGGCTTGCACCGGTCACCACGACGATTTTGTCCTGTAAGCTTTTCATACAGAAAAAACCATAGCAGATTCAGAGCTTTGAAGACCAACGGTGGCGGCTTTCCGGTGCCTGAATGTGGCGGAGCCTTGGCCATCTTGCTCTGCAAAAAATTTTTCGATAAAGCACAGCCGGTAATCAGGCCCGGAGGTACGCCGTGAAGCTCGCGATGGTTCTTGCTTTGAGTCTCCTCTTTTTGGTCGCCCCTTGGGTGTCGGCCGAAAACAACATCGGCAATAAACACTCTTTCACATGGCAGGAGGCCAAGCCAACCGCCGAGTCGGAGCTTGATCGGTTGAGCCAAGCGTTCGTTCAACTGGCCGACCATTCTCGGCCGGCCATCGTTCAGATCCGCGTGACCATGCAGGATAGCAAGGGCACATCGACGCAGGCTTTGGGTAGCCGCGGTTCCGGTTTTATCATCGATCCCGCGGGATATATCTTGACCGCCCATCACGTGATCGACAAGGGCAAGGCCATCGAGGTGCGACTGGCAGACTCGCGCCGGCTCGCCGCTCAACTGGTTGCGGCGGACGCGCAGATTGACATCGCAATATTAAGAGTACAGGCAGACGGCCCACTGCCGATTATCTCCATGGGCGACTCTGATAACATTCGGGTTGGCAATCTCGCTGCGGTATTTGGCTATCCCTTTGGTCGCGAAAGCTCCATGAGCTTGGGAATCATCAGCCGCGCCGGCCGCAGTTATCCCGATTCCGCAAGTTTTGAGTATATCCAAACAGATGCGGGAGCGTATCCCGGCGGGAGCGGCGGGCCTTTGCTCAACAGCTCGGGGCAGGTGATCGGGATCATTACCATGGCTTCGGAGCGGGGTAACATGGGATTCGCGACACCGATTAACGTGATCAAGCGTATGCTTCCTCGGCTGGCGAGCGGCGAGAAATTCGCTTGGGGCTGGCTGGGAGTGCAGATGTCCGACATCTCTCTCGATCACGCCAAGGCGCTCGGATTGTATCCCGTCAAGGGCGTGGT
>Ga0075424_100004511_pt1 | contig 13159 bp, 10 predicted proteins | sample SoiMethybrSBSTD3_FD_75301 | JGI IMG/M metagenome (GOLD analysis project Ga0075424, IMG submission 75301) | Bulk soil microbial communities from a Populus tree surrounding site in Tennessee, USA - Soil MetaG P. TD hybrid SBSTD3 | ecosystem: Environmental > Terrestrial > Soil > Tree plantation... | reverse complement strand
GCCGGCTTCGCCCGCCGCGTCCGCGACGCCGGCGATCGCCGGTGCGTGCTCGTCGAGGCGCGCCTCGAGAACCTGCGCCGCATCGAGCTGCTCTATCGACCGATCGCGGCGGCCGTCGCGCGACTCAACGAGGAGTACGGCGATCGCCAGCTCGCGGTCATCGCCGATTACCTCTCCCGCGCCGTGACATTAGGGGCCGAGCATTTGGTGTGGCTGCAAAAACAACCACCGTTGACTCGTCGCACGCCCGCGCGTCGATATCACCGCCGTCGTCCGGCGCGCGCGCGGTCGCCGATCGTGGCTGCTTCACTTCAGAAGGATTGACCAACGCATGCGTGATCGACGTTTTCTCCTGATGGCGACAGCCGCGTGGCTGTTCGCCCTGATCCCCGTCTCCGCGAGTGCGCAGACGCCCGCGCCCACATCGGCACCGGCACCGCCGCCGGTACCCGCAGGCCCGCTCTCGCTCGAGCAGGTGCTCGCGCTCGCCGAGCCGCGCAGTGAGGCGGTGCAGATTGCGCAGGCCGGCGTTCGCCGCGCCGAGGGCGAACAGGTGCGCGCGCGCAGTGGGCTCTTGCCACAGTTGTCGGCGTCGGCGAGCTACGACCGCGCGCTGGCCTCCGAATTCGAAGGGGTGTTCGACGTCCAAGGGCCGACCTGCCCGCCGTTCTCACTGAATCCGGCGGCACCGCTCGATGCCCGCGTTGCGGAAATCGAGCGCGCGATCGATTGCGGCGCGGTCGGCGGTGGATTCTTCGGCGGATCGTCGAGCGGCAGCTTCTCGAATCTTCCGTTCGGTCGCAAGAACACGTATCGCGCTTCCCTGTCCTTCTCACAGAACCTGTACTCGGGCGGCAGGAATGGCGCACAGAAAGACGTGGCCTCGATCGGTCGCGATGCGGCCACGCTCACGCTGACGACGGCCCGTGCGCAGATGCTGTACGACGTGACGCAGGCGTACTACGACGCAGTGTTGAGCGAACGTCTGGTCACGATCGCGGCCGCAACCCTCGAGCAGGCGGGCGCCACCTTGAAGCAGACGCAGGCCGGCTTCGATGCCGGCACTCAGCCTGAATTCGAAGTGCTGCGCGCCCGTGTGAGCCGCGACAACCAGTCGCCGGTGCTCATTCGCACTCGAGCGAATCGCGACGTCGCGATGCTGCGTCTCAAGCAGTTGTTGGATCTGCCGGTCGATTACCCGCTGCAGCTCGCTGATTCCCTCGACGGCGACACGCTTCCGCCGCCTTCAGTGTTTGGCGAGCGCGTCGGCGCCGTCGAGCGCCAGCTGCGCCCGGAAGGACAGACGCCGGTGTCGCTGCAGGTGAACGCGCAGCTTCCCGAACGCACCGCCGTCACGCAGGCCGATGCCACCGTCCGGCTTCGCGAGGCGTCGTTGAAGCTCACCACGGCGCAGCGCATGCCGACCGTCTCGTTGACGTCGTCCTTCAGTCGCATCGCCTATCCCGAAGATGTGCTGCAGCCCACGTTCAATCGGACGAACTGGTCGATCGGCGCAAGCATGAGCGTGCCGATTCTGACCGGCGGTCGTCAGCGCGGTGACGAAGCCGTGGCCCAGGCGGATCTCGCGCAGGCCAAGGCCGAGCGTCAGCAGGTGGCCGAGCTCGCCGCTCTCGAGACGCGCTCGGCATGGGCCGAGCTGCTTGCGGCGCGAGCAACATGGGAAGCAAGTGCCGGCACGATTCAGCAGGCCGAGCGCGCGTATCAGATCGCGAACGTGCGGTTCTCTGCCGGAGTATCGACGCAACTGGAACTTTCGGATTCCCGTCTCCTCTTACAGCAGGCCGAAGCCAATCGCGCACAGGCCGCACGCGATCTTCAGGTTGCCCGAGCTCGAGTCGCGTTGATTCCAGATCTTCCACTCGCGCCGGGCACTGGTGCGGCCACCGCCGCAGCGGGGGCGCGGGCACCACAGACACAGCCACAGCAGCAGACTCCGGCGCCGCAACAGCCGCAGAGCGGCAGTCAGTTCAGGTCGGCGTCGTTTGCATCACAGGGAGCGCAGGCAGGGGTTCAATGAGGCACACGGTTGCGTTAGGAATGTTGGCTCTGACTTGTCTCTGCTTTGGCTGCAAGGCTGAAGCAGAGAAGCCCGCGGTGTCGTCATCCCCCGCGGTGCAGGTCGGATCGGAGAACGTCGTCGCGGTACAAAAGGGCTCAGTCGTTGTCGGACCGATTGTGTCGGGCGAACTGAAGCCTGAGCGCGAAGCGACGCTGCGCGCCGAGGTCGGCGGATCCATGCTCGAAGTGTCGGTGCTCGAGGCACAAGCGGTGAAGATGGGCGCGACACTGGGCCGCATCGAAACCCGCACGCTCGACGACGCGCGGCAATCGGCCGCGTCGTCCGTCCGGTCGGCGGAGAATCAACTGTCGGTCGCTCGGCGCGAAGCGGAGCGCACCGAGAAGCTCGCGAGTGCCGGCGCGCTCGCGACTCGTGACGTCGACGCCGCTCACAACGGTGTGTCTGCAGCGGAAGCGCAGCTCGCCGATGCCAAGTCGCGTCTCGCGGCGGCCGAGCGATCGCTCGGCGACACGATCATTCGCGCGCCGTTCTCTGGCATCGTGTCGAAACGTGCGGTGAACGTCGGCGATGTCGTGAGTCCCGGGACGGAGCTCTTCACGATCATCGATCCGTCCTCGATGCGCCTGGAGGGATCGGTGCCGTCGGACGATCTCAAGTCCCTGCGCGTCGGGGCCACGGTGGCGTTCATGGTGCGCGGATACGACCAGCCGTTCCAGGGCCGCATCGAGCGCATCGCACCGCAGGCTGACGCGACGACTCGCCAGGTGCCGATCTACGTGACGATCCCGAACGAGGGTGGTCGTCTCCTTGCGGGTCTCTTCGCCGAGGGTCGCGTCGTCAGTCAGTCCGCCGATGGTCTCGTGGTGCCGATCAACGCCGTCAACACCGCGAACAGCGCCGACCCCTGGGTGCTGCGCGTGAAAGACGGGAAAACGGAGAAGACGACCGTCAAGCTCGGGCTCGCCGATCCACGATCGGAACGCGTCCAGATCGTGGCTGGTCTGGATGACGGCGACACGCTGTTACGCGGTGCGGCGCAGGGCATTACGCCAGGTACGAAGGTGCAAGTGAACGCGACGAAGTAGAGGCGGGTGTTTAGACCCGCCGACAGGTCTTTATGTTCATTTCAGATAACGCGATCAAAAAACCCACGCTGACGGTCGTCGCGATGATGATCCTCGTCGTGTTCGGTTTGGTGGCCCTGTTCCAGCTCGACACCGACGAGTACCCCGAGATCGACGCGCCGGTGGTGGTCGTCGCGATTCCGTATCCCGGCGCGTCACCCGATAACGTCGAGCGCGAAGTGATCGATCCGATCGAAGAGGAGATCTCCGGCATCAGCGGAATCGATCGGATGCAATCGAACTCGTTCGACGGCTACGCCACGATCATCGTCGAGTTCGTGTTCGCGAAAGATCCGCGCGTGGCGACGCAGGAGATTCGCGACAAGATCTCGGGAATCCGCAACGATCTGCCGCCTGAAATGAAGGAGCCGATCCTCACGCAGTTCGATCCCGCGGATCGACCGATCATGTCGCTGACGCTGTCGTCGCCTGGTCTGTCGAGCGCCGAGCTCACGCGTATGGTCGACCCCGGCATCACGCGCCGCCTCCGCGCGATTCCCGGCGTCGCGCAGGTCAACCTGAAGGGCGCCGTCGAACGCGAGCTGGTCGTCGAGATTCGCCCCCGCGCCATGCAAGCGTCGGGGATCAGCGTGGGTCAGCTCGTGCAGGCGCTGCAAACACAGAACCTCGCTTCACCGGTCGGACGACTCGAAGGACAACTCGACGAGCGCACGATTCGGCTCAAGGGCCGGCTCGACTCGCCCGAGGATTTCAAGCAGCTGACGGTCTCGCAGTCGCAAGGGCGAATCGTTCGCCTGGGCGACGTGGCCGATGTGCGCGACGCGACCGAAGAGCCGCGATCGGCGGCGCTGTACAACGACGAAAAAGCCGTTGGCATCGACGTCTTGAAGTCGAGCGGCTTCAGCACCACGGCCGTCGCCGATGAGATCCGCCATCGAGTGGGCGACATTCAAGCGACGATGCCCGCTGGCGTCACGCTCCGCGTCGTCATGGACGCTGGCGTGCGGGTTGCGAACTCGGTGATGAGCGTCGAGGAAGCGCTGATCGAGGGCGCCGCGTTGACGGTTGCGGTGGTCTTCCTGTTCCTGAATTCGTGGCGATCCACCGTCATTACCGGCCTGGCGCTGCCGGTCTCGGTGCTGGCATCGTTCGTGGCCGTCTGGGCGTTCGGCTTCACGCTCAACACGATGTCGCTGCTCGGCCTGTCGCTCGCGATAGGCATCCTCATCGACGATGCGATCGTGGTGCGCGAGAACATCGTGCGGCACGTCGAGATGGGGAAGAACCACTACGATGCCGCATTCTCCGGCACCGACGAGATCGGTCTCGCGGTCACGGCCACGACGCTCTCGATCGTCGTCGTGTTCGTGCCGGTGGCGTTCCTCGGCGATGTGGCCGGCCAATGGTTCAAGCCATTCGCGCTCACCATCGCCTGCTCGGTGCTGGTGTCGCTCTTCGTGTCGTTCTCGCTCGACCCGATGCTATCGGCCTACTGGCCCGACCCGCACACGCCCCTCGAGAAGCGATTCATCCTGTCGCGCATTCTGGGCCGGTTCAATCAGTGGTTCGATCGGCGCGCGGAAAACTACAAACGGGTCATCGGCTGGGCGCTGGATCATCGTTTCGCCATGATGGGTCTCGCAGTCGCCTCTTTCGTCGCCGCGCTGGCGCTGCCGGCGATGGGAATCGTTGGGGCCGGCTTCGTTCCGGAGATGGACAATTCGGAGTTTCAAATCGACATCGACACGCCGCCGGGATCGAACCTCGATTACACCCGCGTCAAGTCAGAGGAGATCAGTCGTCTCGTGCGGGCACGGCCGGAGGTGCTCTACACCTACAGCGCGATCGGCGGCCAGGGCGATGCCGTGGACGAAGGCATTATCTACGTCAAGTTGAAGCCGAAGCACGAGCGCACTCGCGTGCAGGCGGCGATCGTCAACGATCTTCGGCACGATATCCAAAACCTCGTCGGTGTGACCGCCTCGATCAGCACGGGGTTCAACCCGGGTCAGAAACAGATCCAGCTGCAGCTGCACGGGACCGATCCGGGTGAGCTGACGCGGCTTGCGCAGCAGGTTGCATCCGAATTGGGCAAGGTGCCCGGCGCCGTCGACATCGGTCTCTCCACCAAAGGCCAGAAGCCGGAACTCGATGTACAGCTCGATCGCGGCCTCGCCGGATCGCTTGGCGTGACGGTTGGTCAGGTGGCGCAGGCGCTGCGTCCTGCGTTTGCCGGGATCGACGTTGGCGACTGGGTGGATCCCTCCGGCGAAACGCGCGATGTCACGATTCGTCTCGCGCCCGAATCACGAACAGTGGTCGCCGACCTCGAGTCGTTGCCGCTGCCGGTCGGCGGCCCCAACAACGCCGGCGCGAGCATTCCTCTGGGTCAGGTTGCGCGTGTGCGACCGTCGATTGGTCCGGCGCGGATCGACCATCTCGATCGCGATCGCGTGATCAACGTCGAAGCGAACACGGAGAATCGGGCGCTCTCGGAAGTCGTGGGCGATCTGATGAAGCGTGTCGACCGGAACGTGAAGTTCCCGGCTGGATACGGCCTGAGCCAGGGCGGCGAGACTCGCGATCAGCAGAAGATCTTCAAGCAGATCTTCGTCGCCATCGGCGTCGCCGTCATGCTCATGTACTTCGTGCTGGTGGTGCAGTTCGGCTCGTTCCTCGAGCCGCTCTCGATCATGCTCTCGCTGCCGCTGTCGCTCATCGGCGTGATGCTGGCGCTGCTCGTCACGCGCGACACGCTCAACATCATGAGCATGATTGGCGTCATCCTCCTGATCGGCATCGTGGCGAAGAATGCGATTCTGCTGATCGACTTCGCGAAGTGGTCCGAGGAAAAAGGCATGAGCCGACGCGAGGCGTTGATCCAAGCCGGCCGCGTGCGGCTGCGGCCGATTCTGATGACGACGTTCGCGTTGGTGGCCGGGATGATTCCGGTGGCGCTTGGTCGTGGCGAGGGCGGAGACTTCCGCGCCCCGCTCGGCGTGACGGTCGTTGGCGGCGTCATCACGTCGACACTGCTGACGCTGCTCGTGATTCCAACCGTCTACGAGATCCTGGCCGATACGCGCGACTGGCTTGCGGCGAAGGTGTTTGGCCGCAAAGCCGCGCCGGCCGTCGCACATGGATCGCACGCGCCGGCGGCGCGGCCCGCGACCGAGCACTAAAGATCTAGAATCTGCTGCTATGCATAACCCGCTGGTTCCCGAATCTCTGGAAGGGTGGAGCGTGCTCCACCTGATGTATCGCGTGCGGTGGGATCGTCTTCGCCGGACGTCCGCCGAGGATGCACAGCGGATGGCTGACGAAGCGATGAAAGCGCTCGCGGTACCCGACGCGGGCGCGACGGCCGCAGTGCACATGCTCGGTCACAAGGCGGACCTGATGTTCATCTGCTTCAGGCGCGGCTTCGAGCAGTTGGCGGCGGCGCAGCTCGCGCTGTCGCGGACCGAGCTTCACGATCATCTCGAGGCGACGACGTCGTATGTGTCGATCGTCGAGCTCGGCATGTACGAGATGACGGGCAAGCTTCACGAGCAGCTCGGGGCGAAGTTCAAGCCCGGGAGCGAGGAATTCGAGCGGGCCTTCGATGCGGAGATGGAGACGCAGCGGCAGCGGGTCATGAACCGATTGTTCATCGAAATCCCGAAAGCCCGTTACGTCTGCTTCTATCCGATGAACAAGCGTCGCGGCGAGACGGAGAACTGGTACTCCGAACCGTTCGAGCGGCGCGCGTCGATGATGCGCGAGCACGGCATGATTGGCCGCCACTACGCCGGCAAGGTCACGCAGGTGATCACGGGATCGATCGGCTACGACGACTGGGAATGGGGCGTCGATCTGTTCGCGCAGGATCCGCTCGTATTCAAGAAGTTGATCTACGAAATGCGCTTCGACGAGGCGAGTGCGAAGTTCGCGGAGTTCGGTCCGTTCTACACCGGGCTGCAATTCGATTCAGCGCAACTTTCCACGTTTCTCTCGGGTTCGGTGCCGTCTCTGGAGTAGACCCAAGCACAAACCTCGGCGACGCTTCCTCGTTTGCTCCGCAAGCCCTGAGCTCAAACCTCAGCGTTTTTTATTCACTGTTCAGGTGAACTACCGATAGCCCTGATCCAGAAGGGCAGCCGAAACTCTAGGAAATTCGTAACTTTTCTGGTCCATTCCTGGACACGTCGGGACTGACGGATTCGTTACGAATGGTAAGTGCCGAAGGATGAGCAAGAAACCGCGTTCGTCGCCATCACCTGAACAGGGCGCGGGAATTGCTGGGGATCCTCAAGCACCCCTGGAGACCACATGAACCCTCAGGAGATGTTCGTCACACGGTTGCGGCGTCAACGGCTGCGTGCGCGCGTGTCCGTCGAGCAGATAGCGGAAGCGCTCCGCATCAAGCCCGAACTGATTGCCGCGTTCGAGAACAACGACCTGTCCGAGTGGCCGCGTGGACTGTATTCACGGGCGTGGGTTCGCGCCTACGCGACAGCCGTCGATTTGGATCCGGTGGACACCGTCGACGAATTCTGCCGGTTGTTTCCTCAGGGCGATCGGCGCTCGGGCTCCACGATTCAGGAGATCGCGTCGATCGTCGCCGCGCCGTCGGAGTATCGCGACGAGTTCAAACATCCCGAAGGCCGTCGCAGCAGCGATCGCGTACCGGTCGAGGCGCGCAAGCCTGTGTGGCACGCGTTCCTCTCGCAGCCGACGCGCGCGCTCTGGAGTCGTTTGACGGGCGCAGCTCCGGAATTCCACGACGAGCGCGCACCTCGCACACCGTAGTCCGTCTGCGGTCAAAGACCCGCCGCTACGAAGCACAGTACGTAGAGGCGGGTCTCCAGACCCGCCTTCTAATCCCCGAAACTCAATCAGCCGGTAACAACGGACGCTGCGATTCGATGAACCGCGCGTGCAGCGCGCGGACGGCATCAGCGATTCGCTCGCGCGGAATCATCCACGTGATTCGGAACGAGGACGTGGCGATGCCGGCAGGCGCGATCGACAAACCCTCGAGCGCATGCATGCCTGCTCGCACGTTCGCGTACGTGGCGTTGATCCCCGCGCCGACGACGCTGACGGCGCCGAGGCCGTCGATGAGACGCGCGCGCCCCGACAGGCGCGAGTGAAGCGCCTCGCGGAGGCGATCTTCGTCATGCAGGTTCTCGCGTGAGATTGCGACCGTTGTGCGATCGCCAAACACGTGCAATTGCTTTCCAGCGACGCCACGCTCGGCCAGCACGGCGAGCAGCTCCGATGACGGGCCGTCGCCGTCGAGCATGATGATGTCTTTCTCGCTCGCCACGCCGACGACCGTGCCTGGCATGCGCGGCGGGCTTCTGCGGACGACTGTGCCATCGCTCGATGGATCGGGACCCGGTAGCGGACCTTCAGTGGCGCGCGCGTAGATGGCGATCCCCTTCTCTTTGGCGAACTCCACGGCCTGCGCGTTCAGTACCTTCGCGCCGGACTCGGCCATCTCCTGCGTCTCTTCGTACGACAGCGTGCCGATGCGGCGCGCCTCGGACACGACGCGAGGATCAGCGGAGTAGACGCCGTCGACGTCGGAGCAGATCTCGCAGTACTCGGCGTCGAGTGCCGCTGCCATCGCCACCGCCGTCGTGTCGCTGCCGCCACGGCCCAGCGTCGTCACTTCCTTCTTGTAGGAGACACCCTGATAGCCGGCAATGACGACGATCTTGCCGCGCGACAGCTCGTCCTGCACGCGGAACGGACGCACTTCGATGATGCGCGCGTCGATGTGTCGATCGTTGGTGATGATCCCCGACTGACTGCCCGTGAAGCTGATCGCGTCCGCGCCGCCTTCGCGGATCGCCATCGACAGGAGCGCCATCGAGATGCGCTCTCCTGCGGAGAGGAGCATGTCGAGCTCACGACGATCGGGGTTGGGCGAGACCTGCTTGGCGAGCGTAAGCAGCTCGTCGGTGGTATCGCCCATGGCCGAGACCACCACGACGACGTCGTGCCCGAGCTGGCGCGTGCGCAGGACGCGTGCTGCCACCTTGCGAAGCTTTTGCACGTCAGCGACGCTGCTGCCGCCGTACTTCTGAACAATGACGCCCATGGGCCCTCGACTCCGCTCAGGCCCACCCCGAGCGTGAGTCGAGGGGTGGGAGGCTCATTCTATAATTCTCAGTGCGCGCGCCCCTCGCAAGGAGGCTCATGACTGTTCGCCGCTTGTCTCTCCTATTGGCACTCCTGATCGCGGTTGTCGCGCCCGCTTCGGCGCAACAGCCGCTGCGGCCGCCAGATGTCATCTTCGTTCCAACGCCGCAGGAAGTCGTGGACGCGATGTTGAAGCTGGCCAAGGTCACGAAGAACGACGTGGTGTACGACCTCGGCTCGGGCGACGGACGTATTCCGATCACGGCGGCCAAGACGTATGGCGCGCGTGGTGTGGGCATCGACATCGATCCGGTGCGCATCAAGGAAGCGAACGAGAACCTGAAAGCGGCCGGCGTGGCCGACCGCGTGAGGTTTCTGAATCAGGATCTGTTCACGTCCAACATCAGCGAAGCCACCGTGGTGACGCTGTACCTGCTGCCGACGCTCAATCTCAAGCTGCTGCCGAAGTTGAACAAGGAGTTGAAGCCGGGCACCCGCATCGTGTCTCATGCGTTCGACTTCGGCCCGGCGGCGAAGCCGATTGAGCAGATGAACGTGAACGGGCGCACGGTCTACTTCTGGACGATCCCCATTCCGATGGCAGGCTCTCAGTAGCTGGTCCCGGGGGGAGTTGATCCCTTGGAGTCCCTGGCGATAGACTGAGACTCTGTCTCAACTTCGATCGGGGATTTCATGACCCAGGCCTTCATCATCACTCTGCGGGAGGGGCTCGAAGCCTTCCTGATCGTCGCGATCAGTCTTGCCTATCTGAAGAAGACCGGTCGCCAGCAGCTCGTCGCCGCGGTCCACTGGGGAATCGCGGTTGCGGTCGCGCTCAGCGTCGGCGCGGCGTTTCTCTTCCAGCGAGCGTCGAACCAGGCCCTGTGGGAAGGCATTCTCGGCCTCACCGCGGCAGTCCTCGTGGGCACGCTCATCGTGCACATGTGGCGTCACGCGAAACGCATGAAGCGCGACATCGAGGCGCACCTCGAGTCGTCTGCCGCACGCGTTGGCACCAAGGCGCTCATCGGTGTGTTTCTCTTCACGCTGCTGATGATCACGCGCGAGGGTATGGAAACCGCGCTGCTCATGGGAACGATGCTCTTCCAGCAGAGCGGCAGCAGCATTCTGATCGGCGCGATCGGCGGCACATTGAGCGCGGCCTTCGTCGCATGGCTGTGGTCGCGCTACGGGCACCGCGTGAACCTCGCATTGTTCTTCCAGGTGACGGCAGTGTTCCTCGCCGTGTTCGTCGTGCAGTTGTTGATCTACGGGTTACATGAGCTGACCGAAGCCAACCTGTGGGCCGGCAGCGAAACGCTGCACTGGGCCACCGAGCCATATGGTCCGGACGGCAAGTGGGGGCATCTTCTGAGTTACATGCTGCTGGCGTTGCCAGTCGGGTGGCTCGCGTTCTCGGTCATCTTTGGACAGCGCAGGACGCCCGTACAGATTCAACAGCAAACTGTGAGGGGCTAAGTTCGAATCCGCGGCGGCCCGCCCCGCCGAAGCGCCGAAGGCGCACAATAGGGCCTGCCCCGCCGAAGCGCCGAAGGCGCGAAGGCGGGCGCGATACAATCGCGCGCCATGGCCAAGCCGCCGGTTCTTGCGGAGCTGAGGTGGACCGAGGCGCTTCGCTTCGACGTGACCAGCGCCCGCATTTCTACCGTCGTCGACGGCGATAGTCACGCCGGCGCCTCGCCTGTCCAGATGCTCGTGATTGCGCTCGCCGGATGCATGTCGGCCGACCTCGTCGACATCGTCCGCAAGGGACGCCACGCGCTCACCGCATTTCGAGCGGAGATCACCGCCGAGCGCGCCCCTGAACCGCCCACACGGGTCGTTGCCGCGGTTCTGCGCTTTCACCTCGAAGGAAACGTTCCACCGGCCGCCGTCGAGCGCGCGATTACGCTCTCGCGAGACAAGTACTGCTCCGTCTGGCATTCGCTGCGGCAGGATATCCACCTCACTACCACGTACGACATCACTCCGTGAATCGCCGGTCGTACCTCGATTGGCTGCGCGGCATCGGCGTGTTGATCATGGTCGAGGCGCACACGCTGGATTCGTGGACGCGCGCTCCGGACCGTGGCCATGCGTTCAAGTGGGCGATGGTGGTTGGAGGCTTCGGAGCGCCAACCTTTCTGTTTCTTGCCGGCGTGTCGCTCGCGCTCGCGATCGGCTCGCGTCTTCGCAAGGGACTCTCGGAGTCCGAGGCCGTGGCGCGGGCGAGGCGCCGTGCATGGCAGATCTTCGGGCTCGCATTTCTCTTTCGACTGCAGGCGGCGATTATCAGCGGCGGCTGGTCGCTGCAGTCGCTGCTCAAGGTCGACATCCTCAACATCATGGGTCTGTCGATGCTGGCTGCTGCGGTGCTGTGGGGGCTTGGCCGTGGCATCGGGTCGCGAACGCTGATGCTCTCGATCGCCGCGATCGCCGCGGCGATGGCGACGCCGCTTATTCGCGTGACACCTGTTCTGGCGCCGCTTCCGGATCCCATCGAGTGGTACTTCAGACCAGACCCAGGACGCACGACGTTCACGCTGTTTCCATGGGCGGGTTTCCTGCTGGCCGGTTGTGCGACGGGGCTTTGGCTCGATCGAGCTACCGACAAGAGCGGCGAGCGTCGCGCGATTGTCCTGTTGGCAGCGCTCGGTATCGCAGTGGCTGTAGCCGGCTATGCGGCGGTTTTCCTGCCGCCAATCTACGCCGCGACTGAATTCTGGACGAGCTCACCCACATTCTTTTTCATCCGGCTTGGTCTCCTGATGGCGGCGGTCTCCGTCGCCTATCTCTGGATGATGTGGATACCAGGTCGATCGCCGATCGTGGAGTTCGGTGTGGCGTCGCTCTTCGTGTATTGGGTTCACGTCGAGATGGTGTACGGCAGCCCGAGCCTTCCTCTTCACCGCCGACTGACGTTCGAACAGGCGATCATTGCCTACATGCTATTCAGCCTGTTCCTCTTCTGGCTGGTGACCGTTAAGGGGCGAGTGGTGGCGCGAATGGCCGGTCTTCGCCCACGACTGCACGAAAATCCGGCAAAAGGTGTTTGAAGATGCGAGAAACGGGTTGAGAATTGGGGTGTCTGGCCGCTACAATTCGCCTCTTCTGTCAGGACTACATATCGCATGATAAATGTCGCCGCCATCCGGATGCAGCAGTTCGGGGTTCGCTTCTATCAGGCCTCGCTGACCGCTGGAGATATCGACAAGCTGGTGCGCTTCGAGGTGCTCAGCTACGGCGAGGCCGGGCAGCCCGTACGAGGTGGAAACAAGAAGGCGCCCTCGAAAGTGAACTGGGATCTCCTCGAGCGGCGCATCGCCTCGAGTGAGAAGGCCTATCAGCGGCAGATCATCAGGCGAAAAATCGACGAATTGGTGCAGTACTACGAGCAGTGCCGGCAGGCACGCGATCTGCCGTCGATTGCCGGCGCGGTCATCATCTCCTGCGACGAGAAACTGACGTTCGAGCCTGTCTCCGACGGCGCGGCCATCGGCCGTCTCAAGGTGCCCGAACGCGAAGGCATCCTGCGTGCGATCGACGGTCAGCACCGTCTGCTTGCACTGCATGCGGACATCGACAACATCGAGCGCGAAGACTTCACCGTGCCGGCGATCATCTTCGACCGCCTGCCCGAAGATCACGTCGTGCAGATGTTTGTGACCATCAACGCGAAGCACACGCGGTTGAACGCCTCGCATCTGGTCAGCCTGTCCGGCCGTCAGCTGTATCGAGACGAAGCGCTTGCGGCTGCGCATGACGTGGTGCGAGCGCTCAACGACAAAGAGGACTCGCCGCTGCAAGGCGAGATCAAGCTGCTCGGCGTCGGCCGCGGCCGCGTCGCGCAGGCGCCGCTGGCGCAAGAGCTCAAACGGCTGTTCGCGAGCGATGCGTTCGG
>Ga0075424_100004509_pt1 | contig 13162 bp, 9 predicted proteins | sample SoiMethybrSBSTD3_FD_75301 | JGI IMG/M metagenome (GOLD analysis project Ga0075424, IMG submission 75301) | Bulk soil microbial communities from a Populus tree surrounding site in Tennessee, USA - Soil MetaG P. TD hybrid SBSTD3 | ecosystem: Environmental > Terrestrial > Soil > Tree plantation... | reverse complement strand
GCAAACGGCACAATGAATCGGAAATCGCGGTAGCGGACCGTAAGCGCGGAGACCCACACGCCAACTGCGAAAGCCGCGACAAATGCGAGCAAGGCAAACAATGGCAAGACCGCGAGGGTCCAACCGGGAACAAAGCGATACCACACGAGCAGGACGAAAAGGAATCCCAGCGAGATCAGAAAGTCGGCCAGGCTAATAATGACGCTGCTGGCTGGCACGATCAGGCGCGGGAAGTAGACCTTGGAAATCAGATTGGAGTTTGCTACCAGACTGTTGCCGCTTTCGGATAGAGCTGTTGCAAAGAACGTCCATGGCAGGAGACCGCAGAACACCAACAACGGGTAAGGAACGCCCCCGGAGGGCATCTTCCCCAGCCGGCCGAAAACGAGCGTGAGAATGAGCATCGTAAGAAGAGGCCGGATAACCGACCAGCCGACTCCCACGACGGTCTGTTTATATCGCACCAATAGGTCTCGCCACGCCAGGAACAGAAATAACTCGCGATACCTCCACAGGTCCTGGAAGTACCGGCGCCCCGTCTGCCCCGCCACGATGACGACCTCGTCGGCGGCTGTAGCCGTAACCGGAGGATCTATCGAACGCACTTCGCCGAGCCGAACACCGGCGGTCCTGCGCTGATCTACGGACTGATTCAAGAGAAGTCCGACGTGTACCCGGCGCTCACGCGCGTTCGTTGGCGCGCGAACCTGCTTAGCACGCACGGGTGAGACGCCGATCTGCGGGCCTTGATGTTTTTGCGGATCGTAGAGATCGACTGGGTTGACGCATGGGGCGAAAAATGTTGGCTGTGCGGCCGTAAAAGATCGCCGCAAGAGAATCGGATGTCGCACGCCCCGCCGAGGCGAAGGATGCACGTGCGCTACGACTGGGCAACTCATGCGCCCGCCGTAATAGGGCGTTACTCAGCTTATGTGAGCGATAACGCTGCGTCACCGACTACGAACTGTTGCGTGGAGTCAACACTTCGGGAACCGCGATTATACCGGCCTTCCGGACAATCCTGTCTCGGTCTCACGTAAAGCCAACCAACTCTTCGCATCATGGCGGCGCGTTTATGGCAAATGCCGACGCTACCGCTCGCGTGCGCCAGGAGCGGAGGCGATCGTTCAACTGTTATGGAGTCCGTGACCGAAGCTCCCCTCGTTAGCGTGCTTACCCCGGTTCACAACGGGGAGCCGTTTCTGCGTCAGTGCATTGACAGCGTGCTGTCCCAGACTTATCCGCGCTGGGACTACACCATCGTGGACAACTGCAGTAGCGACCGCACTCTGGAGATCGCTCAGGAATATGCCGCGAAGGACTCACGCATTCGAATCTGGAAAGGCGACCGCTTTGTCGGCGTCGAGCAGAGTCACAACAACGCTTTCCGCCAGATTTCCTCGAATAGCAAATACTGCAAAGTGGTGGCGGCCGACGATTGGCTCGCCCCCGAGTGTCTCGAGAAGATGGTTGGGCTGGCCGAGCAGCACCCCAATGTCGGGATCGTTGGCGCTTACGGCCTCATAGGCTCAAAAGTGGAGTGGCAGGGGCTAGCGCCGACCAGTAACGTCGTGGCTGGTCGCGAGCTGTGCCGCACATGGCTGATGGGTGGTCCGTACGTATTTGGATCGCCGACTTCCCTGCTTTTCCGATCGGACGTCGTACGCAGTCGACACGCTTTCTACAACGAAGCGAACCGCCACTGCGATTCTGAGGTGTGTCTCGAAGTACTCGAACATTACGATTTCGGTTTTATTCACCAGGTTCTCACGTACCAGGGCGTTCAGGAAGACTCCTTGACATCGTTCTCCAAACGAATGCAGACGTACTTTTCGGGTTTCATACTGGATCTCGTGAAATACGGACCAAAGTACCTGACTCCAGCGGAGCTCGATTCCCGGATTGGCCAGGTTTTGCGCCACTACTATGATTTCCTCGCGAAGCAGCTTTATAGTCGGCGCGATGCTGAGTTCTGGAATTTTCATCGCGCTCAACTTGCCGCCCTCGGTTTCCCTTTTAGCGGCAGAAGACTCCTGCGGGCGGTTGCCATTGACGCAATGGAATTCGCGAACGTGAAGAACGTTGTAAAAGGCCTGGTGTGGCCCTTCCGCCAGCTATATGCGGCAGCGTCGCGGTAGTCGCGTCGGAGATTTCTTCACCGTCTACGAGTGATCCTCACCGATACAGCCTTGCAGGCGCGAGAGGCCGCGGGCAATCCCATACGTGTCGGATTACTCGGAGCAGGGTTCATGGCGCAAGGCTTGGCGAACACTATCCTTCACGACGTGCCCGGGATGACGGTTGTAGCGATTTTTAACCGTCGTGTGGACCGCGCGGCAAACGCATACAGGTACGCCGGTATCAGCGATACTGTCACGGTGACGACGGAGGCCGAGGTTGCGGATGCCATTCGAGCGGGTAAATGCGCGATCACCGAGGATGCGTTTCTGCTCGCGCGCTCAGATCAAATAGACGTACTGGTAGATACGACGGGTTCAGTCGAATTCGGAGCCACGGTCTTGATGGAGGCGTTTGCGCACCATAAGGACGTCGTGCTCATGAACGCCGAAGTCGACGCCACGATCGGTCCGATCCTTCAGGTTCATGCAGTAAGGCACGGAGTGATCCTTTCCGCATGCGATGGGGATGAGCCGGGACTCCAGGTGAACCTCTTTCGATGGGCAAAGGGGGTGGGACTCACTCCAAGAGTCCTGGGAAATGTCAAAGGCCTGCTCGATCAGTACCGAAACCCGACGACGCAAAAAGGCTTCGCGGAGAAGTGGGGTCAGAACCCTCAGGTCGTGACCAGTGCTGCAGACGGTTCGAAGATCAGCTTCGAGCAGGCCATCGTCGCTAATGCAACGGGGTTCGGCGTGCAAAGGCGTGGCATGTCACGGGGGCTTGAATACCGGGCTGACGTGACGAGGATCGGAGAGCTGTACGACATCGAGGAGTTGCGCGCGGTTGGTGGCGTCGTGGATTTCGTCGTCGGAACTCCATTTGCGAAAGTCTACTGTCTCGCCGAGCACGCCGACCCGAAACAGCAGCACTACCTCAATTTGTACAAGCTGGGCGACGGCCCGCTGTATTCTTTATACGTGCCGTATCAGCTCGTGCATTTCGAGGTTCCGACCACCATCGCGCGCGTGGCGCTGTTCCGTGATTCGGTGGCGAGACCATTGTCCGGGCCGGTAGTCGAGGTTTGCGCTGTCGCCAAGCGCGATTTGCGTCAACACGAGATCCTCGATGATTACGGCATGTACATGACTTACGGCGAAGCTGTGAACACTGGCGAGATGAGTAGTAAACGCTACCTACCCGAAGGACTGGTCGAGGGTTGTCGTCTGAAGCGTGATGTCCGGAAGGATCAGGTACTCACATACGACGATGTTATCCTTCCGCCGAACCGATTAGCAGATCGCCTACGCGCCGAGCAGTACACTCACTTTCGAGGGGAGAGGTGGCTGCAGGAATTGAATGACGCGGCCTTGGCCAGCTAATTCGCCCTGCGCAGCCAGATCTCTCGCCAGTAAGGGAACAGACTTCGCTGGCAGAAAAGGCGGTGAGTGCTACGCTCGCCGGAGCAAAAAACGCCATCGAGGATTACGCACCCGTTCGGAAGCTTGATCATGCGTCCGTTCTTTTCGTTGATGATCTTCTCGACGCGACGCAGCACGCGAAACGTTCCGCCGGAGAACTTCCACATCTCGACGTCGTAGTACAGTCCGCGATTCCGCGATCCCTTGTCCAAGGTCGCATAAATCTCCTTGCGGGATTTGACCTGAACGAGCTCCCCTGGCTGTAAGTCGAGACGGGCAGTCGGCGTCGTCGTCAGCTTGCCGGGAATAAATGGAAAGGTTCGGGGCAAGCGTAGCTTGCGACGGACAACGGCGTAAAAGGCAAACCAGAAACTGCGAAAGAATTTCCCAGGCGTGACATTGCGTGTGAGAACCTCACGCAGGTATTGGCGCATATCCCACCATTGAAGCGGTTCGCTCGCCCGCAAAAGCTCGGTCGCCTGACACGAGTATCGAACACCCTCGTCGTCGGGAGTCTGCGCCGCGTGCGCCAGCAACGCATTTAGAGACCGCGTGGCGCCGTCCACAGCGTCGTTGTACGCGCCGCGCGTTTTGATCTGGACGAGCGGGTCTCCACCAAGAGACACGTCGGTCCGCTTGAGCCACGCCTCTTTCCAGAAGAGCAGACATCCGGCCTGACAGTCACCGTGACCGCAGCCGTCGCAGCGCAGCTGCTCGAGGTGCACAGTGCGGTGCATCCGCCGACCTTTGTAATGGGCGATCGTGTCGCAGGTTTTGTCGGCACGCTGAGAAACGCGAAACCGCTGACCGCAGAATTGAAGCATCTCCGGCATGAACGGTAGCGCGTCCAGCTCACCTTTCTCGTCGAGCGTGGCGAGAATCTCGGCTGCGCTGCGCACCTCGATCAACTCTCCCGCGCGTAAATCCAGTGTCTGCGCCGCTCGTTCTGTTGTTGGCACTGGCTTCGTGGGCGACGGCACTTTTTCAGTGGCGGGGGCTGTAAAGGTCGGACCGCTGTTTGGAGAACGAACGAGGATGGATGACTCCGAAGCGATTGTGGTCTTGGTTTCCGCGCTAAAGCTACAGGCGGTGATTCCCGCACCGATACTGCCGTGCGGCGCACCCTATTTATGCAAATAGCTCGCTCGCTGCAATCCGCAAAACGCGAGTCGCGACGGAGACCTTAGACGTAGCCGGGTTGGAGTTGCGGCGGTCAACGCGAAGTCTACCTCACTCAAAAGAAATACCCGTTGTGAACAATTATCGGAGATGACGCGAAGCTGTGGCAGGAAGACCACACCCGTGACGTTGGATCCGCCGCTCCGCTTCCAGGAATAACTGGAACAGGGGAAGACCTGCTGTGATTCCTCGGTTCGGCACCTTGGACCAGCGGCAGTGTCGGTCCAGGCGCGAAAGTGGTATTGCGGCGCTGAATTCAGCGAAGACGCCCGCGCAGAATCCTCGCGACTTCATTGAAGGCTGGTGCCGGGTCGGACCAGCGAAACACCGGCTGATACGCGCCCAGCCACGAACGCGCCGCGGCGAGCAAGCCAATACGACCGCCTGTCGCCTCCCGCTGGGCGTAGAGATCGTAATACGGAAACACACAGCGCCGGCCAACTTTATAACGAGAGATGGTTCTGACCGGACGGCCGAGCGCATCATCCACTGCGAGTTCGCAAACGTTCACTCCACAACGTGCCGCAAACTCCACGTACCACCACGGCCTCGCGTTCACTTCGATCAGATTGAACTGTCGGTTTCGCTCATCGCGTTTGAACTCCGCGCTGAACACACCTCGGTATCCGATGGATGCAAACAGGGCGTCCAGAGTCGCTGGACCGGTCTCGACATCCGCCAACGGTACGCTCTGCATCAAGGTGCTGTTGCCGAAATCTGGAGGACTCATTCGCAAGCGGCGGCGCGCAAATCGCGCCCGTACGATCCCGTCCCGATCGACGAATCCATCGATGAAGTAGTGATTGGTTGGTGGCCCAGGGATGTAGTCCTGTAGCATCATCTCGAATCCTGCATCCCTGCACTCCGCCACCCGCCGTTTTGCGTCTTCCCTTCCCTGGATACGGAAGGCTTTTACGTGAAAGCGGGCGAAGAATTCCTGCGAGCCCGTCGGTTTGAGGAACGAGCTGCGAACCGTTGAATCAGGAACCGCGTCGAGATCTCCTTCCTCTCTAAGCACGTAAGTTGTTGGGTGCGGTAGCCTCAGACGCGCAAGCGTGTCGCGAAAGCGGTTCTTGTCGACGAGGATATTGACTGCATCCAGAGGCGCAACGCTGGCGGGATAACGTTTTCTGAGTTCGTCCGGAAGCGCGGCGACAGATTTCACCCATGCGTCGGAGCACGGCATGAGAACCGTGCTCACGGGCAAAGAGCCCAGCGCATCGGCGAGGCCACTGGGCTTCAGTCCAGCGAGTGAGGTCGGCCCGGCGCGGAACCACCGCGAGCGACGTGCGGGACCGTCGGCTTCGGGGAGTGCGTACACGCCGACTCTTGCTTGAGCCAACGCCCGAATCACACCGAGTAGAGTAATCCCGGTTCCCAACGCTAACACAGTGTCATGGCGAGGGCGCATCATGACCGGGCGACGAGATTAATCCTGTTCGAGGTGTCCTCTTACCAACTCGAATCCAAACTGGTACGGAGACCGGATCCAGCGCGTGATGGATGTGCGCTTAAGGGCAAACGGATCATCGCCCGCCGACACTGTGCCGCCGAACGCGGCTACGTTGCACCGGAGGCCCAGCTCCTTCGGGATCTGGCGGTTCGCCTCTGCAAAGTTCTTTCGCGCACCGTATGGGTACGCAAAGAGCCCTGATGATTCGCCGAGCTCGGCCTCGAGCAGCGCTTGCCCGGCCCGAATCTCCCTGCGGGCTTCTTCCCCGACGACGACACCGAGGTTGGCGTGAGTAGCCGTATGCGAGCCAATCTCATGTCCCGCAGCGCGAAGAGCGCGAACATCGTCCCAGGTCATCCACTGCGTCGTGATTCCGGACTGTTCGTCCCACCACGGAACCCGATGGGTGCCAATAAAACCAGTCGCAACGAAAAAGCAGGCACGCAGACCGTGGCGCTCGAGAATGGGAGCGGCTGTCGTCGCGTTCCCTTTATATCCATCGTCGAAGGTAATTGTCAGGGTCGATCCCAGATCGACTCCCTTCTTCAGCCGATCAAGCAGCTCCGTCAATGGAACAACGTCGAAAAATTTGGTGAAGAAGCGGAGATACCGCTCGAATTCCGCGCGGGTACACGTGATCGGGTCGTCGGGGTAGTTATCGTTCACGCGATGAAATACTACAATGACGCCGCGGCCCCGGAGAAGAAGACGGTACAGTCGCGTCCGGAAAATCAACCAGCCTAAGAGCGACTTGGCGCGAACCGCCAAGCTGCGGTGCACACCCCTAAACATTGTTGGCGTCGCAGGCAACGCGATGTCTCGCGCGAGCTGGTAGTGCTCCATGTGTGGCATCACGACACGATCCCTTCAGCTCGCTGCTACGAATTGTTTAGTGTCGTTCTGGTCGCCACGATTCTCGCCATGCACGTTCAAATCGCTGTCAGCAGTGTCGCGAGCAAGGATGCCCATCGCACTCACCGAATATAGAAGCGAAACGCCGCGCAGCAAACCTTGGAAATCTCGCGTTACATCAGCGGCGGTCGGTGTCCTCGTTGACGACCGCGGTCGGTCAGCGTCAAAGGCATTATGTAATCGTCTCGCAAGGTTGGCTTCCAAACAAGAGCAATTGTTCGCTAGTGGCGGCTTCGAAAAAAGTTTTTCATCCGGCGGAAGATGCGGGGGCCTGCGACTCGCCTAGTAACCTCACGTGCGCGCGCGATCGCCGCCGATCTGCGGATCGCAAGAGTGTCACCCATGCGCACTTCAACGATGCTGACGCCAGAACGGCCGAGCGCGCCACGAATGACACTCTCGGCATCATCATCGCCCACAACCTCGTGGTAAGCCCCGATAGCAGTCGACAGCAAGCCTAGATCCGGAGTCTTCAGCGCAACGCCGTGGGCGACGCCGTATCTGGCCAACTGCTGCAACCGGATTTGCCCGAATGCGCCATCGACGAATACGATGACTACAAGCGACAAGCCTTCTCGCACTGCGGACAATAGCTCCATCGAAGACATCGCGAAGCCGCCATCGCCTACAAGCGCGACAACCGGCCGCTTTGGATCAGCAATCCGAGCGCCGATGGCAGTCGGAATGGCAAAGCCCATGCTCTGCAGATCCGTTGGCGTGATCAGCCCGCGCCGCGCGAGTACCCTGTAGTATCTGCGCGCCAAAATCTGGTGGACTCCGGAATCGAGCACGAGAATTGACTCGTTGGAAAGTGCCCGGCGCAAAGCGCGAAAGAAAGCACGCGGGTCGCCAGCAGGGGTTCCCGCCAAGCGTGGCTCGTGCGGCCTTGTCTTCCGTTCACCCATTCGACTGCGCCACGTTTCGAGCTCGGCGTCAGTCCACGACGTCCGCGGCGGTGAGGATTCCAATAAGGCGCGTACCACCTCGCCCGCATCTGCGACGATTGCAAGAGAGGTTGCATAATTTGCACCGACCACTTCTGAGCTGGCGTCCACGTGGACTAGCCGGTCCGCCGGCAGATCGAGTTCGAAACCACTCGTACCACTGTGACTGAGTTTGCACCCGATTACTACTATCAGATCCGATGAAGCGATTAGCTCGTTTACATCAGAGGTGCTCGCCGCGAACGGATCAAAACCCAGATTGAGCGGGTGGTTCTCGGATATCACACCGCGAGCCGATGGCGTTGTGAGCACTGGCGCATTCATCCGCTCGACAAGATCGAGCAAGTGCTCCGAGCATCCGTTAGTACCTTGGCCAAACATAAAAATCGGCCGACGTGCATGGTGAACCCGCGCACACAACGCTGCTAGTCGTTCCGGATTTACCGACGGAACAGCCACTGGTTTGAGCGGGCCCTTCGCGTAGTCCACGCCCAATGCTGCCGACGAAACCTGGAGCAGTACGGGACCAGGTTCACCCGATTGAGCGAGGCAAAGTCCCTCCAACACAGCCACGCCAGGATCCGGATATGAATCGGCATTGATCACGCCCTTGAGGAGCGGCCCAGCGATCGCCACCTGATCGATTTCTTGCTGGCGAAAGCGTTGACTCCTGGGATGTGTGGCCGGTGAGCCGCTTATGTGAAGAAGTGGTACAGAATCCAGCCGCGCTTCAGCGATTCCTGTCAGCGCCCACGTAAAACCTGGTCCTGGAATCGTGAGCAGAACTCCCGGTTCGCCTGTCACTCTGGCCCAGCCGCCCGCCATAAAAGCGGCGCTGAGTTCGTTGGTCGCAACTACAGTGCGAAGCCCACGTTGGCGAAGAGCTTCAAATAGCTCGACCGTCTGGGTTCCGGGCAACCCAAATACACAGCGGACGTTCGCCGTTTGCAGTGCTTCGACGATGCGCGATGCCTTCGTTTGGCTTATCACGCCAACTTGCGGTGACGAACTCGATGACGAACTCGACGCACGATGGCGCCTGCACGGCGGCGCACACCGGTGTAGGCGAATTCGAGTCCGGTGCCCGCGCGCCACGCCATCGTCCCGGCGGTCTCGACGACAAGGTTAGTCACCAGCTCGCCGCCGAACTGACTCTTGAAGTGGGTTACAGAATTGAGAGCCGCATCGGTAAGATCGTTCCCGATTTTGCCATGGTGCGCTAGCCACTCGAACGACCGCCAGCGTAGGAAAGCCGCTGCGCCAAGCCGCCGATGCTCAGGATCGATCGCAGCACTCACAGTATGAGAGACGGGATGATCGCCCAGAAGAACGAGCTGCGCAGCGATAGCCTGGCCGTTGGGAAGTCTCGCCTGAAGAAGCACGCACTGTCGCGAGCGATGAAGGATCTCGAACCAGCGTCTAAATGGAACGTCAGGCAGATAGAGCGCAGCGTCATGGCGAGTCATCGTCAGCTGGTGCAGCCTGAGAAAACTGTCAAAATCGTCGTCTTCCGTACACACCATTTCCTGTGCGGCGCAGCGATCGACGAGACGTCTTAGGTTTTGTTCGACGCGCTGCCACTGCCACGCAAGGTCATGCAAAGGCACTACATAGGAATAGCTTGGCCACGAAGTCCACCCTCGGGCAAGGAATGCACGAACGTCGGACATCGTGTGGCGGCCCTTTAGAGTGATTTTTGAGTAGTTGAGTGTACTCAAACCATCCACGAGCGCGGCCGTTGTCGCGAGGCTTTGGGCCGACTGCTGGGAAGGGTATTTGGACTCGGAACGCTTCAGCACCGGCCCGAGGTAGTAGAGCAGCAGTCGCGGGCTGATAAATACTCCCTTCCGGGAAACGCGCTCGTAAAGTGGCAAGCCCCCTACGATCGTGTCGCCCCGTCGCACCACGAGTATGCGGAAACTCCCTTCCGCTGCGGTACACAGCGCGTCGAGATAGGCGGCTGTGGCGTAAATGCTTCCGTCGGGTGATTCGGCCACGAATGCATCCCACTCGTCGTAATCGCAGTCGGCCAGGATGTGAACCGCGGTGTGATTGCTCATGGTTCGCGGGAGGAGATCAAAACAGTGAACCTGCCAGGCTGGAAGGCGTAGCGGCAGACGTGAACTTGGGATTCAGCGCGTCGCCTGTTCGATTATGTAGAAAACCCCGACACCTTGCTCCGGGAGCCGGGGTTTCCATATGCTGGCGGGATCTCTTTCAGCTGCCGCCAGAGAGGGCTGACTGCTCGCCGAAGTTGTCCAGGTGGCAGTTGGTTTTGCATCCCTTGATTTGGCCGTGTGGGGTTGCAAAAGTGCAATCTGCAATGCGACCGTACTCGGTCAACTGGGGCGGAGCGTACACCTTCTTCATTGTTGACTGCTCCTGGCTGAGTGGAGAGTTGCCTGTCGTGGGCGCCCGAGAAGCAAGTTCAAAGCCGCCTGTCCGCGGGCTTACCTTTTACTCAAGTTCCACCAGCATAAGAGGTTACCAGTCATCCATCGTTTGCCACCTGCGGCGCGTGTGCCACACCGTTGTGGGGGTATACCACCATTTGGGCGCACTCAGCAGCAGTGATCCACGACCAATGCCACAGTCGTCTCAAGACTCTCAAGCCGCAATGGACGGTGCAGGTTCCAGGATGGAACTGCTCCAGCCAGTCTGGCGAGCCGCTGGAAAGACTGCGCCCGATGCTCCTGCGTCGTCAGCCGAAAGTTCAAGCTCCAAAGATCGGCGAGGACAGTGGAAGTTTTGGCTTGCTCCATCCTTATCTCCTCCGACTCGCGCAGAAACACTATTGCTTTGAGAGGTACGGCCGCGCCGCTGCCCTTCCGATCGTTGTCGAGACCGAGAAACACCCTGTCGCCCCGCTCGGCGATGAAATGCGTGCCTTCGGGAGGAGATCCCGGGTACACGTCTGATCTTACTCGCAGGAGCGCCGGACCGGGTAGCACTTCGCACACTGGGTTGCTGCGACAACAGACCAGATCTTCGCTGAGTAGGCGATACCCGCGTTGGTGGAACGCAAGAGCAAGCGTTGTTTTTCCGTAGCGCGAAGGAGCTGCCAGAAGGACCGCTTCGCCCCCAATTTCAACCGCTGCTGCGTGAATCGAAAAATCCCCGCGATGCATATAGCACAACATCACCGGGATCCCCCACAGACGTTGCTCGCGCAGGATCTCATCGCCGCCGACGGGTATCTCGATTTGGCCGAGGTCGGGATTGATCTGATACGTTCCCGCATCGGTTGCCCAAAACTGATAACCATCTTCCACGCGGTATACGGTTGCCCGCGCGTGGTAGCCGGTGCCAGCCAGCTCCCAGTCGGCAAGCGGCTCGGTGTTGGGCCGTGTACTCTGCTGCTCGGCTGGAAAGATTTCTAGCTGACTTCCGCCACCGCCGGAGCGAAGGAATCGCAAATTCTCTTGAGCATGAATGGAAAAGCCGTAAACTGACGCGTTGTTGCGTGGGTGGAACGCAAGACTGGCAGTCTCTAGCATGCGCTTCACCAGCGACGGTTCCTGTCTACCATGCGCTAAGGAAGGCGTGGATCCACGCCAAGTCCTTCGCCCAGAACCAATCGAACCGATTGAAGTTCTGGCGCTCGATGCGTTCGGCGAGCAGTGCGTAGTTCACGCCTGAGAGCCGATGTCGGGGCGCTGTGAGCAAGCGGCTCAATGCCGGATAGTCGATCTGCGTCATGACGTGATCGTTGAACACCGTCTTCCGGGTTCGGTCAAGTATCTCGTCGGGGACAACACCGCGAAGAAACTCACGCACCCGACTCTTGAAACGAAGATCCGGGCATTTCAGTTCCGCAGGCAGGCTGAGAAAAAATTCCCAGAGATCGATATCGGCGAGCGGACGCCGGATGGAAACCCCGCACATCGCGGCGCATGCCTCGTCGACCTCCATGCTGACGGTCGCCCCTGTTGTTCCAGCTAATTGTAGTTCGCGCCAGCGATTCCTGCTTGGTGGGAGCAGGTCTCCGCGAAAGGGCACTTCATTCACCTTTCGCGCATCAAGCCAGTCAGGAATGCGGTCCGGCGCATCCAAACGTCGCTGACCGAGGTACCAGTTCGCCAAGCGGCCAGGCAGAAATGTTTCACCCACCCGTCCCGCCAAACTCCGCAAAGACGCGCCCCGACGCCGTTCGCGCGCCAGCAATCTTGTTAGCGCGAGCCAGCGGGCGCGACTTACATAATGAGAGATGAGGTGGATGGGATTTCCGAATACGAACTCGGCGAATTCTCCGGTGATGACGTTCTCGTAACCCTGCTGTCGCGCGCGTGAATACGCGTCGGCCACCTCAGGAATCGAGAGAATCGGCACTGGACTTCCGAACCTCCGACACCACTCCTCTACATCATCGAGCGCACGAGCCCGGGGACGATAAGTGAAAAGCTCGAGGCCAAAACGCTCGGCAACGAGCTCGATGTAGGCGCGTTCGTCAACCGAAGGAAGCTCTGGAAAAACGGCAGAGAGCGCGCCCAGGCGACGACCGTTTTCGCGATGTGAATGCTGGGCGGCAAACGCGGCCACCGCGGAAGAGTCGAGTCCGCCACTCAGCAACACAACGTCCTTGCCGGTAAGCGACCGGCTCACCGCCTGGGCCAGGAGCTCGAGAAATCGATCGCGTATATCACGCTCTTTCAACGCGCTCGACTCAAGAAGGTCAGCCGGACTCCAATATCGGTCTACAACCGGCCGCTTGTCGGGGGTGACTGTGATCGTCGTCGCCTGTGGAAGGCGCGCAACCCCCTTTAGCGCTGCCGGTGCGTCCGACGCCATGCGACCAAAGAACATTTGCTCCAACACGGAGAAATCCGGCTGCTCCGAGAGTCCCGCGCCAACAACTACCTGTCGCGGTTCACCCGCCGCGACGAATTGTCCAACCTCATCGTGGTAAAAGAGTGGTCGGAAGCCGGTATGGTCTCGGAAACCCCAAAGCGATATCCCGTCAGTGAGGAGACCGGCAAAAGCACCGCGCATCCGATTTGGCGCCGCGATTCCGTATAGATGGAACGCGGCGACGACAACGTCCGCGTCCCGTGCCGATATGGGCGAATGGCCGGCACCTACGAGAGCCTGATATAGCTCCTTGGCGTTATCCAAGCGACCGCTGAACGCTGCGATGA
>Ga0075424_100004508_pt1 | contig 13163 bp, 10 predicted proteins | sample SoiMethybrSBSTD3_FD_75301 | JGI IMG/M metagenome (GOLD analysis project Ga0075424, IMG submission 75301) | Bulk soil microbial communities from a Populus tree surrounding site in Tennessee, USA - Soil MetaG P. TD hybrid SBSTD3 | ecosystem: Environmental > Terrestrial > Soil > Tree plantation... | reverse complement strand
CGACGAAGATGTGCCTGATGTTCTCCAAGTGTTGATGGAAAGCGAGGGTCATTCCGTCGAGCAATTCCCAAGCTATGGTCGCCACGCTGAGGCAGGTGGCGCAAACCGCGGAAAAAGTCTGTGTCACCTATGAACGCGTTTCCAACTTCGTGTATGCCTAAGCAGAGTTACCGCACTCGACCGTCGCGAGCAGGCGCGCAACAGCATCGTCGATGTCCTTTCGGTACGTTTGGTTTGTCGAGTCCAGCTTTGACAGCTCCAAATATCCATGAAGAATAGCGGTACGGTCCATTATTTCCAGGTTTCGACCGGCCTTCGCTAGGGCTGTCGCCTGCTGCAGAAGTTGTTCAACCATTTCAGTTGTGCTCATGAACACCTTAGGGCACGCGTCGGACCACTGCCTCGAATCCGCAAGGATGGACGCGACCTGTACGTGATTTGGTTGCAGCCGTCCTACCCAGTCGAGGAAAAACCCGAGCCATCGATCACACGCTGCCGCTTTCGACAACAAATCGGTTCTGAAAGTGCGCACTAGGTTGTGTATGGGGAACCACATTCGGATTGACCGAGCATGGATCTTGATCCAGGAAGCGGATTTTCTATCCGCGAAAGAGGCTGAGCACTTAGAAAAGTGTTGCGAATGTAGGGAATTCTTGCAGAGTTTCGTATCCGTGGCACGATACATCGGCTTTTCAGTCATTTTCCCGAGTCGCATTGATCGCGAACGTGCTGCTTGAGCGAAAATGTCGGTGCTTCGCTATCACAATTGCTTAAGGAGGATCCGGCCGGCGGCTGATGGTCAAGCAGTTTGACGCCACGACGGAAGGTGCTCAACAAGCTCGTCGAGCGCGAAAGTGATTTGTTGTTTATCGGAATCTCGATGGAAAACGATGCGCGACCATCCTTGCATTCGAATCGGAGTGTAGTAGGCGTCATCGATCCGCAGCTTGTCGCCCGCGAGAGCGTGAAGAACGACTTGCTCCAGGCGAGAACGCCCGGGCGCGAGTTTCGAATGGGCGGGGCGCCAGCCGCACAGTCTTCCCACATCGTGATATTCGCAAGGGCGTTCGGCGAGATCGAGAAGCGACAGCTCACGACCTGCGAGGACCGCGCGGATAACCCGCAACGACAATGGGTCGGCAACGCGCGCAATCGGTCGCCGGAAATGGTTGAATATTTCCATACCGATCGAGCGCAGGCTTTTTTTCTCGGCTCGGCCGCTCAGGCGCCACATGGGCGCGTTTGGATCGTTCGCCATCGGATTGGCTGGAAACGTATCGAATCGCGCCAACCAGCCTTTCCGCGAAGTGTGCGGCATCGGTGTAAAGCCACGAATTCTCGGAATGCCTCTGTGACCCAAAGCAGCAACGCGCAACGACGGCCACAGAGTTATGTCTCGGACAATCCCGGTAATGAGCGAACCAGCGGCAACCATTAACGCAGGGTTTGGCGTGAAGTCTGCAGTCACCTCGATGCGATCACCTCGCGGACGTACCCCAATGCCGTTCGATTGCCGATTCGTCGCAAGCAGCATGGCAGGCGGTGCCAAAACATAGGTGAGCAGTTTGGCCAAACGATTGAGCCGTGCCGGTCGTTCTGCTGCCGCCTCGATCGAGACGTTGTAATGAGTGGAGAATCCGGCGAGCCTCACCACGCGTCCGGTTCGTTGTTCCCAGGCATCGAGCTCGCCACGAATGAACGCAATGGATTCCCACAGCATTCGCCCTGCCCGCGCCATACATCCGCGCTCCAGCTCGACCGGCGGCGTCGCGAGTTCGATGACGCCGGTATCGAAGTACACTGCCGTACCGGTGGGTAACTGAAAAGATGTTCCCCGGCGGTGATGAAGCGGACCTCGAATGAACGCACGCGGAGTCCCGAAAATGTCTTCGGGTTTTTCGGCTCGCTCGTTGACGAATAGCGAAAGCTCGGCTTCCAGACCGACCGCCGCCACGCGCAGTGAGTGATGCTTTGTTTCCCCTTTGCGGGTTATTTTGTTTCCCACGGCAGCTCCTCATCGGGCGCTTCGGCGGGGATTGCTCTGAGGTACCCGATATCAATATGTAGATGATCGTCGGAGAACGCGGGCGCCGGTCCATATCCCTTTGCCCGCACGGCAGGCAGAACCGCTCTTGCCAATGAGGAGTAGCGCTCGATCTTTTCGCGGTCATCCACGTATTCATCTCCGATGCGATATATGTTAGCCGCAGTCCCCCATGAATGTGGTGAACCTGCGGTGGACCGCCCGTGAGATGGCGATCGATAACCACCATTGGCCGCGATGTGGACTGGTGCTCCGACTTCGAGCCGGAACACCTCCAGGTGCGCAGCGAGCATTGAAACCGCGCAAGGAACGTAGCGTGGAAATCGGCGAAGCGGTTCTGCTTCGAATAGATCGACCGTCATGAATTCCCACAATGCGAAATGCGGCGTCAGACGCGTCTCCAACGCAGCCGTCCAGGAATCCACAGCGTAGAAAAAACGAGGCAAAAGTCGTTTGCGCGCCTGATAATCCCGGACGATTGTGTCCGGCATCAACAGTGATCTGTGCTCAGGACTGAGATCGAACGCGTCGACAATACGCAGAGGCAGCGTCATCTTCGAGCGGAGTCAGTCTTCATTGCGTCAGATATTCGTAAACCGCCGCGGACACGCGGGAAATCCTTTCCATGCGGCCGTTGGCATTGGGTTCGCTCTCAGTAAGCACTGCGAGCACATACGGTTGCCGTTCGGGCAGAAACACGATGCCAGCGTCGTGCGCCACTACAGAAATTTCACCAGTCTTGTTCGCGATGCATGCTCGGGCGCGCACGTCTGACGGCAAACCAGCGGGTATGCCGGAACGGAATTCCTGCTGCAATAGAATGTCGAGCATCTCCTTTGTCGATTCCGAACCCACACATTTCTTTTCGTAGATCGCGCGGAAAAGAGCCACCAGCCCGGTGGCCGTCACTCGATTGTTGAAATTTACTTCAAAAGCTTTGTCGTCCTCGACTCCGCGCGCGAGCTCGATGCCCTGAATGCCATATCCGGTGAGCATCTCCTGGGCCTTATCGAGATTGATCAGATCCACCAAAAGATTTGTCGCAAGATTACTGCTCGTGACGATCATGTGCCGCGCGAGTTCGCCGACGCGCATCGTCTTGCCGATTGCGGCGTGCACAGCCTTGTCGGCGTCGCGGGTAATGGACACTCGAAAGGGAGAACCATCGACACGACTGATAAAACGGTTTCGAACGTGGAGGCGGGATTCTAACGTGAATCGCCGGGCTTCAATGGCACCGAATAATGTCAGAAGGACCGCCACTTTGATAGTGCTGGCGGAGTGAAACCACTGATCTCCGTTCCGCGACCATTCCTGATTTGTTTCGTAATCAAACAGCGAAACGGCCAGTTTGTTGCCTGTCTCCTGTGCGATTTGTTCGATTCGTGATTCGAAATCGGAAATGCTCGAAGCCAGATGCGCCACGCCCACAAATTAACACAAGTGTTTGCCTCCGGGCAGACGGTACTGCTTCGCTGCGACAAAATTGGTTCGATCATTTGAGCAGTTTCGTTTGACTTCCTGGTGGAAGCTATCGGAATTCGCGGATGAGCACGGGGTAAGGATTGAGGGGCGTTCCCTCCCACCAGCGCTTCTCCGGTCCCAGTTTGAAGATCGCAAAGTGTAGGTGTGGACTGCTGGAAGGCGCATTGCCGGTGGTTCCTACATATCCAATGAGGTCGCCTCGCATGACACTCATATTCTCGCGAATGCCATCGGCGTATCGGTCGAGGTGAGCATAGTAATAGCAATACTGTTCGGTCGGATCGAACTGATAGATCGTAATCCCGCCAGGCTTGCTCAAGAATAGCTTTTGAATCGTGCCGTCATCGGCCGCAATTACCGGCGTGTCCCGCGGGGCGATGATGTCGGTTGCTTCGTGTCGCCGTTCCGATCCACGGGCCTGATTGAAAGTGTCTTGAATATCCGCAGCAGAAGCACCCGCGACCGGGATCGTAAGGCGGCGCGGAAAATCTGTCGTATCCGGCGAACGAGTAAAAACACTCGCGGCCTGCACGCTTCCCACACGCCGGGTCTTTGGTGAGTTCAGCACCACAATCGCCAGGATTGTGCACGCGCCCAGGACGAACCCTGCCAGAAATATATTCAGACGATTCAAGATTGTTCACTCCGTGAGCACTGCCGGCATACCCGGAGACACCATGCCTGCGAGGCGCGCGGCGTCCCAGTTCGTCAGTCGAATGCAGCCGTGAGATTGCGTATGGCCCACCTGCGACGGCTCGGGTGTGCCGTGTATGCCGTAGTGTGGTTTCGAGAGGTCTATCCAGACCACACCAACCGGATTGTTCGGTCCAGGCGCGATGGTAGCCGCAGAATGCTTCGCTTCGGCATCCCAAAAGAGGTTGGGATTGTAGTGAAAGGGTGGATTCTTTGAGACACCGTTGATTTTCCATTTTCCGATCGGCAGCGGATCGTGTTCGCTTCCCACGCTCGCCGGAAACTGTGCGATTACGGTTCCATCCGCATCCAGCGCGGAAACGGTCATATCGTTCTTGCGAACCAGTACTGAGGCAGCCTTGGGGGCGGGTTCGGTCGGTATGCGAACGTTAGGGACCAGAATTTGCTGCCCGGCGCGATCGAAGGCTTTGCCCTCGTTCAAAAGCGTGAGCACTCTCGGACTGACGTGAAACTTCTCAGCAAGCAGTTCGAGAGGCGACTGATAGCCGAGCGATTTCAGTTTGGATTTTTTCATCATGTCTGCGGGAACCCGTTGGAACGGCCCTGCGACGTCTTCCGTCGAGATCTCATAGGGAATTAGAACCGGCGCGGTGTCCATGTTGAGCCTGGCCCACGTTTCCGGCCCTAATTCGTCTTCGGCCGGAAGCTGGTGCGCCGCTTGAAATCCACGAACGGCGGAGCGGAGATTCGCGCCGTACGCCGCGTCGATTTCCCCAGGCGAAAACGCGGCCCGATCCAGAAGGATCTGCGCTCGCAGGACGGCTGGCCCTGAGGCACCCGGTCTTACTGCATCGCCGGGCTGCGGATTGTTCGCCAGACTCAGATCAACGAATTGCGCGGTTTGCCGCTTATGTGTGTGTGAGGCGTACGCGCTGGAAACCGCGAACGCTATAACCCATAGGAAAACATAAATACGTTTCATCTTGAGCTCGATAAGGCTCGCAAAGCGAACCCCATACTTTTTCTGCAAGACGCGTGCCACGATTGCTAAGTGCTGTTAATACCAGGCGGTTCAGCGATGAAGCGAATCCGGGATCGGCAATCAGCTTCTCAAAACTTCCCCCGCTCGTCGCCGCGACAGAATGGAGTCGCTTGATTCATATAGCCAGCGACCATGGTGGTTTCATTCCTGGATTTCTTTTTATCGAATTACAGTCACGGGAACTTCCCTAAGCTGATTGGGGCCAAATTCAATTATCGTCACGGCGAGGGAAATGGCTGCGGGAGTGAACGGTGTGGGTAAAGCTTCGATCCGAAGAACAACTGGGTATCGATTCGGAACCTGCGGCATAAGCTCGGACAAGAAGCGGCTCAATTGCCCGCCGGCCGACAAAGTGACGGTCGAGCTTAGAAGTTCGTTGTCACTTGAATCCAGCAAGCTGATTCTGATCCGGGCCGGCGCTTCCGATGTATTCATCAAGGCGATGCCTTCGTTTCTCCCTTGAGCAAGATCAACATACGCAGCAGCGGCAAACAATGAACCCACTCGCGACGGAGCAACGGCCAGTGAGGGCATGCCAGGAAGAAAGTAGGTCGCATTTGCAAAAACACCTTCATTGGACGAAATGCGAGCGTACGCCGAAGCGAAAGCGCCCAGCGTGTTCGTATTAATAAAGGTGGTGCGCGATGGCTGAACGGTAAACGGCACAACCGCATTTGCGGCGACGATATTTAAAGGTCTTCCGTCTGGTCCGAAAAATGAAACCGTGCCGATTACGGTTTTCGTCGTTGAAGGGTTTGTCAAGGCGACTCCGGTCGAAAAACCGCCTCCACCGCCGGCTTGAGAGAAATAGAAAACACCCATCGCGGGGATCTCCCGGATTTTCGCAGCGAAGGCATCGCGGATTCCGCCACCGTACGTCTGCTGCGATGAGTGCGTCGTCGGAAAATCCGTAGAGCTGGTTAGACCAGCGACATAAGCGTCACCGCCGTTCACTTTGATATCCCAAATTTCGTCGGCATCGCGTCCGCCCATATAAGTTGAATAAATCAGGGTTGAGCCATCGGGGCTAAGTTTCGCGACGAAGCCGTCGAATGCTCCACCACCGTAAGTTGCCTGCAATGGATTGGCCAACGGAAAATCAAAGGATGCCGTGCGGCCGGCAATGTAAGCGTAGCCCGCCGTATCAACGGCGACAACCGTGCCTCCATCAATTGAGCCTTCTTCGCCGTGACCTCCAACGTAAGTTGAATAGATGAGCGCAGAGCCATCATTTTTGAGCTTGGCGATAAACGCGTCATAGCAAGCCCGTGCTGGGGGACCGCACGCGCCCGCCGCCAACGCGGGTTGGAGGGCGTTAACTGTGGGAAGATCTGTAGAATTGGTAACACCCGAAATGGTGACATTACCGGCGTTGTCTATGGCATTCGCTCCCGCCACGTCATCACCGCTGCCGCCAAAATAAGTAGAGTAGACGAGTTTGCCATCTGCACTCACCTTAACGACGAAACCATCGAACGCGCCGCCGCCATAAGTGTTCTGCACGGCGTTCGCAGTTGGAAAATTCATCGAGGCAGTGCGCCCCACGACATAAGCGTTCAGCTGAGCGTCCACCGATACGAGCCAGGCGCGATCCTCATTGGTGCCGCCGACGTAGGTCGAATAAATCAGCCTGGAACCATCGGGATTCAGCTTCGCAATGAAACCGTCAAAGTTGCCGCCAAGCTGCGGTTGTAGAGCGGCCGCGGCGGGAAAATTGGGAGAATTCGTGGCTCCGGCAACAATCGCGTTGCCCTGGTCATCCACCGTAAGACCGTTGCCATTTTCGGTGCCGCTACCTCCAAGATACGTGCAATAGACGAGCGATGAACCATCCGCGCTGAGCTTGGCTATCCAGGTGTCGCTGGGACCTCCGGCAAAAATTCGCTGAAATGCATTTGCAGTCGTCGGGTAATCGCTCGAATTTGCGCGGCCCGTCACGTATGCGCTGCCGAGTCGGTCGACTGCGATATATCTTCCGTCGCCGTTGGAGCCGCCAAGGTACGTGGAATAGACCAGGTGCGTGCCATCGGATGATAGCTTGGATACAAATGCACTGTTGCCGCTGCCTTTCTCTCCCTGGACAGCAGGGCTTGCCGTTGGAAAATCGGACGAACCGGTTTGGCCGGTGACATACGCGTTGCCCGCGGAATCCACAGCGACTGCCGCAACGAGCGACTCGGCTCCGCTGCCGCCGAGGTAGGTGGAGAATGCCAACACAGGATCAACGATCATCGGTTTGGTCCTGTCGTAATCGCCGAGGGCGAAGCCGACATCGTTGCCCGCCGTTAATGAATACTCGCCGGTGATCTGCTTCCTGCCTTCGGTTTGTTCTTGATACACGGTAGGTTTTCGCAGCCGCATCTCGCTCTCCCGAATGCGGATGATAAGGTCTCCCTGCTCGTCCAGGTAGACCGCCTCCGCCCCTGTCACTCGAAAATGAATCTGTTGCGGGTCCGCCCCAGGCGCGATTACAAAGTCCTGCTCCATTTGTTCCTGGTTCCCGTAGTAAACCGCGTCGATGCCTGCATAAACGTTCCGGTAGCGGACTTTGGAGTAATGGGGAATGTGGGTCCGCCATTTTGAAGGATCATTGCCCATCAGGTAATTGCTTTCTGCAGGCATTCGCCCGAGACCTTCCACTTGAGGTGCCGAATCGCCCAACAGTTTGATGTGCACATTGAAACGGCTTGATTCCGCTACGAACACCGTTTCAGTTGCAGTGAAAAAGGCTGTGTAGCCTTGCCCTCGTGAGATGAACCGGACTTGAGGATCGCTTTGCCCCTGGTTCGCCTCAAACGTCAGGGGCCGCCTGCGATATTCAGCGACGATCGGTTGTTTCGCTCGGGCCGGTGTGATGACCAACGCACGCAAAACCAAAAATCCCGCTATGCAGACTGCGAGAACGGCGCAAGCTTTTGTCGTTTTCGTCATTCCAGGAAAGTTCACTAAGAGTTGGTCCAATGACAAGTGGAAAGGGGTTGAAAAGGGGTTTTCTACGCTTGCACTCGTTTGAAAACTAAGGATAGGCTGAACGGTAATGCAAACCGACCGGCTCAACCCGGAACTTGTCCGCCAGCAACTCGTGCGGATTCTTTCCAGCGCGGGTTTCACGCGAAATGAGCGTCTCTCTCGATTCGTGCGCTTCGTCGTGGAGCGGCATTTGGAGGGCCGCGATCGAGAACTCAAGGAATCGGTGGTTGGTGTCGAGGTTTTCGACCGCAGGCCAGACTACGATCCCAGGCAGGATTCCATCGTTCGGACCGAAGCGGCGCGACTGCGGGTACGGCTAGCCGAATATTACGAAGTCGACGGACGGAACGATCCGCTGATCCTCGAGCTGCCCAAAGGCGGCTATGTACCGGTGTTCCGAGAGCGTCAGTTAGCACCGGCCGAGCGGAAGTCCCGCTTATCCCGGCTGTCGCTTGCAGCCGGTATAACGGGTCTCTCAATCACTCTTGCCGTCGCGGCCTTGTGGACGATTCAGCGTAGAAGTGCGCCCATCACCATCGCCGTTCTCCCACTCGACAATCTCAGCCGGGATCCGGCCGATGATTATTTCGCGGATGGCTTCACAGAGGAGATCATTCGGAACCTCTCCGTCATTGAAGGATTGGCCGTGCGTTCCCGCACATCATCGTTTGCCTTTAAGGGAAATCTGCGGAATATCCGTGAAGCCGGAAAGCAACTGCAAGCCGATTACATCCTGGAAGGTTCTGTACTTCGAATTGGCCAACAGCTGAGGGTGGATGCCCGGCTCGTTCGCGTGGGCGATGACTTCACGCTGTGGTCGGGCCGCTTTGACCGGGAACTTACGAACGTTTTTGCCGTCCAGGATGAGATTTCTCGGGGTATTGTGAATAACCTCCGGCCAAACCTCGGCGGCGGCCGGCGACGTTACGAAACAAGTATCGAAGCTTACGATCTGTATCTTCGGGCGCGGTCTTTGTCGAGTCGACAAAGTGTGGCGGTTTTCGAAGAAGTAATTGCCAAAGATCCTTCCTTCGCACCCGCTTATGCCGGCCTGGCGTCCGCTTATGCAGTCCGATCGGTGCAGTTTCCTTTGGATCATCCGCGTGATGAGGTCGCGAAAATGCGAACTGCGGCAGAGAAGGCGATCCAGTTGGATCCTCTCCTCGCAGAAGCGTATGACGCGCTCGCTTTAGCTGATGCCCGCGATGGCCAATGGAAGCAGGCGGAAGAAAGTTTTCGTCACGCCATCCAACTCGACCCGAACCAGTCGAGGACACACTACGATTACGGCTATTGGCTTTTGGCCGTGGTCGGCCGTCTGGATGAAGCGCTCCAGCAGTTACGCACTGCGGAGAAGATGGATCCATTGTCTGCGGTCATTCAGCGAGACTTAGCTGAAGTACTCTTTTCTATACGCCGATATGAAGAAGCATCCGAGCACTGCCGAAAATTGCCAGCGGACATGCCTTATAAGAACCAATGTATGGCGCGGGTCTGGCTAGGTCGTGATAAGGCTGGCGAAGCCGTTCAGGCTCTAGTCGATGACCCTGATCTCTTAAGGAATCCCCAGGCGAGGGGTTTCCTTGGTTATGCATATGCAAAGGTTGGCCGACACACAGACGCTGAAAATATGTGCGCCAGTTCGCATTTTGCTAACGAACAAGCTTTGATTTTCGCCGGTCTGGGGGACAGGGAGCGGACGTTCGAAGCGCTCGAACGAATGGCCGATCTCGGAGCCCAGCGCGTGGGTGTGTATCTGAATTATCCGGAATTCGGCCTCCTACAGGATGATCCTAGAATCAAGGCCTTTCGCAGGAAAGTCGGCTTGCCGGAATAGGAAATCAGTTCTGAACAATCTAGACTCATGGTTTCCGCACTTTGCTCACAGAGTGCAAAAAAAGTGGCAAAAGTCCAAAAAGGTTCCTTTTGCGAAAAGGGACTGAACAGTTCTTCGAGGTGCTTCGCCAGCACCGGCGTGAACACGCCTGAAACAATGTTGCCAAGCATGGACGAATTCGCAATTCTATCGAGACCGACAGGTGAACTGGGTGTTGGGACTTCGGGATTTCAAGATTCCGATAAGCGGGTTATACGGCCGTTGAACTCCGTTGCGCGTTTGCAGGCATTGGAGCTAACGTGTAGAAACACAGCCGCTCAGAAAACAAATGTTTTTGAGCAAGTAAGACACTTCCATCGCTCTTACGCGTGCGAGATTTTCTTTGGGGACCGCCGGCGCCACGCCGTTTGGTAGAATCGAACTCTTCCAAGGAGCCTGATATGAGCCAGAATGCCAAGAAGCCCAAGATTAAGATCGAACCCAAAATGGAATCCGTCATTCAGGTCAAGCTGCCGATGGTGCGCAATTACTCTACCGGCGGCGGGCATGGCGAGGGCGACACTGTTGTCGAAGGTGATCAGAAGATCGCAACGAAAAAGTGGCAGGGCTATGCTCCGCAGAACCTGAACGTCATCGGCAAGCCGATGCCGCCGCTGGCAGAGGTTGCGATACCGCGATTTACCGGCAAGGCCGAGTATGCGTCCCGTGTGTTGCTGCCCAACATGCTCCACGTGAAGCTGCTGGTGAATCCGCATCCTCGAGCCAAAATCAAAACTATTGATACGTCTGCAGCCGAGAAAATGCCGGGTGTTGTGCACGTCATGACGTACATGAATGCGCCCAAGACATTCCCGATGCCGCAGGATTTGAACTTCCAGGGCGAGATGGTTGCATTCGTTGCTGCGGAGACGGAGGATCAGGCCGAGGATGCCATTGCCGAAATCAAGGTTGATTACGACGTCCTTCCGTTCGTTGCTGCCTTGAAAGACGTGATGACCGGCAACGGGCCGGACCTCCGTGGTGGACGAGGAAATCTGTTCCTCCTTCCCGAGTCGAATCCTCACTACGATCCCAAGGCCACCTTCGTGTCGCGCCACGGCGACATCGATAAAGGATTCGCACAGGCGGATGTCGTCAAAGAGTTCTCTTACATTTTTAGTGGAGCGACAGCTGTTCCCATCCAACCCGCGAGCTGCGTTGCTAAGTGGAACGGCGACAAGCTGACGTTCTGGGGCCATGGGCAGGGAATCTATCCGTTCCGCGCTTCGCTGGCTGCGGGACTGGGTATTGAAGCGGACAAGATTCGCTTCATCAATAAATGGAACGGTTGCACGTTGGGCGCTGGCCAGAACTGGTCGCTCCGGTTCAACCCCTACATTGCTCATATCGCCAAAGTCACAGGGCGGCCGGTCCGAATCATGCTCCTCAAGGACCAGGAACTCGCATTTCTGGCCGTGAAACCGGAGAACCTGACGAAATTTAAAGTTGGTGCGATGAAGGACGGAAAGATCGTCGCGCTTCTCCACGAAATCTGGATCAACGAAGGCAACATGCAGGGCGGAGGCACCGGCGCGAGCGAGATTTCAAAGAACCAACAGGAGCTCTACACATCCGGGGTGCCTCACTGGAAAACCATGTGGCACAGCTATCGAACCAACGTGATCCAGGCCGGTGCGGTTCGAAGCTACACGCAACAGGAAGTAAAGTGGGCGTGGGAGAACATGATCGATGAAATGGCGGAGGCGGTAGGGATGGATCCCATCCAATTCCGTCTCCAGAATGTTTCAAAACCTGGAACGAAACTTTCACCCGCTCGAGACTGGGATGCCGGAGACCTCGGAGAGAGATACGAGGTCGAGAACGGCGCACTTACGTACGACTCGTTCGCATCTGTCGAGGTTCTTGAAGAAGGCGCAAAGGCGATGGGATGGGAGAAAAGAAATCCCAAACCCGGCGGCAATCCCGGCCGGTTCAAGAGAGGTTTTGGCGTCGGCATGTCCCAGCATCACCCCGGCCACATGGGCTACCACGACCAGGAGGCGTACTTCGAAAAGCTGACGGGCAACGGCGCCGGCAATTTCCTCGGGCAGTTCGGTGGTGATGTCGAAGTTGCTCCTGATGGCAGCGTCATCGCGAGAATTGCTCTTCCGGATAGTGGAACCAATCACTCGACGGCCTTGATCACCCTCGTCGCGGAGATGCTTGGGTTCACGAGCAGGGACCGGGTTCGTTGCGTGTGGGGCGATACCGATCTTGCGCCATCGAGCGGCACGTGGAACGGCGGCCACACCATCACTCTACAAGGCGCTGCCACGTGCAGCGCTACGGACAAGCTCCGTAAGGATCTCCTCCGGCGCGCGTCTGATGCATTGAAGGTCGAAATGTCGAAGCTTCAGATGAAGGACGGGGTAATCTCCTCGACGGAAAGTCCCCAGAAGAGGATCACGTTTGCCGAGCTCGCCACTGCCAACAAGGGACCGATACGTCAGTCCGGGAGAGGTCAGGGGCGCGGCCAGGGAAGAGGATTGGTCAAAGGTGTTGGCGCCTGCTTCGTCGAGGTCGAGGTCGACACCTGGACGGGTGATTGGAAGTTCATCCGCTCGGTCTACAGCCATGACACTGGATTGACCGTGAACCCGCTCGTCGGCGAAGCCGATATGCACGGCTCACTCGTCGAGTGTTTTCAGATGACGACCGATCCACTTCCTTACGACAGGGAATTCCCTGGGACGCGCCATTACAGCGTCGGATACCTGTCTTATCGAATTCCGACAATCATGGACATTCCAGCAGAGCAAACGCAGGTCTTCATCGACAGTCTGGAGCCGCGCTGGTTCTACGGAATCAAGAGCTTCAGTGAGACGTCGATCGGCGCCGTGCCCGGTGCGATTTCCAATGCCATCTACAATGCATGCGGCGTTCGAATCCGCGAGCATCCGATCACCCGCGAGAAGATCATCACCGGACTGAAAAAGCTTTAGCCACAATCAGAAAAAAGGAAAGTGAGCTATTTCCTGGGAAGGGAATAGGTCACTTTTCCCTTTTTTCTTTTTTAAATAACGCTCTCGGCAGCTTGCGTTGCTGCGCGTTCACCCGAAAAGAAAATCTGCGCCGCGCAAAACCTCATGGAG
>Ga0075424_100004505_pt1 | contig 13167 bp, 12 predicted proteins | sample SoiMethybrSBSTD3_FD_75301 | JGI IMG/M metagenome (GOLD analysis project Ga0075424, IMG submission 75301) | Bulk soil microbial communities from a Populus tree surrounding site in Tennessee, USA - Soil MetaG P. TD hybrid SBSTD3 | ecosystem: Environmental > Terrestrial > Soil > Tree plantation... | reverse complement strand
ACCTCGTCGTGCTGCGAGCCGGGGAGCTCCTTCTCGTCCTGATTCAGCGCCCAGAGGTCCCAATGGTAGAAGATCAGGAGCAAAACGGCGTTCATGGTGAGCCATTGTGGCCACAGCCTGAGCGTCCAATTGAACGGTACGCCCTTCAGGTACCCGAGGAGCAATGGCGGGTCTCCGATGGGCGTGAGCAGACCGCCGCAGTTCGCGGCGATAAAGATGAAAAAGATGACGACATGCGCGACGCGCTTGCGGCGCTTGTTGGCGCGGAGCAGTGGCCGGATCAGCAGCACCGATGCGCCGGTGGTGCCGAGCAGATTGGCGAGAATCGCACCGAGCCCCAGGGCGGCGGTGTTGGCGAGCGGCGTGCCCGCGAGCGAACCCTGGATGTGAATACCACCCGTGATGACGAACAAGGCGCCGATGACGACGATGAACCCGACGTACTCGTGAAGCTTCTCGTGCAGGAGATCCGGCGCCCGCAGGCCGAGGTAAACCAGTACCGGTGCGGCAAGCAGGAACGAGACGAGCGCCTTGTTGCGGTTGTGATGCCACCACGCCGGCGCCGCGAGTGGCATCAGCGCGATCGCAAACAGCAGGGCCACAAAGGGCAGGGCGGTGACAAGCGGAAAGTCGAGTGGGAGCATAGGTTCCGGGAACCATGCTGCTGCTAGTGCTCGCGCTCGCGCAAGAGCCCACTGAGGGGATCCAGCTAAAGCCGGGGATGGTGATCACCCAATCGGTCGTGGTCGAGCCAAAAACCTACAGGCTGTCGGGTCCCCCGATCCGCATTCGTGGTGACAACATCACCGTCGATTTCCGTGGCGCCGTCCTCGAAGGGATTGGTCCAGAGGTCGAACCCGACCAGGCTACCGACACGGCCATCGTGATCGAGGGTGGCAAGGCGATCCGCCTCGAAGATGCCCGCATCCGAGGTTACAAGATCGGGATTCTCGCCCGCGGGACGCGGGCCCTCGAGCTGGTCGACAACAACCTGAGCGACAACTGGAAACCGCGGCTGTTCAGTCTGTTCGAGCACGAGAGCCTGGTCGACTGGCTGTCGTTCCATCACAACGAGAATCGGGAATGGCTGCGGTTCGGCGCCGGTGTCTATCTCGAAGACGTGAAACACGGGTTCCTGCGAGACAATACGATCGAGCACGGCATGAACGGCGTGCTGCTCGTCCGCTCCGATAGTCTCACGATTCGCAACAACAACTTCTCGTTCAACTCCGGGCTCGGGATCGGACTGTATCGCTCGAGCGACGACAGCATCATTCACAACCGTCTCGACTACAACGTCCGTGGCTACAGCCACGGCCGCTACACGCGCGGGCAGGACTCGGCCGATCTGCTGCTCTACGAGCAGAGCTCGCGCAATGTCGTCGCCTTCAACTCGATGACGCACGGCGGCGACGGAATTTTCTTGTGGGCCGGCCAGACGGCGATGGATTCGGGGAAGGTCGGCGCGAACGACAATCTTTTCTACGGCAACGACGTGAGTTACTCGACGGCGAACGGCGTGGAGATCACGTTCAGCCGGAACACGGTGATCGCGAACAAAGCGTGGGGCGGCGAGTACGGCGTCTGGGGCGGGTACAGCTACCAAACCGACATCAGCGGCAACGATTTCAAGGGCAATCGCACCGGCATTGCGATCGAGCACGGTCAGGACAACACGATCATCGGCAACAAGTTTGACGGTGATTCGACGGCGATCCGGCTGTGGGCTGACACGATCGTGGCGGCGGACTGGGGTTATCCCAAGTACCACAGGACGTGCAGCTGCGATTACCGCATTGCCCGGAATGATTTTCTTGGCAACACCACGACCCTGAACGTCCGCAACACGAGCGGACTGGATACCTCAATCACGCAGGGCCCGCTGTTTCGCGAAGTTTCGCGCCTGATGAAAGACTCCGTCCCATCCACCGAACTGTCTCTCGCTCCGCGCTCATCCATCATCGTGGACGAATGGGGGCCCTACGACTGGCGCACACCAAAGCTGTGGTATGTGGGCCGAGACACGACCGACTTCTCGCGTTATCGGCTGGTGGTGCTCGGCCCGCATGGCGATCGCTGGCGGCTGCTGACCGAGCAGGGCGTCGCGCACCTTTCGCATTCGGAAGGCTTTATCGGTGACACGATCGTGGTCAGCGCCGACAATCGCGCGGACTGGTCAGTCACGCTCGTCTCGCGCGGGACGCGGTTCTGGTATGTGCGCTTCGCGCCGCCCATCGAATGGAAGGTCAACTTTTTCACCTGGACCGATTCCACCAACTATTTCGAGCGGCTACTCGGCGACTCGCTGCACGGAGAGCCGGTGCGGCGGATCGACTATTTGTGGTATCAGCCGCCGCCGCCCCTGCGCTCGTTGCCGTCGCGCAACTGGTCGCTGCGCGCCACCGGCACGGTCACGTTGCCTGCCGGCGCCTACTCATTGCGAACGATCAGCGACGACGCCGTGCGTGCGTGGGTGGACGGCAAGCTGGTGATCGACAACTGGACGCCGCATGAATCGCAGGTGGATTACGCGCCCCTGTCCTCGGGCAAGCACGATCTGCGCGTCGAATACCGGCAAGTCGATGGCTGGGTCGAGCTGCGGGTGGACATCATTCGCGGGTCGAGCCGGAGTACTGGATCCCCAGGGCCACACTAGCGTCTTTCACCGCCTGATGGCTCAGCGTCAGGGCTTCGGGCGTGCCGTATTCGATCACTCCCTCGAAGACGACGATCGTGTGCCAGTCGCCTGACAGCGCCGACCACCACCGCAGGCCGGAATACCCCGCGTGCGAAAGCGCTGCCGCCACGGCTTGTGTCTTCATGATGTCACGGCTCGCGAGCACATCGGGTCGCACGTCGTGTTTCAGCAGCACCGCGGGATCGCACAGATCGGCAAGCTTGGGTTTCTTCAGCTCGCATTCGACGAGGGCCAGCGTCTTGCGCGACTCGAGCAGGTCCTTCCTGTCGATCCGCTGACCGCGGAAGCGCTGCAGTTTCTCCGCGACCGCGTGCACCGCCGATTCGGCGAGATAGACGACGACTTTGCCGGCGATGTCGAAGCGTCCGGCGCCTTGATGAGGATTGACGTAATTCGGAGAAAACGGCTCGCCCGGTTTGGCCGCCGGATCCCACGGGAACGCCCGGAACGGCATTAGGCGAAGGCGCCGGCCTTTTCCGCTTCGATGGCGGCGACAACTTCGGAGAGCCGTCCCTGACGGATCACGTCGATCGGCCGGCGGTCGGCAAGGTGCGCGTTTGTGCCGCGGAGCCACTTGGCGATCGAGGCTTCTTCCAGGAAACCTTCGAGCAGCGACACGACGGTATCGAGTCCGACGAGCTGCTCCCAATTGCGGGCCGCGGGCGCTTCGCCCCGCTTCCAGCGGACGATGGCACTGCGGTGTACGCCCAGGCTCCGCGCCAGGTCGGCATCGTCGGGGAACGCGACCTTGGCGACATGATAGCGCTGTTTCACCAGCGACTTGTTGGATCTGACGCGTCTCGCCATGTGCGCAACATAATTGTTGCGCACGGCGAGAGTCAAGGATCAGATGCGGCGTCGGCCGGGCGGGACCGGGGCGATCCCGAGCGCATCGCGGATGAGACGGGAAACCCTGCCTGCCGCGGGCGGATCCAGGTTCGCAAGCACGATGACGTCATAGCCGCCTGTGAGGTCGCCTTCCATGGCGGCGTTGAGTCCGGGCGCGCCGCCGGCAATGCCGACCATTCCCGCATCGGGAGCCTGCGCGATTGTGCGAGCCCGCAGCGCATTGAGCAGTCGCAGCAGGTCGTGCGCGGTGGAGTAGCCGCCGCCCGCGGAGCTGCCGCGGCCGGGCAGGAAGTCGGTATTGCGTGTCAGCGGCGCATCGGCCGGTGCGGCCTGGCCACCGCGGGTGTAACCAATGGCGGTGTTGGATGGCAGAGAGTCGAAGCACCAGCTGGCGGTGCGGGTCATTCCCGCGGGTACAAAAATGTGGTCGCGTACATAGTCGTAGTAGCTCTGACCGGATAGCCGTTCAATCAGAAGCCCCAATACGATGTAGCCGGCGTTGGAATACTCCTCGTGCGTGCCGGGTGTGAACTGCAGGGGCTCGTCCTTGATAAGGTCGAAGTAGTCCCTGAGGGTGCGGACATCGTGGCCCCCCCCCGGCTTGCCCGCCGGTGCCGCGAAAATGTTGCCCTGAATCCCGGACGTATGGTCGAGGATCTGCCGGATTGTGACGTTTCGTGCGGTCTCGTGATTGGGATAATCGGGCCAGGCACGTGCCAGGGAGGAATCGATGTCGAGCTTGCCCTGGGCGGCGAGCTGCCGGATGGCGATCTGCGTGAAGAGCTTGTTGATGGAGCCGATATTGAACGCCGTTTCGAGGTCATTCGCTCGACCTGCCTCTCGATCTGCCATCCCGTAGGCCCGCTCGGTCAACGGAACACCGTTCCGCGCCACGAGTACGACCCCCGAGAACTGCTGATATTTGACGAGACTATCGACGACAGGCTCCCAACCCCCGGCCGCAGCGTGAGCTTGGGCCGCGACGAGGACGGCATAGATGAGTGTCATACCTAAACAGACGCGCACCGTGGCAGAAAGGTCGCTCCGTATGAACGCCGTGCCCGACCGGACCATTGAGTTTCTCGCTCAACGACTCGATGCCGCCCGTGATCTCTACATCATCGCCTTGGCGCTCGGCGAGCGCGGGCCCCACCAGTTCGGCACGCTCATTCAAGAGGCCCGGTTGCACTTCATTCAGGTGATCGAGGAAGCGCGGGTCGCCGGGCTGGACACGATCGATATCCAGAACACCCTGGCCACGCACACGAGAGATCTCGCCGACACGATTCGCCCCGATCTTCGCGAGCGACTTGACGAACTCCTGCGCGCGCACGCCAATCCTCGCTAGGAGTCGGGAGTCAGGATCCGGGATCTTGGGTTAGAATTCCAGATCCAGACTCCTGACTGAAGGCTCCTCGATTTCCACATGCCGCACGAATCGGTGATCATAGCCGGCGCCGGGCCGATCGGCCTGGCGTGCGCCATATCTGCAAAACGCCGCGGCCTCGATCCGCTCGTCATCGATGCCGGCGCCATCGCCAATTCGATCGTGCGATATCCGGTCAACATGACCTTCTTCACCACGCCGGAACGGCTCGAGATCGGCGGTCACCCTCTGGTGTGCGCGGGCGCCAAGGCCACGCGAGAAGAAGCGCTCAAGTACTATCGCGGGGTCGCGCGAGTTGAAGAGCTGCGCGTGCAAACCTTCACGACGCTGGTCGACAGGAACACGATCGAGACCAGGTTCGGCCGCGAGAAGATGACGTGCGACACGCTCGTGCTGGCGACCGGCTACTTCGACCACGTCAACACGCTCAACGTGCCCGGCGAGGAATTGCCGCATGTGCGGCACTATTTCGACGAGGCCCATCTCTCCTCAGGCCTCGATGTGGTCGTCGTCGGCGGCAAGAATTCCGCTGTGGAAGCGGCGCTGCAGCTATTTCGCGCGGGGGCGCGCACGACGATCGTGTATCGCGGCGGAACGTGGCCCAAGAGCGTGAAGTACTGGCTGCGACCCGACCTGGAGAATCGAATCAAGGCCGGAGAGATCCAGGCGCGCCTCGGCAGCCACGTGGTCGAGATTACCGCGCGCGACGTACTGGTGCGCGGTGCCTTGGGCAATGAAGAGCGGATTCGGGCCGATCGCGTCTATCCGTTGATCGGCTTTCACCCCGATCTCGAGCTGTTCAAGCGGATCGGCATCGCCTTCGATTCCGAAACGGGACGGCCCGAGGTCAATCCCGAAACGCTCGAAACTTCCGTGCCTGGCGTCTTCGTAGCAGGGAGTGTGACGGGGGGCAACAAAATCTCGGAAATCTTCATAGAAAATGGCCGGTTTGATGGGGAGAAGATCTTCGGGTCTCCTGCGGAGCGCAGGCAGGCGAAAAACCTATACCAAGGGATTAGAAGGGAAACCGGAGAATAGTCCCTTCCCATTTCTCACATACGCGGGCTAACTTGCGACCATGTCCGAACTCCGCGTCGCCCTAACGGACGCGCTCGGCCCTTTATATCGGATTGAGCGAGAGGTACGGCCGGTCGGGGAATACCGGCTGTTCGTCGCGACTCAGTCCCAAGACGGCAGCGAGCTTCTGGTGAAGATTCTTCCAGCGGCACTCTCGCTGGGAATCAACGATCTCCAGTTCGAGCGCGCCGTCCTGCTGGTCGGCGAGCGTCTGCGACATCCGAATCTCGTGAAGCCGCACGGTGCGGGACGCGCCGGGGCATTCGTCTATCATACGCGTCAGTTTGTTCCCGGCACCACGCTGCGCGCCTGGATCGGCAATAACGGCCCGATTCCCCTCGCGCGCACCGTCGAAATCCTCCGCAGCATCTTGAGTGGTCTCGCCCACGCCCACAGTCTGGAAGTCTTCCACGGCGAATTGAAGCCCGAGAACGTGCTGCTTTCCGACGCGGGAGTCATGGTCGCCGATACGGGTATCGCCAGCGCGCTCGGCAAGCCCGCGACGGCGCGCAACGACATGGCCGCGGTGCAGGCGCTCACGTACGAGATGCTCACGGGAATGAAGCCCACGCCCGGCCAGGAGCCGCTCGAGAGCACGCGCTCGTTGCCCCTCTGGCTCTCGGAGTGGATGCGCTCGCGGTGGGTGGATGCGGGACGCGCGCTCGCCGGCATGCGGCCGCCCCCACCGTCTAGCTCCCAATCCTCTCAGCTCTTCGCCTGATCGCGCGCAGCCACATGCGGCGGATCAGACCGCTGCCCAGCCGGATCGTCCACCAGTAGAGCGCGAATTTCCGCCGAGTCGCGTCGTCGCTCGTCCAGACGCGGGTTTCGGTTCCCACCACGCTCATCGCGAGCGTCGTCTGCTCGATGCGAAAGTCGATTGTGGCCTTGGCGTGACCCGGTGACCTGACCGACAGGAACTCGTCAGGATTTTGCGGCGGCGGCGCGGTCCGAGGAATGATGACCGCTCCAAACACCAGCTCGCGATCCGAGCTCGCGAGCTCGACGAAGCCGCTGCGCAGCGCCGCATCGATAATCCGCTCATTCGCGGCGGGCGGTTTGAAGCCGCGCAGTCGCGTCAACAGCCGAAACAAGAGGATCTCGCCCGCCGTAACCTCACGGACTGCGCGCATGACCGCTTCGGGCGGCGCCAAGACCGCGAGACGATGAGCCTCGCGGAATTGCCAGTCCGGAGCGAATTTGTCGATGAGCGGCACGTTCCCAATCTAGTTGCAGCGACCCCTTCAACGTGTTGGAGTGTCCATCCGTGGTGCATCGCACATTGTCCCTGATCGTCGTCGCCGCCGTTCTGTCGTCTCCCGGCCTTGCCGCGCAAGGCGCATTCGGGTCCGCCCTCGCGGTCAGCGGTCGGGAAGTGTTCGTGGGCCAGCCCGGCAATGTGTATGGGCCGGGCGTGGTCTACATCTTCCGCGCGGACGCGCAGGGTGCATGGCGCGCTGCCAAGAAACTCACGCGCACCGATGCGGTGAATGGCGACGGCTTCGGCTCGGCGATCGCGGTCGACGGCAACACCATGCTGGTCGGTGCCGCCACGGCCGACTCGAATGCAGGCGTCGTGTACGTGCTGACCAAGGGGGCGAACGGTGCCTGGCGCGAAACTGGCACTCTGAAGTCGAGCGACCGGCACTCAGGTGACAAGTTCGGCACCGGCATCACTGTAGTGGACGGGCGCGCATACATCTCGACCGGCATCGAGGGATTTGGCTCGATGGTCTTCTCGCGCAAGGGCGGCGCGGTCTACGTCTTCCGGAACACCAACGGCAGCTGGGCTGAGGAAGCGTCGCTCACGTCGACCGACACCTCCAACAGTCAGACATTCGGTGCCGCGGTTGCGGCTTCAGGCTCGCGCGTGATGGTGGGCAATTTTCGCGCGGACTCGGGGAACGGCGCCGTCTACGTGTTCAATCGGGACGCGTCGGGCGCGTACAAGCTGGAAAGCAAGATTTCGCCTCCCGGCCCGATCACGGGCCGCAACTCGGGGTTTGGCGCTTCGCTCGTGCTGCGCGGTGACACCGCGTTGATCGGCGCGATCAACGATCGTGGTGCCGGCGCCGTGTGGGTGTTTGCGCGCGACTCCGCGGCGGGCCGATGGAATCCAGTCACCCGCACGCTCCCGTTCGATGGCAGTTTTGGAGTGCGCTACGGAATTTCGCTGGCCGAGGTCGGCGGCGAGCTGTGGGTTGGCGCTGACGGCGCGAACGGGTTTGAGGGTGCGGTGTTCCGCGTGACGCGCGACTCCGTGGGATTTCCGAGCGCGGTCAAACTCAACGCGCCTGCCAATGTCCAGGGCGGCCGCGCGCAGTTCGGGGCGAAGATCGCCGCGGCCGGCTCACTCGTTGCGGTGGCTATTCCGAACGAAGACTACGGCGAAGGTGGAGTGCTGCTCTACAGCCGTCGCTCTACGGGCACGTGGGCGGCTGCCGGCCACCTCCTCGGCGATGTTTCGACGCTCGGCGCGATCACCGGTGCCAATCGCGAATGCACCAACGGCAAAGTGCAGATCTTCGATTGCAATCAGGTTGATCTGATGTCGTTCCTGCCGGTCTCCGCGATCGGCGGGAAACGCGGCGTGCAGCTCAGCGATATCTGGGGCTACGACGATCCGGTCACCGGCAAGGCGATCGCGATCGTTGGTCGCGTCGATGGGACTTCGTTCGTCGACATCACCGATCCGAGCCGGCCGCTGTATCTCGGCAACCTGCCGAAGACCGCGAGCTCGCCCGGCAACTTCTGGCGCGAGATCAAGACCTACAAGCACTACGCGTATGTGGTGGCGGATGGCGCGCGCGACCACGGGATGCAGGTGTTCGATCTGGACCGGCTCCGCAATGTGAAGACGCCGCAGACGTTCACCGAGGACGCACATTACAGCTTGGCGCACAGCGTCCATGACATCGTGGCCGATACGGCGAGCGGCTTCCTCTATTTGACGGGCTCAAACTCCGGCGGTGAGATGTGCGGCGGCGGGCTGCACATGGTTGATGTGCACGAGCCGCTCAAGCCCAAGTTTGCAGGTTGCTTCTCCGATCCTGCCACGGGCCGTCAGGGCACCGGCTATACGCATGACGCGCAATGCGTCGTGTATCACGGACCCTCGACGAAGTATCAGGGTCGCCAGATCTGCCTCGGCTGGAACGAAACGCATCTGTCGATTGCGGACGTCACTGACAAAACGCATCCCCTCGCGATCTCACGCGCGACGTATCCCAATGTCGGCTATGCCCACCAGGGCTGGTTCACCGACGATCATCGGTACGCGTACGAAGACGACGAGCTGGATGAGATCCAGGGCTTTGTGGATGGCACGCGGACGTTGATCTGGGACCTCAGCGATCTCGACAATCCCGTGCTCGCGGGGCAGTACATCTCCAAGAACAAGGCGACGGACCACAACCTCTGGATCGTCGGCAACACGATGTATCAGTCGAACTACGTGAGCGGCCTGCGCGTCCTCGATATTACGGACCGGCTGCATCCCAAGGAGATCGGGTATTTCGACACGCATCCGATCGGTCCTGACGAGCCCGGGTTCGAAGGGACGTGGGGGAATTATCCGTTCTTCAAGAGCGGCGTCGTGGCCGTGTCGAGCATGTCGGAGGGGCTGTTCATCTTGAAAAAGCGGCCCTCGGCGCCCGTCCCATGACTCTCCTCCTGACGGTTCTCCTGCTGCTCGGGCGTCCGTCGCCCGTGTACGTCTATGTGGCGAACCAGGCCTCGGGGAAGGTGACCGTCATCGATGCGGCGACCGATTCCGTCGTCGCGACCGTCGACTTTACGACGATGGGTTTTTCGGCTCATCCCAAGCCGCATCATATCGTCGTCGAGCCCGACGGCTCGTACTGGTACGTCTCGCTCGTCGGTGACAACGCGGTCGTGAAGCTCGACCGCAACAATCACGTCGTCGCCAAGGCCGAGACGGTCACGCCGGGACTGCTGGCGCTCGATCCCAGGAGCGAGCGGCTGTATGCGACACGCTCGATGTCGGCGGTGAATGCGCCGGCGCGGATCGCGGTGATCAACCGCAAGACGATGACGCCTGAGGAAATCGAAGTGCTGGTGCCGCGTCCGCATGGACTCGCAGTGGCTCCAGACGGGAAGCACGCATACGTCGGAAGCCTCGGGGCCAATCAGATCGCGGTGTACGACGCGCAGCGCGAGCAAGTGGGCATCGTGGAGGTCCCGGGCGGCGATACGAGCCAGGTGATCGTCGGACTTGCGGTGTCGCCGGACGGCAAGACGCTCGTCGCGACCGCGCAGCTCACAGGTAAGCTGCTGGTCTTTGATCTGGCCGATCCCGCGAAGCCCAAACTCGTACAGCGTGTGGCAACGGGGGATTGGCCGTGGCTCGTCGCGTTCACGCCGAACGGCTCGGAGGTGTGGGTTCCGAATCAGCGCTCGAATGATGTGACAGTGATTGATGCACGGCACTGGACCGTCGCTACGACGGTACGAGGCGAGTTCGCGCAGCCCGACGGCATCGGCGTCTCGCGCGACGGCCGGTTCGTGTTTGTGGCGAATCACAACACCGACAACATCATGAACATGGGCGGGATCAGCATGGCGATGCCGGCGGCAGGGTCGGCGAATCCGGGCCGGGTCATTGTGATCGATGCGAAGACGCGCGAGGTCGTGAAACGCGTCGACACAGCGCCCGATGGCTCGGGCCTGGGAGTGGCGGGAGGCAAGCCCTGAAGCGAGCGGTGGTGGGGTTGTGTGTCATTGCCGCGTGCACCCACCACCTCTCACCGACCGCCCGACCGCCGCAGTCGCGGCTCGACCGCCGCCTGCAGTTTGACCGCCAGATTTCTCCATTTCCCGTCTTCGATTCAACAGGACATCAGTACGCGCTTCCGTTTCTCGGAGGCTTCGAGCACCCCCGCCCACAACTCATCGATATTGATGGTGACGGAGTTCTCGACCTCTTCATCCAGGAAAACTCCGGTGAGCTCGAACTCTTCCAACGCCGCTCAGGCTCCTGGCTCCTGACTTCCGAATCCTTCCAGGGCATCGACATCGGCGAGTGGTACCGGTTCGTGGACGTCGACGGTGACGGTCTGTACGACCTGTTCGCCGAGTCACCGCTGAGCGATATCCGGTACTATCGCAATGTCGGCAGCAAGACCGCGCCTCGTTTTATCGTGGCAGCCGATACGCTCAAAGATGTGAACGGTGTCGCGATCTACGCCGATCGGCAAAACATCGCGCAGTTTGCCGACATCGATTGCAACGGCAAGCTCGACATGATGCTGGGCCGTGTCGACGGCACCATCACGCGCTACGAGTCTCAGGGCTTCGACAGTCTGCACGCGCCGCGCTTCCAGCTCATCACCGAGAAATTCGAAGACATACAAATCATCGGCCAGCGACAGCCCTCGCTGCACGGCGCCAACACGATGGCCGTCTTCGATGTCGATGCGGATGGCGATCCGGACATTCTGTGGGGCGACTTCTTTGAGCCGGGACTGTTGTGGTTGCGCAATCACGGAAGCTGCGCGCACTTCGACTTTCACGACGATCGCGTTCCCTTTCCTCCCGGCGCGCCGCTCGAAACCAGCGGCTACAATGCGCCCGCCGCCGGTGATGTCAACGGTGACGGCCGACTCGATCTCGTCGTCGGCGTGCTCGGCGGTGCGTTCAATCCGGTCAAAACCAGCACTGCCAACCTGTACGAGCTCGATCAAACAGCTCCCAACACGTGGTCCGTGATTACGCCGCATCTACTCGACGGCATCGACCTCGGTGCGGAGACGATTCCGGCGGTGGGCGACATCGATGGAGATGGTGATCTGGATGTGGTGGTGGGGACCAAGATCGAGCCTGACAACCCCAGGTCGGGGGGTCTGTACTGGCTCGAGAACACCGGCTCACGCACCGCACCGGAGCTGCGACTGCGCGGTCACCTCGTGATTTTGCCGCTCTTCCACAACGCGCCCGCATTAGGCGATCTCGACGGCGACGGCTTGCCGGATCTCGTCGTCGGACAGTTCCAGGATGCGGTCGCGTGGTATCGTAACAGCGGCAAGGCTGGAGCGGAGCGGTTCGTGCTCGTCGACTCCGCGGTGGTGAGATTGCCGCGCGGCAGCAACGGCGTTCCCGAGCTGCACGATGTCGACGGCGACGGCGATCTCGATCTGCTGCTCGGCGACGCCGGCGGACGGATCGCGCTGTTTCGCAACGATGGTTCGCGCCGGGCGCCGCGCTTTGTCCTCGCCAGCGACGACTATTTGGGGCGTCGGGTGGGTCGCCGAGTGGTGCCGCGCTTCCTTGGTGCGGCGCTCGTGTTCGGAACCGAGCAGGAACGCGCCGACTCCACACTCGGTGTGCGCTTGCCCGCCTATGCGGCGCCGGCATTCGCCGACTTGGAAGCGTCAGGCATACCCGATCTGCTCGTCGGCACGCAGGGTGGTGGGCTGATTTTTTTTCGCGCCGCTCACCCCAAGTAGTTAGCCCCGACTCATCCCAAAACCGTCTCGTCGGACGATAACCCGCCCGCCAGCGGTTTTTTATTCTCACATGGAGTTACTCCATTAACCGGAGGCTTTTCCATGTTTGCCGCCCTAGCGGTGATCTTGCTCGTAGCCTGGTTGCTCGGCTTCATCGTCTTCCACGTCACCAGTGGGCTCATCCACCTGCTGCTCGTGGTCGCGCTCGTTGCCTTCATCTGGCAACTCGTTGCTGGACGACGTACCACCAGCGTGTAGCAACAACCACCCGTAACTGGAGCTGATCATGGCCCGAAAGAACCGCACATCGAGAATTCGGAAGAGCACCAAGAAATCGAAACCCGTGTCCAAGTCCAGGACCTCGATGTAGTCAGCGGTAGTCGGGAGCTATCAAGCGGCGTGCGGTATTGCGCCGCTTGATCTGCTCTTCAACCCGAAACGGAGCGCTTCAGATGCCACGCAGACGCAACGGTAGCACGAAACAGAAATCGATCCGCGCCAAGCGCGGTCAGGCCCAGTCCGGTGCGTCCAAGCACGGAGGACGCGGGAAACGGTCGCTGCTCTCGCGTCTGAAGTTCTGGTAAGTCCAGAGCAGCGCTCCGCTCGGCGCAGGTCTTGATCAAGGCGGTAACCGAGCCCAGAGGCTGCTTTTGCAGCTCATACATCGCCGTCCCGGGCCAGGAGTTTGTGCA
>Ga0075424_100004502_pt1 | contig 13169 bp, 8 predicted proteins | sample SoiMethybrSBSTD3_FD_75301 | JGI IMG/M metagenome (GOLD analysis project Ga0075424, IMG submission 75301) | Bulk soil microbial communities from a Populus tree surrounding site in Tennessee, USA - Soil MetaG P. TD hybrid SBSTD3 | ecosystem: Environmental > Terrestrial > Soil > Tree plantation... | reverse complement strand
CGCGGGTTCGTCGGCGGCACGGTCGACGGGACCACCGGTCTCACGAACCTGGGGGCGCGCGAGTACGATCCCGCCGCCGGCCGCTTCCTGTCCGCCGACCCGGTGCTGAACGGCGACGACCCGCAGCAGATGAACGGGTACGCGTACGCCAACAACAACCCGGTGACGTACGCCGACCCGACGGGAAAGATGTTCGTGGACCCGGGGGGCGGCGGAGGCGGCTGCAGCCCCTGCGGCGGCGCCAGCCGCAGGCCCGCGTGGACGCCCAGGTACGTCCCCTTCATCTGGATCCCGGTGTTCGTGCCGCCCTACTGCCCGCCCGTGATCCTGCCGCCGCCGCCACCGCCCCCGCCGCCACCCGCACCGCCGCCACCGCCCCCGCCGCCGCGCCCGAAGGCGGCGCCCGCCCCTGGCTGCTCGTTCGGCGGCAGGGCCGGGCTGGAGATGGGCTGCCACCCGGCCGTCCAGACCCACAGCTCGGGCGGAGGCGGCTTCCTGCACTTCCTCAAGGCGGCCGGCAACTTCGTCTACCACGCCTCGGGAGCCGCCGACGTGGTCGGCTGCGTCCGGAACCCGAGCCTGGGCGGCTGCCTGAAGGCCGCCGGCGCGGTGGCCCTCACGGTGATGACCGCCGGGGACGGCGCGCTGATCCGGACCGCGATCGAGGGCGCGGGGGAGCTGGCGGTGCGCGGGCTGGCGACACGAGCGGCGACGCGCGTGGTCGAGTCGATGGGCGCCGCGGGCCGGGCCGTGCGGGCCGGGGCCGGGGCCGCGCGTGGGTACGCGAACCCGACGATCGGCTTCGAGGAGGTCGGCGCGCCGACGGTGCGGTATGCCGGCAACAGCTACGGCGGCCGCTCCATCTCCATCCCCAACGTGCGGCCCGTCCGCTTCTTCGGAGACCACCCGATCCGCGGCGCGCTCGAGGGCGCGAACACCGCCGCGGAGTTCTTCGACCGGCTGCCGATCCAGGCCCAGGACCAGCTCACGCTGCCGCTGGAGCACCTGCCGCACATGCATCCCTGACCCACCGCGCACGGGGCGGGTGCCGCGCACCCGCCCTCCCCCCGCGGTCCGGCGTGTCATGCTGCGCCCCGAGAGGGATGGCCGAGGCGCATGGCGGAGCCGAGCCGGGCTTCGGCGAGCTGCTCTCCGCGTACCGGGCCGCCGCCGGCCTGACGCAGGAGGAGCTCGCCGCTCGCGCGGGCCTCAGCGTCGACGCGATCAGCCTGCTGGAGCGGGGCGCACGCAGCTCGCCCCGTTCCGCCACGGTTCGGGCCCTGGCCGAGGCTCTCGGCCTGGGCCGGCGCGAGCGCGAGGCGTTCGCCGCCGCCGCCCGGCGCCAGCACCGGCGCCGGGCGCCCGCGCTGCGGGTCCCGCCCGATCTCGGCCTGCCGGCGACGCCGTTCGTCGGCCGCGAGCGGGAGCTCGACCGGGTCCGCGCCCTGCTGGCGCGTGCCGACGTCCGGCTGCTGACGCTGACGGGATCGCCCGGCGCGGGCAAGACTCGCCTGGCCCTCGAGGCGGCCGCCCTGCTCGCCGGCGGCTACCGGGACGGCGCCGTCGTCGTCACGCTGGGCCCGCTGACCGCGCCCGAGCTGGTCATGCCCGCCATCCGGCGCTCGCTGGAGCTGCCGGAGGCGGCGACCGAGCCTCCGCTGCAGACGGTGGTCGCGCACTGCCGGGTCCGCCAGCTCCTGCTGGTCCTGGACAACCTGGAGCGCCTGCTGCCGGTGGGGTCCGAGCTGGCCGAGCTGCTGGCCAGGTGCCCGGGAATGCAGATCCTGGCCACCAGCCGGGCGGCGCTCCGGGTGCGGGCGCAGCGGGAGCTGCCCGTGCCGCCGCTCCGGCTGCCGGCCGCCGGCGAGGAGCGGGCGCGGGAGCCTGCCGCCCTGCTGGAGTCGCCCGCGGTCCGGCTCTTCCTGGACCGCGTCGAGGCTGCGGTGCCGGACTTTCGTCTGACCGCCGCGAACACGGCCGCGGTCGCCGCCATCTGCCGCCGGCTGGACGGCCTCCCGCTGGCCCTCGAGCTGGCGGCTCCCTGGATCAGGGTGCTGTCGCCGGCCGAGCTGCTCGCGCGCCTCGACCGCCGGCTGGACCTGCTCGTGGACGGGCCCCGGGACCTGCCCGAGCGCCAGCGCACGATGCGGGCGGCGCTGCGCTGGAGCTACGAGCTGCTGGATCCGGGGCCGCAGGCGCTGCTCCGGCGCCTCTCCGTGTTCGCCGGCAGCGCGCCGGTGAACGCGCTGGACCGGGTCTGCCAGGCGGCCGGCCCGCTGGCGAACGTCCTCCAGGACCTGTCCGCGCTGGCGGACCACAACCTGGTGCGGCCGCTGCCGGCCGACGGCCACGAGGCGCGGGTGACCATGCTGGAGAGCGTGCGCGAGTACGCGCGCGAGCTGCTGGTCGCCGCCGGCGAGCTGGAGGCGACGGCGCAGGCCCACCTGGAGCACTGCACGGACCTCGCCGTGGCGGCGCGCGGGGAGATCAAGGGACCGGCGCAGGCGGCGTGGCTCGACCGCCTGCGGCGCGAGCACGACAACCTGCGGGTGGCGATGGAGTGGGCCGCGGAGCACGGCCGGACCGAGATGGGACTGCGTCTGACCGCCGGCCTGGCCGCCTTCTGGGACTTCGCCGGACACCGCCGGGAGGGCCTGTCCAACCTGCAGCGCCTGCTGGCGGCGGGCGGCGACGTGGAGCCGGCCGTGCGCGCCGATGCCCTGCACGTGGCCGCGTCGCTGGCCTGGCGGTTGGGTGAACCCGAGCTGGCGGTGGCCCGGCAGCGGGAGAGCCTGGCGCTGTACCGCGAGCTGCGCGATCCGCGGGGCGTGGCCAACGCGATGCGGGGCCTGGGCATCGCGCTCGACCTGGAGGGCGGGTACGCCGAATCGCTCCGGCTGTTCGAGGAGGCGGTCTCGCTGCTGCGGGAGCTGGGGGATCGCGAGCTGCTGGCCTCGGCCCTGCTCAACCTGGGGGTCGGGCAGGCGCGGCACGGCGACCCGCGCCGGGCGGTGGCCCTGTACGAGGAGGCGCTCGCCATGTACCGGGACATGGGCAACGCCCTGAGCACCGCCCTCTGCCTGGTCAACCTCGGCAACCGCGCCAAGTCCGACGGCCTGCTGGAGCTGGCCGCCGCCCGCTACGAGGAGGCCGCCGAGATCGCTCGCCGGCTCGACTCGCCGGTCCACCTGGCGGTGGCCGCGATCGGGCTCGGCGACATCGCCCGCGTCTGCGGAGACACCGCCGCCGCGGCCGAGCGCTACCGCGAGAGCCTGCGGCTGTTCGCCGGGCCCGAGGAGCGCCAGGGCGTCGCGGTCTGCCTGCGCATGCTGGGCTGGGTGGCCTGGCGGGAGGGGCGGCCGGCCGCGGCGGCCCGGCTGTACGGCGCCGGGGACGCGATGTGGTCGGACGCCGCCTCGGCGGACGAGGACGAGGAGTGGCTCCACGTCCAGGCCGCCGCCGGCCTGCGCGAGCAGCTGGGGGAGGAGCGCCTGGTCGCCCTCCGCCAGGCGGGCGGCCGCCTCTCCTGGGAGGAGGCGATCGCCGCGGGGCTGGCGGCCGACTGACGCCTCCAGCTCCGGGGACTAATGGTAGATGGAGTTACCATAACTCCACCTATGGATGTTCCCGAGAAGCCGAGTGTGCTGTTCGACCGCGATGTCGAATGGTCCGACCTGGCTTCGTTCGCCAGCAATCCGGCCCCGGGTGCCACCCTGGCGATCCTGTACGGGCGGCGGCGTCAGGGCACGCCGACGGTGAGGGCGCCCGCCGCCACAACACCCACTTCTGGGTCGACCCCGCCAGCCGGGTCACGGGCTCGATCTTCACGCAGACGCTGCCGTTCGGCGATCCGCCCGTCTTCCAGCTCTACGTGGACTTCGAGCGAGCGCTGTACGAGTCGCTCTGACCGCCGGCGGCGGGGCTACCTCTGCTCCGCCCAGGCCGGTTCCACGCCGGGCGGAAGCGGGACCGCGAAGGCATTCAGGGTGAAGCTGACGAGCGTGTAGTACCCGCAGAGGGACACGAGCTCGACCACGCCCTGGTTGCCGAGCAGCTCGGCGGCCCTGGCGTAGGTCGCGTCGTCGACCCCGCCGCCCCCCACGAGCTGGCGGGCGACATCGTGCACGAGCGCCTCGTCCTCGGCCGCGAACGTGGGCGTCTCGCCGCGGCCGATGGCGTCGACGACCTCGTCAGCGACGCCGTGCTCCCTGGCCATGCGAGCGTGGGCCCACCACTCGAACTCGGCCTTCCAGTGTGCGGCGACCACGATGATCGCCAGCTCCAGGAGCCTGCGTTCGATGGAGGTCTCGAAGCGCAGAGCGGCGCCCAGACCGCTCAGCCGTCTCCCGACGACCGGCGCGTGGACCCACGCGTTGAAGGGCCCGACCAGGCCGCCCTCCGGGTTGAGGATGGTCCGTCCCCGGCTGCTCTCCAGGCCGTCCCACACGGCCCGGCCGGCATCGTCGAGATCGTCGCGGCGGAGGTAGGGAAGGCGGCTCATGGGCAGAGGGTATCCGCCGGCGGCACGGATCTGTTTCGCTTTTGCGGATGGGCGTCCGCGTCTACGTCACCGGCCGGCTGTGCCTGGACTCCGGTGGGCGGCTGCTCCTCGAGACCCAGCTCGGCAGTCGCCAGTGCCGGATGGCGCTCGCGTACCTGGTCTGCGAGCGCCACCGGAGCGTGCCTCGCGACGAGCTCGCCGGGGTGGTCTGGGAGGACGGGCCCCCGCCCGCCTGGGACGTCGACCTGCGCGCGCTCGTCAGCCGCCTGCGCTCCGCCGCGACCAGGATCGGCCTGGACGGTTCGGCGCTCATCGGGTCCGGCCTCGGCTGCTGGACAGCCCTGGGGCCGCCTACGGGTTCCCCCGCTGTACGAGGCCGCACTCGTATGCCAGCACCACCGCCTGGACGCGGTCTCGCAGGCCGAGCTTGTCGAGGAGGTGGGCGACGTGGGTCTTGACCGTCCACTCGCTGACATGGAGCGCGTCGGCGATCTCCTGGTTGGAGAGCGCGCGGGCGACCAGGCGGAGGACCTCGCGCTCCCGCTCGGTCAGGGCGTTCAGCGATGGCGGTGTCGCCGTGGCGGGTGGGCGCCGGCGGGTGAACTCGGCGATCAGGCGGCGCGTCACGGACGGCGCGAGCAGCGCGTCGCCGGACGCCGCGGCCCGGACGCCCCGGATCATCTCCTCGGGCAGCGAGTGCTTGAGCAGGAAGCCGCACGCGCCGGCGGTGATGCCGTCGAAGACGTACTCGTCCAGCTCGTACGTGGTCAGGATCACCACGCTGGCCCGCCGGCTCACGTGGCGCGTGGCCTCGATGCCGTCCAGCTCCGGCATCCGGATGTCCATCAGGACCACGTCGGGCCGGAGGCGCTCGACCGCCGCGATCGCCTCCCGGCCGTCGCCCGCCTCGCCGACCACCTCGATGTCCGGCTGCTCCTCCAGGAGGCGCCGGAGCCCGGCCCGCACCAGCGCCTGGTCGTCAGCCACCAGAACCCTGATCGCCACCGCGGCTACCTGGACTCCACGGGCAGGTGGGCGGACACCCGGAAGCCGCCCGCGGGGGTGGGCCCGGCGTCCAGCCGGCCGCCGAAGACCGCGACGCGCTCCCGCATGCCGATCAGGCCGTGGCCGGTGCCGCCCGCATCCGAGGCAACCGCGACCCCGCCGCCGTCGACGACGTCGATCGCCAGCTCGGCGTCACCGAAGCGAAGCGCGACCTCGACCGGCGCCCCGCGCGCATGCTTGCGCACGTTCGTCATCGCCTCCTGCACGATCCGGTACGCGGAGAGCTCCACGCCGGAGGGGAGCGGGCGGCGCCGCCCGGAGACGACCAGGTCGACCACGTGGCCGGCGCTCCGTGCCTCCGAGAGCAGCCGGTCGAGCTGGTCCAGGCCCGGCTCCGGCTCGCGGGGCGCCGTGTCACCCCGGCGCAGGACGCCGAGCAGCCGGCTGAGCTCGGTCAGCGCCTGCCGCGCGGAGGCCTCGATGGGGCCGAGCGCCTCGGCAGCCGCGGCCGTGTCCCTGGCCCGCACCGCCCGCGCGGAACCCGCCTGGATGGCGATCGCGCTCACGTGGTGCGCGACGACGTCGTGCAGCTCGCGGGCGATCCGGGCCCGCTCCTGCTCGGCGGCCAGCTCCTCGGCCTGCTCGCGCTCGCGCTCGAGCCGCGCGGCCCTCGCCTCCACCTCGGCCAGGTAGGTGCGGCGCGCGCGCACGTTGTACCCGACAAGGAGCGCGGTCGCCATGGCCAGCCCGATCACCAGGATCACCGACTGCTCTGACACGGGTTCGGCCAGCCAGCGGGCGAGGCCCACGAGCGCCACGCCGGCGCTGCACCCGGCGCCGACCGCCCGGCCCAGCGGGCCGGCGAGGTCGCCGACCGCGTACGTGGCGATCAGCAGCGCCACGATGCTCCCCAGCAGCACCCGGATGCCGGCCGGGCCGGCGGCGATCGAGGCCCCGACGACGACGACCATCGCCGCGGTCGGCCACCGGCGCCTGAGCACGAGCGGCACCGTCGTCAGGACCAGCAGCGCGGCCGTCGAGAGGTCGTCGGCCTGCGCGTCCGGCCGGCCCCAGAGGGCGCTGAGCCCGTATCCCAGGAGCAGCACGATCAGGACCGCGTCCTGGCCGGGCGGCGTCAGAGCCGCCCACCAGGACACGGGCCAGCGCTCCGGCCTCACGTCACGCCGGGGACATGGCCGTCCTCCGTCGCGGCCGCTGCAGCGCGAGGAAGCCGATCAGGCCGTAGAACGGGACGAACCCGATGATCCATCCGAGCCACTCCGGGATCGCCGGCGGCGCCGTGGCCTCGAATCGGACATCGGTGGTGGCGCGGCCGAGTGGCCCGTCGACCGCGATGTCCAGGAACCAGGTCCCCTGCACCGGGACCTCGGCGGCGCCCTGGACGCCGCCGGGCACCGAGGCGTCGGCGGCGACCCCGTCGTTCACCTTCGTGGCAGAGACGCCGGGCCCTGGCCGGGAGGTGACGGCGAACGTCAGCCCGCCGGGCTGCCCGACCGGGGCGATCGCGAAGGGGACGGCGAACCCGGCCCGGGCCGGATCCGTGTACAGGCTGACCCGGAGCGGGTACGGGCCGGCGTCGACCTGGACCACCCGGGCCGGCTGACTGCCATGGGTCGTGGCGGCGACGGTGAACCCGATCTCGATCAGCACCGCGGCCAGCGCAACCAGGCCGACCGCGAACAGCAGGCGCTGGGCGTACAGGGGCATCAGGCCGCCACCTCGGCATTGAGGAGGGCCAGCCCGGCGCGGCCGCCGAGCCACGCTCCCCAGAGGGCGCCGATCAGCGCGAGCAGCAGCGAGGCGAGGGCGCCGGCGGCGCCCAGCGCCACGAAGAGGAACGCGGCGCCCTCCAGCGGCCGGGCCAGGATCACCGGCAGGCTGGCCAGGAGGCAGCAGAGGGCGAGCAGGACGCCCACCGGCCGGCGGCCCCGCCGGACGAGGTCCACCGCGACCGCCGCCAGCAGCGGCGTCAGCGGCCACCGGAGCGCGACGAGGGAGACGCCGGGATCGAACTGCCGGAACTGCAGGTGCTCGGCCTGGACGAGGGCGTCCGTGGCCGGTGGGACGAAGAGCGCCATCACCCCCACGAGGACCAGGCTGACCAGGGCGACGCTCGTCGCCGTCCACGACCACGGCACGACCTGCACCGCCACGACCAGGATGGCGGCCGAGAGGAGGGCCGCCATGAGGGGGTAGACGTCGACCGTCAGCACGCCGAGGTCCAGCATCCCCTCGTCCCCGACCCCGTTCAGCACCAGGAACATGAAGATGTTGAACGTGGCCGCGAGGGCCGCCACGGCGCCCAGCCAGCCGAGCCGGGCGGCCGCCATCGCGCCCTGGCCGGCCGCGAGACGGGCCGCCGAGGCCAGCAGGTAGGCGCCTCCGAGCGCGGTCATGGCCATCCCTCCCAGGATCATGACGTGGAACGGCGCCCAGATCGTGACGTCGATCCCGTACAGGGCGTGCCAGTACGCGTCGAGCGGGAAGGCGACGGCGGCATCCAGCGCGGCGAAGCCCGCCACGTACGCGCCCAGCGAGGCGCGGAAGAGGCCGGCGAAGGGGACCGTGTGCTCGGCAACGAGGCGGTTCCGGCGTGCCCAGAACGTCTCGACGAGGACATCGGCCATCGCCGCGAGGCCGCCCATGGCGACGCTGCCAAGCATCAGCAGGTGGGGCGGGATCAGGATCCGGTCGCGACCGATGAGGCTGTGCCACTGGATGTCCCAGCTGGTGCCCACGAAGCAGATCACCGATGCGAGAAGGACGACCGCGCCCAGACCGAGGCGCAGCCGCCGCAGGCGGCGGAGCGAGGGGTTCGGCAACTCCATGGCGGAAGGCTATGGGTCGCGGCGCGGCCCTGTCGTCGCGCTGGAGAGGGGTTTTCGGGCTCGCTCCGGAGAGTGACCGGCCATCGTGGTCACTCCCTGGAGTGAGCCGGCGAGCGGAGGTCGCGCCCACCGGCGTCGGCGGCCGAGCCGCGCTCGTCCGTCATGGCCTCGACCGCCGCCTCGTCGAGCGAGAGGCGGCCGCCGGACTCGTAGGCGGCGGCGAACCGCTCCGGCCCGAGGTGCTCCTTCGTCGCCCGGCGGACGCGTTCGTACGTCGTCGTCGCCTGCCAGTCCATCTCGGCCGACAGCGGAGAGAGCGCCTCCGCCGCTCCCAAGAACCGGGCGGCTCGAGCCGCGCGCCCCTCCAGCCAGGCGCACTGGGCCACGCCACGCAGGCAGTGGGCCGCGCTGAAGCGGTCCCCGATCCGGGCGAGCACGGTGAGGGCCGCCCGGTACCCGGCCAACGCTTCCGCGCGGTCTCCCTCTCCCATCGCCAGGTCGCCGAACGTCGCCGCCGTCAGGCCGACCATGAACGGCCAGTTCCCGCTCCGGGCGATGGCCGCCGCCTCCGTCAGCCGTGCCCGCGCCTGCGCCAGGTCGCCGTCCAGCATGGCCTGGTTGCCCAGGTTGACCAGGCACAGGGCGGCGCGCTGCGTGTTCCCCAACCGCCGCTGGATGACGAGCGCCTGCTCGTACAGCGCCATCGACCGGCGTGAGTCCCCCTCGTGGCTGACGGCGACCCCGAGGTCGAGGAGAGACAGCGCGAGGAGGGGCTCGTCCCCGAGGTCGCTGAACGCCGCGACGGACTGCTCCAGCAGCGGGATCGCCTCCGCGTACTGGCCGGAGCGAGCGAGCGCCTGTGCGAGGCCGCGCAGCGCCCTGGCCATGCCCCGCCTGTCTCCTCCGGTCGCCTGGAGCAGGTCCAGGGCCTGCCGGTGGCGCGCGATCGCCAGGGAGAGCTCACCGACCTGCATGGCGAGAAACCCCGCGATGTGCGCCGCGTCCGCGCGGACGTCCGCGTCGACCCCGTCCGCCGAGGCGAGGAGGCGTTCGAACCAGAGCAGTCCCTCGCGCTGATGACCGCCGATGCCCCACAGGAGCCAGAGCGATACGGCCAGCCGCAGCCCGGCCTCGGTCCGTCGCCGGTCGACGGTCCACGTCAGCGCCGCGCGCATGTTGTCGTGCTCCAGCTTCAGCCGCTCGAGCCAGACCGCCTCCGCGGGTCCCCGCATCTCGCGGGCGGCCCGCGCCGCCTCGTCCGCGCAGCGGTCCAGGTGCGCCTGGGCCGTCGTCTCCAGCTCTCCCGCGGCCTGCAGCTCCTCGCGAGCGTACTCACGCACGCTCTCGAGCAGGGCGACGCGCGGCCGGCCATCCGGGCCGTCGTGCCGCTGCGCGAGGCTGTGCTCCACCAGGGAGGCCAGGTGCGGCAGCACGCCGCCCGGCAGCGTGCCGGCGGCCTGGCACACGCGCTCGACCGCATCCACCGCCGCGCTGCCCGCGAAGACCGAGAGCCGGCGCAGCAGCGCCCTCGGCGCCTTGTCCAGCAGCTCGCAGCTCCATCGCAGCGTCGCCCGCAGCGTCTGCTGCCGCTCGGGCAGGTCTCGCGGCCCGTGCACCAGCAGCTCCAGCCGCGGGTCCAGGTGGTCGCGCAGGTCCTCGGCGGACAGCACCTGCAGCCAGGGCGCCGCCAGCTCGAGGGCCAGCGGCAGACCGTCGAGTCGCCGGCAGATCGCGGCCACCGCCGGCGCGTTCCCGGCGGTCAGGTCGAAGTCGGGCACCACCGCCTCCGCCCGCTCGACGAACAGCCGGATCGCCGGCACCCGCCGCAGCTCCTCCGGGTGGCCGGCCCGCTCGAGGTCGGGACTGGCCACCTCCAGCGGTGGCACCGGCAGCTGGCGTTCCAGCCGCACGCGCAGCGCTGCCCGGCTGGTCACCAGCGCCTGCAGCCCCGGGCAGCGCGCGAGCAGCTCGACGATGTCGGGACCCGCGGCCAGCACGTGCTCGAAGTTGTCGAGCACCAGCAGCATCTGGCGGCGGGCACAGCACCTGATCACGGATTCCAGCGGCTCCTCGTTGGGCGCCTCGGCGCAGCCCAGGACCTGGCCGATGGCCGGCACCACCAGGTCGGCTGCCGTGAGCGGGCCCAGCGACACGAGCGCGACCCCGTCCCGGTGGGCACCGCGTCGCTGGGCGGCGAGCTCCAGGCTGAGCCGGGTCTTGCCCGAGCCGGGCGGTCCGGTCAGGGTCAGCAGCCGCACGTCGGACCGCGACAGCAGCGTGTGCGCTCTGGCGAGGACGCCGTCTCGTCCGATCAGCGGCAGCGCGAGGTTCCCGAACAGGCCGCGCAGCCGTGTCGGAGCCTCCGGATCCAGGCGCGGCTCCGGTGGCGCGCCGGCGGCGACGCGCGCGAACTGCTCCATGGACTCCTCGGCCAGGCCGAGCGCGGTCGCGAGCAGGCGCACCGTCTCGTGCCTGGGGCGCGCGGTGGAGCCGAGCTCGAGGTTGCGGATGGTGCGCAGGGCGACGCCGGACAGCCGGGCGAGCTCGGCCTGCGTCATCCGCAGCTCCCTGCGACGAACGCCGAGGAGCGCGCCGAAGCTCCATCCCTGACCCACGCGCCTAGTGTCGTCCTCGGACGCGTCGCGCGTCCAGGGCAGAACGCCGCTCGCCCGGCCTCGAAACTACCGCACAACTGCCTCTCAAATTGCCGCTCCGATCGCGACTATCGGCGCCTAGAATCCGGCCCGTTCACTGACAGCGGCTCGTGCCGACCGGCGGCGAGCTGACAGCATCGCGGCGAGCGCTTCACAGAGCGCTCCGCATCGACGCGCACTGGGAAGGGAGACCAACATGGTCAGGGCATACCTGAGTCGGCTCGTGTCCGTTGCCGCGACCGCGACCGCCGTCCTGCTGGTCGCCGCGGTCCCCGCGCCGGCGACGGTCAGCCTCCCGCTGCCCCTGAACGACCCCCACGTCGTGGCCCGTGCCGTGGCCGAGTCGACGGGGAGGGCGGTGCCCATCGGCATGCTGACGACCGGGGACTCCACGACGGTGGCCAACCCGGACGGCTCGTTCAGCCTCAGCACCTCGGTGCTGCCCACGCGGATGCGGAACGCGGCAGGCGTCTGGGTGGCGATCGACCCGACGCTGCGGCGGACCCCGGACGGGCCCATCACGACCACCGCGACCCCCAACGAGCTGACCCTCTCCGCCGGCGGCGCCGGCCCGGTGGTCACGCTCGCCGACCACGCCGGGCACGTCATGGCGCTCTCGCTGCCGGTCCGCCTGCCGGCGCCGGCGCTGTCGGGCGCCTCGGCCACCTATGCGGAGGTGTACCGCGGCGTCGACCTGGTCGTCACGGCGCAGCCGTCCGGCGCGTTCGGCGAGGTGCTCGTCGCGCACGACGCGGACGCGGCGGCAGCCGCCGCGCACCTGCGCTTCGCCACCTCCCTCCGGGGCCTGACCCTCCAGGTCGACCAGGCCGGGAGCCTCCAGGCCGTCGACACCGCGACCGGCGAGGCCGTGATGACCGCGCCCCCCGCCGCGATGTGGGACTCGGCCAGCTCCGGTCCCGCGGACGACCTGGCCACGGCCGCCGCCTCCGGCCCCGGCGGCCCGGGCCGGCACGCCCACGTCGCGCGCCTGCCCATCCAGGTGGACGCCGGCGGCCTGACGCTCGACGCGGCGCTGCCCGCCGGCGCCACGTACCCGCTCTTCCTGGACCCCACCTGGACCCTGCCCTTCAGCTCCGCGGGGAGGCAGCACTACGGCGAGGTGCAGGGCGGCTCCGGCTGCCAGACGTTCACGACGTACGACAACATCGCGCAGCCCGGCGTCGGCTACAACGACTTCGAGTCCTGCGTCGGCCCGTACCGCACCTTCTACGTGGTCGACACGAGCGCGCTGGCGTCCAACTTCCAGATCGTCAGCTCGACGCTGAAGATCAACGAGGTGTTCTCGGCCTGGGACTCCTGTGGCCAGGGCTCCGAGACCATCACGGTCAAATGGACCGGCGGCATCGGGACCGGCCTGAGCTGGAGCAACCAGCCGGGCGCCGACTCCCGCGGCAACCCGATCACCTCCAAGTCGCTCAAGTCGGTCGGCAACGGGGCCGGGACCATGTGCTCGGGCGGCACGGTGCCAGGCGACTTCAACATGATCGGCGCGATCAAGCAGATCGCGGCGAGCAACCTGAACACGCTCACCTTCGGCCTCTACGGGAACGAGACGGCGGGCAGCCACAGCCTGGAGCGGTTCAACAACAACCCCTCGATCCTCACCCAGTACGACATCCCGCCGGTCACGCCTGGCAACCTGGCCGCCAGCCCGGCGCCGGTCGACGCCGGCGGCGCCGCCAACCAGGGCTGCGGGAGCGCCGCCGCCGGCTTCATGGGCATCAGCAACCTCGGCGGCGCCCACGTCGCCACGCTCTCCGCGAAGCTGACCAGCAGCATCGCGGCCGCGCAGATGGACGGGGTGTTCACGATCCACGACGACACGAGCGGCGACACGGCCGTGCCCACGTCGAGCGGCTTCGTGACCAGCGGCGGCAGCGTCTCCGTGGGCACGCCGACGCTCACCGACGGCGACCAGTACTCCTGGTCGCTCCATGCCACCGACCAGTACTTCCCCTCGGCGACGTCCGCCACCTGCAAGTTCCTGGTGGACCAGTCGGCGCCTCGCAACCCGGCGATCACGTCGACAGACTTCCCGGCCGCCGGCAGCGGCGCCGCGAGCACGAAGACGAACGGCCAGACCGGCTCGCTGACCCTCGCCAGCTCCGATGTCAACCCCAAGGGCGGACGCGGGTCGGG
>Ga0075424_100004497_pt1 | contig 13173 bp, 6 predicted proteins | sample SoiMethybrSBSTD3_FD_75301 | JGI IMG/M metagenome (GOLD analysis project Ga0075424, IMG submission 75301) | Bulk soil microbial communities from a Populus tree surrounding site in Tennessee, USA - Soil MetaG P. TD hybrid SBSTD3 | ecosystem: Environmental > Terrestrial > Soil > Tree plantation... | reverse complement strand
TCAATCAACACCCGCGAGGAATTCTTGGATTCGAACAAAACCTTGCAATTAAAAACAGTTCCAATGAAGTCAGGAGATCCCACTCTCCAGGACATAGGCTTAAAGAGATAGTTCTGGCGAACCTCAATATCCTTGGTGACGATCGTGGACGCTGCTCCCCCAAACCCTATGCTCGAGCTCCCACCCTCGACAAAGTTGTTCACGAGCTTCAGCGGACCTGTGCCAGTCCAAGCAAGCATTCCTTGTGTGTCGGCATTCACTTTGTGAATATCGGTAATGGTGGAATCGATCACTGCCAGGTAACTTCCGTTAAGCATCACTCCTCGCTGGGTATCGTCGGTGGGATTGCCGTGAATCCAGCAACGGTCAATTATGATGTGGTCCGGGTTGTCTTGGATCGAGATGAGCGTATATGCGCTTGATCCGAGAGGCTGACCGAACTCGATTCCTATGAAGCGATAATGATTCACTGCACCATGCGAGTTTACCGGCGATCGTCCGACGAGTTTCGCCATGACATTGGTGGTCGACGTACAATTCAGCGGCGGACGGCCCGGCAGACTTTGCACACCTGCATAGCAGGGTGTGAGCCTCTTGCCTTCGGATGGCAAACTAGAATCGGGCGCGGACGTGCGCAGCGTTATCCAATGGTCGTCATCGCAGCTTTTGACCGGCAGAACCAGCGTACCAGTAAAGGTGACTCCCGCCTGAAGCTGAATGATTTCCCCACAGGTGGCGTTATTGACGGCAGCCTGGAGATCCTTGAAGGTTTGCACCGGGGGATGCAGTACTCCCAAGGGTGAAGGCGTGCTCTTCAAATCGGACTGCACGTAAACCCGCGGCAGCTCGGCTGGTCCGTCAAAACCGGTGTTAGTTTCACCGAAAATCAGGGCAGCTGCATTGATAAAGCCGAATATTGTCAGGATCATGGTTGCGGGGAATGCCATGTGGTTACGCATTATTTCCTCGGATTGCTCAGGGCGGCCATCTAAAAGCACGCTAATGGACAGCAGAGGTCACGAGCCATGAGGGGTCGAAACCTGCATCAGCATGAGTATGCCAGACCTGCTGCAATCGTTAAAGACGTGGGAGCCGCCACTGACCAAGAGGAATTGTCTGGGGTGGATTCAATCCGCCAAATTAGCCCTTCGATGCACCCTGTTCGTGGACAGCACACCTTTCGACCGATACCTAGGCCGATCGAGTGCATCGTGGTAAAGGCATGGGGAGCTGAGCGAGTTTTTCCGGTGGTACAGCCTATTCTGTCCCGGCAGTCGCGCGTTTTATCGCATTGATGTCCGCACCTATATCGCGACCGTCAGAAGCTCGATTGATGTAAGCACTTGCACCCGAACAAGGGGGAGCTGGATCATCAATGCCTCTGCATAGGCGGTAGTCTCCACCGTTCCCCTTGTGATAATCGACAAGGTCCACGGCAGAGATATCAGGCGTCAAGAAGTTGCCGACCAAGTTTGAATCTCCCGCATCGACCAGAACGTTGCCTGTGAAGACCGGCTCTTGAACGCAGCCTTCAAGCACCGCCTTACCATAATGCGCCTTGCATCCGAGAATGCCATACTTTCCCTGTAAGACCAGGTTGTCCTTGAATGTCAAATTCTCAACGGGCGCTTCAGGACTGGTGTCCACACTTAGAAAGCCACTGCGTGAACCCACCTCGAGTCCGGTGTTGTGCTGGATGCTGACGTCGCGGGGAGGATTGAAGCGAGTGCTGCCGGCGATACGAAAAAGGATAGCCCTGCCGGTCCCCGAACCGGCATACGATTCGTTGATGTCATCGAGCAGATTGTCGTGGATACTGTAGCGCTTTGCCTGTTGCGCGAGTCCGCCGGCATCGGAAAGGGCGTCGAAGATGTAGATCCCCGCGCCCGCATGGCGAATGATGTTATAACGGAAGGTGATGTCGTTGACCTCGCAGTTGGGGCAGGCATTGTTCTGGTTCTTAGGCCCAAGCCAGACTGCACCACCATCTCCGCCCTGGCGTCCTCCCCAGCTGTTTTCCAGTATGTTGCCTTCAATCAACACCCGCGAGGAATTCTTGGATTCAAGCGCTACTTTGGCGTTGAATTGAAATCCGAGATACTTTGAATCTCCATAGCGCCAGGAGCGAGGCTTGAACATATGATTCCGCGTAATCTCCACGTCGGATGGATTGCCGTTACGATTGGGGCCGCCTCCGAAACCGATCGCCGAATCACCCCCCTCGACAAAGTTGTTAGAAATCTTTAAGGGGCCATTTGCCGTGCAGGAAAGAATACCCTGCGTCGCCGTACTTACCGCGTGCACGTCGGTGACAGTTGAGTCCACGACTGCCAAATTGTCACCATCGAGCAGTACTCCGCGCTTAAGGAAATCCGTAGGTCTACCATGAATCCAGCAGCGGTCGATAATAATATGGTGCGGGACGGGAGTGCCAAGCAGCGAAATCAAAGTATCCGGCTGGCCCGGCCGCATGCCCGATGGATGAGTAACTTCCAGCCCGATCAGCCGATAATGATTCGCGCCAGGGGCGGTTCGGAATGCATTGTTTCCGGTGGCCATGATCCTGGCCAGCACGTTCTTCGCTGCTGCACAGGAATAGGCGGGACGCAAAGGCAAGCCTGAAACACCCGCATAGCATGGCGTCAGGCGAGTGTTTTCCTTCGGCAGGTCTGAATCGGGAGCGCTGGTACGAATGATGATCCAATGATCGTTATCGCAGTTCTTCGCCAGCAGTGTAAAAGTCCCGCTAAATGTCGATCCCGCGCGCAGCAGGATTGTGTCGCCACAACTTGCACCGTCAATTGCTCCCTGTAGGTCTCCACCCTGCTCTACAAGGATCTTCTTCCCTGCGGCTGGTGTCGCGGCCATTGCGCTTTGTACATAATTGCGTGGTAATTCTGCCGGCCCGTCGAAGTTTCCACTTGTGGAAGCACCGACATCGAAACTGAACGTTGCTGCGGCAACATGCGATGAGGCATCGACCAATTTTGCCGTGAACGAAAATGTACCCGGTTTCGTGGGAGTCCCGGAAACGACCCCCGTTTTGCTATTCAATGCGACTCCTGCCGGCAGTGCGCCACTCCCTACGGACCACTGATAGGGTGAAACGCCGCCATGCGCGATGAGGGCCCCACTGTAAGGAATCTCAACTTGTCCACCTTCGAGATTGCCTGTAATTGTGAGGGGAGTTGACACGGTGGAGGGTGGGGGTGACACGACCAGATGCAGACGTTTCCAGCCATAGCTAGACCGCCGCCGCCGCTTCACTCGCTCGCCGGCTATTTCGGAAATTCTGTGGATTCTGGGGGCACTATGATGAGAAGCATCGGAATCCACCCCGAAGTGTGGCTTGTCGGTCACGCCTACGGTAAAGTTGAATGTCCCCCTTTTAACGGGGACACCGGAAATCGTACCCGTGCCGGAGTTCAGTGATAGACCGGGAGGAAGCGCGCCATTCCGGATGAAAAAGTGGTACGGTGGAAACCCACCGCTCACTGAGAGAACGGAGTTGTACGATTTACCTTCTGTCGCCGCTCCGAGGTTTTCGCTGATTGTGATGGTGTGAACTCGACTCTTGGCGTCGCTGGTCTGGGACTGACTTGCCTCCTGGGGCGTGCTGGTCTGAGAGTGATCCGGCAGCCTGGGCGGTTGGAAGCTTGCCAAATTACTACACGACGAGAAAAGTGCTGTAACCAATCCGATGACGATGAAAGAGATGATCGATCGCAAAGGGGAATCAAGCTGATTCGAGCGATTGGGGGACATGCACACGCCTCATGAAGAGAGAATGGCGAAGCTCTGCTCTTGAGCCAGTGGCCACTCTAGCCTCTGGAGTTGGCGGAGACTAGATGACGAAGGGACACGGGCTAGAGGAACGCGGAAGTACATGGTCAAGGTCCAACTCGCGAAGTTCCAAAGGACGATGCCTGTTTCGGTCAGACGAACAAAGGCTTGCTCGAAAAAGATGCCGTGTTGTGGGTGGTTGGCCGGCTGGGACAGGCCGCCTATCGTTCGGCAGTACCGAAAGGCTCGCTTAGCACACTCCCCATCGATGTGAAGGCACTGGATATCAGAACCGGTCACGATGACGACGCATAAGTATATGCCCGAATCCCGACGCTCGCCTCGTCATTGGGACGATTTCCGGAAAGTGCTGAACAGATTGAAATCTGCCTGCTTGCATTGGTCAAAGCGAACAGGGCTTTTCGGATTGTTGCGAGACAGCAAGTGGCGGCAGCAACGTTTGCTGATTCTTTGTTATCACAGCATTTCTTTGGAGGACGAGCACCAATGGCGACCAGCGCTCTCCATGCCCGCCCAGGTGCTTGAGCAACGTTTGCAGATGCTCCACGAAGGCGGTTACAACGTGCTCCCCCTCGGAGAGGGGCTGCAGCGGCTCTTTGCGAAACATCTGCCTCCTCGCGCTGTAGCCATCACTTTTGATGATGGTCACCACAGTTTCTATCGCCAGGCGTACCCCCTTTTGAAGAAATTTGGTTTCCCCGCCACGGTTTATCAGACTACCTACTATACCGATTATCCCAGACCTGTCTTCAATCTGATTTGTTCGTACATGTTGTGGAAGCGCCGGGAGAAGGGGATCATTGATGGCAGATGTCTTGGGATCATCGAGCCGCTGAACCTCACCACCGAAGCGACCCGGCAGGCAATCGTTGAGAAACTAGTGAACAAGTCGGCAGAGGAGAACCTCACCGGTGCTCAGAAAGATCGATTGGCAGCGCAGGTCGCAGAGCTCCTCGACATTGATTATGAGAAGCTCGTGAGCTCGCGGATTCTTCAATTGATGAATCCTGCCGAGGTTACCGAGCTCGCGCAATCCGGAATTGACTTCCAATTGCACACGCACCGGCACATCACCCCGCGGGATCAGCGTTTATTCCAGAAGGAGATCCGCGAGAATCGCGAACGTTTAACAGAGTACACCGGACTGCCTGCCGTGCACTTCTGCTATCCAAGCGGTGTCTACTATAAGGAATACTTGGACTGGCTGCCAAACGAAAATGTGAAATCTGCCACTACGGGGAATGCAGGACTAGCAACGATCGAAAGCCATCCGCTGCTTCTACCAAGGTTCATAGATACCACTGGTAAGACAGAGATTGAGTTCGAGAGCTGGCTGACGGGAATCGGAGAGCTGCTTTCAAGATGCAAGGGGATGATTCGATGGGGAAGACGATTCTGGTAACGGAAGAACGCGTACCACTTCCCCTGTATCGACTGTAACTCGTTCTGACACCCCCGTTGGCACGGCGCCGTTTCCGCCGCATTGCTGCAGGGCTCACCGTCGTCTTCACGAGTGCGAACCCGGGAAGATGCGGTCCGCCGCTGGGCCGCTCACAACTTCGCGTACCAATCGGCTCAATTGCTCCGCCAGGCCGGAGTAGTGATATTGCGCCGAGAAGCGATTGCGCACATACGCCGATGTCCGTCGGGGAAGCTGCAGGGCTTGCATAAGCACCTTCGCGATTTCTTGCGAGTCACTGGAGCTTGCCCAGACTCCAGACTGAGTGGCTTGAAGAATGTCGGTCAATGCGCCCTCTTCCGCAATGGCGAACATGGGAATCCCCGTCTGCAAGTATTCATAAAACTTTGCCGGTACCTGTAATCGATGCGCCCCCTGGAATATCAGCAGTAGATCGGCCTGCCAGAGAAGTTTATGAGCGTCACCCCAGCTTACGCGGGGACGAAACTCGACGAAGCCGTTTTTCAACAATTCGGGTACTGTTCTGGCTGCTTCGGCCACGACCGAGGGAGACATGTCTCCCTGAAGGATGATTCGGAACGATTCCGGAAATAAAAGCTTTGCATGAACAAGGTCCGATAGGGCTACCAGGAATGTGTCTATCCGGCGCAATCCGTAAATCGAACCCAAATGAAGTAAAAGCCGTTTCGATTGAGCTGTATTCATGGCCGGAGGGTCGAGGTCTTCGTACCCGTTCGTTAGGGTCCGAAATTTCGCCGGATGCAGTTCGGAGTAATGTTGCTGGAATGCTTCACGGAGGCGGTCAGTGTTGCACAACACCAAATCAGAGAGGTGCATGCATCCGAACTCCAGGCGTCCCGCGAGCTTGTGTGCCCAGCTGGGCCCGCTTGCAGGTACGAGACTTACCCAAGGATCTCTGAAATCTGCCAGCCAGGGCACGCCAAGCTTCTTCTTTAAGCTAAGGGCGATCACCTGGGAGGTCCATGGCGGACCACTGGAAAATATTGCATCCACTCCCTCTTCATTCGCGAACCTCTCCGCGGCACGGAGCGCGGGCAGATACCAGCCCGACCGGCGATCCGGGAACTGTAGGGCTGCCAAAATGTGGCGACGAAAGGCACCTGCAGTGCTCCTTTGGATTTCGTTGGTCTGCCTCGGAGCGGTCGAGGAGGTTGAGGAATGGGAACGGCGCTTGAGTCTTCCGTACCAGTCTAAGGGATTGGGAAGCATGCTAGTGCGGAGAACGCGAACGTTGGCAGGCACGGCCATCGTATCGTCTCGCACTTCGTAACAGTCTTCGCGTACCGTTAGAACAATGGGCTCGATACCGTATTTCGGCAGATATCGACAGAGGTGTGCTATACGAACACTACCTACTTCTCCGAAGGGAGGGAACGCATAACTGACCACTAAGAGCCGAAACGGCCGGTTCAAAGGACCTCGCAAGATAAAGACTTAGATCTTCAGGGCATCCTAAATCCGTACATCCCAAGCCTTGCTTACTTAGGACCTAACTTCCTGCACTCACAAAAACGGCCTTTAGTCAGTGATTCAAAGAGAGCTACGCTCGGTTACCCGCAAGTTCGGACCGTCGTACCCTTGTCGGGTTCACGTCGCAACGCGTGGTGGTGCCAGAGTTCGTAGACCATGATGCGCCAAATTATCTGGCCTAGAAAAGTCGGGTTCGGCGCTGCGGAATGTTGCTCAATAAGCCGCTGACAAAAACCTGGCTGGAAGTAATCGCGCAAGGCTAAATTCGGGTCATGAAGGACCTCGAGCATTAGGGCATTCATTCCGGGATCACTGCGAAGCCAAGACCCGATCGGCACCCCGAAGCCATGTTTCTTCTTGAAGAGCACGTGGTTTGGGAGGAGGCCCTTCATCGCGCGCTTGAATATATAACGTAGCTGAAAACCACGAAGCTTTAAGTGGGCAGGAATACGTCCAGCAAGATCCGCAAGATGGTAGTCAAGCAACGGAAATCTTACTCCGATGCCGAGTGCGTCTGCGGTCCCGGTCACCTTGCGCAGATCGTTATCCGCCAAGATCATCTTCATGTCCAGGTACAAGGAGCGATTCAGCTCATTGGAGGCTGGCGCTGAACGGTAGTGTTGTTCTGCCGTGTTAAGCCAGGTATCGGAAGGGGCTTCCTGCAAGAACGAAGAATCGAAAACCAATTCAGGTGGCGTGCTGAGGAAGTATCCGTAGGAGAGGAAACGTCGCGGATTAGGCAGAGTGGCGCGTCGTACGTATCGACGGGCCAGACTGAACGTTCCGCGCTCCGGCAGTAATCGTACGAGTGGCTCTAACAGGGCGGATCGAACCCAGCCGGGTACCTGATGGTAGGTGTCGAGGTATTTGTCCCTAACGTACGATTCATTGCCCGCAAACAACTCGTCGCCACCGTCAGCCGCCAGCAGGAGTTCGATTCCATGGTCGCGTGCCAATTTTGCGCACGCATAGGTCGGAAGAACCGAACTGTTGCCCAAGGGTTCATCATAGGCGGCAATGATGCTAGGAATCGAGTCCAAGGCGCCGTCAGGCAGCAGGCATTCCTCAAACTGATGGACTTGAAAGCGAGAGGCCGTCGTTCGCGCAAATTCGATCTCGCTGTATACGGGATCGTCGAAGTGGATAGTGAAAGTTGGCACAGGCGAGATACGTTCGCTGGCAAAAGCCACCACCGTGCTGCTGTCAGTCCCGCCGCTTAGAAAGCAGCCGGTGCGCGCCGGGTCGCAACTTCCCAAGTGCCTGTGTACTGCCGAGCGAAGAGTCGCGCGCACTTCCTCCGCCCAGGAGGCCGCACTCCTGCCATGCTCCTCGTTGTAGCGCAGATCCCAATAGGACGATTGCCGCACTTGCCCGCCTTCGAAGATAAGCAAATGGCCCGGACGCAGCTTATGTGACTCGCTGTCTATGGTCATTGGTGCGGGCACTACGGCGAAGAGGAGATACTGCATCAGTGCGGATGAGCAGATTGGCGATGGCTCGCGTTGCACGGCGCGAATGGCACTGAGTCGGGTCGCAAAAATCAGGCGTGAGCCCTCATGCCGCCAATAAAGCGCTCGGATACCCATGCGGTCAACACCAAGAATCAACTGCTGTTGCCGTGCATCCCAGAGCGCCAAGGCAAAGGAACCCTCGAGTCTCTCCACGAATTCGAGTCCCTGCTTCTGATACAGCCGTAGCAGTATCTCGGCCGTGTTTAATGACGTGTGCGTCGGTTCATCCGCCAAAAGGACCAACTCATCGCGGTTGTGAAGGTCCCCTTCGATGGCGAGGGAGCATGACGAAAGGCTGGCTGTCTGGTGCAGGGCGGAATGGGCAGCAATGCCCAGCAGGATGCCCCTTCCCCCACTTGGATGAGTGGCCTCGTCACCAGGCGATCGCGTTCCCTGAAACATTGGCTGCAGCTGAGTCAGGGGCAGTTCCACGCCCGGGTCACACATCCCGTACATTCCACTCATAGTTCGTCCCGAATGCGAAAAACTGTTGGTCGCTGCGACCAAAACGATGATGATAGCAGAAGCAGGATCGGTCTTCGCTTTGGTGCTCGTGGGCCGAACGTGACAGGACGCGCCTGCCAATGGATTGACCGTAGGCGCCGACCAACCGAACGGGTTCTTTCCGAATCTGAACCCTGGCCCATGCTCTACCGGGTGCTTCTCGATCGAGTGATATCATAAACGTTAGAAATCGGTCTGCTGATGGCGGCCTCTTGAACCCATTCATCGGGTGAAGAAAACCTTGGCAAAAGGGATGACGAAACCTTCCCGGTGTCGCATTCAGGAAAGCTTTATATGAAACGTGGAGTTGGGCCGTGTGTGGGATAGCCGGCATTGTGGGGAGCTCGGAGCACGTGATCGATGCCGCCGAAGTGCATCGCATGTGCCAGACGATCATTCACCGCGGCCCTGATGATGAAGGAATCTACGCCAAAGGCCCCGTCGGACTGGGAATGCGGCGGTTGAGCATCATCGATATCGCTGGCGGGCATCAACCGATCCATAATGAGGACAAGAGCATATGGATTGTCTTCAACGGCGAAATCTACAATTTCCCTGAATTGCGCAGAGAGCTTGAGCAAAAAGGACACAAGTTTTATACCAATACGGACACCGAAGCAATCGTTCATCTGTATGAAGATCTGGGCGCAGATTGCTTGAAGAAGTTACGGGGCATGTTTGGAATTGCCCTGTACGATGAACGTCGCCAGTACCTATTGCTGGGGCGAGACCGGGTCGGAAAAAAGCCTCTGCATTATGCCCTTCACGACGGCCGGCTCTACTTTGGTTCGGAAATTAAGTCAATTCTGGCGGTGGCGCCACAGTTAGCTCAAGTGGATCCTCAGGCGCTGTTGCGCTTTTGTCATTTCTCGTACATTCCAGATCCATACACGGCATTTCGAGGAATTCAAAAGCTGTCCCCCGGCCATCTTTTGGAGTATTCCAAAGGCGAACTCCGAGTACGACAATACTGGGATCTTCCAAGTTATTCAGACAACCCTGCTGATTCCGAGGAGCAGTGCCTCGATGAGTTGGAGCGCCGTCTTGCGGAAGCAGTCCGCATACGGCTGATCAGCGACGTGCCGCTGGGAGCCTTACTCAGTGGCGGTGTGGATTCGTCCATTGTCGTGGCTTTGATGGCACGTGCCAGCGCATCACCCGTTAAGACCTTTTCCATCGGCTTCAAGAACGAAGATTTCAATGAACTTCACTATGCTAGGCTCGTTGCGGATCGCTTCAAGACCGATCATCACGAGATGATTGTTGAACCAAAGATTGGCGAAACGCTTGAAAAGCTGACTGGAATGATGGAAGAGCCGTTTGGCGACTCGTCCATGATTCCTACTTACTATGTCTCCTGCATGGCGCGGAAGCATGTGACCGTCGCATTGTCGGGCGACGGAGGCGACGAACTGTTTGCCGGCTATGATCGCTATGCGGTCACCTTGCGTCGTAGGCACTTTGACTACTTGCCAGGCTGGTTGGGAGCTCTCTATCGCCAGCATGTTTACCATCGCTTGCCGCCAGGTTTCCGCGGGCGTAATTTTGCCTGGAATGTTTCGCTCAAGTCTCGCGATCGCTACCTTGATGGTATCCTCTTTCTGCCTGCCTATCATCGAGAAAGGCCACTGTTCTCGCCTGATTTCTTGAGCTCTGTGGCAAATCAGCAAGAGATCCTTCAACAATTCCAGCGATACTATGATCGAGCCCCTGCGGCCGACTCACTTAGCCGTCTTCTTTACTTAGATACCAAGACCTATCTCCCAGCGGACATCCTAACCAAGGTCGACCGTATGAGTATGGCGACCTCTCTTGAGGTGCGTGCGCCTATTCTGGATCACTTGTTCGTCGAGTGGGTGACCAGTCTGCCGGTGCGATGGAAATATCGGCATGGTACCCGGAAATTCATTCTGAAAAAGCTCGCTGAACGGTTAGAAATCCCCCCCAGGCTCCTGCACCGGCGAAAGCAGGGATTTTCGCTGCCCTTGGTGTATTGGATGAGACAGGAGATGAAGGACCATCTACTGGGGATTCTGTTGGAACCTCGAACTCTTCAGCGTGGCTACTTCAACCCAGACGCGATCAAGGCCTTAGTGAAGCAACATATCGGGGGCGTTTGTGACCGTTCGGGCATTCTTTGGCAGCTTCTGGTGTTCGAGTTGTGGAATCGGAACTTCATGGAAGGATCTTTCCGTGCACCTCTGGATGAGCCGACGGATGTGAACACTCGCGATAGTGGGGAGCACGGTGAGCCTATCGAACAATGCGCGACCGTGGTTAAGGAAGGCAGTTTGGAATCCTCGTCTGTTGCGGAGGAGAAACACAGCCGCGTGCGATTGGTGATTGTAGGACCATCGCTGCGAAAAATGGGCGGCCAAGCAGTGCAGGCCGACTTGCTCATGCGCAACTGGCAGCACGACTCGTCCATTACGGCGACGTTTGTTCCTACCGATCCTGAGTTCCCCTCCTTCATCTCATGGATGGAATCCGTACCCCTTCTTCGCACCCTCGTGCGGATGCCCATTTATTGGGGAAGGCTGTGGCAAGCTGTTCGCCAGGCGGATGTGGTTCACATGTTTTCTGCATCGTATTGGTCATTTCTACTGGCGCCCACGCCTGCGTGGATTATTTCGCGGGTGCATGGAAGAAAAACGATCCTCAATTACCACAGTGGCGAAGCGAGAGATCATCTCAGACGTTCCGTGCTTTCAAGAGCTGTAGTTCGAAGAATGGATAAGTGTGTGGTTCCCTCCGCTTTTCTGCAACACGTGTTTCGGGAATTCGACATGAGTGCTGAAGTCGTGCCGAATCTGGTGGACTTGAGCCAGATCCAATATCGCGAACGAAAGCCCTTGCGCCCGGTTATTATTTGTACCCGAGGATTCGAGCCTTATTATGCAGTTGACGACGTGGTTCGAGCGTTTGCAGTTGTGCAACGGGAATGCGCGGAAGCCAAATTAATTCTTGTCGGCAGTGGCTCGCAAGAGCGGCAGATCCGGACTTTGATCGACGAGCTTAGATTGTCGAACGTCGAGCTTGTCGGAAGTGTGCGGCATGACCAGATCGGGCATTACTACAACAAAGCGGATATCTTTGTTAATGCCTCGATTCTGGACAATACGCCCGTTTCGATTCTGGAGGCCTTCGCCGCCGGCGCGCCTGTGGTTAGTACGGCGCCGGAAGGTATCCGCTATCTGGTTGAGCACGGACGCACGGGTCTCTTGTGTGATCTCCATGACTGGAAAACTCTCGGCGGCAACGTGATTGCGTTGCTCCGAGACGAATCCTTGGCGTTACGGCTGGCTCGCAACGCTTACGATCAATCCCATCTCTATCACTGGAATTCCGTCCGCGGTAAATGGGTGCAACTCTATCGTTCTACGGTCTTCGGCATGACGGAATCCCGCGGTTCCCGAAGAGTGGTGACGCAGGGGGTTAGATGACTGATAGCAGCGCCCCCCAGCGATACTGGAGCGGCATAGTCTGCTTTGCTAACGATTGGTCTGCCGACCCCCTCAGCAAGAAACATCTCATGCTACGGTTTGCACGACATTGTCCCATTTTGTGGATCAATTCCCTGAATAACAGGCGTCCCAGGATTGCTCGTAAGGACATGCGACGTGTTTGGCAAAAGCTAACCGGGTTTAGCAAAGGTTTATCGCAGGTACATGAAAGTATCTGGGTGCTAAACCCCTTATATGTGCCTTTCCACGCAAGTCCTAGGGTTCGTGCTCTCAACCGGTGGCTTCTTAGCTTACAGATTCGCAGAGCTTTGTTGCGACTGCAGATTAAAGTTCCCCTTACCTACACGTTTGTGCCAACTTCTGCGGATGTTGTGGGGACACTGGGTGAGAGTGGCATCATATATCATTGTGTGGACGAATATGCTGCCTTCAGTGATGCGGGATCGGAAATTTCTGCCAGGGAACGCGAACTTCTGAATAAGGCGAACCTTGTAATTGTGTCGGCCGCTCCGCTCCTGGAGAGGAAGAGGGAACACAACCCTGAAACCTATTTAGTGACGCATGGTGTTGATTACGATTTTTTTCGAAAGGCCGTCAATCCGAATACTTTGGTGGCGAGCGAATTGCGCAATTTGCCGAGACCAATCTTGGGCTTTATCGGTCTTCTCGCGGACTGGGTTGACCTTCCGCTCCTTTCGGAGTTGGCGAGACGTCAGCCGGATTGGTCTATTGTACTGGTCGGCAGGGCGGACACTGACTTGAAGGTTCTGGAAGGTCTCAAGAACGTACATCTGATCGGCCATCGTCCTTACGAGCGGCTTACCGAATTCTTACGTGGCTTCGATGTGGCACTCTTGCCTTTCGTTAACAACGAACTGACGAGAAATGCGAACCCGCTGAAACTGCGAGAATACTTGGCCGCGGGTTTGCCCGTGGTGGCGTCTCCTATCCCCGAGGTGGCCCGGTATGCCGGTCGTGT
>Ga0075424_100004496_pt1 | contig 13173 bp, 15 predicted proteins | sample SoiMethybrSBSTD3_FD_75301 | JGI IMG/M metagenome (GOLD analysis project Ga0075424, IMG submission 75301) | Bulk soil microbial communities from a Populus tree surrounding site in Tennessee, USA - Soil MetaG P. TD hybrid SBSTD3 | ecosystem: Environmental > Terrestrial > Soil > Tree plantation... | reverse complement strand
CCACGGCCAGGGCCACGAGACGACCTTCGCGCAGATCGTGTCCGCGGTGCTCGGCATCCCCGTGGACCGCATCCGCCTGCGCACTTCCGAGCCGGACTACAACCTGGTCGCCAATCCCACGGGCGGGTCGCGCACGCTGCACGGCCTGGGCAGCGCGATGCACTGGGCCGCTCAGGAAATCGTGAAGAACGGCGTGAGCCTGGCCGCCGAGCATCTCGAGAGCGCGGTGCAGGACATCGAGTTCGAGGCGGGCGACTATCGCATCAAGGGAACCGACCGCAAGGTGCGGATCGACGAGCTGGCGAGGACCTACCCGGGCAAGCTCGACCTGGATTTCACCGGTCGCCCAAAGGTCGGCGCCACCTTCCCGAACGGCTGCCATATCGCTGAAGTGGAGATCGATCCAGAGACCGGCGAATGCGAGATCGTCTCCTACATCGCCTGCGACGACGTCGGCACCATCATCAACCACCAGATCGTCGAAGGGCAGATGCAGGGCGGCGTCACGCAGGGGGCCGGGCACATCTTCCTCGAGCAGGGCGTGTACGACTCGAGCGGCCAGCTCCTCACCGGCAGCTTCATGGACTACGCCATGCCGCGCGCCGGCCTTGTGGGCGGGCTCACGGTAACCGACCACGCCGTGCCGACGCCAACCAACCCGCTCGGCGCCAAGGGAGTCGGAGAGGGTGGCGTGACCGGGTCGATGCCGGCGCTCATGAACGCGGTCATGGACGCGCTGCGCTCGGCGGGCGTGCAGCACTTTGACATGCCGGCCAGCCCACGCCGGTTGTGGCAGGCGCTGCAATCCAGGCGGACTAAAGTGGAACATTCCCCTGTTGGCAAAGTCGGATCACACTAAGCGTATGGACGCCAAGGACGACAAGGAAGCGACCCTGCCGCCGATCGGCCGCTCGAGCTGGGCCGCGGCGATCGCTCAGCTCCCCGGCTATCCGGCGAAGCCGGTGCCGCCGCAGGCGCCTGCCGGCCCGGTGCGCGAGGTTTCCATGGGCACCGACCACGAGGAAGATCACCACCCGTAATACCATTGCTGCATGCCCCGCAGCGATGGACGTATCCCGACAACGCACGTCGGGAGCCTGATCCGACCGCCCGAGCTGCTGCAATTCATCGCCGCCCGCCAGGCCGGCAAGCCCTATGACGAGGCAGCCTACCAGGCCTGCCTGTCGCGCTCGGTGGCGGAGATCGTCCGGCAGCAGGCGAAGACCGGTATCGATCTTCCGAGCGACGGCGAATTCGGCAAGGCGATCAGCTGGTCGCAGTACGCGCTCGAACGCCTGAGCGGCTTCGAGCGCCGGCGCAGCGCACCCGGAAGCGACCCGTTCAAGCGCGGAGCGGACCGCGCGAGATTCGCCGAGTTCTACGCCGAGCTCGATCGCGCCGACGGCGCGCCGACCACCGCTTCAGCCGCGGGCGCGCCGATTGCGGTCTGCGTTGGCCCGATCGAGTACACCGGGCAGGCGGAAATCGAGCGCGACATCGCCAACTTCAAGGCGGCGCTCAAGGCGGCCGGCTTGCAGCAAGGCTTCCTGCCCGTCGCCGCGCCGGCGAGCGTGATTCCCGATCGCAAGAACGAGTACTACCGCAGCGAGTCCGAATGCCTGGACGCGATCGCGCAGGCGATGCGCACCGAATACAGGGCGATCATCGACTCAGGGTTGCTGCTGCAGCTCGATGACGCCCGCTTCGCGGTCACCTACGACCGCATGGTTCCGCCCGCGACCCTGCAGGAATACCGCAGCTGGGTCGCGAAGCACGTCGAAGTGCTCAACGCGGCGCTCGAAGGCATCCCCGAGGAGCGCGTGCGCTACCACGTGTGCTGGGGGAGCTGGCCCGGGCCGCACGTCACCGACGTACCGCTCAAGGATGTGGTGGATCTCGTGCTGCGCGTGCGTGCCGGTGCCTATCTCATTGAGGGCGCGAATCCCCGGCACGAGCACGAGTGGCGCGTCTGGGAAGAAATAAAGCTGCCGCCCGGACGCAAGCTCGTGCCAGGGGTGATCAGCCACGCAACCAATATCGTCGAGCACCCCGAACTCGTCGCCGAGCGGATCGCGCGCTATGCAAAAGTCGTCGGGCGCGAGAACGTGATGGCGGGCACGGACTGCGGCTTCGCGCAGGGGCCATTCCACCGGCGCGTGCACCCGTCCATCATGTGGGCGAAGCTCGAGGCGCTCGTCGAGGGCGCGCGCCTCGCCAGCCGGAAACTCTGGGGATAGTGCGCCGCACTGCAGCGGGGCGCCGCTGCACTGCTTTGACGCGCCGCCGATTCCGATTGACGCCGCCATAAGCCAGGGTTAGAAAAGAGAAAACCTCGGGGAGATCAGAATGAAATTCGCCATCCTTGTCGCGGCCGCTGTGAGCTGCGCCGCGAACGCGCAAGCGCCTGCCAGCAAGACACTGAAGATGCAATCCACCTGGCCGGCGAGCAACACGCTGCAGGAGCACTTCAAGACTTTCGCCGATCGCCTCGAAAAGCTGACCCAGGGCTCGATCAAGATCGACGCCATGCCCGCGGGGCAGATCGTTCCGCCCTTCGAGGTGCTCGACGCGACCAACAAGAAAGTGCTCGACGGCTGGCACGCGATCTCCTACTACTGGGTCGGCAAGAACCCGGCGGCGGCGCTGTTCGCCGCACCCCCGGGCGGGCCTTTCGGCATGGATCACATGGATTACCTCGGCTGGCTGTACGTCGGGGGCGGGCTCGAGATGTGGCGCGACTTCTACCAGAACGATCTCAAGCTCAATGTCATCGTCTGGCCTGCTCACCCGTCCAGCCCGCAGGCGTTCGGCTGGTTCAAGAAGCCGCTGCGCAGCGTGGCGGACATCAAGGGCCTCAAGTGCCGCCAGACCGGCCTCAACGCCGAGGTCTACGCGAAGATGGGAATGAGCGTGGTCAACATGGCGGGCGGCGAGATCGTTCCCGCGGCGCAGCGCGGCGTGATCGACTGCGCCGAATGGGTCGGCGGTGTCGAGGACCTTCGCCTCGGACTGCACACGGTGTTCAAGTACCACTACACGCCGGGGATGCACGAGAACAATTCGATCGGCGAACTCGGCTTCAACCTCGACGTGTGGAAGAGTTTCACGCCGCACCAGCAGGAAGCGGTGAACTCCGCGGTGCGCGATACCTTCATCCTGTGGTTGACGCGCTGGCAGAAGCAGAACGCCGACGCGATCGAGGAGATGGTGAAGAAGCACGGCGTGCGGATCCTGCGCACTCCGCCCGACATCCTGGTCGCCTCGCTCAAGGCCTGGGACGAGGTCGCGAAGGAGAACTCGGCGAAGAGTCCGACCTTCAAGAAGGTTTACGACTCGCAGCGCGAGTACGCGTCGAAGGTGGTGCCGGCGAAGCGCTTCATGCAGCCGCCGTACTCCTTCGCCGCGAATTACTACTGGCCCGAGGAAAAGCCGGCGGCGAAGAAAGCGGCCCCCTGAGCGGCAGGACGTCGGGCTAAACCCCCGTATATCCGGGGGAATTGTCAGGCGTGTGCACTATTTCACGCCCCTAGGGGATATCCCTGACTGTGGGATAGGGGGCGCGCTCCCATAATCGGCTGGTGAATCCACCGAATGCGAGCGCGCAAAAGCGGGTCCTGATCGTCGACGATTCGCGGTTCGTCCGGACGACGTTCAACCGCATCCTCAGCGCGTCGTTCGCCGTGCACGAAGAAGCCGATGGCGAAGCCGGCTGGCAGGCCCTGCAGACCGACACGTCGATCGGGATGCTGTTCACCGACCTCGACATGCCGAAGCTCGACGGCTACGGGCTGATCGCCCGCGTGCGTTCCTCGGGAGACCCGCGCCTCGCCAAGCTGCCGGTGGTGGTCATCTCGGGCAATGAGAACGAGCGCGCCAAGACCCGCGCTCTCGAGGCGGGCGCCAACGACTTCATCAGCAAGACGGCGGACGCGCCCGAGATCCTTGCCCGCATCGACAACCTGTTGCGCCTGCACACCGTCCAGGAGAGCAAGGAGTCGCTGGAGCTGAGCTCCACCCACGACCCGCTCACTGGCACCATGACCAAGCACTACCTTCTCACCGAAGGCGGAAAGCGCTTCTCCTATGCGCGCCGGCACAACACGGCGCTCTCGGTGATGGCGCTGCGCATCGACAGCCACGCCGAGGTGACGCAGGTGGCCAACAAGGACGTCGCCGACCAGATCCTGGCCCGCGTCGCCAAGCTGGTCTCCGGAATGCTGCGCGCAGAGGACTCGATCGGCCGCATGGCCGACGCGACGTTCATGGTCGTCTCGGCGGGCACCAGCGCGCCGCAGGTGCTCGCCTTCGCCAAGCGGCTGCGCGAGCAGCTCGAGGCGGCCAAGGTGAGCTACGGCGGCAAGGTGCTCAGGATCCGCGCCAGCACCGGCGTGGCTTCGCTCGGCACCGACAATGCCGGCGCGATCGAGGAGATGATGAAGCTGGCGGCACAGCGGCTCGGCCGCACCGAGCCGGCCGCCGCTCCCGCCCCGGCGCCTGCCGCGCCTGCGGCGGAGAAGCGTCCACCGCTGCCGGCGGACATCGACACGGCGCTGAAGGTGCTCGAAAGCCTCGACGCGGTGCGCCTCAACACTTTCGCCGACGAGATCGCCCGGCGCCTTGCGCCCGTGGTCCAGGCGGCGCTGAAGCTGCGCCAGTCGGCGAGCGACAAGATCGCGAAGCTCGTAGGCTGACTTTCAGTCAGCCCTGATGCTGGCTTCCTTTACCACTCGTCCCCACTTCACGTAGTCGTTCTTCACCCGCTCGATGGTCTGCGCGGGCGGCTGAATCTCCGCGTCGCAGCCGGTCGCGCTGATCTGGTCCATCGTCCCCTTGTCCGCGCCGGCGCGCGCCAGGATCCGGGTCCACTTGGCGACCACTTCCTGCGGCAGTCCCGCCGGCCCGAGGATGCCGTACCACGCGGTCGAATCGAAGCCTTTCAGCCCGAGCTCGTCCATGGTCGGCACGTCCGGGAATGCGGCTGAGCGCTGCGGCGACGTCACCGCCAGCGGGCGGATCCGGCCGCTCTTGACCGCGCCGACCGCCGGGCCGAGCGACGAGAACAGCATCGGAATCTGGCCGCCCATCAGGTCCGTCATCGCCGGGCCGCCGCCCTTGTAGGGCACGTGCAGGAGATTGGCGCCGGTCACGCTCTTGAAGTATTCGCCGGACAGGTGGTGCGGCCCGCCGACGCCCGACGTGCCGTAGCTCCACTTGTTCGGCTCTTTCTTCGAGAGACTGATGACGTCGTCCACGCTCCGGAACGGGGTCGAGGGATGCACGACGAGCAGGCTGCCGCTGCCGCAGACGTGGCCGAGATGGGTGAACGACTTGACGTTGTCGTAGCCAACCTTGCCGATGTGCGGGGCCACGGTGAGCGGGCCGCTGTCGAAGTAGTAGAGCGTATAGCCGTCGGCGGGCGCCTTGGCGATCGCCTCCATCGCCACGCCGCCGGCATTGCCGGGACGGTACTCGAAGACCAGCGGCTGCCCGAGCATCGGCTCGAGTGCCTTTGCCAGTGGCCGGGCGCCGGCCTCGGCGGACCCGCCGGGCGAATAGCCGATCATGAGCCGGATGGGTTTGTTCGGATAGCTCTGCGCGAGCGCACTGGCGCTCAGCACGAGGCAAAGGCCGGCAATGAGACGCACGATTTGTCCTCCTAGCTTTCGAGCACGTCGCGGATGCGGGACGCGCGCGTTGCATCGAGTTTACCGGCGGCGAGGGCGAGCGGCACGGTCTTGAGCGCGAGTCGGCGGTAGAACTCCTCGAGTTGCGGATCCAGAGCGCGGAGCGCATTCAAGTGACGCTCGAGCGTTTGCACATCGCCGCGCGCCACCGAGCCCGCCATGGCGCGCGCCAGCCCCGAGTGCTCGATCGCATCGAGGCTGCCGCGAACCAGCGGCAGCAGAGCCGCCAGCGTGTCGTCCTGGGCGATACCGAGCCGGCCCCAGATCGAGGCCGCCTCGGCGAGCAGCGCGGCGACGAATGGTCCTGCGTAGTGCGCCGCTGCGTGGTACGCGGCGCGGGCTCCGGGCGGTACCCGCAAGGGCCGCGCACCGAGATCCGAGACCATGCGCAACAGCACGCCGGCGAGCGGCTCGTCGGCCTCGACCGCGATGGCGCAGCCCTTGAGGCCGCGCGCGGCCACTTCCGGGTCGGAGAACATCTGCAGCGGATGAAAGCCGCCGACGCGCGCGCCGGCCAGCCGCGCGGGCTCGAGAATGGCGAGCTCCGCGGCGCCACTACAGTGGACGACAGCGTGGCGCTGCGTCAGTGGCAGCTCGGCGCAGGCGGCGGCGAGCGCGTCGTCGGGCACGGTCAGGAAGACGATTTCCGCGGAGGCGAGGACTTCGCTTTTCTCGGCGCGTGCGCGCCCGGCGATCCCGGCGAGCGCGTAGCCGGAGCGCGAAAGCGCGAGCGAGAGACCCTTGCCGACCCTGCCCGCGCCGATGAAGCCGACGCGCGGTCGCCGCTCAGTCACGATATGAGGGGTCGATGCGGTCCAGCGAGCGAAGCAAGGCTGGCCATTCGAGCAGGCCGTAGCCGCTGCCGGTCCTCTGTGCGCCTTCCTTGATGTTCGGGTTGGTCGACGCCTCGTTGTCGAGCGTGATCTCCATTCCGGACAGCGCCTCGGCGGTGAGCTCGACCACTTCCGGTTTCGCGCGGTGCAGCGGTCGCTGGCAGGAGAGCAGCTGGACCTGGATGCGACAGGCCTGCTCCAGCCAGTAGATCATGTTGAATGCCTGCGGGATGCTCGGTCCGCAGGCGAGCAGGCCGTGGTTGCGCAGGATCATGGCGCTGTGCCCGCCGAGATGCTCGACCAGGCGGCCTTTCTCGCCGCGATTGAAGGCCGGCCCCTCGTACTCGTGATAGGCGACGTGGCCGTGAAAACGCATCGCCGTTTGCGACAGCGGCAGCAGGCCTTCCGCCATCGCCGACACCGAGATTCCCGCCGGGGTATGCGTGTGGATGACGCATTGCGCGTCCTCCCGCGCTTCGTGCACGGCGCTATGGATGATGTAGCCCGCGGCATTGACCGAGTAGCCGTGGTCCGGCTTCTCGATGATGTTGCCGGCAAGGTCGACCTTGATCAGGCTGGAGGCCGTGACTTCCTCGTAGAGCATGCCGTACGCGCTGATGAGGATGTGGTGCTCCGGCCCCTGCACACGCGCGGTGATGTGGTTGTAGATGAGGTCGGTCATGCCGTACTTCGCCACCAGGCGATAGCACGCCGCGAGGTTGACCCGCAGATCCCATTCCGCCTCGCTGACCCGCTCCCGCATCGAACGCATCGGCTTCATGGCGCCTCCTCCTGCTGCGGCTATTATGCCGTCTCCATGCCCGAACCGACCCGCAAGGCCCAGATCGACGCCGTGCTCCTCCGGTTGCCCGGAGTCGTCGCCAAGAAGCTCAACAAGATGGACGCCTACTTCGTCAACGATCGCATGTTCGCCTGCATCAGCGGCGAAGGCGTCGCCCTGCGCTTGCCCTCCGCCACCGTCACCGAGCTCCAGTTCTCCCGCGAGGACGTGGGCCCTTTCTCCGCCGGCGGCCTCGGCGCCGCCGCGACTCGCGAATGGCTGCAGATCAACCACCCGGACGCGAGCGACTACGAGAAGGACCTCGAACTGTTTCGCGCGTCGCTCGAGTTCGTCGGCAAATCACGATGATGCGCGCGCTTGCGCTGCTACCCGCGGCTGTCCTGCTGACCGCATGTCAGACCACGCCCCCGACGATCGGTCGGGAGCGCATCGCGGAGATCGTCGCCAGCCCCGACCGCAGCGCGGCGGATCGGACCAATGACCAGCGCCGCAAGCCGGAGCTGATGCTGGCGTTCATCGGCATCCGGCCCGGCATGATTGCGATGGACCTGAGCGCGGGCGGCGGCTACACCACCGAGCTCGTCGCTCGCGCCGTCGGGCCGACCGGCAAGGTCTATGGGCAGAGCGCGCCGCCCGACCCGAACCGACCCAAACCGGCGGCGCCGGAAGGCGGAGCCGCGCCGGCAGCGCCAGCGCCTCGTCTCACGAGCGCGCAACGCCTCACCGAGCGGGCAAAAAATCCCGCCGCCGGAAACATCATCGCCGTGGTTCGGCCCTTCGAGGATCCAGCGCCGCCGGAGGTTGCCGCCAATTCGCTCGACCTCGTGACGCTCATGTTCAACTATCACGACCTCGGCTATCTCGGCATCGACCGCGCGCGCATGAACCGGGCCGCCTTCGCCGCGCTGAAGGCCGGCGGGATCTACGTGGTGGCCGACCACTCCGGCCGTCCCGGCACCGGCATCTCCGAAGGCGGGACCTTGCACCGCGTCGAGGAGCTGCTCGTTCGCCGCGAAATCGAGGCCGCCGGCTTCAGGCTCGCCGAGGAAGGAAACTTCCTCAGAAACCCGGCCGATCCGCGCGACAAGAACACGCCCGAGCCGCCCATGCCGAAGGACGAGTTCGTGCTGAAGTTCGTCAAGCCCTAGAGGGCAGCTACTCCGCCTTGATCCCGGCCGCCTTGGCGATGCGGGTGAACTTGGCGATCTCGCTCTTGATGTGCGCTGCGAACTGCTCCGGCGAGCCCGGCGCGAGCTCGAGGCCCTGAGCGCCGAGCGTCGCCTGCACGTCGGACCTGCCGAGCACCTTCACCGTCTCGGCATTCAGCCGGCTGACGATCGCCGCTGGCGTACCGGCCGGCGCGAGCAGTCCGAACCAGGAGCCGATCTCGAAGCCGGGCAAGCCTGCCTCGGCCAGCGTCGGCACCTCCGGCAGCAGGCTCGCGCGCTTCGCCGTCGTGACGGCGAGCGCCTTGACCTTGCCGCTCTTCAGCTGGCCGCCGATGTCGGTGAGGTTCGCGAACATCAGCGAGACCTCGCCGCCGAGCAGGCCGGCGATGGCCGGCGGCGAGCCCTTATAGGGGATGTGCTGCACGTCGATGCCCGCCATCGACTTCAGCAGCTCGCCGCAGAAGTGGTGCGTGCTGCCATTGCCCGCCGACGCATAGTTCATCTTCCCGGGCTTCGACTTCGCCAGCGCGATCAGCTGGTCGACCGAGCTGACCGGCAATGACGGATCGACCACCAGCACGTAGGGCACGGCCGCCACGAGCGTGATCGGCGCGAAGTCCTTGACCGCGTCGTAGGGCAGCTTCGGATAGAGCGCCGGGTTCGAGCCGTGCGTCGAGTTGTTCGCCATGAACAGCGTGTAGCCGTCCGGCGCTGAACGCGCCGCCGCTTCCGTTCCCACCGCGCCGCCCGCGCCCGGCCTCGCCTCGATGACGATCGGCTGGCCGAGCGACTCCTGCAAGCGGTTGCCGACGACCCGGCTGATGACGTCGGTCGCGCTGCCGGGAGCCTGCGCGATAATGATGCGGATCGGCTTGCTCGGGTAGGCCTGCGCATGGGCGCTCGCGGCGCCGAGCGTGGCGAAGACAGCGACGACGCTGGATACGACGAGTCTGGCGCTCATGGGGCGCCATCGTACACAAAGCCCTAGTCTGCGGGGCCCAGCGTGGGTTCCACCCTCTCCGCGTTGCCATACAGACGTGCCCGGCGCCGGGCTTCCGCGGCGCGAGCGCGCAGTGCGTCGAACACCGGCTGCTGGCGCCGTGCGATCGCGCTGCCGACCAGCATGACGGCGATGCCCGCGAGTGCGAACGCCACGCCGGCATGCGGCGCCCAGCGTATCTTGTGCGCATCGAGCCATGGAATTTCGGGGAACAGGCCGAGCATCGCCGAGGCCTCGGCGGCGGGGATGAGCGAACCGAGAGCGAAGAGCGCGACCGGGATGAAGCCGGTCAGCACCAGCATGATCCCGAGCACCTCGGCGGCCTTCGCTCTATAGGTGTACCCAGAGTTCATCAGCGACTCCTGTAGCGCAGAGTGGGCTACTAGGATGCCGCCGCAACCGCAAGGCGGCTTGGTGCGCAGATAGCCCGGCAGGGCTGTCGCCTGCGAGCAACCGCGCATTGGCGGAGGCGGCGGGAATCGAACCCGCGTCCGCGTCTAGCCCCTCTTGGGGGACCAGCCGTAGGCCTTCTCGCAGGCGCCGCCCATCAGCATGGCGCGCTCGCGCTCGTTCAGGCGGTCGGTTCTCAGGAACGGTTCGACCGCCTGCTCGTAGTTCACCACCGCGAAGGCGCGCGTCCAGTCCGTGCCCCAGAGGCAGCGCTCGACACCCCAGGCATCGATGAGTCGCCGGATCGGATCCCAGATGTCGGGAAACGGATAGGGTTTGTGCGAGAGCGTGCAGGCGCCGCTCACCTTGATCGCCGCGTTGGGGCGCTTCGCGAGCGCGAGGACCTTCGGCAGGTCGGCCCAGGGATCGGGCGGGGCGGGCGGCGTGCGCGGCTGCTGGATCGCCATGTGGTCGATGATGAAGCGCGTATTCGGATGGCGGTCGATGAGCGTCGTGCCCGCCTCGAGGTTTCCCCAGAAGAGCACATTGACCGGAAAGCCGTGCCGTGCCGCTTCGCGCGCGATGCGGTCGATGCCGGGATCGTCCGGCCGCAGGCCCGCTTCCCGTGTCGTCATCATGATGCGCACGGCGACCGCGCCGGGCTGCTTTCTCCATTCGGCGATGACCTCGCCGACCGCCGGATCCGCGGGATTGACGGGTTTGATGATGGCGAAGCGGCCGGGATGCTCGCGTTGCACCTCGACTGCATAGCTCGCGTCGTATTGGTAGAGGGAGAAGGCGGAGATGAAGATCGCGCCGTCGACGCCGACCTTGTCCATCGCGGCGACCATCTCGTCGCCAGTGGCGTGGGGAGGCCAGTTCGGGACGCTGTGCCAGGGACGCCTGGCCGTGTTCGCTTCGTAAGCGTGGACCTGCGAGTCGATGATTGGCATGGTGATAATTTACTGCAGATGTTCCGTGATGGCCCGCTGACGCGCAGGGAACCGGAGACGATCCGCTACGGCACGGGCCGGTGTGCCGTCGGCGCGCTGCTCGTCGCTTCGAGTGATCGGGGAATCGTCTCGATCATGGTGCGTGATACCCGGTCGCAGCTCATCCGCGACCTCGGCGCGCGATTTCGCAGGGCGAATCTGGTTCGCGACGAAAAGGGAAGCAAAGCCACGGTCGCGAAAGTGGCCCGGTACATCGCCGCGCCGTTCCACGCTTTTCCGCTGCCGCTGGATATTCGCGGCACGGATCTGCAGCGACGCGTGTGGCACGAGGTGCGCAAGATCCCGTTCGGCGCAACCTCGACCTATTCAGCCATTGCCGCGGCCATCGGAACGCCCAAGGCGATTCGCGCCGTGGCGAGCTCCTGCTCGCGCAGTTGGTTCGCTTTCGCGATCCCCTGTCATCGCGTACTACACACTGGCGCCATCTCGGGCCGGAGACGGGAAGGGCGGCAGTACGAATGGGTCGACTACGAAGCGAAGCTGTAAGGCTGTAAGGCGAATTGGTGGAGGCGGCGGGAATCGAACCCGCGTCCGTAGACCCTCCGCAGTCAGGACTACATGCTTAGCCTGGTTGTTTGAGCTTCGCCTCGCGCCCGCCAACCGGCAGGCTGACGCTCGACTAGCCGCTTCGACGGATCCCCCGGGCTAAGCGGCCAAGCCCGGAAGAGAGGCTGATGTAAATGACGCTGCACCTCTTTCGAGGCCTGGCCCATCAGCAGACCAGTGCAGCGTCTAGCCGGTATTAGGCGGCTAGAGCGAAACGCTCGTCGTTGGCGTTTGTAGTGTTTCCAGAATGGATTTACGAGGTGTTCTGGTCCTCGGCATGCCCTGCGCTGCTTCGATGCCCACGTCGAAACCAGGTCGCCCCCGGATTCGGTGTTGGTTGAGATGTGATTATCCCACGTTACGGAAGTTCCTCGATGGCGACGCCGCCCTACAGGAGCTTCAGCAGCTCCGCCGGCTCGTCGATCACCGCGTCGGCGTCCCAGTCGCGTGGGTCGCCGTTGTCCGGGCTGTGGTAGCCCCATTGCACCGCGATCGGGCGCATGCCCGCCGCTCGCGCGGCCTGCACATCGCGCAGGTCGTCGCCGACGTAGAAGCACTTCGGCGGCGGCAGCTTGAGCTGGTCGGCGGCAAGAAACAGCGGCGCGGGATGCGGCTTGAGATGCGGCGTCGAGTCGCCGCAGACGATGCACGCCGGCGCCACCTTGAGCGCCCCGACGATGCGCGATGTGAAGCGCGAAGACTTGTTGGTGACGATGCCCCAGGCGATGCGGCGCTGGACCAGCTCGCGCAGCAGCTCGGCCATGCCGGGGAAGAGCCGGGTCTCGACGCAGACCTTCTCGCCATAGCGGTCGAGGAAGGCGTTGCGCATCGCCAGGTAGCCCGGGTCGTCCGCCGACAGGCCGAAGCCGGCGCGTAGCAACCCTCGCGCGCCCATCGACGCGAACGGCCGGACTTCGTTCACGGGCAGGGCGTTCATCCCGCGCTGCGTGCGGAGATGGTTGAGCGCCGCTGCCAGGTCGGCCGCCGTGTCGGCAAGGGTGCCGTCGAGATCGAACAGGACCGCGCGGCTAGGCGCCACGCACGCAGCAGAGCAGGTAGTTCACGTCGCAGTCGCGCCCGAGGCTATAGCGGCGCGAGAAGGGGTTGTACGTCATGCCGACCAGCTCCTCTGCGCGCAGGCCCGCGGCGCGGCACCAGCCCGCGAGCTCCGAAGGCCTGACGAAGCGCTGATAGTCATGGGTGCCCTTGGGCAGCAGTCCCAGAACGTACTCGGCGCCGATCACGGCGAAGAGGTACGACTTCGGATTGCGGTTGATGGTGGAGAAGAAGACATGCCCGCCCGGCTTGACCAGGCGCGAGCAAGCCGAGACCATCGACGCGGGGTCGGGAACGTGCTCGAGGAGCTCCATGCAGGTGACCACGTCGAACGAGCCGCCGCACTCTTCGACCGAAGACATCTTGTAGCGAACGTCGAGCTTGCTCTCGATCAGGTGCAGCTGGGCGACGCGCAGCGCCTTTTCCGAGAGGTCGATGCCCGTCACCCGCGCGCCGCGGCGCGCCATGCTCTCGGCGAGGATGCCGCCGCCGCAGCCGACGTCGAGCACGTCCCGGCCGGCGAGCGGTGCATGACCCTCGATCCACTCGAGCCGCAACGGGTTGATGTCGTGCAGCGGGCGGAACTCGCCCTGCGGATCCCACCAGCGCGCCGCGAGGCGGCTGAATTTCTCGAGCTCGACCGGATCGGCGTTGACGCTCATGCGGACATTCTAGAAACA
>Ga0075424_100004495_pt1 | contig 13175 bp, 13 predicted proteins | sample SoiMethybrSBSTD3_FD_75301 | JGI IMG/M metagenome (GOLD analysis project Ga0075424, IMG submission 75301) | Bulk soil microbial communities from a Populus tree surrounding site in Tennessee, USA - Soil MetaG P. TD hybrid SBSTD3 | ecosystem: Environmental > Terrestrial > Soil > Tree plantation... | reverse complement strand
TCGGCGTCCGCCCGTACGGCTGCCTCTCCTCCGGCATGCGCCACACGGAGCACACGCTCGAGCTGCTCGCGGACGAGGGCTTTCTCTGGCACGGCGACGCCGTCAACGACGACACGCCGTATCTAGTGGAGGTGAACGGCAAGCGGCTGGTCGAGGTGCCGTATCGCAACGCGATCAGCGGCCTCAACGACACCGGCATGTATCGCCGCGGCATCACCGCGCGCGATCTCTTCGGCGCGTTCAAGGACGAATTCGACATGCTCTACGAGGAGTCGGCCGAAGAGCCCAAGATGCTCACGATGGCGATGCACTGCCAGATGGCGTTTCCGGCGACCGGCAAGGTGTACGACGAGTCGATCAAGTACGCGAAGTCATTTTCCGATGTGTGGTTCGCGCGCCGGATCGATGTCGTGAAGTGGCTGCTGGAAAACTGCGTCGCTAAGTGACCTCCCCTACATTTTCGGAGGAGCCATGGCAAAACGAACCGCGGCTTTTCTGTTTCTGCTAGTCTTATCAACCTTGACGCCGGCCGCGGGCGCCGAAGGCATCAAGGTCGGCTTTCTCTCGCGCGATCTCAATTACCTGCCGTATTTCGTGGCGCAAAAAAAAGGCTTCTACGCCGCGGAGGGTGTGCCGGTCGATCTCGTCTTTATCGGCGGCGCCGATCTTCAGCTGCGCGCGCTCGTCGCCGGCGAGCTCAACATCGCCAACATCAATCCCGACAGCATCATCCTCTGGAACGAAAAAGGCGGCAGCTTGAAAGTCGTCGCCGGCACGAGCAACGCGGCGCCTTATTTTCTGGTCGGCGGCAAGAATTATAAAAGGATCGAAGAGCTGAAAGGGGCGCGGCTCGGCGTCGCGAGTCTCACGGGCGGCGCGACCTCGATCCTGCTCGGCTATTTGAAGAGCAAGGGGCTCCAGCACCCGCGCGACTTCAGCCTCGCGGTGATCGCGGGCGGCACGCCGGCGCGGCTGACCGCTCTGGAGAGCGGCGCGATCGGCGGCGCGGTCTTGAGCGTGCCGTTCGCCGACATGGCGATCGACCGCGGCTTTACGAAGCTCGGCGACACGATGGAAGTCATCCAGGCGTACCAGTTCAACGCGGTCAACGTGAGCCCCGCGTGGGCGGAAAAGAACCGCGCGACGCTCGTCCGGTTCTTGAAGGCGCATATCCGGAGTCTCCGCTGGATCAACGACAGCCCCGATCAGGCGGCGGAGTTCCTCGCGAAAGAGATGGGCATGAAACCGCCGTACGGAAAGATCGGCGTCGATTATTACGTCAAGCACAAGGTCTATCCCTCGGACGGCGCCGTGACGCTCGACGGATTCAAGGTGAACATCCAGGTGCAGGCGAACGACGGCTTCGTCAAGGAGCCGCTGCCGGGTCCGGAGAGATACCTCGATCTCAGCTACTTAAAGCAGGCGCAGAAAGAGCTGGGCTTATAGGCTCGCGTTGAAGGGTTAAGGGTAAGGGTTTAAGGCAAAGAAACTTCCGGGGTTTTAACCCTTCAACCTTTCAACTCTTAAATGCTTAAACTTCTTCGTCGCTTGCGCCCCGTCGGCCGGCCAGTTATATTGGTCTTTTCCTTGGAGCATTAATCATGGCAGGGCGCACGCTCTACGATAAAATCTGGGATTTGCACACCGTCGACATCCTGCCGACCGGGCAGACGCAGCTCTTCGTCGGCCTTCATTTGATCCACGAGATCACGACGGCGCCGGCCTTCGACATGCTGCGCGAGAAGGGCTTCGACGTCGCGTTTCCCGAGCGCACGTTCGCGACCGTCGATCACATCGTGCCGACGGATGTGCGCACGCGGCCGTTCCTCGACGTTCAGGCGGAGGAGCTGATCCAGGTCCTGGAGAAAAACGTCGGCGAGTTCGGCATCGATTTCTTCGGCCTCGACAGCGACCGGCAGGGCATCGTCCACGTCATCGGTCCGCAGCTCGGGCTCACGCAGCCCGGCATCACGCTCGCCTGCGGCGACAGCCACACGAGCACGCACGGCGCCTTCGGCACGCTCGCCTTCGGCATCGGCACGAGCCAGGTGCGCGACGTGCTGGCGACGCAGACGCTCGCGATCGATCGTCTCAAAGTCCGGCGCATCAACGTCAACGGCGCGCTGCCGCCGGGCGTCTACGCCAAGGACGTGATCCTCAATATCATCCGCAAGCTGGGCGTTTCGGGCGGCAAGGGATTCGCCTACGAATACGGCGGCGCCGTCCTCGATCGTATGAGCATGGAAGAGCGCATGACCGTCTGCAACATGAGCATCGAAGGCGGGGCGCTCGTCGGCTACGTCAATCCGGACGCGACCACCTTCGAATTTCTCCGCGGCCGGGAGTTCGTCCCCAAAGGCGCGGCGTTCGACCGCGCCGTCGCGTACTGGAAATCGGTCGCGTCGGACGCGGGCGCGCGCTACGACGACGTGGTCGATCTCGAAGCCGCCAATATCGAGCCGACGGTGACGTGGGGCATCAATCCCGGCCAGGCGGTTGGAGTTTCCGAGAAGCTGCCGCGGCCGGAGGAGTTCTCCGATCCCGACGGCGCGCGCAAGGCCTACGAGCATATGGGCTGGAATCCCGGCGCGCCGATCCTCGGCACGCCGATCAACGTCGCGTTCGTCGGCTCGTGCACCAACTCGCGCCTGAGCGATCTCCGCGCCGCGGCCAAGATCGCCCAGGGCAAGAGAGTCGCGCCCGGCATCCGCGCGCTCGTCGTTCCGGGATCGGCCGAGGTCAAAACGTTGGCGGAAAAAGAGGGATTGCACAAAATCTTCACCGCCGCGGGCTTCGAGTGGCGCGAGGCGGGCTGCTCGATGTGCCTCGCGATGAATCCCGACCGCCTGCAGGGGCGCGAGGTCTGCGCCTCGTCGTCGAACCGTAACTTCATCGGACGGCAGGGGAGCCCGGGCGGCCGCACGCTGCTCATGAGCCCGGCGATGGTCGCCGCCGCCGCGCTCAACGGGAAAGTGGTCGACGTGCGCGAATACCTGGCGTAGGCTGATGAGCAACGAATCTAAAATCACCCGCGTCGCCGGTCGCGCCATCGTCGTGCGCGGCAACGACATCGACACCGATCGCATCATTCCCGCGCGCTACTTGAAGGAGGCCACCTTCGCGCGCATGGGGGATTACCCGTTTTTCGACGAGCGCTTCGACGCCGCCGGCAAGCTAAAGCCGCATCCGTTCAACGACCCCAAATACAAGGGCGCGTCGGTTCTCTTCGTGAATAAAAACTTCGGTTGCGGCTCATCCCGCGAGCACGCGCCGCAGGCGCTTTATCGCTTCGGGATTCACGCCGTCGTCGGCGAGTCCTTCGCGGCGATCTTCGCCGGCAACTGCGTCATGATCGGCATGCCGACCGTCACGGTCGGCGAGCACGAGATCGAGGCGCTGATGCGCCTCTCCGAGTCGCGCCCCGAAACCTCGTTCGCTCTCGATATCGAGGCGAAGAAGCTCACCTACGACGGCAAGTCGATTCCTGTGGACATGCCCGAAACCTACCGCAAGGCGCTCGTCGATGGCTCCTGGGATTCGACGGGCATGCTGCGCGCCAACCTCGACAAGGTCCGAGCGACGGCGGCGAAGCTGCCGTACATGAGCGACTTCAAAGCCTAAGCCCGTTGCAAAAGCCGCATCGCTCCTGTAACTGTTTACCGTTGAGGAAGCAGCCGAAATCCACAATCCTTAACTCTCTTTCTCCATCGCGCCGGCGCGCGAACTATTTCCCGCGGCTCCTGTTTCTCGTTGCGATCCTCGTTTCATCAGCGTTCGTTTTGGGCGCGGACAGCCAGCCGCCGCTGAAGAACTACACGCCGCGCTATCGGCCGTTCGATGCGGGCGAGAAGGCGGTATACCACGCGAGCTGGCTGGGAGTCCCGGTCGCCTCGGCGACGATCGACATGCGTCCGGTCACTCTCGACGGGAAGAAATTTTATCAGGCGACGGTGAAGGCCGAGACCTGGCGCGGCCTCGACATGATTTTCAAGATGCGCGACACGATCCAATCGACGTTCGACGCCGAGACGCTCCACCCGCGGCGCTTTTCCTTCAGTCAGAGAGAAAACAAGAAAGTGGTCGATACGAACGCCGAAGTCGATCCCGTCACGCACAAATGGGACGTCAAGCGCAAGGAAGGAAAAAAGCGCAAGGATTTCGAATTCGAGTCGCCCTACACGCTCGATACGGTCTCGGCGGTCTACCTCGCCCGGAGCCTGGATTTCAAAGTCGGCGACAGCTTCAGGCTCGAAGTCTTCGGCGGCAAAAGCCGCTATCTCGTCACCATCGACGTCGTCGGCAAGGAGCGCGTCTCGGTCGCGCGCAGGGAATACGAGGCCTTCAAAATCATCCCCAAGGTGGCCGACATCAGCAAGACGGGATACGCCAAGCGCGTGCGTCAGGCGACCGCCTGGATCACCGCGGACGCGAAAAGGCTGCCGATCAAGATGTCGGCGCAGGTGTTTGTCGGTAGCGTCAATATCGAGCTTGCCGAAGAGTCCGGCGCATAGCGCGGCGCGGCGCTTCGTGCTACACTCCGTCTGCGGCGAAATGAAGAAGAGAATTCTCCTGGTCGAAGACAATCCTGCGACGATCGACGTCGTGCAAAAGGAGCTGGAGTTCCTGGGCTACGACGCGATCACCGCCGACGACGGCAGAAAGGCCGTCGAGATGGCCGAGGCGCACCTTCCGGATCTCATTATCATGGACATCTCGCTTCCCCAGATGGACGGTCTTCAAGCAACGACTCTCATCCGCGAGAATCCCAAGACGCGCTCCATCCCCATTCTGGCCGCCACGGCGCGCGCGCTTCCCGGCGACCGCGAAAAATGCATTCAGAGTGGCTGCAACGACTACATCGCCAAGCCGTTCACCCATCGCGAGCTGGGCGCCGCGCTCAAAAAGCTCCTTGAAGGATAGCCCGACAGGGGCCGCTTCAAGAAATTCCCTGCGCGTGGCATAATAAGGCATGGTTAAAATCATCATGTACACCACCGCGTTCTGCCCCTATTGCGTGCGGGCCAAGGCGCTGCTCCGCTCCAAGGGCGTCGAATTTGAAGAGATCGACGTCGGAGCCGATCCCAAGCTCAGAGAAGAAGCGATACGTCTTTCAGGCGGCCGGCGCACCGTGCCGCAGATTTTTATCGACGGCAAATCGATCGGCGGATACGACGAGCTGTGGGAGCTGGAGCAGGCGGGAGAGCTCGACCGTATGCTCGGACCCGCCAGCGAAACGGCCTAAAGATTCCTGGAAATTGCCTGGATTAAACCGATAGCGATCTATCTCGAGGAGTGAATCAGCGAAATTGGAGGCGGCGAGCGGATTCGAACCGCTGCATCGAGGTTTTGCAGACCTCTCCCTTAACCACTTGGGTACGCCGCCGTACTTTTCACGTTAACATAGATTTTCCGCCGCTTTCAACCCGCGTAGCGCGATGAAAACGTTGACAACGCGGGCCGAAACAAGGTAATTAATCAGATAAATCGGGAGCTTTCATTGCTATGGCGACGATGATCACAAGCGAGTGCATTAATTGTGGGGCCTGCGAGCCGGAGTGCCCCAACAATGCCATCAGCCAGGGCGAAGAGCTCTACGTCATCGATCCGCTGCTCTGCACCGAATGCGTCGGCTTTCACGACTATGAAGCCTGCGCGGCGGTCTGTCCCGTCGACTGCTGCGTGACCGATCCCAATAACGTCGAGAACGAAGCGGAGCTCATCGCGCGCGCGAAGGCGATCCATCAAGAGGTAGCGTTTCCGGAAAATTTCGAGTCGCGCTTTCGCAAGGGAGAGGGCCAAGCCGCGCCCGCCGCCGCTGCGGAGAAGCCCGCTGCGCCTGCGCCAAAGCCGGCGGCGGCCGCTCCCGCGGCGGATGCCAAGCCCGTTGCAAAGCCGCCGCAGCCCGCCGCGCCGACGGCGCCCGTTGCGCCGAAAGCCGTTCCGCCGCGTCCGGCGCCGCAGCCGAAAGTCGAGGCTAAAGCGCCGCCGCCGGAAAAGCATTTTCCCGGCGAGGTCCCGGGCAGCTTCGACGACGTGCTCTCCCGGCTATCGCACCCGGCGCAGCTCGGCACGCCCTTCTGGCGCACAGTGCTTTTCATCGCACAGCCGTTTCTTGGCGCCTTGCCGCATCGCGACAAAGTCGAGCTGGAAAAAGCGGTCGGCAGCCCCGTCGCTTTCAGCGCCGGAGGGTCGACCGCTCTCAACATCCTGCACAACATCATTCTCTATCCGATCGTTTGCATGATCATCGGCGCGATCAAGGACGGCCCGGAGGTTATTTTCAGCTCGGGGATCAACAATTGGATTCTAATCGGCATCGTGCTGGGCGTCATCGAGGGCGTTATCCGCCTGAGAGACGGCATTTTTCACGCCAAGCCGGTAGAAGAGATCGAATTCAAAGCCGCGTGGTACGGCGTGCCGCTTTCGATCTTGTTAAAGCCGCTGCTCGCGCGCCAGCGCGGCATCGTCCGCGCCGCGCCGATTCCGGTCGACGGTTTTTACGCGCGCGGCTTCGTCGATAAGCTCGAGCGCGAGCGCCGCTACGGCAACGTCTACACGCTGCAGGATTACGGCGACGCCTATTTCCTGCGCATGGAATTCCCGACGCAAGTGCCCGACGTCGGTCTGCCCGCGCTGGCGAATCTCCCCGACGAGATGCCGGATTACGATTACGACCTCGTCTTGCGCGACGGCCACTTCATCATCAAAGGCAAAGTCGTGGACGAGAGAATCCGCAGGATTACGAGCAGCGTGGGCGCGTTTCCGACCGAATTCACAACGGTGATCCCGCTCAAACAGAAAGTCCAGGGCTTCTCGCACCGCTTCGGCGATAAGCTGCTTGAAATCCTGCTTTTGAAGCAGCCCCCTGCGCTTCAAGGGAGCCAACATCTCTAAGCCCAAGCTAGATTCCGATCGTTTCATCGAACAGCCGCGTAAGCCGGCCCGCGCGTATCTTCGCCATGCGGCGGCGGTCGCGTTTCGCCCCCTCAATTCATCGGATTTGACCGACGTCCTCGCGATCGAGCGCGCCTCGTTCGCGTTTCCCTGGAGCGCCAGTTTTTTCACTCAGGAGCTCAAAGTCGACTGCGCCCGGTCGCATCTTGCTTTTGTCGACGGCAAGGCGGTCGGTTATGTCATTTACTGGTTCCTGTCGCGCGAGATCGACATCCACAATCTGGCCGTGGCGCCGGCCTATCGCCGCCGCGGAATCGCCCGGGCGCTGCTGGAGACGGTGATCGCGGACGGCCGGCGCGAAAAGGCGACGCGCGTGACGCTTGAGGTACGGAAATCGAACGAAGCGGCGCAGCGGCTTTACCACTCGCTCGGCTTCATGGCCAAGGGCGTGCGGAGGGGTTATTACTCCGACGACGGCGAAGACGCTCTTATAATGGCTCTCGAACTCACCGCGAGGTAAAGCGCAGCGAGAAGTTTTTCCTTATAACCTCCTGATTTCACATTAGTTTCTATTTAATCCCCCGGCCTCCCTTGACGGTCCTATTACCGCTGTGTATACTGAGTATTACGGTTAGAAATCATAGCGGTCTGCTTGTTGGGCCGCTAATTTTTTTTCGCACATCTCAAACAGGGTAAGACGGATTGTGGTTGCGCTAAAGCTAACTTGCGAACCGTTGATGTTCGCCTGCCGACTTTTTCCCTCCTCCGCTCCGTTACATCATAGCCACGCAATTCCGAGTGTCCCGACCGTCGGATGTGCCCCAATCTTTAGAGGAGGGAGCCATGTTTAAAGTCGGCGAGAAGGTAGTCTACCCCGCCCACGGCGTAGGGCAGATCGAATCGATCCGCAGCCAGGTCATCTCTGGCACCGAAAAAAGATTTTACATGCTTAGAATCCTCGACAGCGACATGAAGATCATGATCCCTGTCGACAACGTCGACTCCGTCGGTTTAAGGAAAGTCATCGACCGCAACATGGTCTCCCAAGTCTACAAAGTCCTCCGCCAGAAAAAAATCGAGAGCGATCAGCAAACCTGGAACCGCCGCTACCGCGAGTACACGGAAAAAATCAAAACCGGATCGATCCTCGAGATCGCCAAGGTGCTGCGCGACCTGTTCGTGCTGAAGGGGGACAAAGAGCTTTCCTTCGGCGAGCGCAAGATGCTCGATACCGCCAAGAACCTCCTGGTGAAAGAGCTTTCGATCGCGCGCTCGCATTCCGAGGACAAGATCATGGAGGAGCTGCGCCATATCTTCACTCATTAATTCGCAGCCGCATCCATTGTAGGTTTTATTTCGGCCGGGGGGAGTTCCCCCGGCCTTTTTATTTTAAGGGATCCGAATGCGCGTCAACGCAGTCATCGTCGCCGCCGGGGAAGGGAAGAGAATGGGCGGCGGCCCGCCCAAGCCGCTGCTGCTGCTCGCCGGCCGCCCCATCATCCTGCATACGCTCGAGCGCTTCGCCGCGTCGAGCGTCGGCAAGGCGGTCATCGTCATCGCCGAGGCCGGGCGGGCTAAGTTCGAGCGGATTCTACGGGCGAGCGATCTCGGTCGCCTCGAATGGACGCTCCAAAACGGCGGGCCGAGGCGGCAGGACTCAGTCGCCTGCGGCCTCGACGCGCTCGATGCCGATTGCGAGGTGGTCGTCGTCCACGACGCGGTAAGGCCGCTCGCCTCCCCGGCGCTCATCGATCGCTGTATCGAGGCGGCGCGCAAGGAAGGCGCCGCCGTCGCCGGCCTGCCGGTGAGCGATACGATCAAGATCGTGTCGCGCGAGAGCCGCATCGAGTCGACGCCGGCGCGGGACTCGCTGTGGGCGATACAAACCCCACAGGCTTTCCGCGTCGAGCTGCTCCGCGAAGCGCACCGCCGCGCGAAAATCGATCGTGTCGACGCAACCGACGACGCCATGCTGGTCGAGCGACTGGGGCAAACGGTCGTTGTCGTGGAGGGCGAGCGGCAGAATCTCAAAATCACCACGCCCGAGGATCTCGCCTACGCCGAGGCGCTGCTCGATCGAGTGGACGCCAAGCGATCGTAGCGATCGCTCCTTTATTTCCCCTCGTCTTTGAACGGCGCGACCAGTCTATAGCCGATGCCGCTTTCGGTGCGCAGGAGTTTTTCCTTTGCGCCCGGAGTTTCGATTTTTTTCCTGAGGTGGGTCATATAGACGCGGAGATATTGCGACTGCTCTTCCGCGTTCGGCCCCCAGACCTCCCGCAAGAGCTGCTTGTGCGTGACGACCTTGCCGGCGTGATGCGCCAGGAGCTTCAGCAGCGCGTATTCGGTCGCCGTCAGCTTGACCTCTCTGCCTTTGACGGTGACTATGTGCGCTGTGAAGTCGATGGCGAGATGCCCCGCCTGAAAATAGGCCTCCTCCTCGGAGGCGCCGGACGAGCGGCGCTGAATCGCGCGCAGCCGGGCCAGCAGCTCGTCGGCCTCGAACGGTTTGGTGACGTAGTCGTCCGCGCCCGCATCCAAAGCCGCGACTTTATCTTCCGGCCCGTCCCTGACCGATAGAATCAAAACCGGGACATGGCTCCATTCGCGCAGGCGCTTGAGCACCGCGAGGCCGTCCATGTCGGGCAGGCCGAGGTCCAGGAGCACGACGTCCGGCCGGCGCGATGCGATCTCGGACAGTCCCTGGCGGCCGCTCTCGTAGTCGAGAACGCGATAGTGGTCTTCTTCAAGCACGATGCGAAGGAGACTGCGGATCTGCCGCTCGTCGTCGATGACGAGCGCGGTCGGATGATCGCTCATCCCAGACCCTGTAAGATATGCGGCTGCAAAATTTCCACGGGAATCCGCATAACGAATTCAGCCCCGCCCGCGCTTCGGTTCTGCACTTTGACGCTGCCCCCGTGGGCGCGCACGAAACCGTCCACGATGGCAAGCCCCAATCCAGTGCCGCCTGGCCGCGATTTCGCGCCGCGGTAGAACGGCTCGAAAATCCGCGGCAGCTCCGCGGCAACGATGCCCGCGCCCTCGTCCAGCACGGAGAGATATAGCGCGCCGTCGTCTATCTGAGCGCGCACGATGATGTTCGTGTGCGGCGCGGAATACGCGGCGGCGTTGAGCAACAGGTTCGATAGACAGCGCTCGATCAGAGACTGATCGGCTTTGACCATAGGCAGGTCGCCGCTGACGTCGATGATCAAAGTATAGTCCGCCAGCGACTCGCCGGCGAGATCAATCGCAGCCTGCGCCAACTCGCCCACATCGCACCAATCGAACGCCGGATGCACTACGCCCGATTGGATGCGGTTCATATCGAGCAGATTATTGATCGCGCGGTGCTGGCGCCGCAAGGCGCCTTGCATCTCGCGGATCGTAGCGCTCGCGCGGCCGTCCTTCTGGGATTGATGCGCGAGCGCATCCATGCCTGTTTGCAGCGCTGCGAGCGGCGTCTTGAGCTCGTGGGATACGCTTTCCAAAAGCGTCCGGCTGAGCCGCTCGGATGCCTCGAGAATTTCCGCGCGCTTGAGCGCCTCCACGACGTGGTCTTTTTCGAGCGTCAGGCCGATGAGCACCGCGAAGGCCTCCAGCAGCTCGGTTTCGGCCGCGTCCAGCGGTCTTTCGGGCGAAACCCGAATGGAAAGGACGCCCATGCCGGCGGTGCGCCCCTGCAGGACGACATGTGAGACCCCCGCCACCGGCTTTGCCTTCTCGGAGGACGGGCCGTGCGCAAAAATGAGCGCCGCCTCGCGGAATTCTGCTTCGGTGAGCGCGAGCGTGCTGGAGGCGTGCGCGGCCGGAGACAGGGCGTGATCTTTATTCCGCAGATGCAGCGCCGCGGGCGCGCCGAAAATGGATTCGATCAGCGTCACCGCGGCGCAAAGACCCGTGTCCAGATCGCTGGCGAAAGCCGCTTGATGCGCCAATTCGTATAAAGCCGCCGTGCGCCCCTCGCGCCGCCGCTCGGCAAGCTCGCTGCGGCGCAGCCGGCTCGTCAGGTGTCCCATCGCCATGGCGACGATGAAGAACATCGCGAACATCATGCCGTCTTCGACCTTGTCGATGTAGAAGGTGAGCTGCGGCGGGATGAAAACAAAATTCCACAGAAGGGCGCTTGCGGCGGCGACCGTCAAGACAGTGCCGCGCCGCATCCTGAGCCCGAGCGCCACGACCAGCAGCAGATAAAGCAGCGCGATCGACAGATAGCCGGTGAAGGGCTCGAGCACGAACGAAACGGCCGTGACAAGCGCGATCGAAATGCCCGCTAAGACGTATTCGTTCATGCTTTCCAGCCAAACCTCAGCGCGCCGGCTTACCCCATACCGTGGGGCTTTGCCTCGGGAGACGCCGCCATGGGCTGCCCCGTTCGCTATTCGGCAGTATATCTCAGTCGCGGCCATTCTTCGAAGGGAAGCTTATAAGGCTATGAGGTGGGATCGCCCGGGCTGCCGTGCATTTCATCGCGGTCGCGCTGGAATTGCGCCACGCGGCGGCGCCATAGCCACTCCTCGACCCCCGCCAAAGCGGCGAAAACGAGCAGGGCCACCCAAAGCGCGAGCGCGTCGTCGAGCACCGGCGGGGGGAGAACGGCGGGCCACATGGCACCGATCCAGAGCGCCACGCCGACGATGGCGAGAAGGTGCAGCGCGAACGTCTTGGCGCCGCTCATCCGCGCGTACCTTTGGTGGGCTTGGAGAAGCCGGCGCACGGCCTCGTCGGTATCGGCGCCTTCTTGCAGGTTAAAACGCGGCATCATGGTCCAGCGGCGTTATTCGAAAACTCCTTGAGATCTTTCATCCAGAAAGCGGCTGTGCCTGCTGCAGAAACACGCGGATCGGCAGGATCATCATGTTGTGGCCGCTGAAGTACAGCCTTCTTTGCAGCGCGTACGGGGTCTGGTTGTGCAGCAGCCGCGCGAACAGCGACTCCCGATCGAAGACGAGCTTGCCGGCGAAAAACACGGCGGTGGGAAAATCCCGCGCGACGCCGTTGCAGAGCTTCTCCAGCTCCGTAATGAGATCGACGCCGAGCGAGCAGCGCGACTCCGCGTACCACCCGAGTGCGTTGGCGAACTCGACCAGACTTTTCAGGTCGTCCTCTTTGGCCTTGCGCAGATTCTCGATCTCCTTCAGGCCTTTGAACCTCCCGGAGTCGATCAGGCCGACGGAGACGAAGACGATGTTCTTGAAGTGGTTCGGGAACAGCCGCTGGATGTTGAGCAGCGTGTGAATCGTCACGCCGTCGAACGCGCGGGCGACGATGACCGCGGTCGGCGCCTTGGGCTGCTTCGACGGCACCGGGTGCAGATCGGGTTTGAAGGGGATGTTGATGAGCGTCTCGTCGAGTCCCTTGAGCGCGCGCCGCACGCGATCGTAATGCGATCGCACGACATAGCAGAGCAGGATGAAGCCGGCGGTGATCGCCATCGTCACCCAGCCGCCTTCGGTGAACTTTTCCAGGATCATCGCGGTCAGGATCGAAAGGCAGAGGATCAAGCCGGTGATGTGAATGGAGATATGGCGCTTCCAGTCGCGGTATTCCTTGCGATGGTGGAACCAGTAGCGCACCATGCCGGACTCGGAAAGCGAGAAGGTGAGGAAGACGTTGATCGAGTACATGAGCACCAGCAGGGTGGTTTCGCCGCCGGTGTAGAGCAGCGTCAGCGCCGCCGCGGTCGAGATCAGCACGACGCCGTTCTGCACGGTGAGCCGCTCCGACAGATGCGCGAAGCGGTGCGGCAGCCACGAGTCCGCCGCCATGTTCGCCATGACGCGCGGCCCGTCGATGAGGCCGGTCTGCGCGGCGATGAACAAGATCGCCGCCTCGCTCGCGAGCGTCCCGATGACGACCCAGTGGCCGAGCGGCAGCGCGCCCCAGCGGAAGCCCGACGCGAAGGTTTCGACCAGCACCGCGTTCATCGTCTTGCCTTCCACCGGCACGGCGTGGATGAGCAGGTAGCAGAGCAGAATACCGCAGGCGGTGAGAGCGAGCGAGGTCGCCATGTAGAGCATCGTCTTCTTGCCGGTCTCGACGGTAGGCTCGCGCATGATCTGGAGCCCGTTGGATACCGCCTCGATGCCGGTGTAGGTTCCGGCGCCTCTCGTGTAGGCGAAAAGAAAGAGCGCCGCGAGTCCGCCCCAGCCCACGCTCGACAGTCCCTGCGCGAAGCCGGTGCGCACTTCATGAGCGACTTCGGGCACGGCGTTGATATGAAAGGCGATCGTGCCGACGATGACGACGATGTGCGTCAGGATGAAAAGGAGGAA
>Ga0075424_100004493_pt1 | contig 13178 bp, 12 predicted proteins | sample SoiMethybrSBSTD3_FD_75301 | JGI IMG/M metagenome (GOLD analysis project Ga0075424, IMG submission 75301) | Bulk soil microbial communities from a Populus tree surrounding site in Tennessee, USA - Soil MetaG P. TD hybrid SBSTD3 | ecosystem: Environmental > Terrestrial > Soil > Tree plantation... | reverse complement strand
CGCTCGGCCAGCATCTCCAGGCGAACGTGCACACGGGCACGTTCTGCCGCTACGAGCCCGACCCCCGGCTCCCGTTCCGGTGGGAGCTGTGAAGGGCGTCATCTTCACGCAGTTCGTCGAGTTCGTGACCGATCGCTACGGCGGCGACACGGTCGCGCGCCTCACCGCGCCGGACGGCGCGCCCGCGACGAGCCACTACCGCGCCACCGGGAACTACGATCACGCCGAGCTCGTCACGATGGCGGACGCGGTCGCGGCGGCCGTCGGCGAGCCGCGTGCGCGCCTCCTCGAGCGCTTCGGCGCCGCGCTCTTCGCGCACTTCGCGGCGCTCTACCCCGTCTTCTTCTACGAGGTCGATTCGGCGCTGTCGCTGCTCGCGCGCGTCGAGACCTACGTCCACGGGGAGGTGAAGAAGCTCTATCCCGACGCCGAGTTCCCGCGCTTCGAGTGCGTCGAACGCGCGCCGGGGACGCTCGAGATGACGTATCGGTCGACGCGCCCGCTGGCCGACGTCGCTGAGGGGCTCATCCGCGGCTGCATCGAGCACTTCGGCGATTCGCTGGAGGTCCATCGCGAGGACCTCCCGGGCCCGAGTGGGTGCGCCGCGCGGTTCTCTCTGGTCGGCGCGGCGTCGCCGCGCTCACGCCGCGCCGCTGGCAGCTCCGACGTCTAGCAGGGCGCTGAAGGACGCGCCGCGTTCTTCAGCGCACCTGCCAGCTCGTGAAACCGATCACGAAACGTCGGAGTCGCCGTCGTCGTCACCCGAGTCGTCGCCCGAGTCGTCGTCCCACGTGGCGGGCTGGTGGTCGGCGACGCGCGCCGGAGCGCCAAGCAGGGTAGGCATCGCGGTCGCGGTCGCGACGCCTCCCGGACCGACGCTCACGCCGACGACGGCGATCGTCAGTGCAAGCACACGGGCTCCGAGTACGGCCTTCGTCATCTCGTTCGCCATGACTCCTCCTTGTCCCCCCTTGTGTCGTGCCCTTGTACGCACGACCCCGCGATTTCCGTCGCATCGCGGCGGCGGAGCGGGTGCGAAATCGAACCGGCGTTGACTCGTCTCGACGGGCGAGACACTCGGACGGACATGGGAAAGCTCGATGGCAAGGTCGCCGTGATCACGGCCGCCACGTCCGGCATGGCGCTCGCGACCGCGAAGCTATTCGTCGACGAGGGGGCGTACGTCTTCATCACGGGGCGGCGCCAGCAGCAGCTCGACGACGCCGTTCGCGCGATCGGCAGGAACGTCACCGGCGTCCAGGGCGACGCCGGAAATCTCGCCGACATCGACCGCCTCTATGACACCGTGAAGCGCCAAAAGGGCCGGATCGACGTGCTCTTCGCGAGCGCCGGCTACGCCGAGTTCGCGCCGATCGGCGAGGTGACGGAGGAGCACTTCGACAAGACATTCGGCCTGAACGTGCGCGGAACGCTGTTTACGGTCCAGAAGGCGCTCCCGCTCGTCGTCGACGGCGGATCGATCATCATGAACGGCTCGATTGCGAGCGTGAAGGGGTTCCCGTCCTTCGGGGTCTACAACGCGAGCAAGGCCGCCGTCCGGTCGTTCGCGCGGACATGGACGGTCGATCTCAAGGCGCGGAAGATCCGCGTGAACGTGCTCAGCCCCGGCACGATCGACACGGCGATCTTCGAGGGCCTCGCGCAGGCGAAGGACGCGTTCGTCGCGATGATCCCGCGCGGCACGATTGGCCGTCCCGAGGAGATCGCGACGGCCGCGCTCTTCCTCGCTTCCAGCGACTCGAGCTTCGTCACCGGCATCGAGCTCTTCGTCGACGGCGGCGTCGCGCAGATCTGACGGCGCTCCGTGGTACCGGGTGGCAGGGGCGTTTTTCGGGAGCCTGCTAGTCCGGGGAGACCAGGCGACGGGTCTGCTTCAGCCGCCGCGCCGTGATCCACGCGAGGCCGATGCAGAGCCAGATCGTGCCGAGCACGTAGAGAGCGGGGCGCGCATCGCCGAAACCATCCCAGCGGATGCGCTCGAGCGCGAGGAGCGCGAGCGCCGTCGTGGTCCAGGAGAACGTGGTGCCGTACTCCTTGCGCACGACGCGCTTCCAGTCGAACGAGAACTGCGAGATCGTGTCGCGGAGGCCGCGCAGACGCGGGACGAAGCGCGGCACGCGCGCGGAGTAGGCCTCGTACTCGCGCCCGAACTTGCCGCGCAGGAACGCCTCCTCGGCACAGGCCATCGAGAAGAGCCCGAAGGCGAGGAGGGCGGTGACCGCGTACCCGAGCGGCGAGTTCCAGATCATCATGAGGCCGAGCAAGAGCATGAAGTTGCCGCAGTACAGCGGGTGGCGGGCGTGGGCGAAGATGCCGTCCACGACGAGCCGGTCGGCCGCGATGCGCTTGTTCTTCCCGCCGCGCTTGATGTACGCGAGGCCGATCACCAGGACGCGCAGCGCCTGGCCGGTGAGCGACACCGCGAGCCCCGCCGCGTCCCACCACGGGTCGAGCGCGCGCCGTCCGAGGAACGGATGGGGCGCGCTCGCGACCACGACCAGCGCGATCGCGATCGGCGCCAGGTAATCGCGGTAGCCGAAGCAGAGGTTACCGAGCGCGACGACGAGCGCGGCGAACCCGCGCGGCGGGGCCAGGGCGACGGCCCGGCCTTCACTTGAAGGCGACGAGCCCAACGAAGTTGTACCACTTGAAGAAGACGTCGACGGCACGGAAGCCGACGCTCCGGAGCATCGCGTCGTTCTCTTCGGCGCGATAGGGAATGAGCACGTTCTCGAGCGCCTCGCGCTTCCGCGCGATCTCGAGCTCGCTGTAGCCGTTCCGCTGCTTGAACTCGTAGTAATGCTGAATGTAGAGCCGGTTCAGCATCGACTCCTCGGCCACGATCTTCTCGACGAGGAGGAGGCAGCCGTTGTGGTTTACCCCTTCGCTGATTTCGCGCAGCACGCGCTCGCGCTGCAGCGGGCGAACGAACTGCAACGTGAGGCTCATCACGACGACCGAGGCGTTCTCGATGCGGAGGCTCTGGTTCAGATCGGCACACCGGAGCTCGTGCGGGTGACGGAGCGCGCCGCGCAGGAACGCGTCGGCCTCCGCCAGCATCGCCGGCGAGCTGTCGAAGCCGATCAGCGTGACGTCCTGCGAGAGCGCGTCGAGCGCACGCAGCGTCGTGCCGGTCGAGCACCCGATGTCGCACACGTTCGTGTCGTCGACCGCGAAGTCGGTCGCCAGCTCGACGAGCATGCGCTGGATCTCGTGGTAGAACGGCACGGATCGCTCGAGCATGTCCGGGAAGACGGACGCGGTCTCCTCGTTGAACGTGAAGTCCGCGATGGGCCGCGCCGGATCCCGGAAGACGTCGTCCTTCACTCGCGCCATGCCTTCTCCCCCGGCGACGTGTAGCCGATCGCCGCGTGGCGTGCGAGCAGCACGGCCGAGACCGCGGCCGCGATTGCGCCGGTCGCGCCGCCGACGAGCGGGGGCCAGCCGGTGCCGACGAGCCAGCGCGGCTCGGGGTGGATGTCGAGGAAGAGGCGACCCACCCGGAACACCGCGACCCAGGCCGCGTGGATGCCGATCGGCAGCCACAGCGCACTGCTCGCGAGCCGCGCGGCCAGGAGGACGAGCCCGAGCAGGAACAACCCGAAGAGTGGCATCAGGTTGACCGGCGCCACGACACGTCCGAGGAGCGCCTCGGTGTACGCGAGCCCCGACCACACGTCCACCGCGCCGTCGAGACGCACGCGGCGGAGCCCGTGGATACCCGCGTAGACGACCGTGACGGCGATGCCGCCCGCGACGAGCCCGGCGTCGCGCGTGAACCTGCGAAAGAGGACGCCCCGGAAGAGGGCCTCTTCCCCGACCCCGACGAGGAGCGCAGCAACGAGACCGAGGAGCGCCTTCCGCACCGTCTTGAGCGGCGGATAGCGGAGATCGAACCCGACGCCGCCGAGGAGCAGCGCGACGCCGAGCCCGACGGCGAGACCGCCGAATCCGATGCCGAGCCCGGACCAGAGCTGCCGCGCCCAGCCCGCGCGCGTGAACCCGATCTCGCCCGGGCCACCGAGACCGAGGCGCCGCCAGCCGACGACGAACGCCGCCACGAGGAGGACCTCGAACACGCGGTGGTAGACGCGCCCGAAGTCGAACCGGTGTCCCGCGATGGCCGCGACGCCCCACGACGCCCACGGGCTCACGACGGCCGTCACGACGAGCAGGCCGACGATCAACCCGAGGAGCGCGAGCGACCGCACCCTACGCGGCGTGTCCGGCGTCGTGGTTCATCGCATCGCTCTTACAGGTGGCGCCGGCCGAGGGCAAAACGTTCAGCCACAGACGTGCGGCCGGCTCCGCTTGCAGTGCCCGACGATCGCCTTCTGACACCGCTTCTTGCACTTCCTCGACCCGCAGCTCGCCTTGCACTCGGCGACGAGCGCGCCGCACGCGGCGCCGCATTCCTTCTTCGTCGCCGGCTGCGCACAGCACGCCACGTCCGCGAAGCCGAGCGCCGCATCGGTGCATGGTACCTCGCCCGGCGAGCATTGCGGGCCCGACGCCGCCTGCGTGACGCAGAGACCGTTCGCGTCGTCGCAGACGGGGTGCGTCGACGGGCAGCAGGCCCCATTCCCGCAGTCGGTGCCGCAGAGGTGGCAGCCCGGTTGGCCTACCGGGCAGCACTCCACCTGCGACGGCGCACACGCGGTGACGCAGAGACCATTCGCGTTGTCGCAGAGGGGATGGCTCGCGAGGCAGCAGGCACCGTTACCGCAGTTCGTCCCGCACATGCCGCACCCCGGCTGGCCGGGCGGACAACACTCCACCTCCGGCGCCCGGCACGGCGGCATGGTCGTGGTGGTCGTCGAAGCCCGGGGAGTCGTCGTGGTCGTGAACGTCACGAGGTCGTAGCCGATGACGTCGAGCGCGATGCCCTCGGGCGAGGTCTCCGTCACGTCCGACGCCTGGCCGTCGCAGCTGAACGCATTCTGGACGTACGGGGTCGTCTGCGGGCACGCGCCGCTCAGCCAGTCGCCGAAGTCGCCGCCCTCTTCCTGATTCAGGCCGACGATGTTCGTCGTGCCGCCGTCGATCGAGAAGTAGCGCGCGCCGCTCGACGTGAAGCTCCTCACCCCCGGAGCGGACCAGCCGAACAGGTCCTCCGGGCGGTAGTCGCTCCGCTCGTCGACGCTCGATCCGAGGCCGAGAATCTCGTCGATCTCGTGCTCCGTCAATCGCTGCGCGTCGTACATTCCGCTCACGGCCGGACGCGTGAACTTGAATGCCGCCGCCGAGTTGATGGTGATGATCCCGTCGTACGGCCCGCCGATGCCCAGGCTACCGTCGGCGAACATGACGGGCGGGGTGTTGAGGCCGACGGCCCTGCCGTTCGCGCTCGTCGGATCCATGTTCACGGCCAACGCGCTCACCGGCAGACCGGCGATCGCCGTCGCGTCGTTCGCCGTCGTCGCGTCTCCCGGGAGCGCGCTCATGTAGGTGTTCCACGGGAGCCGGTGCAGACCCGACTCGCTCACGGCGAGCTTATTGGACTCCAGAGGCGTCGTGCCGTTGGCGTAGGTCGTCGAATAGCGAAACAGGATGGAGACCACGATCGGGTCGTCGAACAGCGACTCGTGTACGCTCACGGCGTTCCGGATCATCGTCTCGATCGCGGCCGCGTTCGGGTCGTTGGTGATCGTGCCGTCGAAGGTGACGTCGATCACGAGGGCGCCGCCTCCACCGCTGGGGGCGACCGCGGCGGTGGTGGCGCGGTCGAGCTGCGGCACGGCGTCGAGGTGTACGTCCGTGGACCCGCGGCTCGCGTGCGCGACGCGCGCGAAGGGCGGGTCGCCTCCCTGGTCGAGCGGAGCGGCCCCGGCTCGGCCGGCGAGGGTGGTCGCGAAGGCGAGGACGACGGCTGTCGTGGATCCCATGGGCGACGAAGGTACCGCAGCCGGCGCCGCGAGTCCTGGCGAAAGTCAGGGGTTTCTCAGGAGATACTCGGGCGCCGGCACCGGCGCCGGCGTGCGAGGCTCGCGTGGGGCTCCGGCGCAGCTACTCCGCCGCCTCGGGCGGCCCGCCCGTCCGCGCGATGTCCTCCGACCGGATGCGGTCGACGTTCATGCCCCGTGCGCGCTTGGTCATGTCCGCGAGCAGCGTCTCCACCGGAGGCGCCTTGCCCTTCATGAACCGCAGGGGGTTGATGCGCGCGATGACGAACGGGCGGAGATACGGGCTCTGGAAGCCGCGCTTCTTCAGGCGGTCCACGACCGCCCCGACCGCGTCGTCGAGCGCGAGCAGCGCCTCCGCGCGTCGCTCGCGCTCCGCGAGCGCCGCCTCGATCGGCCGGCCGATCCACGTCTCGCTCTTCCGGAGGACGGGGTGGTACGCGCCGCCGGAGAGCCGCGGGCGCTGCTCGTACGCGAGTCCGAGCGTCGGGAGCGCCGGCTCCTCGAACTCGAGCGCGAGCGCGTCCTCGCGCTCGGCGCCGCGTCCCGACCCGACCAGGTCGCGATACATACGCGCGACGCCGAGCGCGCGCTCGCGGAGGTTGTGCGCCTTCTCGATGTTGAGCGCGAGGATCTGGTACGCGACCGTTGTCTCGGGCACGACGAGCGCCACGAGCGTCTTCGCGCCGAGCTCGCGCAGTGCCGTGAGGCGATGGTACCCGTTCGGGATCCAGTAGAGCTTCCGGTCGTCGTCGCCCGTCACCGCGACGCGCGCCTCGCGCACCGCGATCACGGGGTCGAGGAAGCGCTTCGTCTTGTCCATCGCCTGCGTGAGGCGTCGGACGTGCGCGTCGGAGACGTCGCGCTGGAAGGGGGTCGGCGCCACGAGATCGATGGGGAGCGCGCAGAGGAGAAGCACGTGCCCGCCGAGGGGCTCGCGATACGCCGCGAGCACGGCGCCGCCGTCCTCCGATACCGCATCGGCGAGCGACCGGACGTCGGCGGGCAGCTCGCTCACCGCGAGCTCGCGGGGCGAGAGCTCGGTCGGGCGGAGCGTGACTCCACGGCGCTTCCGGCGCGTCCCGCTGGGTTTGCCCTTGCGTGGCATGGCGGGACTATAGCAGGCTGCTGAAAAACGCCTTTCGGCGTTTTTCAGCGCCCTGCTAGCCCGCGTTCGACGCGCCAGGCACCCTCAGTGCATCCTGCTCGCGCTCTGCGCGACGACCTCCTCGAGCGCCTCGACGGTCACCGGCTTCACCAGGTGGCCGTCGAAGCCGGCGGCCAGCGCGGTCTTCCGGTCCTCGTCGCGCCCATAGCCGGTGAGCGCGAAGAGGATGGCGCCCTGAAGCCGCGGATCCGCCCGCGCGCGCCGGGCCACCTCGTAGCCGTCCATGCCCGGGAGGCCGATGTCCACGAGGAGGACGCGGGGCGCCTTCGCATGCGCCAGCTCGAGAGCCGCGCGTCCGTCGTGGGCGACGTGGACCTCGTGCCCGAGCAGCTCGAGCAGCGTGACGAGGGTCTCCGCCGTATCGACGTTGTCCTCGACGACGAGGATGCGCGAGCGTACCGTCTCCCGCGGAACGGAGGCCGGCGGGGCCGCCGCCTCCTCGGGCGCCGCGGGGAGGGCCGGGAACCGGACGACGAACTCGGCACCGCGTCCGACACCGTCGCTCCGCGCCTCGACACGGCCACCGTGGAGCTCGGTGACGCGCTTAACGATCGTGAGCCCGATCCCGAGCCCGCCCTGCGCGCGGTCGAGGCCCCGCTCGGCTTGGGCGAAGAGGTCGAACACGTGCGGCAGCATGTCCGGCGCGATGCCGATGCCGGTGTCGCGAACGGCGAGAACGGCGTCCGTCCCGTCGCGCCGCATCTCGAGCGCGATGCGACCGCCGGGCTCGGTGTACTTCGCCGCGTTGGTGATCAGGTTCACGATCACCTGCTCGATCCGCGCCGGGTCGGCGTCGACGCGCACGTCGTCGGCCAGGAGGCGGACGTCGAGCGTGTGGCCGCGCTCCTCGACGATGGCGCGTGTCGTTTCGAGGGCCCGCGCGACGATGCCGGCGATGTACGTCGGCTCCCGGCGGAGCACGATGCGGCCCTGGGTGATCCGCGCCACGTCGAGGAGATCGTCCAGGAGGCGGGCGAGCTGGTCCGCCTGACGGCGCGCGATCTCGAGGGAGCGCTCGCGGCGGGCGCCGTCGAGCTGCGCCGTCACGACGGCGTTCCGCACCGCCGCGAGCGGGTTGCGCAGCTCGTGGCCGAGCATGGCGAGAAACTCGTCCTTGGCGCGGCTCCCCGCTTCGGCCTCGGCCCGCGCCCGCTCGGCGACGCCGAGGAGATCCTCGCGCTCCGCCTCGGCCAGCTTCCGATCCGTCACGTCGACGAACGCCCCGAGCATGCGGACGGGCCTACCGTCGTCGTCGTAGAAGAACCGCCCCCGGGCGTCGACCCAGCGCCCCACGCCATCCGGGCGGACGATGCGATGCGCGTAGCGGTACTCGTCGCGCGCGGCCCGCGCGCGCTTCCATTCGCCCTCGACGCCCGCGATGTCGTCGGGATGCACGAGCGCCCGCCAGCTGGGCTTGTCCGGCGCGGTGACGTCGCGATCGATCCCGGTCACGGCGAAGGCCGTCGGGGACCAGTAGCCGAGCCCCCGCTCCAGATCCAGCTCCCAGATGCCGATGCCTCCGACCTCGAGCGCCGCCCGCAGGCGCGCCTCGCTGGTGCGGAGGGCCTCGTCGGCGCGCTTGCGGTCGGTGATGTCGGTGTTGGTCCCGACCCACTCCCGGACCGTTCCCCCCGCGTCGAGAACGGGCGTGCCGCGCGCGATCGTCCACGCCCAGCTCCCGTCGGCCCGGCGCAGTCGGTACTCCGACTCGAGGCGCTCCCGCCCCTCGAGCGCAGCCAGGACGTCCGCCCTCACGCGCTCGCGATCGTCGGGGTGGACGGCGTCCATCCAGCCGCGACCCTTGAGCTCCTCGAACGTCTGCCCGGTGTACGCTCGCCAGGTGGGCGAGTCCTCGACCACGAAGCCGTCCGCGTCTGCCCTCCACACGACCTGCGCGGTCGCGGACACGAGCGAGCGGAAGCGGTGCTCGCTGCTCTCGAGGTCTTCCTGGTATCGGTGATGCGCCGTGATGTCCTGGATGACGGCGACCGTGTAGAGGAGACGGCCGGTCGCGTCGCGCACCGGCGCCGCGTTGACGTCGACCCAGACGACGCGGCCGTCCTTCCGGAGATAGCGCTTCTCCAGCCGGTAGTCGCGGGCGTGACCCGCGAAGAAAGCCGCGGCCGCCTCGCGGGTCGCCTCCCGGTCGTCGGGATGGGTGACATCGTGAAAGGTCATGCCGAGCAGCTCCGCGTGGCTGTACCCGGTGATCTCGGACAGCCGGGCGTTCACCCGGAGAAAGCGGCCTCGCAGGTCGGTCTGCGCCGTCCCGACGCTGGCCGCCTCGAAGAACGCCTGCGCGTCGGCCGCGCTGGAGCGTGCCCCGTCACGAGCCGCCTCGGCGCGCCGGCGCGCGCGGTGGAGTCCCTCGCTCACGCCCGAGATGAAGACGTTGACCGCGACGAACACGCTCCATCCGAGGAAGTCCCACGGGCCCTGGGGCACGAGGAGCCCGAGCGGCTGCAGGACGAACCACAGGACCGCGATGGACACGCCCGTCGCGACGAGCCCGGGGACGAGGCCGCCCGCCCAGGCGACAAGGGCCACGCATGGATAGAAAAGCAGGAACGGGTACCGCGGACACCAGACGGGGAGCAGGCTGAGAAGGAGCGCCGCAACCAAGGCGGCGACGCCGAGCCCGTACGGAAGAGCCCTCCGCATTGCGCGGGGGTATGCCGATGTCAGAACCGCGTCAACGGGCTTCGCGAAAATGGCAAATTCGCGGAGATCGGCGGATACACGGTCGGGCTCCGAGCGTGCTTTCGCGTCGCGGGAGACACGACTGAGCTCTCGCGGCGTCGTGAGGCAGAGCGCGTCGCTCTGGATCGATCGAGGACGTGCCACCAGGTCCCTGGGCCGGGCGTTCTACTACCGCAGTCCGGGTGGCGACCGCCGATCGCACGACCTCTACTCGCTAGGTGCCGACGGCGTGCCCGGTGGCGACGGCCAGGACGAAGACGTCGCAAGCTGGGCTTTCTGATGATTTCATCACTATTGACAGAACACTCACTCCCGGGCTAGCTCGCGCTCATGCCCCCGCGACCGCGAAGTACGGCGGCACCGCGGCTCGCCGCGGCGAACGGCGGGCGCGGGGCGCGGCGCCGCTCCGAGACCCGGGCGCGGCTCGTCAGGGCCGCCCGCAAGCTGATGGCCCGGAAGGGCATCGGTGCCACGTCGATCCAGGAGATCACCGACACTGCCGACGTGGGTTTCGGGTCCTTCTACAACCACTTCGGCTCCAAGGACGAGATCGCCCAGGCGGTCATGGAGGACGCCGTCGACAGCTTCGGCGACGCGGCGGATCGGCTCGCCGAGACCATCGCGGATCCGGCGGAGGTGCTGGCCGCGTCGGTCCGCCACGCGGTGCGACGGGCGGAGGCCGACGAGGCGTGGGGCTGGTTTCTCGTGCGCAGCGCGCTCGCCCGCGGAGGCGGGCTCCGGCGCGGCCTCGGGAAGCGCCTCGGCCGGGACATCCGGATCGGCGCACAGGCGCGCCGCTTCCGCCTCGACGATCCGCCGGCGACGATGCTCGCCGCCGGCGGCGCGATCCTCGGCATCATCGCGGGTCGGCTCCAGGGCGAGATCGGCGCCGACGCCCCCGAGCGGGCGGCCGCGGTGGTGCTCCGTCTCCTCGGTGTCCCGTCCCGCGAGGCCGAGCGGATCGCCAACCGGCCGCTGCCGTCGATCCAGTGAAGGAGGACCGCATGAGCGCAGAGGACCGGAACGCCAAGCTCTCCCCGACGCGCGGCCGCGTCGCGCCGACGAAGCTCGCCCACGTCGTTCGCCGGACGTCGCGCTTCGAGGAGATGCTGGCCTGGTACCGGACGTTCCTCGGAGCCGAGATCGTCCATTCAGACGGGATGCTCGCGTTCCTCACCTACGACGACGAGCATCACCGGATCGCGATCGCGGGAATCCCGGGGCTTCCCGACGCACCACCCCTCGCCGCGGGGACCGACCACGTCGCGTTCACCCACGCCGACCTCGGCGATCTCCTCTACACGTACGTTCGCCTCAAGGGCGAGGGCATCACGCCCTACTGGTGCATCAACCACGGGCCGACGACGTCGATGTACTACAAGGATCCGGACGGCAACCGGATCGAGCTCCAGGTCGACAACTTCCCGACCGCCGAGGAGACGAACCGCTGGATCCGGAGCGGCGACTTCGCCGCGAACCCGATCGGCGTCGTGTTCGAGCCGGAGGACCTGCTCGCGCGCTACAGGGCGGGCGAGCCGATGGAGCGCCTGACGGCGAGGCCGCCGCTTCCCGGGGGCGCGGGCCCGTTCGACATGCTGCGATTCTGAGGACGCCGATGGCCGAGGCGCTGACGCTCTACGACTCGCCCGGCTCGCCATGCGCCCGCCGCGTGCGCGCCGTGCTACTCGAGAAGGGGCTCGCGTGGACCACGCGCGTCGTCGACCTGACGCGCATGGAGCAGAAGCGGCCGGAGTACCTCGCGCTGAACCCGAACGGCGTCGTCCCGACGCTCGTCCACGGCGACCGCGTCCTCTACGAGTCGAACGTCATCACAGAGTACCTCGACGACGTCTTCCCGGCACCGCGCCTCTACCCGTCCGACCCGTGGGCGCTCGCGCAGGCGAAGATGTGGCAGGCGTTCGAGCTCGCGATGGCGAAGGACTTCCGGCCGCTCATGTACGCGCGGGTGATCGGGCCGTACGACCGCCTACGGCCGCGCGACGACGTCCTCGCCGACGCGCGTCGGGCGACCGACGACCCGGCGCACCTCGACTGGGTCCGTCGGGTGTACGACGGCGAGGTGATCTCCGATGCGGAAGCGGGCCACCTCGAGTCGCTGCTGGTCCAACGTCTCGACCGCCTCGAGGCGGCGCTCCTCGGGCGCGACTGGCTCGTCGGGGCGGACTACTCGATCGCCGATCTGTCCGTCGTGCCGCGCGTCCAGATGTATCCGATGGTGCAGCTCACGCTCGAGCCGGCGCGTCATCCGTGCGTGTGCGCGTGGCTCGCCCGCGTCGGCGCGCGGCCGCCGTTCGCCGAGAGCGAAGGGATCCGACCCGACTGATGCGCGACCGCCACGACGTCGCGATCGTCGGCTACGGGCCCGTCGGTCAGACGCTCGCCGTGCTCCTCGCGCAGCGTGGCTGGAACGTCGGCGTCTTCGAGAAGCAGCCGACGCCCTACGCGCTGCCGCGCGCGGTCCATCTCGACCACGAGGTCGCGCGCATCCTCCAGGCCGCCGGGCTCGGCGACGAGCTGCCACGCTTGACCGAGCCGGCCGACGTCTACGAGTGGCGGAACGCCGCCGGCGAGACGCTCCTCCTGATCGAGAGCCGGGCGAGCGGGCTCTCGGGCTGGCCCGAGTCGAACATGTTCTCCCAGCCCGAGCTCGAGCGCGCGCTCGACGAGCGGGTCCGGGCCCTCCCGTCCGTCGAGGTGCATCGCGCCGCCGAGGTGGTCGACCTCCGCCCGGGAGGCGGTGGCGTGACGCTCGTCGTCGCGGGCCGCGAGGTGACCGCCGCGTGGGTCGTCGGCTGCGACGGCGCGAGCAGCTTCGTGCGCCGGCATCTCGATACGACCGTCACCGACCTCGGCTTCTTCTTCGACTGGCTGATCGTCGACGTCGTGCCGCACGAGCCGCGAACGTGGAGTCCCATCAACTGGCAGCTCTGCGACCCGGCGCGGCCGACGACGCTCGTGTCGGGCGGACCCGGCCGCCGCCGCTGGGAGTTCATGCGGCTCGAGGGCGAGAGCGTCGCGGACCTGAACACCGAGTCGACCGCGTGGCGGCTCCTCGCGCCATGGGGCGTGACGCCCGACACGGCCCGGCTCGAGCGGCACGCCGTCTACACCTTCCAGGCGCGCTGGGTCGACGCGTGGCGGAACGGTCGGCTCCTCCTCGCGGGCGACGCCGCGCATCAGATGCCGCCGTTTGCGGGGCAGGGGATGTGCGCGGGCGTGCGCGACGCGGCGAACCTCGCCTGGAAGCTCGACCTCGTGCTCGCCGGTCTCGCTCCCGAGGCGATCCTCGACACGTACGCCTCCGAGCGCGTTCCCCAGGTCCGGCGGGTGATCGAGTTCTCGATCGAGCTCGGGAAGGTGATCTGCGT
>Ga0075424_100004491_pt1 | contig 13178 bp, 9 predicted proteins | sample SoiMethybrSBSTD3_FD_75301 | JGI IMG/M metagenome (GOLD analysis project Ga0075424, IMG submission 75301) | Bulk soil microbial communities from a Populus tree surrounding site in Tennessee, USA - Soil MetaG P. TD hybrid SBSTD3 | ecosystem: Environmental > Terrestrial > Soil > Tree plantation... | reverse complement strand
ACGGGGCCATTACGAAGTGATCAATGGCGGGGTCTCGGCCTATGACACGTGGCAGGAGGTGGCATACCTGCGCGATGTGGGATCGACGTTCGCGCCGCACCTGGTGATCGTCGGCTTCTACGCCAACGACATTGTCCCGCGACCGCGGCACCTGGATCAGAGCCGTCACGAGGCGACGGCAGGACATCGCGATGAACCCATGAGCTCGAGCGCTGATTGGGCGATCTACTGGCTGAAGAACAGCCGTCTCCTGCTATTTCTGAGAGAACGGTCGACGCACCTGAGAAATCGAGTTCAGCCGTCGCCCGAGGTTCGTCAGAAGCTCTCCCTTCTTCACGGCACCGCCGATGACTTCGTCGAGCCTGGATGGCGGGAGATCGATGCCTCGTTCGAGGAGCTGGCGACACTGGCGAAACGCCACCACTTCGCCGTGCTGGTGGCGTTTTTCCCCATGGCCGACCAGCTCGTCGGGAGCTATCCGAATGCCAGCTATCCCACCCGTGCCAGGCAACTCGCCGCGCGACACGGAATCCCGACCGTCGATTTCTTGCCGGCGTTCTCACGCGAGTTTTCGGGGTTCGATTCGCTCTTCATCGAGTGGGACGGGCATCCGAACGCGCGCGCGTACGCGATCGCGGCGCGGGAGCTGAGTCCCTATGTAACGTCGCTGGGAGTCAACGGGCTGGCCCGCTGAGGGCGACGGATGAAGGCTTCGCTGCTTCTCCTCGCAGCTTCCCTGTGCCTGACGCTGTCATGCGCGGAGCTTGCCCTCAGGTGGTCGGGATATCACGGGGCGCCGGAGTCGTCGATCCGGAACATCTATCCCGTCGCGGACCCGATCCTCGATTGGCGGTATGTGCCCAATTCCGAGGTCCGAGCCGGACGGGTTGTCTATCGATACAACGCGGCCGGCTACCGCGACGAGAATCACAGCATCCAGAAGGCACCCGGAATCAAGCGGATCGTGGTCGTCGGCGACTCGGTATCGGAAGGGTATGGGGTCGAATGGCCACACGTCTTCGCTCACGCGCTGCAGGCGCGGCTCGGCGCCACCTGGGAGGTGATCAACCTCGCCGCCGGCGGCCTCAATAGTCCCCAGGAAGTTCATCTCTTTGAACAGGATGGGCGCCGCTACGGGCCCGACCTCGTGGTACTCAACTTCGTGTTGAACGATGCCGATTTCGAAACCAAGTTCCAAGGGGCCGAGCGATATCTCCGAGAGAAGGATTCGCGAATCGGGTTCGTGAATCTTCCCATCAATCCCTGGCTGAAGCAGCGCCTGAAGTCCTCGGCGCTGATCTATTTCACGAAGGAACGCCTCGAGCGCGTCAAGGGACGACTCTTCGGGACAGAGGAGGAGCCGGACCATTTCAGCCGCATCTGGGCTCGGGAGGAAAACCGGGACAAGGTCAGAGTCGCCTTTCGACAGTTGGCCACGATGCGAGCGGAAGGCCGCTTCGACGTTCTCGTGATGATCTGGCCGGTCCTCACCGATTTCGAGCACTACCGTTTCGAATCGATCCACGGGTGGGTTGCCCGCGAAGCTGCGGAACGGGGCTTCGCGGTCGTCGATCTGCTCGGAGCGTTTTCGAAATTCAGGTACCGCGATTTGCAGGTCACGACCGAGGATAACGTCCACCCCAACGCGCAGGGCCACATGCTCGCCGTGGACACCTTCGTCGACTGGCACCGGCGTCGCGGGCCCGTGGCTTCCTCGACAGGGGCGACCTCATCCATTGAACAACCTGGAGTAGATCGATGAAGAAGTCTGTGGCGACATGGTTGATCGTCGCGATCACGATCAGCCTGAGGGTCGTGGCCGAAGGGGCCGCGCCAGACGGTCAGGAAGAGATTTGCAGCAGTCCGGCCGTGATCTTCTGTGACAACTTCGAGGCCCGCGGGCTCGGCCCCGGGGATCTGCTGCGGCCGACGTTCAAGAATTTCGGGTGGCCGGCCAGCGACGTGGCCAACATCACGGTCGTCAGCGATCCCGCCAACGTCTTCCGCGGCAGCCGCGCGCTCCAGTTCCGCTATCCCGCCGGCGGAGGCGGAATTGGGTTCGTGAACCCGACCTTGGGCGGCAACTACCGGACCGTCTACATGCGGTGGTACGCGAAGTGGTCGGCCTCTTACACGTTTTCCCCGATCGCCACCAAGCACGTCATGCTCCTCACGCCCACCGGCTCGAGCCTCTACATGTTCTGGGGCCAGTGGGGAACCGACATCCTGAAGCACTTTGCCCAGCTCGGCGGTAGCACGCCCTACGAGGCGAACATGACCGGTGACTTCCAGGTTGCGCGGGACCGCTGGTACTGCCTGGAGTTCCGCGTGACCACCAACAGCTCGGCGAACAGCTCGGACGGATATCTGCAGGGATGGGTGGATGGCGTGCAGCGTTGGGAGTACCCGAACAGAAATCTGGATTCGTTCCTGCCGAACTCGATTTCCAGCTTCGACGTGTCGGGCTACTGGAATTGTCTCGGGCCGAGTTGCGATCAACCGGCGGATCAGCATCCCCTCATGTATCGGTGGCACGACAATTTCGTGGTCTCGACCCAACGAATTGGCTGCCTGAGCGGGGCGGACCCGACCGCGCCGCCGACGATCACCGGCGTCAGTCCGCCCAGCGGGTCCACGGCCGGCGGCACGACACTGGACATCACGGGGACGGACTTCACGGCCGAAAGCACGGTACAGATCGGCCCGAACGCGGCGGCCGCGACCGTGAACAATCAGAACTGGATCACTGCCGTGACTCCACCCGCCTCGATCGGGCCCGCCGATCTGACAGTGAGCAAGAGCGCGGGGACCGTGGTCCTGTCATCGGCGTTCAACTACCTTCCGCCCGGCACGGAACTGTTCCGGGACGACTTCGCGACTGGCGCCGCGGATGGCTGGCGGGTTTCCCCACTCGGCAACGCGGCGGGGTGGCGAGTCGCCGGTGGCGCCTACACGTACGACGGCAGAGGTCACACCCAGTCGTACCGCGGCGACGCGTTCTGGAGCGACTACACCCTGGAGGCCAAGTTCCGGCTGGCGACCCTCGACAATTACCCCGGCGGAATTCGCGGACGGGTGGACGAGACGAGCGGCGCGGGGTACTCCGTATGGCTGTTGCCCGCCACCGGGCAGATTGCGCTGTGCCGAACATCGGGGTGGCACATCGACACTCCAGGATTGACGGTGTTGGCGACGGCCGGAGGGATCTCGTTCGATACGAGCGCCTTCCATACACTCCGGGTGGTCTTCACGGGCCCCCTCATCGAGGTGTACCACGACGGCATCCTGGTCATCCGCATCAGCGATGGGGCCTATCCCAGCGGCGTCGTCGCGCTCGATGTGTCCAACGAGCCCATAGCGTTTGACGATGTGATCGTCAGAACTCTGCCGTAGATATCCAACGTTCAATGTCGACGGAAGTGGCCGGCCATACGGACGTGACCGACGCAGGGACCTTGCTCGACGACCGCGATCGCCGAGGGTGGCCGCTGTGGCGAGCCTGCACGAGTGCGACGCGCGTTCGTGATATCGCCACGAGCGTCCGCCGGATTCGCCGGCAGAAGCCGACGAGGAGCCGACCAGCCCGCGTACTGCAGTTGATCGAGACTCGGGGCCCCGGGGGCGCCGAGCGGATGCTGATGGATTTATCCGCGCGACTCGCCCCTGAATGCCACGCCACGATCGGTCTGAGGTCCGGCTGGCTGGCGTCGCAGGCGGTCGGGTCCGGCATACCCGTGGCGACGCTCACCGCCACCGACGACGTTGGCGTCATTGCCGAGCTTTTGGAGGTCGTCCGCTCGCGGCAGATCGACCTGATCCATGCCCATGAGTTCTATATGAGCGCCATCGGTGCGGCGATATCCCGACTGACCGGCGTCCCGCTCGTGACGACCGTGCACGGCAAGAGCTACTACCCCGACCGGCGCCGTCGTCGCGTCATCTGTCGGATGGTCGCGGCCCAGGCCGCCAGCGTGGTGACCGTCTCTGACGACCTGCGGACCTTTTTCTGTCGGACGATCGGGGTTCCTGCAGATCGGGTGCGGGTCATTCACAACGGCATCGATTGCGACCGGATGCACCAGGGGGAACGCGATCCGGACCTCCTGGAGGCATCGGGAATTCCGTCGGGCGGCCGGCTCCTCGGCGCCGTTGGGAACCTCTACGAAGTCAAGGGGTACGTCCATTTGATTCGCGCGCTGCCCACGATCCTCGGAAGGCATTCGACCACGCATCTGGTGATCCTGGGGCGGGGACCGCTGGGGGACGACCTGCGCGCCGAGGCCCGGGCATTGGGAGTCGCCGAGCGCGTTCACCTCCTCGGTCATCGTGACGACGTCGCGAAGTGGCTGCGCGCGATGGACGTCTTCGCGTCGTCGTCGCTCAGTGAAGGGTTACCGCTGTCACTCCTCGAAGCCATGGCGGCCGGAAAGCCGGCCGTGGTGACACACGTCGGGGGAATGCCCGAAGTCGTGCGTGACGGTCACACCGGATTCGTCGTTCCGGTCGCGGATCCGGAGGCCCTGGCCGGCAAGATCTCGCGCCTCTTCGACGATGCGGCGCTTGCCGACGATATGGGGCTCGCGGGTCAGCGACATGTTCGGGAGCTCTTCTCTCTGGATCGCATGGTGGCTCAGTACCGCAACGTCTATCGGATGGCGCTGGGGGATCCCAGCGCCGGAGAACGCTTCGATGTGTGGAATCGCCGGGATCGTTCACGCTGAGTCCGCGCATCGCATCGTGCCTGGCGTGCTCCGGGGCATGTGCGACGCCATCGTCCATCGAGGCCCGGACGATTTTGGGCAATACATCGACGGGCATGTCGGGCTCGCCATGAGGAGATTGAGCATCATCGATTTACAGGGAGGACGACAGCCCATCGCCAACGAGGACGGCACGGTCTGGGTGGTGTTCAACGGCGAGATCTACAACTACCGGCCCCTGCGGAAGGATCTGGAAGCCAGCGGGCACCGCTTCCGGACCACGAGCGACACGGAGGTCATCGTCCACCTCTTCGAGGAGATGGGCGAAAAATGCGTCGAGCGTCTCCGGGGGATGTTCGCGTTTGCGATTTGGGACGCTCGCCAGCAGCTGTTGATGCTCGCCCGCGATCGACTGGGAATCAAGCCCTTGTATTACGCGACGAGCACGGAGGGGCTCGTGTTCGCGTCCGAGCTCAAGGCGCTCCTCGCCCATCCGGGGATCGATGCCGAGGTAGATCCGGAAGCGGTCGGGGAGTACTTCACACACTCGTACGTTCCGGGCGGCCTCTCGATCTTCAAGGGAACCCGGAAGCTTTCACCCGCGCACGTGCTCACCTATCAGCGGGGCCAGACCCATCTCACCAGGTACTGGCAGGTGCAACCCGAGCCGGATCACTCGCGGTCCGAGGCTGAGTGGGTGGAGGAATCGAGGCACCGTCTCCGGGAGGCCGTCGAAATCCATCTGGCCGCCGACGTTCCGATCGGCGCGTTCCTGAGCGGGGGTCTCGACTCTGGGGCGATGGTGGGGCTGATGGCCAAGGCATCGAGAGACCCCGTACGAACCTTCACCGTCGGATTCACCACTCCCGCCGGGTCGTTCGATGAACGGGCAGCTGCCCGAACCGTGGCCGGACGGTATGCCACGGCTCACCACGAATGTCTGCTCGCACCGGACGTCACCGACATCCTTCCCCGGATCGTCCGTGCCTTTGACGAGCCCTTCGCGGATTCATCGGCGATTCCGAACTTCCTCGTCTCCCAGGAGACCGCACGCCACGTGAAGGTCGCGCTGTCCGGTCTCGGCGCCGATGAACTGTTCGGCGGATATGCACGCTACGTGGGTCTCCAGCTGGGTGAGGGATACCGGCGCCTCCCTGGGCTGCTGCGCAAGGCGATCGCGCGATTGGCTCGCAACCGGCTGAATGGATCCCAGCTCACCGACAGGTTGAACCGGTTTGTCGCTGCCGGCGAGATGTCTTCGGCGGCGCGGTACCGACATTTCGTCAGTGCGTTCTCGAACACGGACAAGATTCTGCATCCCGACCTGCTCGGATCACGAGATCACCAGGACTCTCAGTACGACCAGGTCATTCGGGGCCTGACCGTCGAGAACGCCGTGGACCTGGGGCTCTTTACCGACCTGTATCTATACTTGCCCGACGATCTGCTGACGTTGACCGACCGCATCAGCATGGCGCATTCTCTCGAGGTTCGCGTACCCTTTCTCGACCACGAGTTGGTGGAGTTCGTGAGCCGCATGCCCGCCAGATTCAAGGTCCGCGGATTTCAAAGGAAGGTCCTCTTTCGCCGGGTGGTGGAACCGTGGGTGCCGCAGGCGCACCTCCACCGACCCAAGCAAGGATTTTCGGTGCCGATGGCAGACTGGCTGCGAGGATCTCTGAAACCGATGCTGACGGACCTCGTGGACAGCCGGCAGTGCCGGGAGTCGCCTTGGATCAACCAGTCGACGGTTCGACGCCTCGTCGACGAGCATCTCACCGGTGCGGTGCCTCACGAGGTCCGACTGTGGGCGATCATCTGTTTCCTGGAATGGGAGCGGCAATACGGCGGCACACCGACGGCGGCCACCGCCGCGACACGGCGTTCGGGGGCTCCGGATCTGGGCTATGCCTGAGGATCACGAGTACCTCGAGATCTTGAAGGCCAACGTGGGATTCGAGGCGGCGCCCCAGCGGTGGGTCCCGTATGCGCGAAGGCAGGCCTTTCGTAGAGTCGGGGCCGAGAAGTTGCGAAGCTGCCCCGACTGCGACGGTCAAGACGTCGCGCCGATCGGACAGTATGTCTATTACAGCACTCTCTGCCGGCTGTGCCGATGCCGCGGCTGCGATCTCGTGTTTTCTGACACGCGACTCGACCCGACCGTGATCGCCCAGCACTTCGAACGGCATTACAAGGATGAGAGTTACTTCTCCCGTCAACGAAAGACCGTGATCGATCAAGTGGCGTCGATCATCGACACCTGCGCCGGACACAAGGCAAGCGTGCTGGATATCGGTGGCGCGAAGGGCCATTTGATGGCGGCACTGAGAGCCCGCCGTCCAGACCTCGATCTCACCGTGAACGATCTCTCGGGCGACGCATGTGACCATGCGCGTCGGCATTTCGGCCTCCGGACGATCTCCGGCCCCCTGTCGGCCCTGCAGGATTCGGGAGTGCAGTACGATGTCATCGCCCTCATCGACGTGATGTACTACGAGCCCGATCTGAAGGCGCTGTGGGCGGTGATATCTCGGCGGCTGAAGACCGGAGGCGTCGCCGTCATCAGGATTCCGAATCGGTCCTGGATCGTCAGGACATCCGAGCGAGCGAAGGATCTTTGCCTGTCAACGCACCGGCGAAGCATGACCGCGCGCATCAGTTTCTTCAACCCCGAGCATCTCTATGTGTTGTCTCGCCGCTATCTCCAGAGACGCTTCGCGCAGCTGGGCTTTGCCGACGCGCGATTCGAGCCCGCCCGGTTGATCGCCCCGGCCCCGAGCACGCGCCTGGGGTGCTCCCTGTTCTTCGCGCTCGCCGCCGGTATCGCGGCGTTCTCCGGAGGCCGGATCGTCCTGACACCCTCCCAGCTGATCACCGTGACCAAGCAAATCTCACCGGTGTCGACGACAGCTTCAGGCCAATCCGATGGGCGGTTCGCGACTCCCATGACATTGTGACACCGGCTGTCGGCTCGAGAACATCCCGCGCGCTCCTGGCACTCCGTTGACTATCTGAGCAAAACATGACCGATCTAAACAGTTGATAAGACGGCCGTCTCCCGCGACCACCTTTCCCTCGGAAATCGCGGCACCAGGGTGGTTTGGGCAACGCAGTTGCAGCATCTTCTGCGGGGCCCGTCGCCAGCCATGCGCAGGTGTGACGCTTGGCGAAGAGCACTTCGTTGGTCCCAGAAGAGAGGAGGCCACACGATGCTCAGGGTATTGATTGCCGCGTTGCTCGCGGTCGCAGTGTGCGCCACGGCGGTCTGGGCGATCGCCCCGGACGGTCAGGAAGAGATCTGCAACACGCCCGCGGTGATCTTCTGCGACAATTTCGAGGCTCGTGCGCTCGGCGCCGGGGATCTGCAGCGATCGACATTCAAGAACACCGGCTGGCCGACCAACGACTCGACGAATATCACGGTCATCAACGACCCGGCCAACGTCTTCAGCGGCAGCCGGGCATTGCAGTTGCGCTATCCGGCCGGGGGTGGCGGAATCGGGTTCATGAACCCGGCCCTGGGCGGCGCCTACCGCACGGTGTACATGCGCTGGTACACGAAATGGTCCCCCTCGTACCAGTTCTCACCCATCGCCACCAAGCATGTCATGGCGCTGACCGCCAACGGTTCGAGCGAGTATATTTTTTGGGCGTCCTCGAGCGGGACTGGCCTCCCGGCTCCAATTTCGACTCTCGGGCTGGTGACCTTCGCGCAGTTCTCGCCGGCGTCAGTGACCTATCAGGCGAACAGAAACGGAGACTTCATCCCGGGACCGGACCGGTGGTATTGCCTCGAGATGCGGGTCACTCAGAACTCCACCGCGACGAGCGCGGACGGCTATCTCCAGGGGTGGGTAGATGGCGTGCAGCACTGGGAATATCCAAACCAAACTCTGGACAATAGAATGCCCAACGAGATCACCAGCTTCGATCTCTCGGGCTATTGGAACTGCCTCGGCCCGCTGTTCGGGTGTGACAAACCAGCCGACCAGCATCCCCTCATGTACCGCTGGCACGACGCCTTCGTCGTGTCGACCGCGAGGATTGGATGCATTGCCACGACTCCCTCGGCCCCCCCGGCCGCTCCGACGGGAGTGACCGTGCGTTAAGAAGACCGGGAGCGCCCAGACCACGGCAAGCCCTCTGACTCGCCTCAGCTGAAGCCCGCCCTGATCGACATGCCCCCCGCCCCCGCGGGCGGGGGCGGCATCTGGCGTGCATGACCATGATATCCGTGAATCCAGAACGTACCGTGATGCACGTCATCGCCCCGGCAGAGGTCGGCGGGGCCGAGTCTGTGGTGTGTGCTCTGGCCTCCGGACGCCGGGCGTTAGGTGGCAAAACCGAGGTCATCGCACTCGTGGATCGCCCTGGACTTCACTCCTGGATCGACGACCTACGTCGGGACGGCGTGCCGGTGCACGTCTTGCCCTGTCGGCACCGACGCTACCGAGCGCATTCTCGTGCAGTTGCCGAGTTGCTGGTGGCGCGCGGCGCCGATCTTGTCCACACGCACGTCTATCACGCCAACTTCGTCGGGTATCTGGCCGCTCGATCGTGCGCAAGGCGCGTCGTGGCGACTGTCCATGGGTTCCCCGGGGGCGATTGGAAGAACCGCGCGTACCAGTGGTTCGACAGCTTGCTGCTCCGACGGTTCGATGCCGTGATTTGTGTCTCCGACCAGGCTCGGGTTCGGCTCGTCCGGGCCGGATGCCGTCCGGAGCGCTTGACGGCGATTCCGAACGGGCACGGCGGCAAGACCTGTCTTCCCCGCGCCATTGCCCGAACGAGGCTGGGACTTTCCCAAGGAGTACCCGCCGTCGGCTGGGTCGGGCGTCTCAGCCCCGAGAAGGGCCCGGATCTCTTCCTGAGGGCGCTGCCGCGCGTCGAGGTCGATGGGGCGGTCGCGGTGCTGATCGGCGCCGGACCGGAACAGGGGCGGCTCTCGTCATGCGCAGCGGCGCTCGGCTTGCGTGGGGACACCGTGCGGATCGCGGGACCACGAGAGGACGCCGCCTCGTTGCTCAGCGCCTTCGACGTCCTGGCGATCACCTCCCGTACTGAAGGCCTCCCGATGGTACTCCTCGAGGCCATGGCGGCGGGGACGCCCGTCGTGGCATTCGCCGTTGGTGGCATCCCTCAAGTTCTGACGGCGGAGTCGGGGTGGCTCGTTCCCGGTGGAGATATCGCGGCGTGTGCTGCGGCGATCACGGAAGCGCTTCGGGCGCCCGCCGAAGCGGCGAGACGCGCGGCCGCTGCACGGCGCGTGCTCGACACGCGATTCGGTCGCGACCAGTGGGTTCGAAACGTCGAGGCGGTCTACGCGACGGTCGAGGCGCCGCCGTCATGGCGAACGGGCGCCGCCGTCAACGCCGTGCCGTAGTCCTCGCGAGTCCTCGCGAGCCAAGGCAGGAAGCATGAGGATACTTTACGTCTACGACGGCGACTGGCCACGTGGCGCAACTCGGGTAGCCAAGCAGACCCGCAGCTTCGCCAGTGCGGGTCACACGGTTTGGCTCATTTCGCGAAACAGTCTTGGACAACCGCGGCGGCAGCACGAGGAGTGGATGACCGTGCTTCGGCTGCCGCATTTTGGGCCGCGCTGGCTGAATCGGGCGCTCAATTTCCCGTTCTTCCTGAACCCGGTGTGGATATGGGCGATCTGGCGTGCGGCAGCGGCGCTTCGCGCGGACTGCATCGTGGCGGCCGATCTGCCGCTGGCGCCGACGGCGCTCTGGGTCGGCCGGTGGCTTCGGATCCCGATTCATTACGACATGGCCGAGGCCTATCCGGAATTCCTCAGATCATTGTGGGCGTGTGACGAGATGGGTTGGGGCGATCATCTCGTGCGCAACCCCCGCGCCGCGGACTGGCTTGAACGGAGGGTGCTGCCAAGGTTTCGAACGATCTTCGTCGTGTCCACAGAATTCGCGGCCCGTTGCCTCCGGCTGGGCGTTCAGGCGGACCGGCTGGTGGTTGTGGGCAATACGCCGGAAGACGTCGAGGCGCTCGGCGTGCGCCAGCGGATGCCTTCGGATTTGGAGCGGTGGGCTGGAAGGCCGCGAGTGCTGTTCGTCGGGACCTTGATCGGCGATCGCGGCGTCACGGCTGCCGTCCAGGCAATGGAGCTCGTGATCAGGGCTGTGCCAACCGCGGCGCTGATCGTGGTTGGTGACGGACCCGACCGGAGCCACATCCAGGCGGCGATGGATCGGGCTGGTCTGCAGCAGCACGTCGCTCTCCTGGGTTGGCGGGACAGTGCCGACCTGCCGGCCTATTATCAGCACGCCGACATCGGTCTGCTGCCATTCCGCGATACACCCCACATCCGTGTGACGTTGGCCAACAAGCTCTTTGACTACATGGCGGCGGGCCTGCCGGTCGTCGCCGTAGACGTTCCGCCGATGCGACGCGTTCTGGGCGAAACCGGAGCTGGCCTTCTGTATCCTCCCGGAGACACCGCTGCGCTCGCCGGGGCGATTGTCGAGCTGCTGCGCGATCCCGAACGGCGGGCGGTGCTTGGCGAACGTGGGCGCCAGGCCGTCATGACGAAATACTGCTGGCGTGAAGACGAACGACGCTTGCTTGCCGCGATGAATCAAGAACCTTCCCGGCACCTCGCGAACTCGCGCGGTGGGCCGGCGCGGGGCTCGATGGTTCCACCCGCGGTACGGCTTCCCCGCTGACGATGCCGCCGTCGATCACAGAAGTCGGGCGGACCGTCGGCGACGGGCACTCGGCGCCACGGAGTGGGCTGAGACCAAAGGACGCGATGCCGCTGTCGCTGCTGCTCGTGTACCTCTTGTGGGCGCTCGCGCTGTTCGAGCCCGAATGGTGGTTGGCGAGTTTCGGTGCGGAACCGCTGAAGCGACTCCCATCGCTGCTGCTCCCACTGGCGATCGGCGTCGTACTGGCCAAGGCCGATCGGCGGTCGCTGTACGCGCCCATGGCCCTGTTCGTCATTTCGCACATGATCGCCCTACCGTTCGCGACGAATCGCGGTTACGCGATGTCGCCCTTCAAATCGGTCCTGTTCTTCTATGTCCTGCTGGTCGCATCGGCCGCCACCATCGACCGCATACCGAAGGTGCTGCCGATCGTGTCGATGTACTTGATCCAGTTCGCCTGGTGGGGAATTCACGGCTTGCCGTATGGAAGAGTGAACTGGCATTCCACGCTCGCCAACGAGGACGCCTTCGGTCCCATGATGGTCGTCGGGCTGGCGTTCACGACGTTTTTCGCGTTGGGAACGCGGTCGAAGGGTACCCGTATCGGTGCGGCGCTCATCGCCGCGCTCTGTGGCGTCGGAATCGTCGCCGCGGTCGCCCGCGGTGCCACGCTCGCTGCTGCCCTCGTGCTCGTGGTCGTGTGGCTCCGCTCGCCTCGGAAACTGGCGATGTTCGTGGGCGTCGTCCTCGTCGCGGTCACCATGGTCGTGGCAAGCTATGTCTTCTTCCCCGATGGGGAGTTCTGGGCGGAGATGACCAGCATCTCGGAAGACATCCGAGCGATCGGCACTTCGGAAACGGATACTTCCTGCGTCCGGGCGGCGTCTAAGCGAGCGTGCGGCAGCGGAACGGACCGATGGGACCTGTGGGGTGCGGGTTGGGAGGTGTTTCTTCAGTCACCGCTGCTCGGCGTGGGACCCGGCAACTTCGGAGCCTATGCCGCAGAGAACTTCCGAGCCGGCCAGGCCAGCGGATTCTACGCAGATCCTGCCCACCTCTATGGGCGTTCGCTCCACAATGTCTACGTTCAGGTACTCGCCGAACAGGGCCTGATCGGCGTCGTCATCTTCCTGTGGCTCCTCGTCGATTTCGTACGGCGCAACAGGGCCCTGCGCGTGCACGCAACGCTCGACGCCTGGGACGAGGCCACGAACAAGCGCTCCGACCTCCGTTTCATCTCGTTCGGGCTCGAGGCCGCTCTGATCGGATACCTCGCGAGCGGCCTGTTCTATGACCAGCTCTACACGAGCTCGCTCTACTTGCTCCTCGGACTGAACTTCGTCCTCTCCTCGTTGATCCCCCCAATCGCACGAAAGAATGCGCCAGCGGCACGGCTGGCCGCGGGCGCTGCGGCGCGCCGTGCCGGGTCCTACCCTACGCCGCCAAACGGCAAGCCGGAGACGCCGAAGTGCGCGCGAAAGCCCTCCTGATACGGGTGACGGTGGTCGGGCTGGGGTTGGGCCTCGGCGCCCTGATTGGTGAAGTCGGCCTCCGCGTCTACGCCAGCTTGCACGAGGGCGCCCGTCATCTCCTGGCCCAAGCCGACCCAATGAGCGTTTTGATCGCCCCACACGGCGAGCTCGGGTATCGACCGCGCGCGAATAGCGTGTTCCACTACAGCAACGGCACCTTTGCCACGATCAACTCCATGGGCCATCGAGGTCCCGTCGTTGCCGTTCCGAAGCCGCCCGGCACGTTTCGGATCATCCTGCTCGGGGAATCCACAACCCATGGCTGGGGGGTCGCCGAC
>Ga0075424_100004488_pt1 | contig 13180 bp, 13 predicted proteins | sample SoiMethybrSBSTD3_FD_75301 | JGI IMG/M metagenome (GOLD analysis project Ga0075424, IMG submission 75301) | Bulk soil microbial communities from a Populus tree surrounding site in Tennessee, USA - Soil MetaG P. TD hybrid SBSTD3 | ecosystem: Environmental > Terrestrial > Soil > Tree plantation... | reverse complement strand
CGCGAGCTTGCCGATGGTCGTGGTCTTGCCGGTGCCGTTGACGCCAACGACCAAAATGACGTGCGGGCGATGCTCCCCCTCAAGCACGAGCGGTTGCGCCACCGGCCCCAGCACGCGCTCCACCTCAGCCGCCAGCACGGCGCGAACTTCCGCCGGAGCGATCTCTTTGTTGTAGCGCCCTTTGGTCAGCGCTTCGGTGATGCGCATGGCAGTCTCGACGCCTAGATCGGCCTCGATGAGCGAATCTTCGAGCTCCTGCAGCGTATCAGCGTCGAGCTTCCGTTTTGTGAAGATACCAACAATGTCTTGGGACAGTTTGGCGGAAGTCTTGGTGAGGCCCGCCTTGAGACGCTGGAACCAGCCGGTCTTTCTGGGGGGCTCGGCTGCGTCGGGGGCGGTCGTCTGGGCCGTCACCTCAGCCGTGGGCGGGGAGGATGTCTCGCGCGCTGGCGCTTCCTGTGCGGCCTCCGGCGTCGCAGGGACCGGAGCAGCTGGTCCTGGCGCAACCGGTTCTGGTGCAGCCGATTCTGGTGCAACCGATTCTGGCGCAACTGGTTCGGGCGCAACTGGTTCTGGCGCCGGGCCGGATGGGCGGCGAAAGAGGCCAAAGAGGCGCGATTTGCTCGGCGTGTCGCTCACGGGCCAAACGTGGGGGCGCATGCCTCGCCCTGCAACTGGCGGCCACTCAATCCCGTCACGCGGGCGCCGAGCAGCCGCCCGGCCGGTGCCGAGGAGGCAAGCACCATCTCGGCGAAGCCCGGCGTGCGCCCGACCTGGTCGCGCTCCATCAACACCTCCACATCACGGCCGACTTGCGTCTCAAGATAGCGCGAGAGCGCCGCGGCACCTTTCTGCCGCAACCGCATTGCACGGTCCTTCACGACCGCGCGGGTGACCTGCGGCATGCGCGCTGCGGGCGTGCCGGGGCGCGCGGAGAAGGGGAAGACGTGCAGGAAGACGAGGCCGCAGTCATCCACGAGGTCCATGGAGCGGGCAAACATATCCTCAGTCTCGGTTGGGAAGCCGGCAATCAGGTCAGCGCCAAAGACCACGTCAGGACGCAGTTGGCGCACCGTCGCGCAAAAGGCGACGGCGTCGGCGCGGGAATGTCGCCGCTGCATGCGCTTGAGGGTCAGAGTATCGCCGGCCTGCAAGGATAAATGCAGATGCGGCATCAAGCGTGGTTCCTCGGCGATGGCGCGCAGCAGATGCGCGTCCGCTTCCACCTGGTCGATGGAGGATAGTCTGAGCCGCTTCAACTCCGGCACGTGGCGGAGGATGTAGCGCACCAGTTTGCCAAGCGTCATCTCACCCGGCAGGCCCGAGCCATAATCTGTGATGTCGACGCCGGTGAGCACGACCTCGGGATAGCCGGCATCGACCAGATGGCGCACGCTCGCCACCACCTCGCCTGCGGGCACCGAGCGGGACGGACCACGTCCGTAGGGAATGATGCAGAAGGTGCAGCGGTGGTCGCAGCCGTTCTGCACTTGTACAAAGGCGCGCGCGCGCGACCCAAAGCCGTCCATCAAGGCATGCGCTGTCTCGCGTACCGACATGATGTCGTTCACGCGAACGCGTGGGCTGTCGCCGCGGTCGAAGTCTCGATACGTTTGTGCGTCCATCTTTTCGGCGTTGCCGATGACGCGATCGACCTCCGGCATGTCGGCGAAGCGCTGCGGCTCAACCTGCGCTGCGCACCCCGTGACGACAAGACGCGCGGCCGGGTTCTCACGCTTGAGCCTGCGGATGGTCTGGCCGCACTGGCGCACCGCCTCGGCGGTAACCGCGCAGGTGTTGACGATCACGGTATCCCCTAGCCCGGCTGCGGTGGCGTGGCGCCGCATGAGCTCCGATTCGAAGGCGTTGAGCCGACACCCCAACGTGACGACGCGAATGCGCGCTCGAGCGGATGGAAGGCTTGGCGCCTGGCTCATGTCGCCGCCACGCGGTCGTAGGGCTCGAGCACGCCCGCGTGCTCTTCCTCGACCGGACCGCTCATGAGAATGCGGCCATCCGCAGCCCACTCGATTTGGAGCGGCCCCCCGGGCAGCGTCACTGTCACGCGCCTTTCGCTGAAACCCTTGCGTGCGGCCGATACCGCTGCCGCGCAGGCGGCGCTGCCGCAGGCCTTGGTCAGGCCCGCCCCACGCTCCCAAGTGCGCACCGTGATGGCCTGCCGCGAGACGACGCGAGCCAGCGAAATGTTGGCGCGCTCGGGAAAGATCGGATGGGCCTCCAACAGCGGTCCAATGCGGCCAAGGTCATATGCATCGACATCATCGACCCAGAAGATGGCGTGTGGATTGCCGATGTTGGCCACCGAGGGGGAGTGGAGGATCGGCCGTTCACTGGGCCCGATCTGCAGTTCGATCGTGCGCGTGTCGTGACACGGCTCGCTCAGCGGGATGTCGCGCCAGGCAAAGCGCGGCCGTCCCATGTCCACGCTGATGCGGTCAATGCCAGCCACGCCCACGTCGAGCACACCCGCGATGGTCTCGAATCTCAGCGCCACGCGCCCGGTCGCCTTGGCCACAAACCAGCCGACGCAGCGCAGGCCGTTGCCGCACGCCTCAACCTCGGAACCGTCGCGGTTGTAAATGCGCACGTAGGCCTCGGTGCTGGGATCCCTGGGGTCGCAGAGCACCATCATCTGGTCGAAACGGGATGCCGGCCGAGCCGCGATGGCGCGCACCTCCCCGTGGCTGAACTGGCGGGTGCTGCCGCGCAGGTCAACGATCACGATCTCGTTGCCGAGACCGTTCATCTTGTGGAAGGCAAGCCCCTCTGACATGCCCCCTTATATGGGGGTGGCTGGCGTAACACAATCGGCGCTGCCCCGGCCAAGGTGGCTCAAGTGCGACCCACTGGCGGCGATGGGCGAGGGCATCCATCAGCCTCTTGCTAGGCTCGCGGGCAAGCTTGGCCTGGCCTGGCTTGGTCCCAACCGACGTGGAGTTTTTGCGGCATGCGCATGTTGATCCCCCTGGCGGCGATGGCCGGTGCCTTTGCCCTCTTCGCCCCGGTGTCCGCCGAGATCACCAGGGCGCCGGCGGTCAAGACGCAACAACCCTTCAAGGTCGAGACCATTGCCCAGGGTCTGGTGCATCCATGGGGGTTGGGCTTCCTGCCGGACGGCCGACTCATTGTCACGGAGCGACCGGGGCGCGTGCGCCTTGTGGCCACCACCGGCGCGCTCTCGGGACCGGTGCGGGGCGTACCGAAGGTCTACGCGAACGGCCAAGGCGGGCTCTTGGACGTGGCCCTGTCTCCAGATTTCGCGACCACGGGGCTCATCTATCTCTCCTACGCGGAGCCGCGCGAGGGAACCAAGAACGGCACCAGCCTGGCGCGCGCAAAACTCGTTGCCGAGGGCGAGGAGGCGCGCCTCGATGAGCTGGAGGTGATCTTCCGTCAAGACCCCGCCTATGCCTCGAGCGTGCATTTCGGCTCACGCATCGTCTTCACGCCCGACGGCTCGCTGTTCGTGACGCTGGGCGAGCGCTATGCGGCTCGCGAGCAGGCGCAGAACCCGGGCAATCATCTGGGCAAGCTCGTGCGCCTGATGCCCGACGGCCGCCCCTATGCCGCCAATCCCAAAAAGGACGGCTGGCGGCCAGAGATCTGGTCGATCGGGCACCGCAACGTGCAGGGCGCTGCGCTCAACCCAGCGTCGGGCAAGCTGTGGACCATCGAACATGGTGCGCGCGGCGGCGACGAGATCAACATCCCGCAAGCCGGCAAGAATTACGGCTGGCCGATCATCACCTACGGCCGCGACTACACCTACGCCAAGATCGGCGAGGGCACGCATAAGGCTGGCATGGAACAGCCAATCTACTATTGGGACCCCTCGATTGCTCCGTCGGGTGCGGCGTTCTACACGGGCGAGCTCTTCCCGCAATGGAGGGGCAACCTGTTCGTTGGCGCCCTGGCTGGACAAGCGCTGCACCGCCTTGTGCTCGACGGTGAGCACGTGGTCGGCGAGGAGAAGCTGCTGTCGGATTTAGGCGAGCGCATCCGCGACGTGCGGCAAGGACCCGATGGCGCCCTGTGGCTGCTTACGGATCATCCGGACGGCCGCGTGCTGCGCCTGACACCCCGGTGAGAGAAACCGTCGCGGCGCGGGGCCTCCCACCGTGGCGAACCGCTATCGGCTCGCCGCCGCGGGGTGCGTCCGCTTGAGCCGTCGGAGCTGCTGCTCGCGGTAGAACGTATAGAGTCCCGCCGAAACGAGGATGAGAATGCCGGCGAGAGAGAGGCCATCGGGCAATTGTTGCCAGATCGCATAGCCGATCAAAATGGCCCAAACGATGCCGGCATAGCGGAAGGGAGCGACGGCGGCCACCTCGCCCGAGCGCAGCGAGTAGATCACGCACAGGTGGCCAGTGAGGGAGAAGAGGGAAGCCAAGACGAGGGCCAAAAATTCTCCCGAGGTCGGCGTCTGCCAGGTTTCGAAGGCCCAGCAGCCGAGGCCAGCTGATGCGACGGCGAGCTGCGATAGGGTCATTATGAGCAGGGGCGAAAGGGCCACGTCGAGCCGCCGTGTGGCGACGTCCCGCAGGGTGCCGCTCAGCACCGACAGCAGACCCAAGAGCGCCCAGGCATTGAAGGCGTTCGAGCCCGGCTTGATGACGAGCAATGCCCCGGCACAGCCGACGGCGACGGCCGTCCAACGCCGCCAAGCCACGCGCTCGCCCAGGAACAGCGCCGATGCGGCGGTGAGGCTGAGCGGGGTTATCTGCAGGATGCCCATTAAGTCCGCGAAGGGCATGCGCGCAAGTGCGGCCTGGAAAAAGAGGGCGCTGCCCACGTCGCCCACGGATCGCCAGCCCATGCCGCGCACGAGCGCATCTTTGAGCCGATAGATCGCCCCGGTCCAGAACGCGGCGACGGCAACGATGGCAACGCTCGACAAGCCGCGCACACATATGGTCTCGCCGGTCGGCAGGTCGGCGGAGACGAGCTTCATGGCGGCATCACCGCAGGTGAAGAGCGCGGTCGCCGCGACCATGGCGGCGATGCCTTTGACATTGCCGCCAGCGGCCGCGTGGGCCCCCACATGGGCCAACAGCAAACCGCGGCGCCCCTGCCCCGCCTCCTGCACGCACTCCCCCCGTCGCTGTCGTGGGGCGCAATCCCCGTTGCCACAGCCTCCCACCATTCAGGCACGCGGCGCAAGCCTTCCTCGCAAGGTGGGGATGGGGGGTGCAGTCTTGGGGCGCGTATTCGGTATTGCCCGCCGCGGTGCGAGGGTTCGCGCACTGGCGAGCGCAGATTGCAGGTCTCGTTAGCGTCCAGCACTCGGATCGAAAATGCGGCGCAGCCAGTCCTGGTCCGACCGGGATTTGGGCGCCGCAGCCTCGGCCTTGGGCGTCGACGCGCCTTTGCCGAGCCCGCCCAGTCCCATGTAGTTGCCGTCTTCGCGTCGTGCGATCTCCGCGGCTCTGGCGGCCGCCTCGGTCCCGGGTTGCCAAACATCGCCCGATTGCGGCGGCTGTCCCGGCGTTGCCGTGGACTTGGCGCCCTCCTTCAGTTTTGCCTGCAGCGCCTGCAGCTCCTTGGCCGCCTCGCGGCTGCCCTTGCCGGCGGCGGCGGCCAGTGCATAGGCGCGGTGGCGGTCAAGCGCGACCTGTTCCCAGGGTTGGGGTTGGCAACGACAGCTTGCAATGTACTCGCTGCGATAGAGGTAGGCCGTGCGCAGCTGGCGGTAGGGCCGACCCGTGAGGTCGTGCAGATCGTCGGTTGAGCCGCCGGGATTTTGGTGCACGAACAAGCGTCCTAGCGCGCCGCATCGGCTTTCGCACACGCGCGCGTCATGCTCGAGGCGATCTCCAGCGACAGCGAAGCTGATCGGAAAAAAGTAACCATCGCACAAGCGCACGCACACCGTGCGGAAGGTGATCGGGCGCTCATCGTCCGTGGCAGAGAATTCATCGTCGTCGCTGCGCGAGGGTTTGTGCTGGCGCGGGAACTGCGTCGCAGTGGAACGCCGCGTCTGTGGCGGCTCACCATATGGGCCACTCCAGCGCCCATCCCACCGGTCGGCCAACGTGGTCATCATCCCCGCAACGACCGCAGGTGTGGAGGCCACCCGTTGATCGCGCGCGCCAGGGGGGTGGGATCTCTGGGCATCCCCGATCGGCGCCATGCTCAGCAGCGTCGCTGCCGCCAGCCACGCAACATAGGCGCCCATCACGACGAGCGCGGCGACCCCCGCCGTGTAGGCGGCAAAGCCAATGGCAAACGACAGTTGTGCACGTCCCGACGCAGAAACCATGGATCCACTTGAGCTTGCCGAGGCGGGTCGCAAGCCAGGTTACAACTTAGCCCCTCATAGCTTAGCCCCGCGGTCGCACCTCGCCAACACGGGGCGCGCGAATGCATTACCCGACATGGCAATGGGGCGCGCCTATGACGCGATCATGGCAATGGCCTTGTGGAGGGATACGCCGGCCCGATCTCGCCGGTGCCGGCAAGCACTGGGCCCGACATTGCTGCCGGTTGGTCGGCGGGTTCGGTCGCGCTTGGGCGTATCGCTCCTAGCGCGGTGCCATACGCAAGGCGCCATCGAGACGGATGCACTCGCCGTTAAGCATCGGGTTCTCGCAGATGGAGACGGCAAGGCTCGCATACTCGCTTGGATTGCCGAGACGCGCAGGGAAAGGCACCGAGGCGGCGAGCGACTTCTGCGCCTCCTCCGACAGGCCACCGAACATCGGCGTAAGGAAGAGCCCCGGTAGGATCGTCACCACACGGATGCCGTCGCGGGAGAGGTCGCGCGCCACGGGCAGTGTCATGGCGGCGACGCCCCCCTTGGAGGCCGAATAGGCCACTTGTCCGATCTGCCCATCCTGGGCCGCGACGGACGACGTGCAGATCATGATCCCGCGCTCGCCGTCCGCGTTAACGGGCGATGTGGCCTGCATGCCCGACGCGCACTTGGCCATCATCAGGAAGGTTCCGATCAGGTTCACCTGGATGACCTTGGTGAAGCTCGCGACGTCGTGCGGCTCAATGGCGTTCGTCTCCTTGACACGGCGGGTGATCCGCTTGGCGATACCGATGCCCGCACAATTGACGAGGATGCGCTCTTGGCCGTGCGCCTTGCGTGCCGCCGCAAGGGCCGCATCGACGCTGGCCTCGCTGGTGACGTCGCATTTGGCGAAGGTGCCCGAGATCTCCCGGGCGAGCTTATCGCCCAGCTCCGCGTTGAGGTCCAAGATCGCCACCCTCACGCCCTTTTGCGCGAGTGCCCTGCCCGTTGCGGCGCCAAGACCGGATGCGCCACCCGTGACGACCGCCGCGATATCCTTGCCGAGCTGCATGATCCCTTCCTCGCCATCCCTGTAGCGACGTTTGCGTGAGCTCAAGAGTAGTGGCGAGCCATCGCGCGGTAAAGCCGTCTTGCCCAGCCCGCGAGTTTCGCCCTACACCGGGGGGAACGAGGCAAGAGCCATGGGCCAGCCAGTCCTGCCGGCGCTTCCGCGCGGTTATTTCGCCATCGGCGCTGAGCGCATCTCCAAGGCGCTGAACCTTGGCAACCTCATGCGCTCGGCGCATGGTTTCGGTGCGAGTTTCACGTTCACCATCGGCGCCGACTATCAGGCGCTCGAGGCACGCGCCGATACATCCAAGGGCAGCCAGCACCTGCCGCACTACAACTGGGCGAGCGCCGAGCAGATGTCGCTGCCGCAAGGGTGCCGCTTGGTGGGTGTCGAACTCCTGGACGAGGCAATCGACCTGCCGAGTTTTCGTCATCCCTTGCGGGCCGCCTACGTGCTGGGTCCCGAGCAAGGTAGGCTGTCGCCGGCGCTGGTTGCGCGCTGCAACCACGTCGTGCGCATCCCGTCGAGCTTCTGCATCAACGTCGCCATGGCGGGCGCTGTCGTGATGTACGATCGGGTTCGCTGCCTTGGCCGCTTTCCGCCAAGGCCGCTCACAGAGGGCGGTCCGGGACGCGAGCCGATGCCGGTACCGGGGCGGAAAGTGGGACGTCGCTAGCCAAGATCGTCGCCGACCCTGCGTCATGCCTTCTGGGATGAGGCAGGTTCGGCATACTCCGGCCACGGAATATCTGGCAATCGCGCGGGTGATGGCGGTGATAACCTCAAACACAGAGAGCTGAGCGGCGGTGGCATAGGAGCGCGGCAGGCGACCTGCAACGGGTGCGGGGGCAAGCCGCAATTGGCCCTTGGCGCAGCAGGGCAGCGCTTGGAGCCCCCTCTCCCCTTGTCGTGCCAGGCTCTTTGGGTGCGCGGGCTTGGGCCTGCGCACCGGCCCCTAGCGCCCGCGCCGCAACTGCACATAGAGCGCGCCGGCGCCGCCATGGCGCGCGCCGGCTGGCGTGAAGCTCGACACGATCTCTCTGAAGTGCGGCTCCTCCAGCCATTGTGGAAGATTGCGACGCAGCACCCCCCGACGTCGCTCGCCCGCAAGTTCGCCCAGGCGGTCGAGGGCCTCCCCGCTCCCGCCCTTGCCGGTGATGACGAGCACCAACCGGTCGCCTCTGGCGTGAGCGTCGGCGAGAAAGCCACGCAGGCGCCGGTAGGCCTCTCGTTGATCAAGACCGTGAAGGTCGATGCGCGCGTCGACCTCAGCCTTGCCGGAGGCGATTTGCCGCGCCTTGCGGCGATCAAAGTCGGCCAGTGGCGGGCTTGCGCGCGGCCGCGTTGGCTGGGGAAGGTTTGCGCCCGATGGCGGGTGCTTGTTGGAGGGGTTCACCGAGGTCGGCAGAGCACGCCGCAGCGGTTGGCTTGCCGCCGGCGCGGGCTCGAAGCCTTTGCGGGCCGGGTTCACGCGTGGCTTGGCCTTGACGGGATCGAGGCGCTTTGTCGCGTAGTCCCACAGCAGAGCTTCATCGGCCGTGACGACGCGCGTCCCCTCATCCTGGGACATCTTGCCGGAACGCTTCATTGCCGAGCGTTCTGAGACCGGGGCTCGCTTGGCATCGCATCCACCCGCGCAGGCGCCTCGTTCGCCAACAGGACAATGAAGCGCCCGGGGTGCTTGGTCACCCCGGCGAGGCGACCGGCTGCATCGCCGGAGCCGAAATAAATATCGCCGCGCTCAGGCCCTTTGATGGCCGAGCCAACATCTTGGGCGATCATAAGCCGATGAAAGGTGCCCCCTTTGCTAACGTGGGTCATGCCCTCCCCGCTCACGTAGATCGGCGATCCAAGGGCGTAGTGACTGGCATCAACGGCCAAACTGCGTCCCGGTGTCAGCCGCGCGCCCAGTGCGCCCAGCGGACCTGCGGCCTCGGGACCCTTGAGCTCGCGGAAGAAGACGTAAGACGCGTTCTGCCACAACACGAGCTTGGCCCGCTCGGGGTCGGCCTTTAGCCAGCGCTTGAGCGCGCCCATCGACACTTTGTCGGCGGCGAGCAAACCCTTCTCGATGAGGTAGCGACCGATGGAGCTGTAGGGGTGACCGTTCTTGCCATCGTAATGGATGCGCACGATGCTCCCGTCCGCCAGCTTGACGCGCCCGGATCCCTGCACCTGCAGGAAGAACACCTCCACGGGATCGGCGAGATAGAGCAATTCGAGATTGCGGTCCTTGAGCGCGCCCTGCTCGATCTGGGCGCGCGTTGGAAAGGGCTCGGTGCCCTTGTCGGTCTTGCGCACGTGCGTGAGCCCCATGCCGACGCTCGCGCGCTGAGTTTCATCGACGAGGTTTACCAGATCGGGGGGACGCTTGTAGATCGGCGTCTGGAAGGCGCCCTGGGGCGTGCGCGAGCCTTCGACCAGGGGCTCGTAATAGCCAGTCAGCAGACCTCGCGCTCCGTCGTGGGCCACGGCATTGGGCGTGAAATGCGCCTCGAAGAACGCCTTGGCGGCCGCGCGGCCGACCGGAGCGCCAAGCTGCGTGGCGGCCGCACACGCGGCCACCAGAGCCGCTGGCGCAGGAGGCAACTTGTCGCTCGTGGCCCGCTCGCGTGCGGAGGCGCTCAGGCGCTCACACGAGGTCAGGAACGCCTTGAACGCCGCCGCATGATCATCCTCCTCCCAGCCCGGAAGCTCGGTGAAGGCAAGCGGCGCAAAGGTGACGGCGGGCTTCATTTTTCCACCCGCCTGCATTCCACCCGCCTGCGGCTTGCCGGGAGAGCTTGCGTGGGAAGCCAGGGAGGCGAGCAACAGGGCCGTTGCCGCGACGACGGCAACCGTGCGATGGACCGCTCCGCAAGCTGCCAAAGTGTCGGCCCCCAATGCGAATCGCTGCCTCTCGCCCCGCGTCCCACAGACTACCCGCGTCCCACAGACTAGTTGGCAGCCTGCGTGGCGATGAGTTTCCAGTTTGGATCGCGCGACGTCACTTCGCGCGCGAAGGTCCAGATATCCGTGACTTCCTTGATCCGCTTGGGGTCGCCATTGATCACCTCGCCCCCCCTGTCGCGGGTGGCCGAGATCAGCTCGCTCACGAACTTGACCGTCACTTGCGCCACACCGTTTTTGAGTTCGGCTTCAACAATGTCAGCGGATTTTATGCCAACGAAGCTCTGATCGACCTGTTCACCGCGACTTTCGCGCTCGGCGATGGCGCCTGCAAACCCGTCATAAACCTCACGGCTCAACAGGTTTCGCAGGGTTTTGCGATTGCCCTCGGCGAAGGCGGTGACGATGAGCTCGTAGGCCGCGCGCGCCCCGCGCAGGAACGAATCGGGCTCGAACGTCGGATCGGCGCGCACGATGTCCACGAGCCCCTTGGCCATGCCAGCGTTGCCTGCCGCCAGGCCCTTGACGCGCTCCTCGACATCGGCGCGCACTTGCGGCTCGGCCACGGGGCGCGGCTCTAGCGATTCATCGCGCTCGCGCCGCGGCAGCGTGACGACCTTATCCGGGCCGGCGAGCTTGCCATTGCGCTGGGCGGCCTCTTGTTGCGCCTTGTAGCGCTCGTAGCGACCCTGCTCGTGGCCAGTACGACGGCCGAGCACACTGCGCAATTTGAGAAAGATCACGACCGCCACAACGAGAAACAGTAGTGTGGTTACGTCGATCCTGCCATCCATTGCCGTGCTTTCGAGCAAGAGCCTCTGGCTAACGCGTATCAGTCGTCTAGGGCATGTAGGTGGTCCAGTGCGCCCAGACCAGGCCCGCCCGAAGCCCCATGCAAAGGCACGCCAGGCTTGCCGCCGCCGCTCTCCAAATCTTAGGGCATTGCAAAGCGCAAGCCAACCCGCATGGCTTGGTTTATCCTGCAGCCCGGCTGAAAGGAGGCCCGATGGCCCGATTGCTGCTGGGTTTGGGATTGATCGCCCTACCGTTCGTAGAGCTGGCACTGCTCGTCAAGACCGGGCAGGCCATTGGATTGTGGCCGACATTGGGATTGTTGGTGGGCGCGGCGGTGCTCGGCGGGGCAATCATGTCGCGCCAAGGCCTCACTGTCGCGCGCCGGACGCAAGAAGCGGTGGCGCTCGGCCGCCCGCCGGTGGGCCCTGTGCTCGATGGGGCGCTGATGCTGCTGGCTGGAGCTTTGCTGATCACGCCGGGTTTTGTGACCGATGCCATGGCTGTGGCATTGCTCGTCCCAGCCATCCGCCGCCGGGTGGCGCGCACAACCGTGCGCCGTCTCGTCGAGCGCGCGCAGTTGCACGTCAAGGCGCACAAATCCGCGGGCGGGGGAGAGGAGAGGACGGCAGGGAAGGATGACGGACCCGTCATCGAAGGCGAGTTTGTGCGCCTTGGCGAACAGTCTGGGCCATCCCAAGACGGCGCTGGTGGCGATCCTACGTCATCGCGCTCGCGATGACGCAAACAGCGGCAGCGAAGGAAGAACGCATGGCACAGTCCACCGACGGCGGAGACGGCAACAAGACACTGGCAGGCCCGCAACCACCGGCCGTGCAGGTACGCGTGGCCGGGCAATACATCAAGGACCTCTCGTTCGAGAACCCCAATGTGCGCAAGCTCCTCGACGGACCCGGAGAGAAGCCCGCGCTGCGCGTGGAAGTGAACGTCAACGCCACCAAGCTCAACGACAAGATGTTCGAAAGTGCCATTCTCTTTAAGGCCGAAGCGTCGAGCAGAGCCGGCGTGATCTACGACCTTGAATTGGCCTATGCCGGCCTATTCGAGATCCAGAACCTTCCAGACCAAGCACTGGAGCCGTTTCTCCTCATCAACTGTCCCTCCCTGCTGTTTCCGTTTCTGCGGCGCATTGTTGCCGATTTGACGCGCGAGGGCGGGTTTGCGCCGCTGCTGCTCGACCCGATCGACTTCGCCGCCTTATTTGTGCAGCGTCAGCAACAGGGACAGCAGCAGGGTGTGCAGCCAAAGACCAACTAACGGCGCAAGGGGCGCGCTTCACCCGCGCCTTATGACCCGCTCCTTATGAGAAGCGAAGCCAAAGGGCCTTGGGGCCCAGCGTCTTGACGAACTCGCGATGGAGCGCCTCGCCCGCCGCCATGAGCCGGCTTGGCAAGGGATGAGGCCGCGGCAGCGCCGGCGCCATGTGCAGCTCAAGCGCCGAGTCAGCTTCGCCCTGGCCGCCGAGCCCCAAGGTGGCCTGGCGTTCGCCCAAGAGCTCGACATATACGCTGGCGAGCAGCAGGGAATCCATGAGCGCGCCGTGCTTGATGCGCTCAGAATTGTCGATCCCATAGCGCTTGCAGAGCGCATCCAAGCTGTTTGGGCCGGCCGGGTGACGGCGGCGCGCTAGGGCGAGCGTGTCCACCAGGCGATCCGCGCGCAACAGCGGCTTGGCGAGCCGCGCCAGCTCGGCATTGAGGAAGGCCAAATCGAACGTGGCGTTGTGGGCGACGAGTGGGGCGGTGCCGATGAAGTCGAGAAATTCATCGGCGACATCTTTAAAGAGGGGCTTGTCCGCCAAGAACTCCGTGGTGAGACCGTGCACATCCACGGCGTCGCGATGCAGATCCCGTTCCGGGTTCAAATAGCGGTGGAACTCGCGGCCCGTGGGGATGCGATTGACGATCTCAACGCAGCCGATCTCGATCAGCCTGTCGCCGGCGGCGGCATCAAGGCCGGTTGTCTCGGTGTCCAACACGATCTCGCGCAGCATGCGACGCCCCCAAGCGTTCGACGCGCGCACACCAGTTCCTTAGGCCCGCTTGCCTTGCCCCGGTCAGATGGCCCCGGTCAGATGGCCCCGGTCAGATGGCCCCGGTCAGATGGCCCCGGTCGCATGGCACCGTTCGCATGGCACCGGCCGTTCAATG
>Ga0075424_100004485_pt1 | contig 13184 bp, 11 predicted proteins | sample SoiMethybrSBSTD3_FD_75301 | JGI IMG/M metagenome (GOLD analysis project Ga0075424, IMG submission 75301) | Bulk soil microbial communities from a Populus tree surrounding site in Tennessee, USA - Soil MetaG P. TD hybrid SBSTD3 | ecosystem: Environmental > Terrestrial > Soil > Tree plantation... | reverse complement strand
CGCCGTTCGATCTCACCGGCTACTGGATCTCGATCGTCACCGAAGACTGGCGGTGGCGGATGATCACGCCGGCGAAGGGCGACTATGCAAGCGTGCCGCTGAATGCGGCGGCGCAGCGCGCCGCCGACGCGTGGGATCCCGCGAAGGACGAAGCGGCGGGGGAACAGTGCCGCTCGTACGGCGCCGCCGCGATCATGCGCGTCCCGGGCCGGCTGCACATCACGTGGGACGGCGACGCGGCGCTTCGCATTGAAACCGAAGCCGGGACGCAGACGCGGCTATTTGAGTTCGGTCCGCCTTCGCCTTCCAGGTCCGGCGACGGGACCTGGCAGGGGCGGTCGGTCGCGCAATGGGAAACCGCGGGACGCACCGGGATGTTCGGCGCGGGGCCGCCGCCGAAGGCGACGGGGCTGAAGGTGATCACCACGCATCTGCGCCCCGGCTACCTGCGCAGGAACGGCGTCCCTTACAGCGGGAACGCGGTGCTGACCGAGTATTACAACGTGATGCCCAAGGAAGAGAACGGCGACACGTGGCTCATCATCACGACCGTGGTGCAGGATCCGCAGTATCTGACCGGCCGCTTCATCACGAGCACGCACTTCAAGAAGCTCCCCGACGGCGCTACCTGGCATCCCACGCCGTGCCGCGCCTCTTGATCCAGCTTCGCCGCGTCCTCATCTATACGCATCGCTGGCTCGGGATCGCGGGCTGCCTGCTGTTCATCTCCTGGTTCGCCTCCGGCATCGTGATGATGTACGCGCGGATGCCGGAGCTGTCTGCGGCGGAGCGCGCACGGCGGACGCCGCCGATCGATCTGACACACGCGCGCGTGCCGCTCGCCGATGCGGCGGCGGGGCACGACGTCGAACGTGCGATCGTGACGATGGTTGGCGGGCGACCGGTGTATCGCCTGAATTCCGGCAGCGCAATGATTACGGTGTTCGCAGACACCGGCGAACGCCTCGGGACGATCACCGCAGATCGGGCGATGGACATCGCGCGCCGCTTCGCGCCCGAGCACGCGGGGACGATGCGATACGACGCCCGTCTAGACGTTCCGGATCAATGGACGCTCAGCGGGGAATCGCGCCGGGCGATGCCGCTGCATCGGATTGCGCTCGGCGACACCGGCGCGTCATTCGTCTACGTGTCGGAGCGAACCGGCGAGCCGGTGATGTGGACCGATGCGCACACGAGGCGATGGGCGTACGCCGGCGCGGTGATGCACTGGATCTACTTCACGCCGCTGCGCCGCCAGTCGGCGCTGTGGGCGCAGCTCATCATCTGGTTGTCGATCGTCGGCTGCGTGCTGTGCCTCAGCGGCCTCGTGTGGGGCGTGTGGAGATATTCGTTTCACGAGCGGTACCGTTTGAAGCGACAACGCGCTCATTCGCCGTATGCCGGGCTGATGAAATGGCATCACTACGCGGGCCTGATCTTCGGCGCCGCGACGTTCACCTGGATCTTCAGCGGCCTGCTGTCGATGAATCCGTGGGACTGGTCGCCCGAGACATCGCCGTCGCGTCTGCAGCAACAGGCTGTCGCCGGCGGACCACTCCGGCTCGACGCCATCACGATCGAGCGGCTGCGCGAGGCCAGTCGCGCTCACGCGTCGCAGCTCGAGATCCTTCAATTCAATGGCAAGCCATTCATCGCGGCCGGCGAGTCACCGGTGAGCTTCACGCGCGACGCGCTCGTCGAAGCCGCACGGCGAGCAGTGCCCGACGCGCCGATCGCCGATGTCGCGTGGCTCGACGACTACGATGCGTACTACTACGACCGGAACGGCGGCCTGCCGCTGCCGGTCGTCCGCATCCGCTTTGACGATCCGCAACGAACATCGCTCTACCTCGACGCGCGGCGCGGCGCGATCGTGAGGAATGACGTGCGCCTCACGCGCATCAATCGCTGGCTCTACCACGGCCTTCACAGCCTCGACTTCCCGTTCCTCTACTATCGGCGTCCGCTCTGGGACCTCGTCGTCATCGTCCTGAGCGCGGGCGGCATCGTCCTGAGCGCCACGACCATTTCCGCGGCGCTGCACCGTTTACGGCGTCATGCACGGCGTTTGCGACGACAGGGAGATCGATATGCGATTCATCGCAGCGTTCGCAGTCGCAGCCTGGATGTTGACCGGCGCGCGTCCGGCGTCAGCGGAGACGTGTGACCGTCTCGCGTCGATCGCCCTGCCGGACACGACGATCACGATGGCGCAGGTGGTCAACGAGGGCGCGTTCGTACCGCCGGCAGCCGCCCGAGGCGGACGAGGGCCGTCGCAGAATCCGTTCGGCAGCCTGCAATCGTTCTGTCGCGTGGCCGCTACGCTGAAGCCGACATCCGACTCCGACATCAAAGTCGAGGTGTGGCTGCCGGTCGCCGGCTGGAACGGCAAGTTCCAGGCGGTTGGCAACGGTGGATGGGCGGGGACGATCAGTTATCCGGCGATGGCCGAGGCGCTGCGCCGCGGGTACGCGACTGCTTCTACCGACACCGGCCACACCGGCACCTCCGGCGCGTTCGCGCTCGGTCATCCGGAGAAATTCATCGACTTCGCGTACCGCTCCGAGCACGAGATGACGGAGAAGGCGAAGGCGATCGTGAAGGCGTTCTACGGAAACGCGCCGAAGTACTCGTACTGGAATGGATGCTCGACCGGCGGGCGGCAGGGCCTCGCGGAGGCGCAGCGTTTCCCGGACGACTTCGAGGGCATCATCGCCGGCGCGCAGGCGAACCCGCGCACGCATCTGAACGCGTGGCAGCTGTCGATCGGCAAGGCGGCGCTCGCCGATCCCGCCGCGACGATTCCGCCGAGCAAGTATCCGGCGATTCACAAGGCCGTGCTCGACGCGTGCGACGCGTCGGATGGCATGAAGGACGGTCTGCTGAACGATCCGGTGCGCTGTCATTTCGATCCGAAGGTTCTCTTGTGCAAAGGCGCGTCGAGCGGGTCAGGACAAGACGGTGTGAACGCCGGCAGCGGAGACAATTGTCTGACTCCGCGGCAGATCGAAACCGTGCGCTTCATCATGAGCCCGGCAAGAACGTCGAAAGGCGAAGAGATCTTTCCCGGATTTGCGCCGGGCGCGGAGCTTGGATGGGCGGCGCTTGTCGGCGGTCCGGAGCCGACAGTGACTGCAATCGATCAATATAGGTACGTCGTCTTCAAGGATCCCAACTGGGACTGGCGCACGTTCGATCTCGATCGCGATGTTGCCGCCGCCGACAAAGTGGACAACGGGACGATCAACGCGATCGATCCGAACCTGAAGCCGTTCACCGCGCACGGGGGGAAGTTGATCATGTATCACGGCTGGAGCGATCCGCTGGTCGGTCCCGGAACGAGCATCAACTACTTCAACAGCGTGTCGAAGGTCCTCGGCCAGACGAAGACACAGGAATCGGTGCGGCTGTTCATGGTACCGGGGATGGGGCACTGCAGCGGCGGCGAAGGACCGAACACGTTCGACATGCTCACCGCGCTCGAGCAGTGGGTCGAGCACGGGAAGCCGCCCGATCAGGTTCTCGCGTCGCATTCGACGAACGGGACCGTCGATCGTACGCGGCCGCTCTGTCCGTATCCTCAGCTCGCGACGTACAAAGGCGCCGGCAGCATCGACGAGGCTGCGAGTTTCGTCTGCCGATGATGCAGGTTCTGGCGTCGCTCGAGAACAGCGCGTTCGGCACGTGGGTGCGCGAATCGAGCTCGCTGCTCGCGTACCCGACGATCCTGTTCATGCATACCGTGGGTCTCGGGTTTCTGGTGGGGTTGAACGCGGCAATCGATCTTCGGATGCTGGGCGCCGCCCCGCGGATGCCGCTCGCGCCGCTGGAAAAGTTCTACCCGATTATGTGGACGGCGTTCTGGATCAACGCGCTCTCGGGCACCGCGCTCCTCATCGCCGACGCGACAACGAAGATGACCAATCCGGTCTTCTACATCAAGATGACGTTCGTCACGCTCGCGGTGGTCAACATGGTGATCATCAGGCGCCGCGTGTTCCGACGGCCGTCGCTCGATTTGACGCCGCTGTCCGGCAGCACGCGTGTGCTCGCAATGACCTCGCTCTTCTTCTGGGCCGGCGCAATCACCGCAGGAAGACTGATGGCGTACTTCGGTCCCGTGTCCGGGGCGCCGGGCCTGCAGAACCGGATTCCCTAGCGACTATGACAGGAACCGCGGAGAACGCCGAGCACGCAGACATTCTTTGTACTAAGTTTCTCACCGTCCTCTGCGTTCTCCGCGGTCAAACGTAATGCTTCAAGCTTTCTCAACGTGGTTGCACAGTACGCGGCTGTCGTGGGCGGTCGCGGGAGGCATTCCGTGGATTTGGCCGCTGTGCGAGACGCTGCATTTCATGGGGCTCGCCCTGCTGATGGGAGTCGTCGGCGTGTTCGATCTGCGGATGCTCGGGATGGCGAAGGAGCTGCCGCTCGGACCGCTGCAGCGGCTGATGCCGTGGGCCGTGCTCGGATTCACGATCAATCTCGTCACCGGGTTTTTGTTCTTCACCGGCGATCCGTTTCAGTACATCCACAACATCGCGTTCTTCTTCAAGCTCCTGTTCATCGCGCTCGCGGGCGTCAACGTGATTCTGTTCTACGTCACCGGTCTCTATCGGCGCGTCGACGGCGTCGGCGCGGGACACGACGTCCCGTTTCCCGCGAAAATCGCGGCGGCGGCGTCGTTGATCCTGTGGATTGGCGTGATGTACTGGGGACGGATGCTGCCGTTCATCGGCAACGCGTTTTGACCGCTATTGAAAATCGCCGCTCCACTTCCAGCCGTCCTTGGGCCTGAAGATGCTGCGCATCCTGATGCGATGATCTTCGACCGTGCGGCCCGGATTGCCGGTGACGATGACGTGGTCGCCCTGCTTGAGGGTGTCGCGCGTGACGCCGTTCAACTGGCCGGCGGCGGCCCACTCGATGGCCCAGCGCTGCATCTGTCCGCCGTCGTCGGGCGCCTGGACGTGCACGAAGGAATGCGGATTGCGGAACATGAACGAAACGAGGTCCCCTTCGATCTTGATCTCCTTGTCGACCACGTAGGTGGCGGCAAAGGAGTGATGTGCGTATGCTGACGCGGCGGTGAGGAGCGCGATGGCCGCGACGAGCACGCCGAGATGACGTCTCACGGAACCTCCTGCGATCTTGAGAGAATAGTAGCCGAGCCGCTCCGGCGCTCGCATCTGAAAATTTTCTGAATTCCTTGTCGGCATACCGCCCCGTCATCGCCGCGGCTGCGGCGCTCGCTCTCCTCTCGCTCCGAATCGGCGCACAGGGCCGTCCACCCGCGGTCGACGCCGAGAAGCTGTTCAATTCGGCGTGCAGCACGTGCCACGACGGCGGCGATCCGCGCGCGCCCGGCCGCGACGCGCTGCGCGGACGATCGCCGGCGGCAATCGTCGACGCGCTCACCGCCGGTTCGATGCGCTATCAGGGATTGGCGCTCACCGGTGCCGAGCGGCGCGCGATTGCCGAGTACGTCACCGGACGCAAAATGCGCGGCGCGGCGTCGACGATCACGGGCCGCTGTCCGCGTCCGCTGCCATTCGCAGATCCGCAATCCGCGCCGCTATGGAACGGATGGGGCGCGGACGTCCACAACACGCACTTTCAACCGTCGCCGGGATTGACGGCCGATCAGATCCCGAAGCTCGCGTTGAAGTGGGCGTTCGGATTTCCCGACAGCACCTCGTCGTGGGGGCAGCCGACGGTCGCAGGCGGACGCGTCTTCGTCGGCAGTCAGAACGCGATCGTGTACTCGCTCGACGCGAAAACGGGATGTATTGCGTGGACGTTCGTGGCGCACGCGGGTGTGCGCGGCGCCGTCACGATTGGTCCGAAGGACACATCGCGCGGCGCGACCAGATACGCCGCGTATTTTTCCGATCAGCAGGGATACGCCTATGCGGTCGATGCCGCATCCGGAAAACTGCTGTGGAGCCGCAAGGTCGACGATCACCCGCTCGTGCGGCTGACCGGTGCGCCCGTATATCACGCGGCGCGCTTGTACGTGCCGATCTCATCGTACGAAGAAGGCGGGAAGCCGCCGGGCTACGCGTGCTGCACGTTTCGCGGCGGCGTCGTCGCGCTCGACGCGCGGACCGGCGATCAGATCTGGCGCGCGTACACGATCGCGCAGGCCCCTGCGCTGATTCGCACGTACGCAGACGGAACCGAGGTGTGGGGACCATCGGGCGGCGCCGTGTGGTCGTCGCCGACGATCGATGCAAAGAGAAATGCGCTCTACGTCGGCGTCGGGAACACCTACAGCGGCGCGCCGCAGTCGACGACCGACGCGATCGTCGCGTTCGATCTCGCGACCGGACGAATGAAGTGGGCGCATCAAACCAGCCCCGGCCAGCGCGATGTCTTCGGCTGCACCGCCGGTGAAACGAACTGCTCCGAGCATCCCGGTCCGGACTTCGATTTCGGCGCCTCGCCAATTCTCGCGACGCTTCCAGGCGGCCGCGAGTTGATCATCGCCGGTCAGAAATCGGGCGTCGTCTACGCGCTCGACCCCGACCGGCAGGGCGCTGAAGTGTGGCACTACCGCGCCGGCGGGGGCAGCGGGCTCGGCGGCATTCAATGGGGCATCGCGGCGGACGGCGAGCGCGTGTATGTGCCGGTCGCCGAGATCTACAACGAGATGCCAGGCGGGCTCCACGCCGTGTCGCTCGCGACCGGCGCGCGCGCGTGGTATGCGCCGCCGTCGCCACCGGCGTGCGGCAAACCAACGCGCGCCTGCAGCGGCGCTCAGTTCTCGGCCGTCAGCGTCATGCCGGGTATCGTGTTCTCGCCGTCGAACGACGGCGCCGTGCGCGCGTACTCGACCGCCGACGGCACCGTCGTCTGGAGCTACGACACGAATCGCACGTTCAGGACCGTGAATGGCGTCGCGGCGCGCGGCGGTTCGATGGCTGGTCCCGCACCGACGATAGCCGGCGGCATGCTGTTCGTGAGCTCCGGCTACGGCGCATTCGGGCTCCGACCCGGAAACGTGCTGCTCGCGTTCGCTCCGTAACGCATTCCAAATTCCAAATTCCAAATTCCGAATTCCTACCGTCCTGCGGCTTCGACGCTGTGGGTCGGGTCGGCGCCGCTCCAGGTCGCGTCCGCCGTCGGTCCGTAGGTCGGCGGCACGGGACGGTTCAGCAGACGCAGATAGACCGAGAGCTGCGTGCGATGGTGGGCGGTGTGCAGCACGCGGCGCCAGAAGATCCAGATTCGCTCGCGCTCGACGTCGAAGAACGGCACGCGTTCGAGCCACCATTGATCGGGTCGCGTCGCGAGAAATGCAAAGCGCGGCACCGCAAGATCCCGCAACCGATCGATGTAGATCGCGACGCGCCGCTCCGATGGAAGCACCTGCGAAGCGGGCGGCTCCGGTCCGCTGAGGAATTCGCCGAAAAAGCGGCGCTCGGACAGCAGTTGATGTTTGAGCACGTCCTCGACGGTCATCGATCGATCGTGCGGCCGATACGACAGATGCTCGTCGTCGAACACGCGCCAGACGCCCGCAACCTTGTTGATCTCGCTCGCGTACGTGTCGAGCGCATGTTGCAGCAGCGCATTCGACGCGCGGGGAACAATCGATCCGTCAATCGTGACGAAGTCGTATTGCATCGGCATGGTCCGACCTCACGTACGTCTGATGGCCCCCTCCACATTCTGCGCGACGTCCGACCTCCACCGATCACACTTCCGGACGAACGCTACCTCATGAATCCCGCCTGACCCCAACGACGGCAAAAAAGTCACGTCGCTGTCGTTCACGCAGACCACATTCTTCTTCAATCGAACGAGACCGTTCAACATTCCGGGCGTGGGCGTGCTGTTTCCGGTGGAAGTGGCTGGCGTGTTCGAAGTACAGGGAACCCGGTCGGCGTCGCCCACGCCGGAGCCGCCGCCCGGGATTCTTCTCGCGGCCGGCGCAGCGGCTCTCTCGTGGTGGAAATCGCAAGCGAGACCAGCGGGGCTGCCGACATAAGGGTGCAGCCCGCCACAATCGCAATACGAACTACTCGGTCCTCAGCGCGCTCATCAGCGAGATCGACGCGGCGCGTCCCGCGGGAATGACCGCCGCGAAAAATGCGCACGCCGCGAGCGAGCTGGTGGCAATCGTAGCGCGAGCGGATCCCAGAACGACACGCCGTACAGCTGGGCGGAGATGAGACGGCCGGCGCCGACCGCAAGCGGCAGGCCCAGCGCGAGTCCGACGACGACGCGCTTGAATGCGCCGCGAAGGACGAGATCGATGACCTTCGTACGATCTGCGCCGAACGCCATGCGGATGCCGATTTCGTTCGTGCGCTGCGCCACGCTGTACGCGGTGACGCCGTAGAGTCCGGTCGATTTTTCGTCAGAGGTCAGAAGATCGTTCGTCAGCGGCCGATGAGGACCCGGATCCGGCCGACGATGCCCCCGAGATTCGACTCGTCGAACGCCGCCGACGCGCCGCCGACGCCGATCGCGTCCGGGACTCGCGCGTACTCGACCTCGAACGCCGTCGCGACCCAGTTGTTCCGGACCTCGATCCCGCCGAGCACGTGATATCTCGTGAACCGCGTGTCGATGTTCTCGCCATCGTCGGCGAAGCCGGACTCTTCCTTGTAGAGCACCTTTCCGATCCCGCCGCCGAAGTAGGGCGTCACGTGCTCGTGCGCGAATCGCCACCCTGCGGTCCCGACGATTGGTGTCAGCGTCACGGTGTCAGGAATTCCGAGCCCGAATACCTGACTGCCGACGACGACGACACGCTGTCCGGTTTTCTTGAAGCGCTCGACCGCCACGTTCACGAACACGTTCGGCCCGAGCCGCACTTCGCCGCCGCCGCCGAAGAACGCGCCGCCGGCGTTTCCGAAGATCGCCTGAAACGTGTTCTGCGCGGCGAATCGCGCGTAGCCGAACTGCGCGAACCCGAAGAGGCCGACACCGTGATCCGAGCGCTCGGATCCTGATGAGATCGACGTCTGCCATCCGTTGTCAAACGAGGGCGTCCGTTCTTCTGCGGCCTTGACGAGGCGCTTGTAGATGAAGCCGGTCACCGTGCCGTTTGCGGTGTCGCTCCCCGGAACGACGACTTCGTACCAGTCCTTGCGCTGTCCGACGACCGTGAGGACGGTGCCCGCATCGACGACCGCGGCCGGGCTCTCGAAATCCCGGGTCCAGATCGTCGACTGGTCCTGCGTCACGCTGACGATGGACTGGGCGGATGCGCTGACGGCGATCGCAGCGAGAAACAACGACAGGAATATCGACGTGCGGCAGATGGCGTTCATGGTCTCCTACTTCGCAAGGCCGAATCCGCGCAGCGCGGGTCTCGGCTGAATCAGTCCGTAGCCGTACTCGTCGTTTCGTCCGGGCGTGCTCGCGTTCTTCTCGCCGAGGAACCGCGCGCTCTTCTTGATGACCGCTTCGACCGCCGCGGGATCGGTCACGCCCTGGCTCATGAGCAGCGCGGCGATCCCGACGACATGAGGCGTCGCCATCGACGTGCCTTCGAACGGCGTTTCGGCATATCGATCGAAGCGCGGCGCGATGATCGTCATCGGCGTGGAGTCGTTGCGAAGAATCGTCGCCTGCCAGATCATGCCGGCCGCGCCGCCTTCCTGATCGTTTCCTCCGGGCGCGGAGATCTCGATGTGCGGTCCGGTGGACGAGTAATACGCGCGCGTCAGCGACGGTCCGACCGCGCCGACCGACATCACGCCATCGATGTCCGCCGCGTACGCGGCCGGGTACTCGACCGGATTGCCGTCCCCGTATTCGTTGCCCATCGCGATCGCGACGAACGCGCCCTTGTCGACCGCATACTTCAACGCGTCGCGGATCACGTCGGACGGTTCGGGACCGCCGAGACTGAGGTTGATTACTTTGGCGCCGTTGTCCGCCGCGTACCGGATGCCGTCGGCGATTTCCGACTCGGGACAGCCGCCCACGTTCGCAGGAACGAATCCACGGAAGCCGCTCGCGGAGAGCGCGAACTGCACCTCCCAGAAACCGACGCACACTTTCACCGGCATCAGTTTCACCTTGTAAGCGATGCCGGCGTCGGCGATGGAGTTGTTCGTGTCTTCGCCGATCGTCGACGCGACGTGCGTGCCGTGACCGTGCATGTCGAGCACGGGGCCGTCCCAGAACACGAAGTCGCGCGGCTTGACGATGCGGCTCCCGTCGAAATCCGGATTGATCGCGAAGGGGACCGCCACGGTCTGCGTCGCGCGGCCGTTCCATGTTTGAAACGCGTACGCCCGCGCGACCTGCGTCACGCCGGTGTCGACGACTGCGGCGATGATCGTGTCGTTCGCGCCCGGGTTGATGTCCCAGACGCGCGGCATGTCGAGCGCGCGCAGGTTCCACTGACGCTGCGAGAATCCCGGATCGTTCGGCGTCGCGCTCGTGTGATAGATGTAGTTCGGGTGCGCCGATTCGACTTCCGGCTGCTCGCTCAGCTGCGCGGCGAGAATCGTGGAATCGGGCTCGGTCGCATCGCGCAGGACGGCGACGTCGCCGACCCACCGCAGGTCGGATGGAGCCGGGCGGCTGCGCAGCGAAGTCATCGCCCGCTGCTGCCCGTCGGCGCCGACGCCTTCGCGGAATTTCACCAGCACCTCACCCGGCACGTAATCGAGGTTCTGATCGGTGGCGCGGACGAGCGCCAGCGCGCGCTCGGGCGTCAGGAGCATCGGATGCGGCGCCGACCAGTCGTCGGTCTGCGCGCTGATGGTCCGAGGCGACGACAGCGTCAACAGGATCGCGGCGGCGGCCAGTGCAAGCACGCCAACTCTCGCAGCCGTACGAATGCTCGTCATCCAACCCCTCACATACGATTTGCGTAGTGCAATGACTGTTTGGTAATTCGCCAGCCGGCCGCAGTGTCGCGAGTTGACCCGCCAACTGCGCCACTTGTAAGCGGTTTTGCCGGCGGCCTCCGCCGCGGCAGCGCCGACCGGACCGGCTGTGATCATCCGGCGTGCCGGACGGCACGCGAATCCGCGGGAACGGCAGCGATGGGCAGGGTTGGGAGTCCGTCGCGGGTCCGGACCACAGTGAACGGCCAATCGGGCGCGTGCGGCGTCGAAACGGCGATCATGCTCGCGCACGCGCTGCTGCTGCTCGCGCTGGGCGCTTCAGGCCAGGATGCGGGTCGCGTTCCTGCAGCTGGACTTCTCGAGGACGAAGCCGCGCTCAGCCGGATCCGGTCAGCGCTGGCGCGGCCGGCGGGCCTGCGGATCGAGTGGCCCTGCCAGCCGCCGACCTTCCGCGTCCAGGTTCAAGCGCATCCGTTTTTCACGGAACGGCCCTGGCGATGGGACTTCTCGGGCGGCGGCGTTCCGCCCACGGTGTCACGAAGCGCGCCCTCCATTCCGTTCGTCGGCACGCCGCCGCTCATCGCGTTCGACGTGCTTCCGTTGATCCGTGCGGCGCGCAAGGCGCACACCGATCGCGAAGCGGTCACCGAGATGCGACGCGCGCTCGAGGAATTCTGCTCGACACATCAGTGCGATCAACAGTGACCTGGATCGCACTCGCGCGTGCGTTCAGCCGGCGCGCGACGACGACGAGCACAACGAAGAGAAAGGCGGTCGCGAAGAAGTACGGCGAGAGCGATTGGTAGGTCAGCGCCAGCTGCCGTCCGCCGAACACGAGCGGCAGGATCGTTCCCGCGAGAAGCGTTACCGCGAGCGCACCGCGCGCGAGCCGTTCGTGCGGCGCGCGATGGTTCAGCAGCAGAGCGACCAGCGCGAGAACGGGAACATACAGGATCACGAAATAGCGGCGCTGCGTGTGCGGCGACACCAGGAGCATCGCCGTCAACACGATCGAGAACTCGAAGAACTGCGCCGCCGGTTTGATCGGCCGCCGCCATAGCGCCGCCGCGACGACGCCGCCGCTCGTCGCGACGGCGGCAAGCCAGACGAGCGACGCGGATTCGGGAGACATGCCGGTTCGCAGCAGCACGCCGCGAAGCGAGTAGTTGTCGCCCTCGTCGATCTTCTCGATCGCGTATCTGACGAATCCGTACAGCAGGTGGAGGTTCTCGCGGAACCCGACGACGAGCGCAGGCACGAGCAGCAGGATCGACAACGCGACCACCGTCGCCCCGCACACGGCCATCCGTCGTCTCCACGCGAAATGCGCGAGCAGCAGCAGCGGCGTCAGCTTCGCGGCGATGGCGAGCGCGAGCGCGGTGGCCGGAAGCCACACGCGGCCTGCTTCAGCCGACTCGAACGCGAGGACCATCAGCGCCACGCACAGAAAATGAAAATTCCCGTACCGGAATTCCTCGACGGCGTATCCGGCGACGAGCAGGATCGAGATGCCGACGAGAAACGTCACACGGCGCGGGACGCCGAGGAAGCGTGAGGCGACGTCACCGATGTAGACGATTGCGGCGCCCTTCAGCGCGACGAACAGAAACGCGGCGACGTCGAGCGGCAGCAGCGCGAGCGGCGCGAACAGAAACGCAAACACGGGCGCGTAACGGAACCCGTGCGGCGGGATCGCGCCGCCGCCGTACACCGCCGCCGGATAGATCTCGTAATCGCCGTGCACGACCTGCGTGGCGGCGCGGTAGTACACGGGGAAGTCAATCGAATGCGCGGCACAGTACAACGCGAACGCAAGCGAGAGGAGGACACCAAGGGTCGTGGCTGCGAACGCGGTGACACTGCCGACGTGACGCGACACGTCGGACCGGCGGGCCGAGATGTTTCGCACGAGATTCGTGCATTACACGCTGGAGGTGTGAAGAGACGGTGACTACTGCACGAAAAAAAGGACGCCGCGTGCGCAGTGTGAAGTCTCAGGCGTTTGACCGTGAAGCCAGCACGAGTCCCGACGCGAAAACCAGACAGCCCACGACAGCAGGGCCGAGGTGCGTCACGCTGATGCGGCAGGTGACCGGTCATTCGCGCGCCTCGGATCTCTCAGGGAGATCCTCGAACAACGCTTCCTGGACCAAGGCATCGGCTGACGTGACGAACCGTCGGACGGGCGGCAGGCGAACGCGGTCGGCTGGCTGATCGATCACGACGACATCACCGGCGTGGTAAACGTCGCGGCTCCGAACCCGCTTCCAAATACGGACTTCATGCGAATCCTGCGCGAAGTCTCCGGCACTTCGATCGGTCTGCCGGCAGCTCGCTGGATGCTGGAGATCGGCGCCGTGTTCA
>Ga0075424_100004484_pt1 | contig 13186 bp, 9 predicted proteins | sample SoiMethybrSBSTD3_FD_75301 | JGI IMG/M metagenome (GOLD analysis project Ga0075424, IMG submission 75301) | Bulk soil microbial communities from a Populus tree surrounding site in Tennessee, USA - Soil MetaG P. TD hybrid SBSTD3 | ecosystem: Environmental > Terrestrial > Soil > Tree plantation... | reverse complement strand
GACCTACCCGGGCCTGCTGATGGACATCTACGGCTGGAAGCGCGCCGATGTCTATGCCGGCAACCCTCCCGGCGAATGGCAGATCCTGAACGTGGTCGTCGTCGGCAATCACATCACGGCAACGCTGAACGGCAAGCGCGTCCACGACAACGCGGTGCTTCCCGCATTCACCGGCGGTGCTCTCGACAACGACGAGTTGGCGCCCGGTCCGATCATGATCCAGGGCGATCACTCGCACGTCGGGCTTCGCAAGCTGGTCGTCACGCCGATCACGAAATCGGGAACGTAGGCCTTACAGATCACGGGCGGCGCCGCCACGCCGCCAGTTGATCCTTCTGCGCCGCGAGCGACGCCACGCCAAGGACCGAGCGCAGTGAATCCGGGATGAGCGTGCGGTTGAACGGATCCTGCGTCACCGGTTTGCCAGTCGGCGTCAGGAACTGCGTGCCGTAAATCTGAGACTGGTGAATCGACTGCAGGTACCGGTCGAGCGTCGCGGCCGCGATCCACGCGGCATCCGCGTCTCCTTTGCTCATCGCCGCGAGTGCCAGCGTGTGCGCGAGGAGATAGTCGTCTGGCGCGTCGCCGTGCTGGAAGACGAACGCCGCGCGCCGGAGGTCGGGGCCGCTGTGCAGCTGTCCCCCTTCGAGCAGCGTGGCGGTCCGAGTCCGCCGCTCTTTGTCGCCGCGGCTGGCCGCCTCCCACGCCTTCGCGTCCATCGCGGCAGGATTCTGGCGAACCTTCTGATCCTCATCAAAGATCGCGAGCATCTCCGCGCTCGACGGTACTTCGGCGCCATCGAGCTTGTACGACGCCGACGCGTCCCAGTCGGTCGAGACTGAGGGGACGCCGCTGCCGTGATAGCGGGAAAACGGCCACGGTGGGAGGGCCGCCGCGACCAGCCGGATCGCGGCGCGCTCGCCGCCGTTCTCGAGGGCCATCACGTACTCGTCAGGTTCGTTCGGGTTGTGCTCGTCCTGGACGGTCAGGTGAAGCTCCGTCCCCTGGACCACCGCGCTCTTGATTGCCGATGTCGTCACGCGGCCCGTCACCGCTGAAAACGTGCTGCTCTGGCTGACCGAGAAGGTGTCCGGGTGGGCCCAACTTCCGCCGAATGTGCCCCTTTGCTCGCGGAGCGTCAGCACCATCATGACCCTGCCGCCGGTGGTCGCGATCCACGTGCCCGCGAATCCTGTCGCCGGCGCCGGTCCCGGCTGACAACCAATCGCAGCGAGTGCCGCGAGTGTCACCGCGCAGAAGCACATCCAGAAAGGGAGCGAGCACCTTGGGCGCATACGTCAGCTCCTGGCGCCTGGCGGAAAGTTCGAAGCAGCAGGCGCGTCGCAGATGATAGACGCGCAAGTCCAATTGCGATCATTCGACAATGCTGACGCGGCAACCGAACAATTGCCCAGCGGTCATCGCGCCTTGCTCAACTCTGAAATTCATGATCGCGGGTTGAAGCGAATCAGGTAATGGAACGGTGACTCGCCAGCGTTCATCGGGTGCAAGCTCCCGGGTGGCCGACCACCCGCCGATGGAGACGCGAACGCGGTTAGGGATCGCGACGTTTGATACCTGGAGTGTGAGCTCTGCCTGTGAATGGTCTGTGGTAATCACCACATCGGGCTGGCGTCCGCCGAGCACCCAGAATCCATCCGGTTCAATGATGACGCGATTGTCGATCGCATAGACGACGGTTCTGCCGTATCGAGCCGCCGCGCGCGCGCGTGTCACCGCAGCCCACGGCGTCGTGACATGTCGGACCGGGACGAGCGCGACGCTGCGAATCGAGCTCGCCGCGGCGGCGTCGCCTGCGATGGTCAGCGTGGACGCCCGAATGGGTAGGCGAAAGCGATACGCATTATCGGTATCGGCTGCCGACGCCTGCCACGTCGCGAGCGGCCCGCCAACGGCGCCTACGAAAAGGCGAATTTCCCCGAGAGGCTCGGCGACGAACCTGACGCGGAGCCGATAATCGCCCGGCGGGACTTCAGAAAGGTTCAACATCGCTGCGGTCGGAGACGTGTCGAGTGGCGACGTCGTTATCTCCAGCTGTCGCAGCGCGGCTGCCGAGGACATGACGCGAAAGGGCACCAACTGGACGGCGAGCGGAGTCGTTCCCGGGTCCTCGCGCGCGATTAGTCCGAGCTGGGCGCGGGTGCCAATGAGATGCGGCACTCTGGCGATCTGCCAGGTGCCCGCAACGCCGATTGAGAACACCGCGACGACGCATCCCGCCGCAAGCGTGGATCGACTGACCGTATCGCCAGCAGAACGATTGTGAATCCATCGTGACACGGACCACATCCCGATCGCGGCGATCGCCCAGATGGCGGCGGGGAGTATGAACTCGTGCGAAATGCTGCCGCGGACAGGTCCGTCCGGTGTAATCGCACGAAAATAGCTGGGAAAACCTGCCGGCAAATTGACCAGTGGGGCGACCCAATCAAGGAAGGCGGAACGGCCCTCGGCTGCGTTATACGCCAGCGTGCCGCTTGCTCCGAAGCCGAATGCGCACGCGATGAGTACGCTCACCGTCAGGAGCGCCACGCTCAGAGATCGGCCGAAACCGTCCTGCCTCGACCAGAGGGCCGCCACCATCACCGAGAGCGGGAACACCAGCGGTGCGAGATATCGCCCCGGCGTCGATCCGCCAAACCAGTTTGGAAATGCGGCCACGGCCAGAACGTATGGGACGGCCAAACATGAGAGCTCGATGAGGAGACGTTTTTCGTGCCTCCAGAGCGCCAATGCTCCGCCGATCCAGAGCAGATGCACCGGCGCATTGGGGAACAAGCCGTACTCCTGATCAGCCAGCAGTCCAAGTACGCCGGTGACCACCCCCTCGGGTTGCAGCGGCGATTGGCCGGCGTACGCCGCCAGTGGATCGAAGGTGCCGTACACGTAAGCGAAGAACAGCAGCCAGGCGATCACGCTGACGACGATGGGGCTGACCAATCCAAGCAGGATCCGCCACGATCGTCGCCAGCCGCCCGGAGTGGATATGAGGCGCAACCCGACCGCCACGACGAGGATGGCCGCAAGCGGCGTGAACCTCGTGTGCAGCCAGGGCAGCAGCCCGATTCCGAGCCCCAGCGCCGCCGCGCGCGGGATCGAGAGCGACGAGGCCGTGACGATCGCCAGCACGCCGGCGCCGAGCACCGTTCCCGCAACGGAGTCGGGATATATCAGCGTGCTTTGCAGTACGGCGGGTGCTGTCAACGCAGCGGCAGCCCAGGCGAACCATGCCGCCGTGATGTCCGACGTCACCGCGTAGGCGGCCTTCCACACGAACAGCGTCCCCAGCGCGCCAATGACGGCGATCCACAGCACGACGCCTCGATAACCGTCGACGGCGAGCGCCGGTGCGATGAGCGCAGGCAGCCCCGGCGCATGCAGCGAGTACAGCGACCCATCCTTTGCGGGCGGTCCGTAATGAGGCCACAGCCGCCCGGGGTAGTAGGTCAGGTAATCACCGTGTTCGTAGTTGTTCGCGACCTTGAGGTCGTGATCGACAACCAGGCTGTGCGCGATGAGCAGATAGTGCGGCTCGTCTCCAACGGGAGGGAATTGCTGCCCGGAGTGGACCGCCACGCAGGCGACGAACGCGAGCGCACACGCGACGCGCGGCGCGATGCGTGCGTCGAAGAGGAAACGAACGCGACGCCGATCAATCTGGCTTAGCAGCCCGGGCAGCGCACACAGGCCGATTGCGATCCATGTCAGCCGGACGACCGGGCCGGTCCAGATGAGAAAGACGTCGGGAACTGGAAACGGCAGCCACGGCAGCAGGATCAGGAGCGACCATCTGACGGCGGGCGCCGTCCGCCTGACGCTCGCGACTGCACCGACCAGCGCGACGGTTGCTGCCGTGAAGAGCGCCAAGACCCACAATGGCGCGAGCAGTCCGATTCTGCTGCCGTTCGTGGCGTCCGTGACGGCGAGCGAACCCCACGAAAACCAGATCGCAATCCCCGCCGCCACGGCCGTCATCAGGGTCGCCACTGACACACGCCGCATCACGGCAGCATACGCTTCGCCGAGGCGCGTTCGTGCCATTGCGCGGGGCAAATCATGGCAATCCGGTGCAGAAAATGGTTAATCAGAATACTGACGAGCCATGCGTCGCGACTGCTCATCGCACGGATTGCCGCGCGACTTGACGATCGGTCTCGATGAACGACCTGCGGCACGATCGGTTCGCGACTTGCAAAGCGGCGACGCGGCGGGAAGCGTATGAGCCCTTTGCCGAGCCCAGCGGACATCGTTCAGGAGGATCGCTCCCGATGCGAACCTGATCCGCGCTCCTACCGCCGGCGTCTCCGTCGCGCCGTTGCGGTCTTGATGGCTGCGGTCGCGGCGCATGTCTGGCTCGTGCGCGCACCGGAACCACCGGGACTTCAGGCCCGTCCGACCGAGATGGCGATGTTCCTGCCGCCCCCCGCACCACCGGTTTTACGAGACGTTCGGGTTACGGCGGACGTCATCGTGCCGATTGCCTCGCCAATCGGCACGACTGGCCACGGTCCCGTCGCCGTCGCACTCCGAACAGCCGTCACCCGTTCGATGGCGCCGTCGCGCAGCGTTGGCGAGCCCGTTCGAGTTCGAACCATCCCGCTCCTCGGCGAAACGACTAAGAAACGCGAGCCCGACTCGACGCCGGCCGCCCCTCGCGAGGCGGACCGGGTTGAGGCTGAACATCCACGTGTCGATACGGTTCAGGTGACCCTTCTCGAACTGCGGTCCAACCCGCTCATCCTGGCCGCGCTGCCGCGCTCGGTTCCGCGGGCCGAGTTGCCGACACACCCGGTCGCGGAGTCGAGCACATCCGAACCGGCTCGCGACATCCAGGAACAGACTGAGATCATCCGAGAGGTGCTGAACCGTTACACGCGTTCTTTCGAAACTATGGATCTACGGGCCACCAAGGCCGTGTACCCTCTGGTCGACGATCGAGCGCTTCAGAAAGCCTACCGCGCGCTAGACGGCCAGCAAGTCCGGCTTTCGAATTGTGGTGTGTCGATTGAGGGGCCCGCTGCGAATGCACGATGCCGGGGCAACGCGACCTATCGTCCGAAGGTAGGCTCCCGCATTGTGCAGCTGACGGACCTCGAATGGATGTTCAGTCTTGCGCGGGGTGACGCCGGATGGCAGATCGTGAACGCGAACGCGAGGATCCGTTAGCGGAGCAGCCCGGCGTACGAGACCAGGATGCCCCTCGAGACTCTGCGCCCACTGAACCAGTTCGGGCGCAGGCGCATTCCCCGCGCTGCCCTGAATGTGCGTGTGCCGAGCTCACGCTGATCAAGGACGCGGAGATCGTCTCGCTCTACAAGTGCCCCAAGTGCGGCCACCTCACCGCGCCCGTCAAAAGAACCTGACGGCGATACCGACATTTATCGTCTGCGGAAAGTCGTACCAGGATTACCTTGCCAACTCATGGCCAGGCGTCGCGGCGTCAAATCTGGTAAACTCTGGCGTTCCCCAGCCGGAGGCAAACCGTGAGACGTGCGTACTTGAGTGTGCTCTGCGCGCTGGCCGCGCTGTGCGTGATCGGCGGCGCGCCGCTTGCGGCGCAAAACAACCGTCCGACGATCGCCGTGCTGAGCTTCGACTACGGCTCGATTCAGCACTGGTGGAGCGGCAACGAAGACATCGGCGCCGGCATTTCCGATCTGCTGATCGACGAGCTCGTCAACGACGGCGGCTTCCGTGTCATCGAGCGGAAGCGGCTCGACGCCATCATGGCCGAACAGAACCTCGCGCAGAGCGACCGATCGGACCCGAGCGCGAAGACGATGGCGCAGATCGGGAGGCTGCTCGGCGCGCGCTATCTCGTGACCGGCTCGATCACGAAGTTCGGCACGGAAAACAGCAACAAGAGCATCGGCGGCGGCGGATGGGGCAGCAAGTTCGGCGTTGGCAACGTCGGTACGTCCAAAGGCAAAGCCAACGTCGCGATCGCGACGCGCATCATCGATACGACCACCGGTGAGATCATCGCGAGCGCAAAGGGAGAAGGCACCTCGAAGCGATCGGGGCTGCTGCTCGCTGGCGGCGGCGGTGGTGCGGCCGGCGCGGTGGGCCGGATCGAAATGGGATCGTCGGAGTTCCGTGACACGATTCTCGGCGAGGCAACGGAATCAGCGGTCAAGGAGACGGCCGCCAAGCTGATCGCGGCGAAATCGCGACTGCAGTAGCGTCCCTGGGATTCGTCGCGTCACAAGAGTAAGTGCGCAAGGGGCTCGCCGGACTGCTCATCGGCGTCGGCGCGGCCGCGATCGTGTTCGCGCTCGCGTACCCGGGGCTTCTCGACACCGCGGAGCTGAAGCTCTACGACTGGCGGATGCGGCTCGCCGCCGACCCCGCATCCGTCAACCGCGACATCGTCCTCGTCGAAATCAACGATCTCAGTATTCGAGATCTTGAGCCTGTTGCCGGCCGATGGCCGTGGCCGCGCGTTCTTCAATCGAACCTCATCGACTTCATCGCCCGTGGCAAGCCGCGCGTCATCGCGTATGACGTCCTGCTGACGGAGCAGACCAAAGGCACGTTTCCGTTCCTCGATCATGACTGGACCGGCGCGCAGTCCGACGCCGCGCTCGTGCATTCGGTGGCCTCCGCGGGAAACGTCATTCTGCTCGCGAACGCCGTCGATCCCGGCACTGGCGCAAACGAGACGTCGACGGTACGTTGGCCGGGTCCGGCGTATACGCTCGGTCCGTCGATCGAACGGCGCCCGCTGATCGTTCCGCCATTTCGCGAGCTGTCGGATGCGGCCGCGGGGCTCGGCCACAACTTTCTCGCCTTCGATCCCGATGGTCCGGCGCGACGCATGCCGCCGTTCGTCCGCTCTGGCGAGCGGTATTTGCCGTCGCTCGGGATTGCCGCGGCGCTGAAGGCCGGCGGCTTCACACCCGCAGACGTTTCTCTCGAGGGGGACGCGATTCGCGTGCGCGATCGCCGCATCCCGCTCGTCAGGACGCGGGTGCGCGATGCGTTCCAGAGCGACGCGACCCACGACCAGTTCTCGATGCTGATCAACTTCCGGGCGCCGGCGGTGCTCCCCAATGGCGAACGACCCTACAAGACGTACGAAGCGCGCACGCTACTCATCGCGGAGGATCAAATCGCATCGGAGCAGAAGCCGCTCGTCGATCCATCCGTCTTCAGGGACAAGATCGTGTTCGTCGGATTGAGCGCAGCCGGCCTGCTGGACGTGTTCGCCACCCCATTCGGGTCCGATGCGACGATGCCGGGGATCCAGCTCCACGCAAGCATGGCCGACAGCATGCTGGCGAATCGATTCATCGGCATGGCGCCCCCGTGGACGCGGGCAGCGTCGATAGTCGCGGCAGCTCTTGCCGTCGGATTGATCTCGGCGTTCCTCCCGTACTCGGCGGCGGCCGCGGCGACGGCATTGATGCTGGCGGGATGGACATGGTTCACCGTGCGCGCGTTCCACGGCGGCCTCTGGATCAACCTGCTGCAGCCGGTGGCGGCGGGCGCGATCGCCTTGTTCATGGGTACGGCCTACCGGTATTTCGTCGAGGACGCGGAGAAGCGGAAGATGAAACGGCTCTTTGGCCGCTACGTCTCCCGCGATGTGTACGCCCAGCTCGTCGCGCATCCCGAGCTCGCGGAGCTCGGCGGCCGGCGTCGCGACATGACCGTCCTGTTCTCCGACATCCGCGGCTTTACGGCCGTGACCGAGAAAGGAAATCCAGAGCAGCTCGTCGCGCAGCTGAACGAATATTTCTCGCGCATGGTGGAGATCGTCTTCCGCCATCAGGGCACGGTCGACAAGTTCGTCGGCGACATGGTGATGGCATTGTTCGGCGCGCCGCTCGACGACGCGGGTCACCCGGAACATGCGGTCCAGGCCGCGATCGACATGGTGAAGGAGCTGGGCGCGTTGAACGCGAGCTGGCGGGCGCGAGGGATGGCGCAGCTCGATATCGGCATTGGCATCAATTCCGGAGAAATGATCGCCGGCAACATCGGCTCGTCGGCGATCATGAGCTACACCGTCATCGGCGACAACGTGAACCTCGGGGCGCGCCTCGAATCCTTGAACAAGGATTACAAGACCCGCGTTATCATCAGTGACGCTACCCGCGCCCGACTCACGAACCGATACGACGTTCGGCCCCTCGGCGACGTTACCGTCAAGGGGAAGAGCAGAGCCGTGGCAATCTACGAGCTCAAGGTTCCAGCTCCCCTGGTCACCAGCGAGGAACAGACGACATGAAAACAGCAGCGTTCGTGCTCTCGGCGCTACTCGTCGCACCACCGGCGCACGCGCAGCTCGGGAGCCTGATCAACAAAGCGCAGAAGGTCAAGGACAAGGCCGACGACCTGACGATCGACGACAAGGAAGAGCGGCAGCTCGGGGATCGCGTCAGCGCGCAGCTCATCGACCGATATGGCGTCTACCAGGACAAGGACGTCACGAAGTACGTCAGCCTGCTCGGCACCGTCATCGCGAAGGAATCGAGCCGTCCGGATTTGAACTGGACCTTCATCGTGCTCGACACCGACGGCGTGAACGCGTTTGCCGCGCCGGGCGGCATCATCCACGTCACGCGAGGGCTACTCGGCCTCGCGAAGAACGAGGCGGAGCTCGCCGGCGTGCTCGGGCACGAGATTACGCACGTGACCGCGAAGCACACCGTCCGGGCCATTCAGCAGGGCAAGATGGTCTCGATGGGAACCGAGGCCGCCGGAGGGGGAACCGTCCGCGACGAGCTGATCGCGAAGATGTCCTCAAAGGCGTACCACCTGCTGCTCGACGGAGAATTCAGCCGCGACGACGAGAACGAGGCGGACGAGAAGGGTGTCCGACTCGCGAACAAGCTCGCATACGACCCGCACGGCCTCGTCGAGGTGTTGAAGAAGATCGACGCACGCAACACCGGCCGTGACGAGCGCAATGGCCTGTTTGCCTCGCATCCCGCGACGAAGGACCGCATTGCAAAGCTCGAGAAGCAGATCGCAGCCGAGAAGCTCACCGGAAAGGCGACGGTCGACGCGCGCTACGCGAAGAACATTCACGTCGAGGCGAAGCCGGTCGCCGAGCTCGCGCTGAACGTGGAAGGGGGCGCGGGACTCGCCGGAGGGGAAAGCAAGCCGGCGGACAAAAAGAAGGATCAGGACGCAAAGAAACAAGACGAGCCGAAAAAGAAGGGCGGCCTGTTCGGCAAGGTCAATTTGACGGGCGGCTCGCAGTCTCAGAACACGCAGACGGTCGCGTCCGCGGGCGCCCGCGGAGGCGTGCCCGATCGCGATGCGAAAGGCGGCTCGATCAAGACGAGGGTCGTCGTCACGGTCACGGCCGCGGAGGTCGCGGCCTTCAGGAAAGGCATCGCGTAACCCGCCGTCATGAGCTATCCCGGGATCATTCTGGGCGTCGCCGCGTTCGCGGCGACGCTCGTGTTATCGGGACTCTCACTGAACCGCTTCGTCCGCCGCAAGCTGCGGCTCTCGCTGTTTCTCCTCGCCGGCTACGTCGTCATTCATCTCGTCCTCGCGTTCACCCTCGATCAGGAGGTGCGCGACAGCCTGACGTCGATCGGCAGGCTCACTTTCGCGGCCGCACTGATCAACGCGCTGGTCGTTTCGTTCATCAATCCTCTCCGCTTCGACCGCGTGCCGGATCGCTTCCCGACGATCCTGCAGGATTTCATCGTCATCGGGCTCTTCCTCATCGTGGCGACGTTCGTCTTTCACGACAAGCTGGTGACGACGTCCGCCGTCAGCGCGGTCGTCATCGGCTTCGCGCTGCAGGACACGCTGGGCAACGCGTTCGCCGGCCTCGCCATCCAGAGCGAACGGCCGTTCAACATCGGGCAGTGGGTCCGTGTCGGCGACTTCGAAGGACGCGTCGCCGAGGTCACGTGGCGCGCGACGAAGCTTCGCACCAAGTCTGGAAACTTCGTCATCGTCCCGAACAACATCGTCTCGAAGGAAGCGATCACGAACTACTCGGAGCCTGCGACGCCTACGCGGCTCGAGGTCGAGGTTGGCGCAAGCTACCTGACGCCGCCGAACATGGTGAAGACGGCCATCGCGGAAGCCGTAGCAAATGCGCCGCGCGCGTTGAAGGCCCCGCAGCCCGACGTCCTGCTCGTCGGATTTGGCGACTCCGCAATCACCTACAGAGCGCGTTTCTGGGTCGAGGACTACGAGCGCGACGAGGCGGCGCGCGACGAGGTGCGGACGGCCATCTACTATGCGTTCCAGCGGCATGGCATCGAGATCCCATGGCCGATTCAGGTGCAGTACGAAAGGAACTGGACCGACCCCGATCCCGACATGCAGATTCAGGAACGGGAGCGGCTGCTGGCGGGCGTCGATCTGTTCGCGACGCTGACCGCCGAGCAACGCCGGGAGATCGCGTCGGCGACGACCTCACGCGTGTTTGGCAGCGGAGAGGCGATCGTTCGTCAGGACGATCCCGGCCACTCGATGTTCATTGTCGGATCCGGCCGCGCGGTCGTGCTGCTCGAGCCGGACAGGCGTGAAGTGGCCACCATCGATCGGGGCGGTTACTTCGGCGAGATGTCGCTGCTCACGGGCGAGCCGAGAACGGCAACCGTGGTCGCGCGCGGCGACGCTGTAGTGATCGAGATCGATGCGGAGCTCTTTCGAATGCTTGGTGCAACGCATCCACACGCCATCGAACAGATTGGCGTCGTGGCGCTCACGCGCCGCGCCGAGCTCGATCACTTGAAAGCGGCGCACGGGACCGCCGTAGCGAATGCCCCTGCGTCGTTGCTCGCGAGGATGAAGAAATTTCTACGCTTGTAGAGTGCGGCGGGGTCTTCAGACCCCGCCGCATCTGTACCCGCCGCAATTACCGGTACCGTCCGTCACGGTATCCGCGCTCGTATCCTGCCTTGAAGGCGTCGCGATAAAAATCCTTGTATTGCTCCCGGTTGCCGTACCGTGATTCGTAGTGCCGATCGCCGGATCGATACCACTCATGGCGCAGCGGATCGAACGAGCGGTTCTTCCGCGCATCCTCCGCGCCCTTCTCGAGCCCGTCGCTGAACCCGTTCTGCGACGCGATGTCGCGGTAGCTGCCGTAGCCGCCGTACGTCCCGGGATACTGCGGATACGACTGCGGGTAGCCTCCGACCGTGCCGCCCCACACTCCGCGATCGTCACGCGGGATTGCGCGTCCCCGGCCGTACCGCCCGTTTCCGTATCCGGGGTTTCCGTATCCACCGTTGTCGTACGCCGGCCGGTAGCGCTGATAGCCGTCCGAGTAGCCCGCGGCGTAGCCGTTGCGGAACGTCTGCCGGTATCGCTCGAGCGCGCCGAATTCGCGGTGATATCCCTTGTCCGCGCGCTGGAACGTCTTCTCATCCTGATAGGCAAAGGATCGATTCTTCTGCGCGTCCTTCTCCCCCTGTTTCACGCCTTCGCGGAACCCATTGTCGTACGCGGTGCGCCTCGCGTCGTAGTACGACTGCTGGTCCGGCGCCGAGTACGCCTGCGTGTTATCGAGCCAACCGCGCGTCTGCGCCTGCGCATGGGCTGAAAAGCCGAAGGCTGCGAGCGCGAACGCGGAAAGAACGAATGACCGTTTCATGGCCGACCTCCGTGGAACACCGGTTCCGCAAGAAGCGCGCCTCGACGATCAGGCCGAAAAATCAGGATTTCCGAGCAGGAGAGTCGCTTCCGGATGACACCTACTGCGACCAGACGAGGACGCGCTGGCCGGTCGTCTGCTTGTGATCGACGATGAGCGTAGGGCCGAACCGCTCGAGGTCTTCAACGGTCAGCTTCAGGTCCTCGAGGTCCATCTTGCGCCCGTTGAAGTCGATCGTGGTCCCGCGCATCTTCATGCGAAGCAGCCAGAACGGGATGCTGATCTTCACGATCCGCCCGTCGTCGGGATCGAACGCGAGGACGTTGAGCGCTTCGGGGACTTTGGGATTCGCCGGCGGGGTGCGGTCCGTGTTCGCCCGCAGGTAGTGGCCGCGGCTGTCGAGCTCGATGAGCGGCTTCTGCCCTGTAAATCGCCCCTCGATCTGCTCGAACTCGTGCGCGGCGTTGGTAGGCGACGCGGCGTGCGTCTGGACGTGCTGTGAGAAAAAATAGAGTCCGACGCCGGCCACCGTGATGACGCACAGGATGCCGACGACGACGATCCCGAGCGCCACCCAGACCCACGTCTTCACCTTACCGGCCATTGGAGTTCCTCAGGAGATTCCTCGCGTCCTGCACACACACCGGATCGTTGCCGCGGTCGCACAATGTTGCGGCGTCGCGCGCGTAGTTTGCCGCCGCCGAACGGTCGCCCCGCTTGAGCGCGAGCCGCCCGAGCTCGACCCGCGCGCGCCCGGCGACCCACAGCTGCGCGTCGGGGCTGATCGCGACTCGAAGGTCCTCGCCGGCTGCGTCGGCGCGGCCCAGGGCGGCACGTGCGGCCCCGCGCTTGTAATGCCAGAGGGCGTCCTCGCCCGGAATCCGCGGCCGCGTATCCCTGGCGAGCGCCGCGAGCCCCTCAGTCAGCAGGTCGTCGGCCTGCTGCGCCCGCGCTCCTCTCAGGGCCGTCGCGCCTGCCTCCAGCAGTAATAGGCGATTACGCGGATAGAGACGCCGCAGTTCCTCCAGAACGCGCAGGGCGTCGTCGAAACGCCGCTCCCGGTTGTACACCAGGACGAGGGCGAAAAGGGCGTCGATCCGAGCCTCATTGCCCATCCTGACGGATCCGGAGGACAGCACCTTGGCCGACGCCGCATCCTCCAGCATCTGGATGCCGCGCTCGCGTCCACCGCCGAAACCGACGACGTACGCCATCATCCGCATCGGAAGCGAAAGCGTCGACACGACGTACCGATACGTGCCGACGACCAGCTCCGCGTCCTTGCGCCACGGCGCGAGCGTCAGGACCTGCTCGTGCTCGTCGTAGCTCTGCCTCGCCGCGCGGAACCCCGCCATCAGGCGCCCTTCGACCGTGGCGACGTACGACGCCTTCAGTCCAAGCGCGGCGCCGAGGTCATAGTGTGCCTGCGGATCTTTCGGGTTGGCGGAGATGCGTTTCCCGGCAAGTGCGATCGCTTTCTCGACTTCATCGCGGAACTCACGATCGATGTCGGGCGGGGGTTTCGCGAGGTCGACGTTCGCGCGCGAGAACGAGCCCAGATAGTGGTCGACCGTCACGGCGCCGCGG
>Ga0075424_100004482_pt1 | contig 13187 bp, 14 predicted proteins | sample SoiMethybrSBSTD3_FD_75301 | JGI IMG/M metagenome (GOLD analysis project Ga0075424, IMG submission 75301) | Bulk soil microbial communities from a Populus tree surrounding site in Tennessee, USA - Soil MetaG P. TD hybrid SBSTD3 | ecosystem: Environmental > Terrestrial > Soil > Tree plantation... | reverse complement strand
GCGCGACGCGGGAGTGAAGGACGTCGCCGACGATCGCGACATGCAGCCCCTCGATTCGCCCGAGCTCCTCCGCGATCGTGTACAGGTCGAGCAGTGCCTGAGTCGGGTGCTGGTGCTTCCCGTCGCCCGCGTTGACGATGTGGGCGCCGGTGTAGTGGGCGACCAGCTGGGGCGCCCCGATCTGCGGATGCCGGATCACGATCACGTCCGGGTCGTAGGCCCCCAGCGTCAGCGCCGTGTCCTTCAGCGACTCGCCCTTGTCGACCGACGAGCCCGCCGACTTGATCGACATCGTGTCGGCCGAGAGCCGTTTTGCGGCCAGCTCGAAGCTCGACGACGTCCGGGTCGAGGATTCGTAGAACAGGTTCACGACCGTCTTGCCGCGCAGGGTCGGCAGCTTCTTCAGCTCCCGCTCGAGCGATCGCTCGAAGCTGCGCGCGGTGCCGAGCAGGCGCTCGACGTCCTCGCGCCGAAGGTCGCCGATCGAGATCAGGTGCCGGCGCGGCGGCTCCTTGGGCGGGAGCAGGTCCTCCCGCATGACGCGGATTTCGGCCACTACGGCTCCTTTCTCGCTGTGATGCTCTTGAGCACGATGCGATCGACCTCGTCGATCTCGACGAGTTGCACGTGGATGCGCTCGTCGCGGTGGGTTGGGAAGTTCTTGCCGACGTAGTCCGGCCGGATTGGCAGCTCGCGATGTCCGCGATCGACAAGCACCGCGAGCTGGACGCGGGCCGGCCGGCCGTAGTCGAACAGCGCCTCGACCGCCGCGCGGATCGTGCGGCCGGTGTAGAGGACGTCGTCGACGAGCACGCAGGTCATCCCGTCGAGTGCGAAGTCGAGCTTCGAATCGCGAACGAGCGGCTGCGGGTGCTGCGGCGCCTCGCCGCCGCGCACGTGGACGTCGTCCCGGTAGAAGGTGATGTCGAGCTGACCGAGCGCAACCTCGCGGCCCGCGAAGTCGGCGATCCGGCGCCGCAGCCGCTGGGCGAGTGGAACGCCTCGTGTGTGGATGCCGACGAGCGCGACCCGGTCGAGCTCGGGGTTCCCTTCGATGATCTCGTGCGCGATCCGGGAAAGGGTGCGGTCGACGGCGTCGCCGTCCAACAGAACGGTCTCGCGCTCCGTGTCCGTCACGCTCACGCGTGCAGACGAGCTCGAGAGAGGGTAGGCAGGGTCATTCGCACTCCTTTCCGGCCTCACGGGACCGGGTTAAAGGGGTTCGTGGTCGGGCGGGAGACTAGCGCTTCTTGCGGACGACGTCCGACTCGGCATCGCTGTCACTCTTTGCAGCGCGGTTTAGACGGCTCCGGACGGCATGTGAGGGACGGCGCAAATCGCCGAGCCACTATCCTGGCGCCGGTGGACAGAGACGCCCTCGAGCGCTTCGCCCATCTGGCCGTCGACTTCAGCGCGAACGTCCAGCCCGGGCAGATCGTCACGATCGAAGGGGAGACCGGCATGGAGCCGGTCCTCCGCGCGGTCGCCGAGCGGGCGTATGAGCGGGGCGCCCGCTTCGTCGACGCGATCTACTTTGACCCGTACATCAAGAAGGCCCGCCTCCAGCTCGCCCCCGAGGAAACGCTCGAGTTCGTGCCCGAGTGGTACGGGAAGCGGATGCTCCAGCTCGGCGACGTGCACGCCGCGCGGATCGTCCTCGTCCCGCGCGTCTCGCCCGGCATCCTGAACGGCGTCGATCCAAAGCGCGCCGGCCGCGATCAGCTGCCCGACATCCAGGAGCGGCTCGAGATCATCAACAAGCGGCTCGTGAACTGGACGATCATGCCCTTCCCGACCAAACCGTGGGCGGAGGTCGTCTACCCCGACCTTGAAAGCGAAGCCGCTCTCATCCGTCTGACCGAAGAGCTGACCCACGTCTGCCGGCTCGACGAGGCCGATCCCGTCGCGGCCTGGCGCGAGCGCAGGGAGACGCTCCATTCGGTCGCCGCGCGTCTGACCGAGCGCCGATTCGACGCCATGCGCCTGCACGGGCCCGGGACCGACCTCACAGTAGGCCTCCTCCCCACCTCCGTCTGGGAGGGCGGCTCGGCGACGACCGTCGACGGCGTCGAGCACATGCCGAACGTTCCGACCGAGGAGGTCTACACCACCCCCGACCCGACCCGCGCAGACGGGACCGTGCGGGCGACGAAGCCGCTCGACGTCGCCGGGACGATCATCAGGGGGCTCGAGGTGCGTTTCGAGGGCGGTCGAGCAGTCGACATCCAGGCCGAAACCGGCGTCGAGGTACTACGAGAGCGCGCCGGCTACGACGAACACGCCTCGCAACTCGGCGAGCTCGCGCTCGTCGACCGCGAGGGCAGGATCGGCACCCTCGGCACGACCTTCTACAACACGCTGCTCGACGAGAACGCCGCCAGCCACATCGCGCTCGGCAACGCCTACGAGATCACGGTCGGCGCCGAAGACGTCCCGAAGATCAACAAGAGCGCGATCCACATCGACTTCATGATCGGCGGCGACGACGTGCAAGTGACCGGCATCACTCGGGACGGAGCCGAGGTCCCGGTCTTGCGCGACGGAGCCTGGCAAATTTAAAGGACACTCCCCCAGGGGACTGTCCCCGAAGCGGTTGGGGCTCGAGTTCGCCGCCTTCGGTGTGCCGGCGGGTGCCGGGACAGTCCCCAAGAGCAACCGGACCCTCTGATCGAGGCTGGTCTTGCGGGACAGTCCCTTAAGCGGCAGGTCGCTGTCGGACCTCGCTCGCGTTGCGGGACTCTAACCACGCGCGAACGCCAGGAGGTACCGCACTTCATAGCTGACGCGCTCGGGCAGCTCGCGCTCGGCCTTCTCGGTCCCCGCGTTGATCTCGTCCTCGTCGAGCAGGTCGAAGGTCGAGATCGCCCGCCCTCGGATTCGCTCCAGGGCAACCTCGCGGCCAAGCTCGGTTGTCTGGACCATCCGGACGAAGCGAGGCGCCTCGAAGCCCGCGGCCTGCAGCTCCTCGGTCAGCTGCTTCGGCGAAGGATGGCGCGCCAGGTCGATCTCCGCGATCGAGGGGAAGAACTCGTTCTGCCAGTAGCTCGTGAAGTGCTCCGGAGCGAAGGTCACGATCGCAACCCGGCCGCCGAAAGCGAGCACCCGGTGCAGCTCGGCGAAGGCGAGCGGTCGCTCGATCAGGTGGACCACCGTCCAGAGGACGGCGGCGTCGAAATACGCGTCCTTGAAGGGGAGCCGCTCGGCCTCGCCGAGCTTCAATCCAACCGATGAGGGGACCCGCTCGCGCGCCTCGTCGAGCATCTCCGCCGAGGAGTCGATGCCCCAGACTCGCGCGAGGCCGCGCTCCGCCAGCACTCGGGCGAACTTGCCGGTCCCACACCCCACGTCGAGCACCCGCGCGCCGCGTAGCTCCGCCTCTCGGACGACGACCTCGAAGACCTCGAGCCAGTTGTCATCAACGGGGCGGAGCCGCTCGTAGTCCGCGGCTCGACCCGAGAAGTCAGGCGTCCGAGACGAGCTCGTCAGGATCGGTCAGAGCCTCGATCGCGTGCTGGGCCGCTTCCAGGGAATCTTCGGCCACGAGCACCTTCTGGGGCGTGTCCTCGTTCCCGCTGGGATGATGCTCCACCGCCGGCTCGAGCTCCGACGCAATCCCGGCCTGGTTGAGGATCGTCTGGAGCTCCTCGGCCTCGGCGATGTCTTCGGCAAGCGCCACCTGCACGAACTCGGTCATCACGGAACCGCCTCCTCGCGTTCGGGCTCGGGAACATCGTCTCGGCCGCGGCGGACGCCGCCCTTGATCACGGTCGGCGTGCCCCGCTCCGGAAACGGGACGTCGATCACGTCGAAGTCCTTCGGCACCACGCTCTCGGGGAAGATCGTACGCGCCTCGCGCGCGACCTCGGGTCCGAAGTAACGATTGGAGAGGTGCGTCAGCGCGAGCAGCGACACCTCGGCATCGCGGGCGATCTCGGCCGCCTCGAGCGCGGTCGAGTGCGCGGTCTCCCGGGCACGCTCGCGTTCCTCGTCGAGAAAGGTCGCCTCGTGGACGAGCACCTCGGCCTCGCGGGCGGCCTCGAGCACGACCGGCGAGGGCGCCGTGTCCCCGGCCAGCACCACCTTCCGCCCAGGGCGCGCCGGCCCCAGCACCGCGTCCGGCGTCACCACCTGACCGTCCTCCAGCTCGATCGACTCCCCGCGCTGCAGCAGTCCCCTCTGCGGCGGATCGACGCCGAGGGCGTCGGCGGCCTCGACGTCGAATCGCCCCGGCCGCGGCTCCTCCACGAGCGCGTAGCCGATCGCCGACACGCCGTGCGCAGGCGCGAAGGTGACGAGGTTGTACCCCACGCGCTCGAGCACGTCGCCGGCTTCGAGCTCCTCGAGCCGGAGGCTGTACGTCAGCTTCCCGAAGATCCGCTTGAGCGCCGCGAACAGGTCGTGGAGCCCGGGCGGCCCGTACACCGTTAATTCGAGCTCGCGGCCCCGCAGCGCGAACGTCTTGAGCATTCCGGGCAGGCCGAGATAGTGGTCGGCGTGATAGTGCGTGAGAAAGACCTCTCGCAGCTCGACGAGACCGACCGTCGAGCGAAGCATCTGCCGCTGCGTTCCCTCGGCGCAGTCGAAGAGCAATCGCTCGCTGCCGCGGCGGACGAGCAGCGCCGAGGGCGCCCGGCGCGCGGTCGGCACCGACCCGGAGGTGCCGAAGAAGACGAGATCGAGGTCCACGGGCGCAAGTGTAGGCTCGCCCCGTGAACGAACTCGATACTCCGCCTGCCGCCGTAAGCGAGCAGGCGCGGGAGCAGCTGGGCCGGCAGCTCGATCCGCAGGCCTACGACGATATCCGTGAGCTCTGGAAGCGGCACTCGATCGCCGAGGAGCACCGTGATCTCGTCGGGTTGCTCGCAACCCTGACCGAAGACTGCGTCTACGAGATCCCAGCATGGAACCGTCACTGGGAAGGTCACGCCGGTGCTTCCGAGTTCTACAACGGCCTGCTCACAGCCTTCCCGGACATCCACTTCGCGCTGACGGAGATCGTGATCGGCCCACAGGGGGTCTGCGAGGAAGCTCTCGTCACCGCGACGCACGCGCGCGACTGGCTGGAAGTTCCGGCGACTGGGCAGCGGCTCGAGTTCACCGTCGTCATCTTCTTCCCCTGGCACGTCGACCAGCGGCTCTTCGCAGGCGAGCGCATCTACGTCTCCGGACTGGCGCTTTAGGGGAGAACGAGCTTCTGGCCCGGCTGGACAATCGTTCCGGCTAGCCCGTTGCGCTCTTCCAGCCGGTAGATCGCGGCCCGCGGGTCGCCGCCGTAGTGCGAGCTTGCGATCGACCAGAGGGTGTCGTAGCGCTTGACCGTGTACAGCTGAGGCCGGCCCGCACCGTTGGACGAATGCGCCGCGACGGCCCAGATCACAAGCCCCGCAAGCAGGACGCCTATGAACTTGACGAACATATGTTCGCCAGTCTAGACCGAACACATGTTCGTGTCAAGCGTTCAGCCGCCGCGGAGGACCTTCATCAGCGCGTCGAAGATCTCGCGCCGGCGACGGAGTGCGGCCTTGCGCTCCTTGGCGCTCATGGGCTTCTCCTCCTTGTCCGGTTCCCGCTTGCCGCCCATCGCAACGAAAGATGCGGGCGAGGCGCGAAACCGGCGGCGGTCAGCCTGACCCGTTCAGAAACTGCCCGTTTGAATACACGAGCTCGCCGTCCGCGTGGACCTCGCTGCCGGACCGGAGGTCGCAGACGAGGTCCCAGTGGAGTGCTGAGCGGTTCAGGCCGCCGGTCTCGGGATAGGCGGTTCCGAGCGCGAGATGCATCGTCCCGCCGATCTTCTCGTCGTAGAGGGTGTTACGCGTGAACATCGTGATCGCGTCGTTCATCCCGAACGCGAACTCCCCCACCCGCCGTGCGCCGTCGTCCATGGCAATCATCTCGCGCAGGAACTCCTCCCCTCGGGCCGCCGTCGCCTCGACGACCTCGCCGGCTTCGAAGCGGAGCCTCACGTCGACGACCTCGCGCGCATTGAAGACACCGGGGTAGGTGAACCGGATCTCGCCCTCGACGCTCGATTCGACCGGGCCGGTGAAGATCTCGCCGTCGGGGAAGTTCTCCTTCCCCTTTGACGGGATCCAGTTCCTACCCTCGGTGACGAGCCGCAGGTCGGTTCCGTCGGCGACGATTCGAAACTCCTTCTTCGTCCCGAGAAACTCGGCGACGCGGTCGAGCCGCTCGCCGAACTGCTCCCAGCGCGCGACCGGGTCCGGGTCGTCCAGGAAGGCCGCTCCGAACACGAAGTCCTCGTACTCGGCGAGCGACATCGAAGCGTCCTGGGCGGCGGCCTCGGTCGGATAGGCGCTCAGCACCCAGCGGAGCTCCCCGGCGGCTGCGCGCTCGAGATAGCGGTTCCGTAACGGCTCAGCCGAACGGTCAAACCGTGCCTGCCGCGCGGCGTCCACGTTCGACAGCCGCTTCGTGTTCGCCGGAGCCGCGAGTGCGATCCGGACATCGACGCTCTCGATGTCGTCGACCCGCGCCGGGTTGACCCAGTCGAGCTGGTCGTCGTCGCCGAACTTGAGCACGTTCTCGGTCAGACCCTCGAGCGCGATCCGCGGCAACGGCTGCGCCCCCGCCTGGAGGACCCGCCGGTAGAGCTCCCGCAGCAGCGGTGCTGCGAGTGTCGACGATTCGAGCGTGACGAGATCGCCCTCCTGAACCGCGGCACAGAAGCCGACAAGCACATCGGCCAGCCGTTCGTGCCGGCTATCCGACATGCTCGGCCGGTCGGGCCGGTTGGGGGTCGTGGAGGAACTCGCCGCTGCGCCACACGAGCTCCCCGTCTGCATAGACCTCTCCTTCGCGCCGCAGGTCGCAGATCAGATCGAGGTGAAGGGCCGAGCGGTTCTGCCCGCCGAGGGCCTCGAAGCCCATTCCGAGCGCCATGTGCATCGTCCCACCGATCTTCTCGTCGAGGAGGATGTTGCGGGTGAAACGGTCGATTTCGTAGTTGAGGCCGAACGCGATCTCGCCGACGCCGCTTGCGCCTTCGTCGAGCTGGAGCAGCGACCGGAGGTAGTCCTGACCGCCTGCGGCCTCCGCCGCAACGACCCGTCCGTTCTCGAGCTCGAGCCGGGCGTCGTCGATCTCGCTGCCGCCGAACACGGCCGGAAAGCCGAAGCGGATCGTCCCGTTGACCCCTGTCTCGACGGGGCTGGTATAGACCTCGCCGTCGGGGACGTTCTGGCGACCGTAGGCGGCCCGCCAGATGCGGCCCTCGACGACGACGGTCAGATCGGTGTCCTCGCCGACGATGCGCAGCTCGCGCACCGAGCCGAGCTCCTCGGCGCGTGCCTGCAGCCGCTCGCCGACCCGGCGCCAGTGCCCGACCGGGTCGTCGTCGTGGACGTGGCAGGCCCTGAAGACGAAGTCCTCGTAGTCCTCAAGCGACATGTCCGCGTCCTGAGCGTGGCCCTCCGTCGGCGAGAGCGTCCCGCACCAGCGGTGCTCGCCGCTCGCGATCCGGTCGCGGCGGCGGATGGCGAACTGTCGCTGGGCGTTCAACTGCCTCTGGCGGCGGTCTGTGTCAGCGCGCGTGAAGGAGCGAGTGTTGACCTCGGACCAGATCGTGACCGAGGCGTCGATTGCATCGAGCTCTCGAAGCTCGATCGGCGAGACGAACTCGAGCTGCTCGTCCGACCCTTCCGCAACGAGGATCTCCTTGAGGCCGTTCAGATCGAGGGCGGTGTAACAGTGGATTCCCCGTTTGGTCGCCTCGCGGTGCAGCGAGACGATCAGCGGGGCCCCTGCGACCGCTTCCCCTTCGATCCGCAGCACATTGCCCGGCTCGAGACGGAGCGAGTGATCGAGCACGAGCTCGGCGAGCGCGTCATAACGAGCGTCTCTCAAAACGGAGGAGCTAGAATAGCCGACCCTCTATTTGCGTGCCCTCGGGCGAGACTTGACCAGGAACGGCCGGCTCAGCGAGACGAAGGCCCGCTGCGGATTCATGGCGGCCGCGAGCCGGATCCCGTAGACGTACCACCCCGCGCGCTTGAGCGGCTGCTTCGGCAGCGCCACCAGCTTCGACTTGTAGGCAAGAGCAGTCCCCTTGGCCGCGAGCAGTGGCTTGCTTTTCGGATTTGCCAGCGCCTTCAGCACCGCCTTCCTCGCCTTCACGGTGAGCTTGCGCGAGCCGAGCTTGAAGACGCCCGCCTTGTAGCTGGCGTCCTCCTGCACGGCGGTGCGGAAGCGCCAGAGCCTGTTGCTCCAACCCTTGGGACTGCCGAGGTACCCAAAGGCGACCGTGGCGCCGTTGACGGTCGTCGTGTGCGCCCAGCCGGGCGGCGTCAGCGCGCACTTGCCCTGGGTCTGGGCGATCGCGTTCTTGACCGCCGTGTACGAGGGCCGCTTCGAGTCGTCGATCCGCATCAGGCCGCTCTGCCATGCCACGAGCGATCGCTCGTCGACGAGGTGGAAGAAGCTGAGCGAGCGGACATCCGGATCGCAGCTGACGAAATGGATGATGTCCGAGTAGTACTGGGCCTGTGTTCCCTCGTCGATCGTGACGACATTCTCGGTGCCCGTGTAGAACTTTTGCAGCGATGCCGGGATCGCGACTTGCCAGCCCGTCTCGTCGAGGTCGAGCTTGATGGCGTTGGCCGGGGCCGGCTTGCCGCGCTCCGCGAACACGGGCTGCCCCGTCCCGTTGAATGCATCCCACACGGCCTGCTTGATCCGGTCGAGGTTCGGGATGCCGGCCTTCGGCCAGGGATAACCCTTCAAGGGCGGATCGTTGTTCTGGTTCGGGTACGGGTGGAAGCCGAGCTCGTCCATCAACGGCTTGTTCCGCTTGCTCGCACGGTAGGCGACCCCGACGTCGTGGAGGAAGCGCACAGGCGAAGTCGAGACGTTGTCCTTTGCGAATGGGTTGTCGTTCCCCCGCGGCGAGAGGCCAACGCCGATCACGTTGATCGAGGGATCGACCGCTTTCAACGCGTCGTAGGACGCCGCGAGCAACGGCTCATAAGCGGCGCCCGAGAGATTTGCTCCGGTCGAGCTGAACTGCGGCTGCCAAAAGCGTGGCTGGTTTGGCTCGTTCCCGATCACGTAGTCCTTCACGAACGGGTACGTGCGGGCGAGCTGCTGGAGGAACGCCGCAAACTGCGTGATCCGGGCGGGCGACGCGGTGATGTCGACCGGGTGCGCCGGGGCGACGGCGAAAAGGACTCGGATGGCGTGGATCGTGGCCTGCGGGAGCCAGGCGTCCAGCCCCGGCTGGTTCGGAATCGTCGTCGGCTGAGCGGGATCCCAGTTGATCGCGATCCGGTTTTCGGTCGCGCCCAGGTCGTTGAGCGTCGAGTAGAACATCGTCGGGTCGCCGAGGGCACCTGTGTCCTCGGTGATTCCAAAGGTGACATTCGCGGACGCACGTCCGCAGAACACGAGCGCGGCGCAAGCGCAACAGGCGACGAACAACCTCTTCTTCACGAGCGGTCCCTTTCTCCCTCGGCCGCGTAGGTTGCCACGCGGAACAGCGGCGTGCATAGGTCTCCGCTCCTATCTTTCGGGCTCAAAGGGCCCAATCCTTAGATCTTTCTTGTGGCCGGGGTTGAACGGTCGCGGCGGCAAAGCCGCCACGACCTCCAGACGGCATCGCAAGCGACGCCTCATCTTTTGGCGCCAACGGTCCCAGTCCTTAGGAGAACCGCGTCCAGGAGTCGGCCGGCACCGAAGCGAACCGGATCGTCCACGGGCAAGCCGGTTTCCTCCTCCGTCGAGGCCACGGCCGCGCGGGCTTCAACCTCGCCTAGATCGCGCGTGTTCAGCGCGATGCAGGCGACCTTCGCAGGTCGTGCCGGTAGCGAGGCCCGCTCGTGCAGCTCGACGAGCTCGCTCAGCGGCGGAATCGGCTCCTCGGGAAAACCCTCGATCGCAGCCGAGCCGGCCTGGTGGCAGAGCACGTACGCGTGCGGCGCGCTCCCGTGAATCAGGCCAAGCGTCACGCCCGAATACGCCGGATGCAGCAGGGCGCCTTGCCCCTCGACCCAGAGCAGGTCGCCCTTCTCCGCCCCATCGACGACGAGCCGCTCGGCCGCGCCGGCGAGGAAGTCGGAGACGACTGCGTCGACAGAGATCCCCCAGCCGGCGATTGCGATTCCTGTCTGGCCGGTCGGCACGAACACGGAGCGGAGGCCGCGTTCTCGAGCCTCGCGGTCGAGCTCGAGCGAGACCGTCATCTTCCCGATCGCGCAGTCGGAACCGACGGTGAGGACGATCCGCGCGTCCAGCTCGAGGTTCTCGCCGGTCGGCACGCTGAGGCCTGCCGGCGGCCGGCGCAGGTCCCGCAATTCGACGTCATGCCGGGCGGCGAGCAGGACGAGCTCGGGATCGTCGGTCAGGAATTCGTGCAGGCCGTTCTCGACGTCGAGGCCGTTGGCGACGCACGAGCGAATCAGCTCCCGCCAGGCGGGTGGGAAGCGGCCGCCCTGCGTCGCGACGCCGACGAGAGCCGTCGTCGGGCCGAACTCAAGGGCGTCGTCGACGCGGCCCACGATCGGGAGTCCGTCCTCGGTCTCCCCCACTCTCGTCGAGTCGAGGATCGCGACCGTCGGGTACGGCGAGTACCGCATGACGCCACGGGCGGTCTTCCCGTAGTGGGGGTCGCCGGACTTTCCCTCAGCGAGGATCAGATACAGCTTGCCGGGCTTTGACACCGAGTCCAGGTTCGTCAGGTGGAAGCTGGACGCCGTCACGAAACTCGACGCCCGGCCACGGGTCTTCGAGCAGGAGCAGGTTGCCGTCGAGGTCGACGAAGTCGCAAAGGCTCGCGATCTGAGCGCCCGCGGAGATGCCCAGCCCCGCCTCGGTCATGCAGCCGAGCATGACCCCGAGCCCGAGCGCTCGGGCTGCGTGTGCCATCCGGACCGCCTCCCGGATCCCCCCCGACTTCGAGAGTTTGATGTTGATCCCGTGGGCGCGGTCGGCGCAGGCCGCGACGTCCCCGAGCGTGTGGCAGTCCTCGTCGACATAGATCGGAACCGGCGACGCCGCCTTGACCCGTGCACCGCCGGGATCGCCCTCCGGCAGCGGCTGCTCGCAGTACTCGACGCCGAGCCCGGCGAGCTGGGGCAGCGCCTCGAGCGCCTCGTCGACCGACCAGTACTCGTTGACGTCGACCTGCAGCGGCAGATCGGTGACGGCGCGCACGGCACGGACTCGTTCGACGTCGAGGCCGTCACGGCCGCCGAGCTTCAGCTTCAGCCGGCGAAAGCGCGGGGCAGCCTTCTCTGCCCGTCGGGCCATGTCGTCCGGATCGCCGAGCCAGACCGTCCAGCAGGTTGGCGGCCCTTCGCGGCGGAGCCCCAGCAGTCGCCACACAGGCCGGCCGGTCAGCTTGCCGCACAGGTCGTGCAGCGCGTTGTCGAGCGCCGCGCGGGCAGCCTGGGTATGCGGCGCCGGCGGCAGGCCGTCCAGGATCTCGTCGAGCGCAAACGGGTCGCCGCCGAGCGCGCCGCGGCAGGTGTGAAGGAACTCCACGGCACCGGCGCCGTCCTCGTAGTAGCGCTCGATCGGCGCCCCCTCGCCGTAACCGGTGAGCCCGTTGTGGCGGAGCTCGACGATCACCGATTCGCTCTCGTCGGAGGAGTCGCGGGAGATCACGAACGTCTCGGCAAGCGGGTACGTCTCGGCCCGGGCTTCGAGCTCCACGCTGGGTAGCGTAGTCAGCGGCCTTCCGTGAAATCGCCGAGGCATCGCTTGCGATGCCTCACAAAGGTCGCGCCGACATGGCGGCGCGACCGCTAAACCCGGTCGGGGCCAGCGCTTAGCCTTCGACGACCATCTCATGCAGTCGCCAGCGACGTACCTCCGCAGTCTCGATCCGATGCTGCCCCGGCAGGTTTGGCTCGTCCAGGCCGGTGGCGTCGTGAACTCGCTCGGTAATGGGATCGTCTTCCCGTTCATCGTCATCTATCTACACAACGTGCGCGGGATTTCGTTTGCCGAGGCGGGCTTGGCGCTCTCGGTGGGCGCGCTCGCCGCGCTGGCGGCAGGGCTCGGGGCCGGGACGATCGTCGACCGCTTCGGCGGGCGGAACACACTGCTGCTCGGCCTGCTCCTGCAAGCGGCCTCGTTCGCGCTCTTCCCGCTGATCCGCGAGGCGTGGCAAGCTGCTGCGCTGCTCGCGCTCGAGGGAGCAGGCACCGCCTGCTTCTGGCCGGGACAGTCGACCCTCCTCTCGCGCCTGACCCGCCCCGAGCGAACCCACTCCGCGTTCGCGCTGCAACGGATCAGCATGAACCTCGGTCTCGGCCTGGGCGGCGTGATCGGCGGACTGATCGCGAGCACGAGCCATCCGGGGAGCTTCACGACCTTGTTCCTGCTCGACGCGGCGACCTTCCTCGTCTTCGTTGGGATCCTCGCCACCGTCCACGAGCCAGCGGCGAAGCCGCTTGTCCGCGATAGCGGGCCAGGGGACGGGGTTCGGGGGAACCGGGACGTTTCCCCGGTTGAGACGCGAGAGCCGCGTGGATACCGCGCCGTTCTCCGCGACCGCAACTTCGTCTGGCTGCTGGGACTGAACGTGCTCTTCGTCGCGGTCGGCTACGAGGTCTTCGCCCTGCTGCCGCCGTTCGCCAAGAACTACGCCGGCGTCAGCGAGCGCTGGGTCGGAACGATGTGGCTTGCGAACACGCTCTTGATCGTGCTGATCCAGCTGCCGGTCTCCAAGGCGCTGGAGGGCCGCCGGCGGATGCGCGCGCTCGCGCTGATGAGCCTGCTCTTCGCGGCTGCCGCCCTGATCGTGCTCGGGGGCGGCATCTGGTTCGCCGGCACGGCCGCGGCGCTCGTCTTCGTCTTCGCAACGCTTGTCTTCGGGCTCGGCGAGACACTCCAAGGCCCGACCCAGGCGCCCCTCGTCGCCGACCTCGCACCGGATCACCTGCGCGGCCGCTACTTCGCGCTCGGCTCGATGTCGTGGAGCGCCGGCAGCATCCTCGGCCCCGCGATCGGCGGGCCGCTCCTTGGCTGGCATCCGCTCGCCGTCTGGCCGCTCGCGGCAGCGATCAGTGTCTTCGCCGCTATCGGGTGTCTGGCGCTCGAGCGACGGCTGCCGGAGCGAGTCCTTCGGTCGCCGGTTGGAGAACCGGTCGACGCGGGCGAGCCGTTGCCGAAGCCGGCTCCGGCCTAGATCGGTCGTTGCTCAGCCCTGCGAGGCAGGGACTGTCCCG
>Ga0075424_100004481_pt1 | contig 13191 bp, 7 predicted proteins | sample SoiMethybrSBSTD3_FD_75301 | JGI IMG/M metagenome (GOLD analysis project Ga0075424, IMG submission 75301) | Bulk soil microbial communities from a Populus tree surrounding site in Tennessee, USA - Soil MetaG P. TD hybrid SBSTD3 | ecosystem: Environmental > Terrestrial > Soil > Tree plantation... | reverse complement strand
GACCAGACCGCCCCGGTTGCCGGCGATGCCCCGACTGGCAAGGTGCTGGTCGAGTCGAGCCATTGCCTTGACTGTCATCGCATCGGAGACAAAGGCTCGCGCCTTGGTCCTGATCTTTCTGACATCGGACGCCGGCGTGCGCCGATGCTGCTGCAGCGCGACATCGTGGCACCAGACGATCAAGTCCTGGCAGAACATCGATTCGTTCGGCTGGTGACTTCCGACGGAACTACCGTGAGCGGACGGCTGCTCAACCAGGACGCGTTCAGCGTCCAGCTGATGAACCGGGAACAGCAGCTCAAGTCGTATCTGAAATCGAGCCTGCGCGAGTTTTCGATTCTCCAGAAAGGGCTGATGCCTCCATTCGAAGGCACGCCGGAGCAGGTCACCGACATCGTCAACTACCTGAGCACGTTGAAGGGAGCTCCGGCCGCCGTTGGATCAGCGCCGTCCACCGATCGAATCCTGCACGCCGATCGCGAGCCGCAGAACTGGCTGACCTACAGCGGCGGCTACGCCAGCCAGCGCTACAGCCTGCTCACGCAGATCACGCGCGACAACGTGAAGAATCTGACACTGAAGTGGGTGTGGCGTCCGCGGTACCTCGACAAGATGGAGAGCACCCCGCTCGTCGTCGACGGCGTGTTGTATGCCGTGCAGAACAGCGAGGTCGTCGCGCTGGACGCGGCGACCGGGCGGAACTTCTGGACGTTCCGATACCAGGTGCCGCCCGAGTCGAACGCGTACGTGATGGTCGTGAAGGGTCTCGCCATATCCGGCGACACGCTGTTCTGGCCGACCTATGACGGCCACCTGATCGCGATCGACGCGAAGAGCGGCACGGCGATCTGGAACAAGACGATTGTGGATTGGAAGAAGGGCCTCCAACTGAACGTCGCGCCGCTCGTCGTGAAAGACAAAGTGATCCTCGGGCCGGCGACCAACGAGTACGGCACGAATTGCTGGGTGGCTGCGTTCGACGTCCGCACTGGAGCGGAGCTGTGGAGGTTCAAGACGGTCCCCGAGCCCGGAGAACGCGGCAACGACACCTGGCCGGGAGATTCATGGCAGCATGGCGGCGCGCCAATCTGGGTCACCGGATCGTACGATCCTGAAACCAACCTCACCTTCTGGGGAACGGGCAATCCGAATCCGGGATGGAATGGCGGTCCGCGCAATCCCGGCGACAACCTGTACGCTGACTCGGTCGTCGCGCTCGACGCCGACACAGGCAAATTGAAGTGGCATTACCAGTTCACGCCGAACGACGAGTTCGACTGGGACTCGGTCCAGGTGCCGGTTCTCGCGGATCTCGAATGGAAAGGCCGGCCGCGCAAAGTGATGCTGTGGGCGAACCGGAACGGCTTCGCGTATGTGCTCGATCGTGTGACCGGCGAGTTCCTGTTCGGGAAGGCGTTCGTGAAACAGAACTGGAATCTCGGCTTCGACAACGGCAGGCCGGTGAGAGACCCGAAAGCCAAGCCCACACCGGAAGGCACTCGCATCGAACCGGGGACTCAGGGTGGAACGAACTGGTATTCACCATCGTTCAGTCCCCGGACGGGACTCTTCTACGTGTCGGTCTGGGACAACTATTCCGCAGTCTCGAGATTTGCGGAGGTCCGGCCGTGGAGTGAGGGGGAAAAGTACACCGGCAGGGCCCCCGCCGGGCGCGGCTTCGGAGGCGGACGCGCCGGCCCTGGCTTTCGCACGCCGGAGGAAGGCTACGGCGCGGTCCGCGCGATCGATCCGAAGACCGGCGACAAGAAATGGGACTTCACGATGGTGGACTACACCGAGAGCGGTGTTCTCACCACTGCATCGGATCTCCTGTTCTCAGGCGGACGGGAAGGAAACTTCTTCGCGCTCGACGCGCGCAACGGCGAGCTGCTCTGGAAGGTAAGTCTCGGTGGAAATATCGCGAACGGTCCCATGACGTTCGCCGTCGACGGCCGTCAATACGTGGCAGTCGCCGCGGAAGGCGCGCTTTACGTATTCGGCCTCTCCTCTATTTCCTCTTCTCGGTAGCCTGACGCACCACCCGGAGCAGGTTGCCGCCCGTGAACTTCCGTATCCGGCCCTCGCACCACCCTCGCTTCAGCGAACTGCTCTACGCGTTCGCCCCGAAGCCTGACCTCTACTCCTGGCGCAGTGCGTCCATGGGATCCGCGTCGGTCGCACGGCGGGCCGGCACGTAACAGGCGACCGTCGCAACCGCGGCGAGAACCGCAATCACGCCTGCCAGAGCCGCGGGGTCGGTAGGTGTGACGCCAAACAGCAGGCTCTCGATCGTTCTGGTCAGGCCGAGAGCCGCGACGATGCCGAGCGCGACGCCGATCGCTGTGGTCGTCAAGCCCTGCCCGAGGATGATCCGAAACACCTGCCCCGGCGTCGCACCGAGAGCGACCCTGACGCCTATCTCCTGGCGGCGCTGCGTCACGGTGTAGGACATCACGCCATAAATGCCGGCAATCGCGAGCGCCAGCGCGGTTCCCGCGAACACCGCGACCAGCGTCAGATTGAAGCGCCGCGCCCCGAGCGAGGCGGCGTAGATCTGCGCAAAGGTACGAAAGCGCGGCGGCACATCCGGCGCGACTTCCCGCAGCACGCCGCGCGCCGCGGAAATAATCGAGCGCGGATCGGCGGCCGATCGCATCACGACCGTCACGGAGAATCTGGGCCGCTGCATCAGATTGACGTACAACGTGGGACGCGGCGGCTGCTCGACGCCATATTCCCGCGTGTCGCCTACGATGCCCACGATCGTCAGCGGTCGGATGTCACCGTCCATGTTGCCGAACTCGACGCTGGCGCCAATGGGATCGGTGCCCGGCCATCGGGACCGCGCCAGCGATTCGCTGATGAGCGCGGCATGTGGAGCGCCCGGCGCGTCGCGGTCCTCGAACAGACGGCCTCGCACGAGCGGAATCCCGAGCGCGCGGAAATACGCCGGAGACACCGCGCAGTAGTCGGCCGTCCCGAGCTTGTCTTTCTGACGAAAGAGGGCACGGACGTCTTCCGTGTCGTTCGGAATCTCGTTCGGCGCAAGGACCGCGAACAGCCCGTCGGGCAGACCGCCGTCCAAGGGCACAGCGTTCGCCGCGGCGACATCCTCGACACCAGGGATCGCGCGCAACCGGTCGAAGACGTCGGCATACAACGGCGACAGCCGCGCTTTTGCGCTCGGATCTTCCGAGTCAGGCATGGCGAGATCCATTGCAATGATCCCGTCCGTCCTGAATCCCGGATCGATCGACAGCGCGTGCGCCAGACTCCGTCCCAGGAGCGCCGCGCCGGTGAGGAGCACAACCGTGATCGCCATCTGGCCGGCGACGAGAGCGCGGCCCATGCGCTGGCTGGCGGCTCCGCTCGTCTGACCGCGCGCGCCGTCGACGAGCGCGTCGCGAGGATCCCGTCTCGTCGCTCGTATGGCGGTGAACAGGCCGAGCGCGATCGCCACGAGCGCCGAGAGGGCCATCGCAAAGACCAGCACCGCCGAATTCATGGACACATCGTCCACTCGCGGCAGATCGGTGGGGGCGAGCGAGAGCAAGGCATCTGTGCCGAGCGCGGCGATCAAAAGTCCGCCGAGGCAGCTGACCGTCAACAGGACGAGTGCCTCGACGACGAACTGGCGGACGAGCCGTCCGCGTCCTGCCCCGAGCGCGTGGCGGATGGCGAGCTCGCGTTGCCGCGCCGCCGCCTGCGCCAGCAGGAGATTCGTCACGTTCGCGCAGGCGACCAGAAGGAGAAAGCACACGGCGGCGAGGAGGATGTAGAGCGTCGAACCGACGCGCCGAGTGAGCGACGACTGCAGCGGCACGGCGGTGGCATCGGTCAACAGATAGTCGCCCTGCTCGGGTGAATGCCGGACGATATCCTTCGCGATGCCGCTCAGATCGTTGTTCGCCTGCGCGACGGTGATGCCGTCGCGGAGACGGCCGATGCCGTAGAAGTTGTGCGACGTGCGGCTGGTGTTCTCCGGGTTCAGCTCGGCCGGCAGCCACACGTCGGTCTTCGCGGGAAACTGGAAGCCGGGGGGCATCACGCCGACCACGGTGTACACACGATCTTCGATGCGGAGATGGAAACCTGACAGGTTCGCCGCCGATCCCAGCGACTGTATCCAGTACCGGTGGCTCACGATCGCGACCGGCATGGCGCCGACGCGAGCGTCCTCGGCGGCGAGACCGCGGCCGAGCGATGGCTGGATCCGAAGGACCTGGAAGAAGTCCTTCGTGACCATTGCAATCGTCGCGCGCGTCGGTTCGGCCGCGCCCGCGACCGACGTCACGCCATTGGCATACTTCGCGACGGCGCTGAACGTGCGGTTGCGATCGCGGAAATCGTCGAAGTTCGGGTCGGCGAGGCGAGAGTACGTGCCGCGATGATTCACTTCCCAGATCGCCATCAAACGATCTGGCGCCGGATACGGTAGCGGCCGCAGCAGTACGCCGTAAACGACGCTGAAAATTGCGGTGGTGGCGCCGATGGCAAGGGCCAGCGTGAACACCGCCACCGCGGTGGCACTGAGGTTCCTGATGAGCACTCGCACCGCGTGGCGAAGATCGAGCAGCACAGGAGGCATAGGGCGTTACCCGTGCCCACTGAGACGAGCGGAGCGCTCCAATGGTTGCCGCATCCTACCGGCCTTCCAATGCCGAGAGCTCGTTGACCGTCCACGGCGTCTGACGTCCCCGCGATGCGGCGCGAACCCTTCGGAGGGTTTCAGCGGAGACGGGGCCGGCCTGATGTCCCCAGGCGCTCCGGATATACGTGAGGATGGCGGCGAGCTGCTGATCGTCGAGCGTACCCATCGGAGGCATCAGCAGGTCCCCCTTCAGGCCATTGAGCACGATCCGAGCGAGGAGGTCTTCACGGCCGAGCACCCACCGGGAGTTTCTCAGTGGTGTGGCGAGTCGCGCCATGCCGCTGCCGTCCGTCTGGTGACACGGAGCACAATGGATCAAGAAAGCCTCGCGACCGTCGGCTTCGATTGTCTTCACCGCCTCCGGATGGCGGAGCCGGGCCGCCACCTGAAGAAGCGTTCCCGTTTGCGGTCCCTCGGACCACCATTTGTCGATCAACGCTGAGAGGCGCGCCGGTACGCGCTCCGGGGGCGTCCCCTGTTCGAGTCCAGCTTTCGCGCCGGCGAGCAGCCGATCACGAAGCGCAACGGGCGCCATTTCCAACAGCCGCGCAAGTCGCGTGAGGTTTCTGTCGCTGATCTCCGGCGTGTAGTTGGTCTCCCAGTCCGTGTAGTCGCCCTTGCCGCCAGGCATCTGGCTTCGCGGGTGCTGCGCATATTCCTTCCAGTTGCTGTCTGGATCGATCCGCCCAAACGACTGGTTGTCGCCGCGATCAGCAGCCAGCCGGCGGGCGATACGGCCGGCAAGATGTTCGGCGAAGAGAGGCTCCTGCCACACGCCGTCCTGTTCGAGCCAGTTCAATACGAGATCCGCGTCGCTGGTGATCTGCCTCTCGAGGGCCCACCAGATTCTCAGCGGGACATGTTTGTCCGAAACATCTTCTTGCCGGCGGATCAGCCCTCGCAGCACGGCCAGTGCGGCGTCCGTCTCCAGATTCGCGGCCACCCCGGCAAGCTCGCTTCTTACCTCCGCATCCGGTTCGCTGCGAGCCAGTCCGGCCAGCCGCTGGCGCATCGCCGGCGTCATCGATCCCGCATCATTCACGAGACGCACGGTCCAGGATCGGATGGCCGCATCCGGGTGATCCAGCAGCGCAAGCGCCCAGTCGGAATCCATTCCCGAGATCAGGTTCGCCGTCCAGAGGGCCTCGAGTGCCAGCTGGCCGCGCCGTTCTGAAGCGAGTCTGCGCAGCCGGGACACGAGCGACTGGTCTTTGCGTTCGCCGAGCAGTCGTCGTGCCTCGTCTCGGTACCACTTTCTCTGGTCCCCGAGTAGGCCGATCAGTTCCTCGCTGCTTCGTTGAGCGAGGTTGAATGCAGGCGCCTGGTGGTAGTCCTTCCCCCGCAGACGCCAGATCCGTCCGCAGGATTTGTCCCACGTGTCTCGCGGGTCCGTGTGATCCATCCGGATGTCGCACCAATCGGCGAAATACAGAGCACCGTCTGGACCGATGGCGGTGTCGACGGGACGGAAGCTGCGGTCCGTGGTCGTCACCAGTGTATCGGTATCGACCGTTCTGAACGTCGACCCGTTGGCGACCAAGCGCGAGGCTTGTATCCGGCTGGTCAGCGCCATGCCAGAGATGAGCTGTCCCTCGTACCCGGGCAGCTTTCCGTCCTCGTAGACGACGTGGGTCATGGCGAACCGCGCGGGATCCCCCTCGTGCTGCATGTGCGGGATGTAGCCGTAGGAGTGCGGTCTCGTGAACGGTCCGTGCTTCGGAAAGTTCTTCTCGTACCGTCCGCCCTGCACCCAGTGAAATCCGCGGTTGTTGCCGCCGTTGTCGCCGGAGAACGCCCGGCCCTTGCTGTCGAAGGACAGCGTCCAGGGATTGCCCCCTCCCTCCGCGAACAGCTCGAACGTGTCCCGCTCGGGGTGATAGCGCCACACAGCCTGGCCGAGGAACGAGATGCCTCGGACTCTCGCCGTACTCGTGCTTCCGTGAACTCCGTACAGCCACCCATCCGGACCCCACGTCAGGCTGTTGGCGAGTGAGTGCGTGTCTTCCAGACCGAATCCCGCCAGACGCACCTCGGGATCGCCGTCCGGCACTCCGTCTCCGGTCCGGTCGCGATAAAAAAGCAGGTACGGCGGATTCATCACCCAGACGCCCCCGTGCCCCGTCAACACGCTCGTCGTGATGTTCAGTCCGGTGATGACATCCTTGTGGGCGTCGAACGTCCCGTCGCCGTCCGTGTCTTCCAGCACGGTGATCTTGTCCGCGCCACGGACATGGTTGGGTGGCGGCTTCGGCACGCCGTTGTATCGAGCTCGCAGGTACTGGTCGTACGAGGTGATGGTGAGGCCGGCGGGAAACGGATACTGGATGTACTGCACGACCCACAGGCGTCCGCGATCGTCGAAGTGCAGATCGATCGGCTGGCGAATCACCGGCTCCGACGCGACCAGCTCCATCGTCAATCCATCGATCGTCTTGAACGCGCGCAACGCCTCGTCTGGCCGCGAGACCTTGTCGCCGTGCACCCAGTTCGTCAGCTTGTCGCCGCCCGTCTTCAGGTAGACGGCGACGAACTCATCGACGTCCGGAGAAAACGGTTGCCTGGCGTCTTGCTGCCCAGCGCGCAGCCCGAAGGCGGCCAGGAGTACCGCTACCGTCACGCCCGTAACGACCCAACGCGTCGAGTAGATGGACACGGCTGAACTCGTGCGATTCTACTCCTACGGATTCAGCGGGAAGAATCCGCCATGCACTGCCCGAGAGGACCTGGACGCCGGACGAGGCTCTTCTTACCGTGGCTCGTAAATCGTGTGGGTGGCGTGTTTCTGTCGAATAGCCTGCAACTCTTCTGGTGACATGGGGGGAGCCGGCTGTCCCTCGGCGACAGATGTATCGCGCATGTAGGCCTCGAACCCGGGTTTCGAGAAGAAGAACGCAATCGCCATAGACTCCTTTCCGGTATTCGCGAGAGTGATGCGAACGTTCCGAGGGATGTACACGGTCGCCCCCGGGCTTATCGGCGCTTCGCGGTCGCCGACCGTCGCTGTGCCCGTGCCAGTGTGGACGAAGATAATTTCGTCCGCCACAAGATGCCTGTGGGGCTGGATAGTACGGCCCGGCGACAAGGTTTCGTAACCCATCACGAGGTCGGGCGAGCCGCCGTTCTTCCTGTCAACCTTGATGATGGAGGGCGTGGGCGGGTTCGCCGCTGTCGTTCCCGAAGGCACACGACGTACTAGCCGCTCGCCCTCGTCAACCTGCAGGATCAGCCCGGATTGCGAATTCGACGCCTGTCCTTGGGGTTCGCGCGGCGTCACGCCGGGCGAGGAGCCTGCCACGACGGTTCTGATGACGATGCACAATGCCGACGCGAAGATCAGATGCTCTCGCATTTTCACCCTCAGTTCCGCTGCGCCTATCTCCTCTTCTGGGTCACCTGGCGCACCACGCGGAGCAGGTTGCCGCCCAGGAACTTCCTGATCCGGGCCTCGGACCACCCTCGCTTCAGCATCGCGTCGGTCAGCAGCGGGAGATCGCGGATGTCGCGCATGCCGCGCGGGAGCGTCGGGCCGCCGTCGAAGTCCGACCCGAGCATGACGTGGTCTTCGCCGACCAGCTCGATCGCGCGATCGACGACGGCGAGCCACTCGTACGGCGTGAGCTTGAGGTCGTCGGGGGCGTTGACGCCCACCATCGGGAACTGCGGAGCGGCCAGCTTGTCGATTTCTTCGATCGTCATCGCCGCTTCTTTGTGGCCGATATCGGTGGTGTCCCAGAACGGCTTGCCGGCGTGCTCGGTGCGCCAGTTGAAGACCTTCACGTTGTGAAACTCGTTCCCGATCTGAAAGCCAATGACGCCGCCTTTTGCGGCGAGCTTCTTGAGAAGCTCGTCAGGCATGTTGCGCGGAATGTCGTTGAAGCTCCGGAGGCCATGGTGGGTGGCGAGGATCGGATCGGAACTGATATCGATCGCCTGAGAGATCGTCTCGTCGGAGCTGTGCGAAACGTTGATCACCATCCCGAGGCGGTTCGCTTCACGGATGACGGCGCGGCCGCGGTCGTTGAGGCCATGCCACTTTGCGGGTGCACAACACGAGTCGGCGAAGTTGTTGCCCCAGTTATGGGCGGAGAGCTGGAAGGAGCGCAGCCCGAGACGGTAGAGGTCGCGCAGGACGGCGGCGTCGCCGTCCAGATCGAAGCCGCCTTCGAGGTCCATGAACGCGGCGATCTTTCCGGTTCTCGCGATGCGCTCGACATCGGAGGCGTCGAACGCGAGCTCGATCTTGTCCTGGTTCCGCGCGATCTGATCGTAGGCGGCGTCGATGAGACGCAGGACCTGCTTCGTCTCGAAACGCGCGGGGTAATACTGTTCCGTGACGAACAGCGAGAAGAACATCGCGTCGAGGCCGCCCTCCTTCGCGCGCACCAGATCGAACTGTCCGTCGTTGACGCGCTGCCCCATATCTCCACCGTGGTAGAACTGCCGATCGACCACGTGCACATGAGCGTCGAAGACCAGCGCGCCCTGGTGGAGCGTACTCGCTCGATCTGAAATCTGGATTTGCGTCGAGGCCGTCGAACCGGCCCACACCAATGGCGGCAGCGCGCAGACGAAGAACACAAGGACCCGGGACGTCACGTCAAGTCCTCGTGTGCTGTGATTGCTGCGGGGCGCGATATCGCACATCCAGATGAGGCGTCTGCAGTCTCTTCTGCCCTTCGAACCGTGACGTCAGGCAGCTTTCAAGAACGCCGCTGACGAGAAGCGTTCGATCCACTGGATAGGGAGCCTTGCCGGTTTCGAACAGCTCCTCGATCTTTCGGACGAGGCACGCCGAATACGTCACGTTCGGTTCCGGCGACAGGAAGAACTGCGTGGATTGCACGCCCGCTCCTCTCACGCGCGCGGCGAACGTGAAATCCTTGATCGCGCCGTTCAGCATCAGCAGCGTCGCGTGCAATCCGTCCCGGTATTCGATGAAATACGCCGCGGGACTCTTCACCAGCTTCGGCAGCTCTCCTTTCGCGACCAGGTCTTGCGTGCGGCCGTCGGTGATCGTCTGGCCCTGTGGGGTGTCACTCCTCGAGAGCGCGGCCACCAGCAGGTCCTTTGAATATCGGCCTTCCTCCCCCGCCTTCCACACTGCGTCCCCTTCGATCATTTGCACGGAGGCAACCCCCGTCTCTCCACCTCTCCGCCGCTCGACCATGCACTGCAGCGCTTCGAGCCCGTGAAAATCCATCACGTCGGCGCCGCCATATCCGACCACGAGCGGGCTTTCGATCTCGCAGTTCAATGGCAGCTCGATATCCGGCAGCCGCCACGTGACGGGCAAGGACGAACCGGCCAGCATCGGGAACTTCAACCGCCTCGAGGCGTCCACCACCCACCTGGCCTTGTCGAAGCTGTACGACAGATGTTTGTCGTTGTAGACGGGCACTGCCGTACCGTCTTTCTCGAACACGTCGACGCATTGCTTCACGAATTCGTAGCGCGGATACAGAACCTGGCCCTTCTCGTTTCTCGCATATTGTCCGTGCTCTCCAATCACCAGCACCGCGTCGACGGCGAGCCGGCTGCCGCCGCATCGCAGAGCCTCGGCGATCGTCGGATAGAGCTCGAATCCGAATTCCTTCGCGCGCGCCGCGCTTTGATCCCCCTCCGGCTTCTGATCGACGTACAGGGAGACCACTTTCATGTCCGGCCGGTGCCAGGCGCCGTCCCGCGGGTAGCCGACCAGGAACCGGTCCACGAGATGCTGCGCGTGCGACAGGTAGCGATACACCGTTGTGACGACTGCGATTCTTTTCATTATCCTACTGGGGACTTCGTCCCCAGACTCCTGACACGCGCCCTCGTTCGCCGCTGCCGGCTCACTCCGGGCGCGTGGTTCACTCGCTGCGCTCGTTCGCGTCTTCGACCTGCATCGGTCACCTTTCACGATGACTGCTAGGCTCTCCAGAAGGTCGACTCTTTTGGCGGTTGATAGCGGATCGCCAGATGCGGCGTGTCGTACCGCGCCTGCTGCCGGAAGAGGCTCTCGACACCGGCCGCGGTCAACCCGGTGGTCAGCAGCGTGCGCTCGAGTGGATACGTTTCCCTTCCGGTCAGATACATCTGTTCGACGCTGTTGACGAGCGGGCTGAAGAAATTGGCGAGGCTCGTGCGTGCCGGCGGCATTGGCAGGTACATCTGCGTCGAGAAGATTCCAGGATGGCCATCGACGTGCGCCGCGAAGTTGAAATCTTCGACGAGGCCTCCCATCAGCAGCATCGTGCACTTCAGGCCATCCTGGTGTTCGTACCGATAGGCCGTCGGATCCTTCACGAGCGTCCGCATTTCGTCGAGCGTCGGAAGGATGTGGTTGAACCCCTCGCGAGCTGGCTTCAACGTGTGGCTTCGGCACAGGGCGGCCTCGACGAGATCATTCGGCCACACACCTTCCTGGTGTGCTTTCCAGAACGCGTCGCCTCGATAGGCCTGCACCCACTTGACCCCGGTCTCCCCTCCCCGCCGCCGCTCCACCATGCATTGCAGCGTCTCGAGGCCGTGGAAGTCGTAGCTGTCGACGCCGCCATAACACACGCACATCGCCTCGCGAATCCGCGCGCCGAGCGGCATCTCGATCGAAGGGGTCCTCCAGGTCACGGGCAGGCTCGACCCCGCCATCAACGGAAACCCGATGCGCCGCGATGTGTCGTACATCTCCTTCGCCCATTCCCAGTTCCACGACAGGTGCTTGTCGTTGAACACGGGCACCGATCGACCGCTGTCCTTGAACACCTTCACGATCTGGTTGAAGAATTCGTACCGCGGATATTGCGTCTGTCCTTTCTCATTGCGTGGATAGCGTCCGTGCTCGCCGACAAGCAGGACTCCGTCGACGGCCAGCCTGCTCCCGCCGAGCGTCAGCGCTTCGGCGATCGAGGGGTACAGCTTCATCGCCGGGAACTGCTCGAGACGGCTCCTGCTCACGTCGTTGGCGCCGATCTGGTCGATGTAGATCGCGACGAGATCCATGTCGGGGTGATGGTGGGTCCCGTTCCATCCATATCCTTCCAGGAACCGATCGACGATGTGCTGGGCATGCGAATACTTGAAGTACGTCGTGCAGACTGCCGCGAGCTTCGGCCGCGTTGAACGTCGTTGCGCCCGCAATGCCACGGGGGCCGCCGCCATGCCGAGAAGTAATGCTCTACGGGAAATCTTCATGGTTGCCGCTTTACATGGAAACGCGCGACGGAGCGCGCACGGTCACGCCTTTGCGCCTGGACGACACCGAGAGCTTGTCCCCAGGCTTCACCCCATCCGCGGACACGTAGGCGATTTCGTACTGATGCAAGAGCTCATTGGCGATTTGTTCGAGCGCTTTGGCATGTGTCGTCGCGATGACCTGATCGTGGCGCCCGCCTGATTCCTGCGCGCCGTCCCCGAGCACCTGTGCGAGGTTGAACGCGCCTTCCGCCAGTTCCGAATCGCGCAGGTGCCCTTGCTGAACGGATACGGCATCGGTGCCGGTGGCTTGCGGAGGGGCCACTCCTTGAGCGCCCGCGGCGGAAATGACATACAACGCGGCGCCGCTCCTCCGAAGCTGCTGGCGCACATCATCTCCGGTGATCGAGCTGGCGGCTTCGCCGCCAAGTCTCATCACCACGATGACAGGCCGCCTGTCGTCGTGCTGGACGTCGCGCGTCGCATCCTGAATGGCCTCCATGAGCTGAGCGCCCCGTTCGCGGCCGCGCGGCCCCAACCGGTTGAGCGCCGCGCTCAAATCGCGTCCTTCGTGCGAGAAGTCAGTCAGTTTTTCCGGCTGGACGATGACAGAAACGAGCTGGAACTCGGCATGCCCCAGGAGCCTCTGCATGAATCGCGCGAGACCGAGCTGGAAGGCGCCTGTACCCTGGTCTGCCACGAGGAGCACGATTCTCAGAGGGAGCGTCGCGGCACTCGCTCGGGCAATCTCCCGCGGTTTGCCCGCTTCCTTCACCTCGAACTCGTCGGCTTGCATGTCCGTGATCGCGGTGCCGTTCTTGTCCGTGACAGAGACGTACACGGTGCGGGTTCGCTGGTCTTGCTTCCCGGGGGCGCCAGAAGGAGCAAGCGCGACAAGCGCCACGAGGCCCGCGATCGATGATGCCAGCGCGTGTGGCATAGATACTTCGGCGCGTCAGTATAATCGCACTCGGAGAGTACAATCATGAGCAGCCCCCTCAGCCGTCGTGAGTTTCTCGAGATATCCGCCTGCGCGTCTGCCATGACAGGTGCCCTTCCGCCGACCAGCCTTGCGACGACCATCCAGGCCGGGGCCGCTGGTCAGGCCTCTTCGCCAGACGACTGGTTCTCGGGCCGTGCAGCGGGCCGGTCGGTCGTGCGCGCGAGCCAAGCGATGGTCGCCACGAGCCAGCCGCTGGCTTCGCAGGTCGGTCTCGACATCCTCAAGCGCGGCGGCAACGCCGTGGATGCGGCGATTGCGGTCGCCGCCATGCTCAACGTCACGGAACCCAACATGACGGGCATCGGCGGCGATGCCTTCATGATGATCTATTCGTCGAAGACCAAAAAGCTCGAGGCGTTGAATGCGA
>Ga0075424_100004479_pt1 | contig 13196 bp, 12 predicted proteins | sample SoiMethybrSBSTD3_FD_75301 | JGI IMG/M metagenome (GOLD analysis project Ga0075424, IMG submission 75301) | Bulk soil microbial communities from a Populus tree surrounding site in Tennessee, USA - Soil MetaG P. TD hybrid SBSTD3 | ecosystem: Environmental > Terrestrial > Soil > Tree plantation... | reverse complement strand
CGGCAGGTCGAAGGCGGCGCCCCGCCGCGCCGCGGCGTCGGCCACCGAGGCAAGCAGGTCGTCGACCAGCGCGGCCGCGGTCCGGGTGCCCGGCGCCTCGGCCCGGCAGGCGGCCGGCATCGCCGCGGCCAGGAGGCGAAGGCGGCGCGCGTCGTCTGGCTCGGGCCCGGCGCGCCAGCGGGCGACGTGGCGGTCGCCGTCCCGCTCCAGCGCGGGCGTCACCCGGCCGCGGGCGACCAGCTCGAGCGCCAGCTTGGCCGCCTCGGCCAGGAAGCGCAGCGAGGCGCCCGCCCGCTCGGGCAGGGCGAGCAGGGCGTCGAGGGCGGCGTCGGGCGGGAGGGCGATGGCCGGCACGGCCCACGGCCGCAGCCGAGGCGCGGCGCGGCCGGGCCGCACGGGGCGCCCGAGCTCGGGCGAGGGCAGCGGACCCCCCGTCCGGCTGGGGAGGAGGAGCGTCAGGGATGCGGGCTCGGCGCCGGCCCAGCCCAGCTCGGCGGCGGTGCGGGCCAGCGCCGAGCGGTCGAGCGCGAAGGGGTGGGCCATGGGGGCGTCCGCCGGCGGCCCAGGCGCGTCGTCCTCGCCCCACACGCAGAGCGTCGAGGCCGTACTCCAGGTCCCGTGCAGCACGGCCATGGCCCCGGAGTATGGCCCATTTCCTTCCCCCCGGAGAACCCTCCCCCCGTGGGGGAGGGCAGGGTGGGGCACGCTCAGACAGACTGGCCGGCTGGAGGCGCTTCTTTCAAACGGACCCCCACCCCGACCCTCCCCCCACGGGGGGAGGGGGCGCTCGGGGAAGGCGCCTCTAGCCCACCGGGGTGGGGAGTTCCTGGATGGCCTGGTCGATGCGGGACTGCGGGAGGTCCAGGTCCTCCAGCCCGCCGGCCAGGTACGCGTCGTACGCCGACATGTCGAAGTGACCGTGGCCGCAGAGGCCGAACAGGATGACCCGGTTGTCGCCGGCCTCCCGCGCCGCCGCCGCCTCCTCGGTCACCGCCCGCAGCGCGTGCGACGGCTCCGGCGCCGGCAGGAAGCCCTCGGTGCGCGCGAACCGCAGCGCCTCGGCGAAGCACTGGTTCTGCGCGTACGCCCGCGCCTCGACCAGGCCGTGCTGGACCAGCAGGCACAGCGACGGCGCGTCGCCGTGGTAGCGCAGGCCGCCGGCGTGGATGGGGTCGGGCACGAAGTTGTGGCCCAGCGTGTGCATGCGGACCACCGGGCCGACGCCGGCGGTGTCGCCGAAGTCGTAGCCGTACACGCCACGGGTCAGCGTCGGGCACGCGGCGGGCTCGGCGGCGATGAATCGCGTCTCGGGTCGCTCGCCGGAGAGCCGGTCCGCCATGAAGGGGTACGCGAGGCCGGCGAAGTTCGAGCCGCCGCCCACGCAGCCGATGACCACGTCCGGGTAGTCGCCGGCCAGCTCCATCTGCTTCCTGGCCTCCTGCCCGATCACGGTCTGGTGCAGGAGGACGTGGTTGACGACCGAGCCCAGCGCGTACTTCGAGTCGTCGCGGGTGGCCGCGTCCTCGACCGCCTCGCTGATCGCGATGCCCAGGCTGCCCGGCGAGTCGGCGTCCCTCGCGAGGATGGCGCGGCCGGAGTTCGTGCGGTCGGTGGGCGACGCGTACACGGTGGCGCCCCATGTCTCCATCAGCGCCCGCCGGTACGGCTTCTGCTCGTACGACACCCTGACCATGTACACGGTCACCTCGAGACCGAAGAACGTGCCGGCCAGCGCCAGTGCCGAGCCCCACTGGCCGGCGCCGGTCTCGGTCGTCAGCCGCTTCACGCCCTCCTGGGCGTTGTAGTACGCCTGGGCGACCGCGGTGTTCGGCTTGTGGGAACCGGCCGGCGACCCGCCCTCGTACTTGAAGTAGATCCGCGCCGACGTGTCGAGGGCCTTCTCCAGCCGCTCGGCGCGGTACAGCGGGGTCGGCCGCCAGATCTTGTAGATGTCGCGGACCTGGTCGGGGATCTGGATCCAGCGCTCCTGCGAGACCTCCTGCGCGATGATCGCCTGGGGGAAGATCGGCGCCAGGTCGGCCGGCCCGAGGGGCTGCATCGTGGCGGGGTGCAGGTAGGGCGCCGGCGGCTCAGGCAGGTCGGGCAGGATGTTGTACCAGCGCTCCGGCAGGTCGGTCTCGGGCAGCAGCACCTTCTTCATGGGCGGTTCTCCTCTGGTTCGTCGACTCCGCCTGACCAGAGTAGTGGCCCACGCCAGGCGCCGTCGCTGCCGTACGATGCCGTTGCGAGCGGGTGTCCAGCCCGCGCGGCTCCCGGGGTCACCGGCGGAGGGCGGTCGATTGATCAAACCGTACACAGCGGTCGGGCTCGTCTCCACGGTTCGCGGCATTCGCAAGCGCGCCGACATCGCGATCAACCTCGACCACCTGCACCACCTGACGAAGGCCGCCGCGTGGCTCTCCAGCCTGGACCTGCCCGTCCGCCTGATCGCCGTCCCCGAGGGCGCGCTGCAGGGCTTCAACGACGAGGTGCTCGACCTGGACCACGTCACGTTCGCCCGCGAGTGCGCGATCGACGTGCCCGGAGAGGAGACGGAGGCGCTGGGCCGGCTGGCGCGCGAGTACGGCGCGTTCGTCATCGCCCAGGCCAAGGTCCGCCATCCCGACCTGCCCGACCGGTTCCTCAACGCCGGCTTCATCCTGGACCCGAAGGGCGAGCTGATCCTCACGCACTACAAGGTCTCGCCGCTGTTCCCGGTCGAGCACTCGGTCTGCCCCCACGACATCTACGACTGGTGGGTGGAGAAGTACGGCAACACGCTGGACGCGTTCTGGCCCGTCGTGGACACGGAGATCGGGCGGCTCGGCATCATGATGGCGAACGAGGGCTCGTACCCCGAGAACGCCAGGGCGCTGGCGCTCAACGGAGCCGAGGTCCTGTACCGCGGCTCGTACCCGCACCCCGCCACGGGGAACGGGATGTTCGAGATCCAGAGCCGGGCCAGGGCGCTGGACAACAACCTCTACCTGGTGGCGCCCAACCTCGGCACGTACTACCTGTTCGCCGAGGACACGACGCCGATCGACGCGTTCGGCGGCCAGTCGCTGATCATCAACTACCGCGGCGACGTGGTCGGGCAGCAGCGCTACGGCGCGGGCTCCACGTACGTGGCCGGGGTGATCGACATCGAGGCGCTGCGCGACCACCGGGCCAGGGCGCAGTGGGACAACTGGCTCAAGGACCTGCGCACCGAGCTGTACCAGCTCGTGTACCAGCAGCCCATCTATCCCAAGAACCTGTACCTGGACCGGGCCCCCATGACGCACGCGGAGTACCGCGAGCAGGTGATCGAGCGCCAGGTCCGGCTGATGCATGAGCGTGACATCTGGGTGCGGCCCGAGCGTTAGGAGCGGCGGGCGCGCGCCCGGGTCGTCTCTATCATGAGAGGTCCCCCTGCGCACCATGAGCATGCCTGCCGGTGACCTCTCCGAGGTCTTCGATCCGTCGTCGTACGGAGAGAAGGCCGCCGCCACCTACCGGCCCCTGCGGCCGCTCTACCACGACTTCGCGAGGTGCATCAAGTCCCTCCTCGACGAGGCGCTGGGCACCAGCGACGTCAAGACGCACTCCGTCGACGCCCGGGCGAAGACGCTGGACAGCTTCGCCAAGAAGGCCGCCACGGTGCATCCGCTGGATCCGAGCCGTCCCAAGTACGAGGACCCGCTCGGCGACATCAAGGACATGGCCGGGGTCCGCGTGATCACGTTCCTGCCCACCGCCGTGAAGCAGGTGGTCGCGGCCGTGGAGGACCAGTTCGACGTCATCGAGCAGGAGGACAAGTTCGACCGGCTCTCCCAGCAGGAGCGGTTCGGCTACACGAGCGTGCACCTGCTGGTCAGGCTGAAGCCCAACCGCACCAGCCTGCTCGAGTACCGCCGATTCTCCAGCCTGGTCGGCGAGATCCAGGTCCGGACCATCCTCCAGCACGCGTGGGCCGAGATCGAGCACGACATCGAGTACAAGGGCGCGCAGGTGGTCGCGGCGTCCGTGCGCCGCCGCTTCATGGCGGTGGCCGGCATGCTGGAGATCGCGGACCGGGAGTTCCAGGCGATCCAGGACGAGGTCCGGCAGCGGCGCCGCGCGTCGACCGAGTCGGTCGCCGAGGGCCGCCTCGACCGCGCCGAGCTGACGCCGGAGGCGCTCCGCTCCTACCTCCAGCGGCGGCTGGGCGCCGACCGCCGGGTCGGCGACACCAACTACGAGACGTGGGTGCGGGTGCTCCACGACCTCGGGTTCCGCACGCTGGGGCAGGTCGACGAGTGCATCAGGGGCCTCGACGGCGACGCGATCAGCCGCAACATCTGGGGCACCAAGCGACCGCAGCTGCAGCGCTTCGAGGGCATGCTGCTGGCCGGCATGGGCGACTACTACATCGAGCAGCATCCGTCTCACCTGCTGGATCACTTCGCCGAGCTGCGCCGGCGCTGGCTCGACCGGCTGAAGGAGCACGGAGGTCCGGTCCGCGGCTACCGGCCGCCCCGGCGATGAGCCGGCGCGACGGCCGCCGCCCGCGCCTGGCCGTGCAGAAGTACGGGATCTCGGCGCGCGACGGCCGGGGCATGCTGAACGTCTGCCGGCGCATCAAGCGCTCGCTGGAGGCCGGCTGGCGCGTCGTGGTCGTGATCTCCGCGCTCGGGCAGGACACGGACAACCTGGCCGAGCTCGCGCTGCGCATGAAGGGAGGGCTGCCCAGGGCGCCGGAGCGTGAGCTGGACATGCTGATGGCCGTCGGCGAGTCCACGGCCGCGCCGCTGGTGGCGATCGGGCTGCAGGGCCTGGGCGTGCCGGCGATGGCGCTCTCCGGGCAGCAGGCGGGGATCGAGACGGACGCGCGCTACGGCGGCGCCGAGATCCTGCGGATCCGCCCGGCGCGGGTGCTGCGAGCGCTGGACGGGGGCGTGGTCGCCGTCGTCGCCGGCTTCCAGGGCGCGACCGGCGACGGCGACGTGACCACCCTGGGCCGCGCCGGAGGCGACACGACGGCCGTGCACCTCGCGGCCGCGCTGGGCGCCGACGTCTGCGAGCTCTACACGCAGGTCCCGGGCATCATGACCGCGGACCGCCACGTGGTCCGCGACGTCAACGTGGTCCGGCACGTCACGTACGACGAGGCGCTGGAGCTGGCCGCCACGGGCCTGCTGGTGTCGCAGCCGCGCGCGGTGGAGATCGCCGGGCAGTTCGGCCTCCCGATCCACCTCCGCTCGGTGCTGACCCAGGACGAGGGCACCATGATCGTGGCCGACGTGCCGGAGGGTGAGCGCGGGCCGGTGACGGCCGTGGCCCACCGGGACCGCATCGCCAAGGTGCGGGTCCAGGGCGTGCCCGACCGGCCGGGCGGCGCCGCCGACGTGCTGGAGCCGCTGCGCGCCATCGGCATCTCCGTTGACGTGGTCGCCCACGTCGCCGGGTGCGACCTGTCGTTCATGGTCCGGGACCACGACCTGGAGCGGACGATCGAGACGCTCGGCCCCGCCCTGCGTGCGGCGGGCGCGACGGTGACGCACGACGCCGACCTGGCCAAGATCTCGGTCGTGGGGGCCGGGATGCGCACGCGGTGCGGCGTGGCGGCGCGGATGTTCCGCACCCTGTCGGACGCCCGGATCAACATCGAGACGATCGCCACGTCCGACGTCCAGATCACGTGCATCGTGGGCCGGGACGACCACGAGCGCGCGGTGCGCGCGCTGCACGCGGCATTCGAATTGGGTCGCGGGCACACGTAGGGACCCATAGACTTCCTCTACGAATGGCCGTGTCACAGCCGGGGACGGGGGCGGCGCGACGGGCGCTCTACGGAGAGGGGTCGACCGACCGGGGCCGGCGGACCCGCGCGGTCCTGCTGGGCGCGGCGCGCGAGGTGTTCGAGCGGGACGGGTACCTGGAGGCGCGGGTGGCGGACATCGCCAGGCAGGCCGGGGTCGCGCACGGGACGTTCTACACGTACTTCGACTCGAAGCGGGAGGTCTTCCGCGCCGTCATGGCGGTCGTCCGCGACGAGATCGCCGAGGCGATCACCGTGCCGGGCGGCGAGGGGCCGACCAGCGTCGTGGAGCGGCTGGACCTGACCAACCGCCGGTTCCTGGACGTCTACCGGCGGAACCGGCGGCTGATGCTGCTGTTCGAGCAGGTGGCCACGATCGATCCCGAGATCGGCGAGTACCGGCAGCGCGGCCGGCGGGCGCACATCGACCGGATCGCGGGCGCCATCGAGCGCCTCCAGCGGCGCGGCCTGGCCGACGGCGAGCTGGACGCGCGCACCGCGGCGGCCGCGCTGGTCTCGATGCTGACCAACTTCGCCTACCACTGGCTGGCGATGGGCGAGGACTTCGACGAGGAGCTGGCCAAGCGCACGCTGACCCGCCTGTGGGCGGGCGCGATCGGCCTCCGAAGCCCGCAGTAGGATCCCCTCCCTCTGCGAGGGGGAGGGGGCAATGGAGTCCACCTTGTATTCGACACCCGTGTCGAATAAGCTCGGCCAGATGAGCGGAATCTGTGACGGCCGCGTGGTCATCGTGACCGGCGCGGGCCGCGGCATCGGCCGGGGCCATGCGCTGGAGTTCGCGCGTCAGGGCGCGCGGGTGGTCGTGAACGACCTGGGCGGGGCCCGCGACGGCAGCGGCAGCTCGCAGGTGCCGGCCGCCGAGGTCGTCGAGGAGATCCAGGCGATGGGTGGCGCCGCGGTGCCCAGCACGGACGACGTGTCCGACTGGGAGGGCGCGCGGCGGCTGGTCCAGACGGCGCTCGACGCGTTCGGGCGTCTCGACGCCGTGGTCAACAACGCCGGGATCCTGCGCGATCGGATGCTGTTCAACATGGAGCCCGAGGAGTGGGACGACGTGATCCGCGTCCACCTCAGGGGCACGTTCGGGCCCAGCCGCCACGCCGTCGCGTACTGGCGCGACCTGGCCAAGGCCGGCGAGACGGTGGACGCCCGCATCATCAACACCAGCTCCTCCTCCGGCATCTTCGGCAACCCGGGCCAGACCAACTACGGCGCCGCCAAGGCCGGCATCGCCGCCTTCACCGTGATCGCGGCCCGCGAGGTCGAGCGCTACGGCATCACGGTCAACGCCATCTACCCCGGCGCCCTGACCCGGATGACCGAGGACCTGGCCGGGATGCGCGGCCGGCCCGAGCTGACCGAGGCCGAGCGCAGGCGCCGCGATCCGGACAACATCGCGCCGCTGGTCGTCTGGCTCGGCAGCGCCGAGTCGCGCGGCATCACGGGCCGCGTCTTCGGCGTGGCCGGCGGCCGGATCACCGTGGCCGAGGGCTGGCACGCCGGCCCGCGCATCGAGAAGGACGGCCGCTGGGACCCCGCCGAGCTGGGCGCGGTCGTGCCCGACCTGGTCGCGCAGGCTGCCGCCAACGCGAACACCATGGGAGAGATCCCCGCAGCACCGGAGGCCAGATAGCCATGCCGCTGAACCTCGATGCCGTCGGCCGCACGTCCGACCCCGTCGAGACGTCGTGGACGTCGAAGGACGCCCTGCTCTACGCGCTGGGCGTGGGGGCCGGCCAGGACGACGCGCTGCGCGAGCTGGAGTTCACCACCGAGAACTCGCACGGCGTCACCCAGCAGGTGCTGCCAACGTTCGGGGTCATCGTCGTCCAGCACGGCGGCGGGCGGCAGTCGTGGGGCGACTTCGACCGGGCGATGCTGGTGCACGCGGAGCAGGCGCTGACGCTGCACCGGCCGCTGCCGGTGGCGGGCAGGGCCCACATCACCTCGACGCTGGCCGGCATCTACGACAAGGGCTCCGGCGCGCTGGTGGTCAGCGAGGCCACCGCGACCGACGTCGAGACCGGCGAGCCGCTGCTCACCACCATGTCGGCGGCGTTCATCCGCGGCGAGGGCGGCTTCGGCGGCGACCGCGGCCCCTCGGCGACGTGGGAGCGGCCCGACCGCGAGCCCGACCAGCGGGCCACGGCATCGATCCGCTCCGACCAGGCGCTGCTCTACCGGCTGTCCGGCGACCGCAACCCGCTCCACTCCGACCCCGCGTTCGCTGCCAGGGCCGGCTTCCCGAAGCCGATCCTGCACGGGCTCTGCACCTACGGCGTGACCGGGCGGCTGCTGCTGCACACGCTGTGCGGCTCCGATCCCGCCCGGTTCCGGTCGATGCGGGCCCGGTTCACGAGGCCGGTGCTGCCCGGCGGCAGCCTGACGGTGTCGATGTGGGTGGACGGCACCTGCGCGAAGTTCCAGACGACCGACGACGACGGCCAGGTGGTGATCGACCACGGTGAGGTGACGTTCTCATGACCACGGCAAGGGGGGGCGGGCCCCCCCTTCCGGAACCCCCCCTCTCGTCCGGGACGTTCGGGGCGCCTTCGGCGCGGCCCTTCGGGTCTGAAGCCGGATTCTCGGGGAGCGGGGAAGATCAACTCATACACGGGGCGGAGCCCGCGCTTCCGGCGACTTTGGGATCCCTCCATTCACCGGAGGTGCAGCAGTGACCGACTTTCGAGCGCGCGCGCGTGAGTGGCTGGCGGCCAACGCGCCGCGGCGCGCCGAGGACGGGCCGGGCCAGCACTGGGACCTGGCCTCCGGCAGGGCGTTCCAGGCCCGGCAGCACGACGCCGGGCTGGCGGGCATCAGCTGGCCGGCCGCGTACGGCGGCCAGGGCCTGACCGCCGCGGACGAGCGCGCCTTCGACGAGGAGGCGCGCGACTACGACCTGCCCTACGGGTTCTTCGCGATCGGGCTGGGCATGTGCGGGCCGACGCTGCTCGACGTGGGCAGCGAGGAGCTGAAGCACCGGTACATCCGGCCCCTGCTGCGCGGCGACGAGGTCTGGTGCCAGCTGTTCTCGGAGCCGGGCGCCGGCTCGGACGTGGCCAGCCTGCAGACGCGGGCGGTGCGCGACGAGGACGGCTGGGTCGTCAGCGGCCAGAAGGTGTGGACGTCGCGCGCACAGGACGCCGACTATGGCGCCCTGATCGCCCGGACCAACCCCGAGGTGCCGAAGCACGCCGGCATCACCATGTTCGTGGTCGACATGCGCGCGCCCGGCGTCACCGTGCGGCCGCTGCGCGACATGACCGGCGGCGCCACGTTCAACGAGGTCTTCTTCGACGAGGTCCGCATCCCGGCCGACCACGTGATGGGCGACGTCGACGGCGGCTGGACGGCGGCGGTCCGGATGCTGACGCACGAGCGTGTCTCGATCGGCGGGCGCACGCGCGGCCGGGCCAGCGCGGCTGCGTTCGAATCCACGGTCGACGAGGTGCGCGCGAGGGGCCTCGCCGGTGACCCGGCGGTGCGCGAGCGGCTGGCACAGCTCTACGTGCGCGAGCGGCTGGTCCACCTGTTCGGCTCGCGGCTGGCCCAGGAGGCGCGGGCGGGGCGCAGCCCCGGCGCCCGCGGCTCGGTGGGCAAGCTGGCCGGCGCCGACCTGGCCCGCTTCAGCGCCAGCCTGGCGGCCGAGCTGCTGGGCGACGAGGCGATCGCGTGGGCCCCCGGCGACCGGGAGGCCAGGCGCTGGGCCGGCGCGCTGCTCTCCGCCCCGGCCTCCGCCATCGCGGGAGGCTCCAACGAGATCCAGCGCAACATCATCGGCGACCGCGTCCTCGGCCTGCCCCGCGAGCCGCAGGTCGACCGCGACGTGCCGTTCCGCGAGCTCCGCGTGGGCACGCGACCGGAGGCGCGGCCGTGAACCTGGTCCTGAGCGAGGAGCAGGAGGAGCTGCAGGCCACGGTCCGCCGCTTCCTGGCCGACCGCTCGCCGATGGCCCGCGTCCGGGAGCTGATGGCGACGCCGGACGGCGGCGACCGCGGGCTCTGGGAGCGGATGGCCGGCGAGCTGGGCCTGCCCGGGCTGACGGTGCCCGAGGACTACGGAGGCGCGGGCCTGGGCCAGGTCGAGCTGTCCGTGGTGATGGAGGAGCTGGGCCGGGCGCTGACGCCGTCGCCGTTCCTGGCCTCGGCCGTGCTGGCCGCGAGCGCGCTGCTGGCCACGGACGACGAGGAGGCCAAGCGGGAGCTGCTGCCGGGGATCGCCGGCGGCACGACGGTGGCCACGCTGGCCGTCGCCGAGCCCGGCGGCGGCTGGGATCCCGCCGCCGTCGGCATGCGCGCGGCGCTGGAGAACGGCGCCTGGACGCTGACCGGCGTCAAGACGCTCGTCCCCGACGGCGCGACGGCCGACCTCGTGCTGATCGCCGCCAGGGCGGGCGACGAGCTGGGCCTGTTCGCGGTCGAGGGCGGTTCGGCCGGCCTGACCAGGACCGGCCTGACCACGCTCGACCCGACGCGCCGCCTGGCCCGCCTGGAGCTGGCCGCCACGCCGGCGCGCCGGCTGGTCAGCGAGGACGCGGCCGGCGCGCTCTCGCACGCGCTGGACCTGGCCGCGGTCGCGCTGGCCGCGGAGCAGCTCGGCGGCCTGCAGCGGTGCCTCGACCTGTCGGTCGACTACGCGAAGAACCGGTACCAGTTCGGGCGCGCGATCGGCTCGTTCCAGGCGATCAAGCACCTGTGCGCGGACATGCACGTGTCGATGGAGCTGGCCCGCTCGGCCGTGCGCTACGCTGCGTGGGCGGCCGACGAGGCGCCCGACGAGCTGCCCGTGGCCGCCGCCCTCGCCAGAGCCGCGTGCTCGGACGCGTACTTCGAGGTGGCGTCCAACACGATCCAGGTCCACGGCGGCATCGGCTTCACGTGGGAGCACGACGCCCACCTGTACTTCCGGCGGGCCAAGTCGTCCCAGCTGCTGCTGGGCGGCCAGCGGCAGCAGCTCGCCACGCTCGCCGACCGGCTGGGCGTGTGAGCGGCCCGCTCGCGGGCCTCCGCGTGGTCGAGATCGCGGGTATCGGCCCCGGTCCGTTCGCGGGCATGCTGCTGGCCGACGCCGGCGCGGACGTCGTCCGCGTCGACCGGCCGGGCGGCGGGCTGGTCACCGGCCGGCTGGACGTCGTCGGCCGCGGCCGGCGCTCGGTCGCGGTGGACCTGAAGAAGCCGCAGGCCGTCGAGGTCGTGCTCCGGCTGGCAGAGGGGGCGGAGGTACTGTTCGAGGGCTTCCGTCCCGGCGTGGCGGAGCGCCTGGGCATCGGGCCGGAGCCCTGCCTGGCGCGCAACCCGGCGCTGGTGTACGGCCGGATGACGGGCTGGGGCCAGGACGGCCCGCTGGCCCCGGCGGCCGGCCACGACATCGCGTACATCGCCCTGGCCGGGATGCTGCACATGGTCGGGCGGCCCGAGGAGCCGCCGCCGCCGCCCGTCAACGTCGTCGGCGACTACGGCGGGGGCGGCATGCTGCTCGCGTTCGGCGTCGTCTGCGCGGTGCTGGAGGCGCGGCGCACGGGCCGCGGCCAGGTGGTGGACGCGGCCATCGTCGACGGTACGGCGCTGCTCACCTCGCTGTTCCACGGCCTGCGGGCGGCCGGCCGATGGTCGGACGCCCGGTGGGCGAACCTGCTGGACGGCGGCGCGCCGTTCTACGGCAGCTACGAGTGCGCCGACGGCCGCCACGTCGCGGTGGGCGCGCTCGAGCCGAAGTTCTCGGCCGAGCTGCTGGACCGCATGGGCGTCGGCGCGGACGACGACCTGCGCCGGCGGCTGTACGACCCGTCGGCGTGGCCGGCGCTGCGCGTCCGCATGGCGGAGCTGTTCCGCACGCGCACCCGCGACGAGTGGACGGCCCTGCTGGAGGGCACCGACGCGTGCGTCGCACCGGTCCTGTCGCTGGCGGAGGCGCCGTCCCACCCGCACAACGCGGCGCGGGGCACGTTCACCGAGGTGGCCGGCCTGATCCAGCCGGCGCCGGCGCCCCGCTTCTCGGCGACCCCCGGCGGCATCTCGGGCCCGGCCCCCGAGCCGGGCGCGGACACGGACGAGATCCTGCGCGATTGCGGCTACGGCGAGGCGGAGGTGTCGGCGCTGCGCGCGGCGGGCGCGGTGAGCTGAGGGTCAGAGCGGCTCGAAGCCGAGTTCCGCGGCGACCTCGCGCTGCCGGTCGTCGCGGGACGCGAACGCCATGCGCTCGCCCGTTTCCAGGAGCGGGGGGACGGTCAGGGTGGCGACGGCCAGGTGGCACGCGTCCATCGTCGGCAGGCCATGCGTCCGAACGATGGACAGCGCCTCCCGCTCCAGGAGCCGTTCCGGCGCTCGGACGACCGTGATGGGGCCGTCGACGCCGAGGTCACTGTCGAGGATCTCGAGGAGCTCCCGCTCGCTCGGACCACGGCCGGTGCGGCCCGCGCGGGCGGCACGCACCAGCGCGCCCGAGACCTCCAGCCGCGTCAGCCACCCGGTGACCGCGGCGACATCCGGGTCGCTCAGCAGCGCGACCGCATCCTCGTGCCCGTCCTCGTCCGCCAGGTACGACCGGACGAGCACGGACGTATCGACGTAGACGATCACGGGCGATCGCGTTCCTCGGCGATGAGGGCGTCCGCCATCGGCCCCAGCCCTCGCGTCGACCGGAGGATCCTCGCCCGCCGGTCCGGCGACACGAGCGGCGCCTGCACGCTCCCGAGTGTTCCCTCCGCGGCCGCCTTCGCGCGCAGACGCGACCGCCGGTCGCCCTGGTCGGCCTCGGCCGCCACGTCCAGCAGTGCGGTCGCGACCGCGTTGACGCTGCGGCCTTCCCTGGCCGCTCGTGCGGCGAGGCGCCGGTGCAGGTCGTCGGGGACTCGGAGCAGCAGCTGCTTCATGGCCAGCACGATATCACCGAATGGCGATGATATCGCACCGGCGGGCCGTCAGGCGACGCTCGCCTGCTCCGGGTAGCCGGCGAGCATCAGCGCCGCGATCGCCGTCAGGGCGTCGCGCCATCTGCTCCTGCACCGCCATCGGCCGGCTGGTGAACAGCGCCCGCGCCTCCGAATGGCGTGGCGTGCCACGCAAACATACGGGGGGGTATGTCGCCACCGGCGAACTAGCCGCCCTCCGTCCAGAGCGCCCGCGCCCGCGCGCCGAGGCCGCGCACCACGGACGTGAACGCCGCCTCGCGCCGCAGCTCCGCCGCCGGGCAGAGCGCGCCGAGCAGCCGCTGGAACGCCGGGATCTGGGACGAGCCGCCGGTCACGGCCACCACGTCCACGTCGCCAGGACGCAGGCCGGCGGCGTCCAGCGCGCGCCGCGTCACCACGTCCAGCGCCTCCAGCTCCGGCCCGACCGCCGTCTCGAACTGCGTCCGCGTCACGGTCGCGCGGAGCCGCACGCCCGGCAGGTCG
>Ga0075424_100004477_pt1 | contig 13197 bp, 10 predicted proteins | sample SoiMethybrSBSTD3_FD_75301 | JGI IMG/M metagenome (GOLD analysis project Ga0075424, IMG submission 75301) | Bulk soil microbial communities from a Populus tree surrounding site in Tennessee, USA - Soil MetaG P. TD hybrid SBSTD3 | ecosystem: Environmental > Terrestrial > Soil > Tree plantation... | reverse complement strand
GTCAAAGATCGCATCGGCATTTCGATGATCGAAGCCGCCGAACGCGAAGGCCTTCTCAAGCCCGGCGGCACTATCGTGGAAGCGACCGCTGGTAACACCGGCGTCGGTCTCGCACTCGTCGGCGGCCGCAAAGGCTATCGCACCGTGCTGGTGGTGCCCGACAAGATGGCGCGCGAGAAAGTGCTGCACGCTCAGGCGATGGGCGCCGAGGTGGTGTCCACGCGCTCTGACGTCGGCAAAGGCCATCCCGACTATTATCAGGATGTCGCCGAGGCCATCACCAAGCGCACACCGGGCGCTTTCTATGTCAATCAGTTCGCCAATCCCGCCAATCCACGTGCGCACGAGACGACGACCGGCCCCGAGATGCTGCGCCAGATGGACGGCGACATTGACGCGGTCGTGGTTGGCGTGGGCTCGGGCGGCATGCTCACCGGGCTTGGCCGCTGCATGCGCAAGGCCTCTCCCAAGACCGAGATGGTGCTCGCCGATCCGCAGGGTTCGATCCTCGCCCCCCTTGTCGAGACCGGGCAGATGCCTCAAGTCGGAAGCTGGGCGGTCGAGGGCATCGGCGAAGATTTCATCCCGCCCAACTGCGATCTCTCGCTGGTCAACAAGGCCTATGCGATTCCGGATCCGGAGAGCTTCGCAACCTCGCGCGAGCTTTTGAGCGCGGAGGGCATTCTGGCAGGCTCGTCATCCGGCACACTGCTGGCGGCGGCGCTGCGCTACTGCCGTGCCCAGAGCGAGCCCAAGCGCGTGGTGACGCTGGTGTGCGACTCCGGCGCCAAATATCTCTCCAAGGTCTTCAATCCGGCGTTCCTGGCGCAGGAAGGCTGGACCCATCCCGAGCGCCACGGCACCGTGCGCGACGTGGTGATCGGCCGCTACAACGAAGGCATGGCGATCGTGGTGCGGCCGCAGGACAATCTGCGCGCGGTGTTTTCGCGCATGCGCTCGACCGGTGTCTCGCAGCTGCCGGTGATCGACGAAAGCGGGCACGTGGTTGGCCTTGTCGACGAGAGCGACGTGCTCGCCGCGCTCATTACTGATGCAGGGGGCGCCAACAACGCGTTCGAGCGCCCGGTCAAGGACGTGATGGTGACCAGGCTCGAAACCATCTCGGCCGATGCGCCGATCGCCGAGCTCGTGCCGCTCTTCCGCAAGGACTACATCGCCATCGTGATGGACGGCGATCAGTTCCTGGGCGTCGCGACGCGGCTCGATCTCATCAACTATTTCCGGATCACGACGTAATGCGGTTTGGGAATGAGTGCCCTCCAACCGTTCGTCCCCGCGAAAGCGGGGACCCAGATCTACAATAGAAGGGAGCAGGCAGCCTGGATTCCCGCTTGCGCGGGAATGAACAGAGGTTGCGGCCCCACCCTACCTAAATGGAAACCGCGCAATGACCCAACGAAAGAATCTCGACTTCGCCACCCGCTGTGTGCATGCCGGGCAGGAGCCCGATCCGACGACCGGCGCGGTGATGATGCCGATCTATGCCACGTCGACCTTCGTGCAGCAGAGCCCGGGCGTCAACAAGGGCTACGACTATGCACGCACCAAGAACCCGACCCGCATGGCGTTCGAGCGCTGCGCCGCCGATCTCGAAGGCGGCCGCAAGGGTTTTGCGTTTGCGTCGGGTCTCTCCGCGATTGCGACGACGCTCGATTGTCTCGATCATGGCTCGCATATCGTCGCGGTCGATGATCTCTATGGCGGCTCGCGCCGTCTGTTCGAGCGCGTACGCCGCCGTTCGGCTGGCCTCGATATCAGCTATGTCGATCTCACCGATGCGGAGCGGCTCGAGGCCGCGATCCGCCCCAACACTCGGCTCATCTGGGTCGAAACCCCGACCAACCCGACGCTCAAGCTTGTCGATCTTGCGCGCATTGCGGAGATTGCCAGGAAGCGCGGCATCCTGACCGGCGCCGACAATACCTTCGCCAGTCCCTATGTGCAGCGGCCGCTCGAGCATGGCTTCGATCTGGTGGTGCATTCGACTACCAAATATCTCAACGGTCATTCCGATATCGTGGGCGGCGTTGCAATCGTGGGCGACAATGCAGAGCTCGCCGAGCGCATGACGTTTCTGCAGAATGCGGTCGGCGCCATTCAAGGGCCGTTCGATTCTTTCTTGGCGCTGCGCGGGCTCAAGACGCTCGCCTTGCGGATGGAGCGCCACTGCACCTCGGCGCTCAAGATCGCGACATGGCTGGAGCGTCATCCCAGGGTGCGCCGCGTCTACTACCCGGGCCTGCCGAGCCATCCGCAGCATGCGCTCGCCAAGAAGCAGATGAGCGCCTTCGGGGGCATGATCTCGGCCGACCTCGTCGGCAGTCTCGACGATGCAAAACGCTTCCTCGAGCGGTGTCAGCTGTTCGCGCTGGCCGAGAGCCTCGGCGGCGTGGAAAGCCTGATCGAGCATCCGGCGCTGATGACGCATGGCTCGGTGCCGCCCGAGGTGCGGGCGACGCTCGGCATTGGCGATACGCTGGTGCGGCTCTCGGTCGGCATCGAGGATGCCGACGACCTGATCGCCGATCTGGCGGCGGCGCTGGGGTGAGACCATGAGCGATGGGCGCGAAGGAGCCGATACGCCTGGCGTGATCGCGCCCCCGCCGTTAATAGCGCTCGCAGCGCTGTTGCTCGGGGTTGCGGCCGACTGGCTGTGGCCAATGGATGGTCTGGACAGCATCCTCAATTGGCCCGTGCGCATCGGACTTGGCGGGGCGCTCTTCGTCGGAGGCGGCGTTCTCGTCGTGGCCGGTGAGCGAGCGTTCAAACGGGTGGGCACCAACGTGCCACCGTGGGAGCCGGCGCTCGCGCTCGCGACCACCGGGATCTACGACCACTTGCGCAATCCGATGTATGTGGGTGCGATGCTGTTGCTGGCTGGGATTGCCGTCGCGCTCGCGTCCGACTGGCTGGCGCTGCTGCTCGTTCCAACGGCATTGCTCCTCCATTTCGGCGTGGTCCGCCGCGAGGAGCGCTATCTCGAGGCCAAGTTCGGCGAGGACTACCGGCGCTACAAGGCGAGCGTGCCGCGTTACGGTTGGAAATGGTAAGGCCCAGCCCTTTGCAAGGGGCGTCGTGAGCCCGTATAGGGCAGGGCGTCAGCCAAGGAACCGGACATGCGTACACAGGTCGGAATCGTCGGCGCCGGGCCTGCCGGCCTCATGCTTTCACACCTCCTGCATCTCGAGGGCATCGAGTCCATCATCATCGAGAACCGCAGCCGCGACTATATCGAGGGCCGCATCCGCGCGGGCTTGATCGAGCAGTGGGCGCGCGACCTTTTGATCGACACCGGCGTTGGCGAGCGCATGCAGCGTGAAGGGCTCTCCCACGACGGCATCCATTTCTGTTTCGATGGCGCGCTCCACCACATCAACTTTCGTGAGCTGGTGGGCAAGGGCGTTACCATCTACGGCCAGCAGGAGGTGATCAAGGATCTGGTGGCCAAGCGCCTTGCCGACGGCGGGCAGATTCTGTTCGAGGTCGACGACGTCAGCCTGCACGACGTCACGAGCGCAAAGCCGAAAATCCGCTTCCGTCATGGCGGCCGCAACGAGGAGATCGAGTGCGACTTCATCGGCGGCTGCGACGGCTTTCATGGCATCAGCCGCCCGTGCATCCCGTCGGGCGTGCTTTCGGTATACGACCGCGAATATCCGTTCGGGTGGCTCGGTATTCTTTCGCAGTCGCCGCCGCCCGACAAAGAGCTGGTCTACGCCTATCACGAGCGCGGCTTTGCGCTCTACACCATGCGATCGCCCGTGCTCGCGCGCCTCTATCTGCAATGCGCGCCCGACGACGAGGTCGAAGCCTGGCCGGACGAGCGCATCTGGCGGGAGCTGCACCTGCGCATCGGCGGCACGCGCGAGCTTGCCGAAGGCAAGATGCTGCAGAAGGGCATCACCGCGATGCGCAGCTTCGTGGTCGAGCCGATGCAGCACGGCCGGCTGTTTCTCGCTGGCGATTCCGCCCATATCCAGCCGCCAACCGGCGCCAAGGGCATGAATCTCGCGTTTGCCGACGTGGTCGTGCTCGCGCGCGCGATGGTGCAGCACTACAAATCCGGACGCGGCGATCTCCTGGAGCGCTATTCAAGGACCTGCCTGCGGCGGGTGTGGAAGGCGCAGCGCTTCTCCTGGTGGATGACGCAGATGCTGCATCTGCACCCGACCCACAACGCCTTCGATCGCAAGTGCCAGCTCGCCGAGCTTGATTATTTCGCCAACTCGGAAGCGGGGAAACGCACGCTGGCGGAGAATTACGTCGGGCTGCCGGTGGAGGTGTAGCGGCGCTCATTATTGCGCCCTCGCCCCGCTTGCGGGGAGAGGGCGCATTCATGACAGCTCAGCTTGTTGATCGGCTTACTGCGGCAGCACCTCGATGTAGCCGACGCGGCCCGGAATGTTGCCGCTGAAGAAGATCCGGTTTGGATTGGTCGGATCGATGTCGATGCGACGCGGATCGGATTCCGCCTCGGGCAGCGCGAACTCGATCCATTCATTGGTCTTGGGATCGAAGCGCGCGATCATGTCGACCTGGTGCTGGCTGACCCAGATGTAGTTGTTCCTCTTGTCGACGACGACTGAGTAGCTGCCGCCATTCGGGGTCGGCGGCGAGAAGATCGACATCGCGTTAGTCTTGTAATCGACCTTCATCAGCTTGCCGGCCTTCCACAGCGCGACCCAGAGGTCGCCGTTGGCGTCGCTGTTCATGCGGCGCGGATAGGCGTGCCCTTCGCTGTAGGGGATCTTGAACTCGTCGACCTTGCCGCTCTTGGGATCGACGCGCGCCATCTGGTCGGCTTCGTCCTCCGCGAACCAGACCGAGCCGTCACCCGCGACCGCGATCCCATAGGCGCCGGGATTGCGATGGGTCTTGGCGGCTGGCGCTTCGTAGAACTTGAACTGCACCGTTTCCGGTAACAGTTGACGTGCTTCCTTGCCGGCGCCGGTTGCCCAGACAGTGCCGTCAGGATGCAGCGCCATGCTGTTGCCGCCGGCCGCGCCCTTGCGCCCGGTCCAGGCAAACGCGAGGAACTTGCCGTTCGACGTGTCATAGCTGAGCCAGCGATTGTTAGGACCGTCGGCCACCCACAGGATGCCCTTGGAGTCGATCTGCGGATTGCCGAGGCTCTGGCGATCCTTCGCGGCCGGGCCGGGTGGGGTGTCGAACTCGGCGAATTCGAGCGTGTTGGGATTGAAGCGGCCGAGCTTGCCGGCGCGCTCGGAGACCCAGGCATTGCCCTTCGGATCGGCGGCGACGTCATGCGGCTCGGCATGCGTGTTGACGAGATCATAGGTCACCGCCCGATAGGCGACGGCCTTGCCGGTCTGCAGCGCGGTCGGCAGCCGACTGTTCGGGTCATAAGGCTGGACCTCGTTGAAGTGGCTGACGAGGTAGTCGACAATCTTGGTCGTCTCCTGCTCGCTGAGGTCAGGGATCGAGGCGACCGACATGCGCGTGCGCATGCGTGCCACCGTGTGGGCCCAGTGATCGCGATTGGAGCGCTTCACGACGGTTCGCCGCAGATCGTGGCAGCTTGTGCACTTCTCCTGAACCAACGCCTTGCCGTCGCCGTCGGGAAGCTCGAGCGCGATCTTGTCGACCTGCAGCTCGGGGATGCGTTGCGGCCAGGCCGGCGACAGCATCGGGCCGCGCTGATGCGTGAGCGCCAAGCCGACCTTGGCACTGCCGCCACCCGTCACCTGCACCTTGTCGAACCAATCGCTCTGGTTGGCGCCGGCAACGCCCTGCACGCGGTATTGGCCAGGTGGCAGGTCTTTGGCCTCGAACTGGCCCTGCTCGCGGCTCACCACCATGAAGGTGAGGCGGCGCTCGTCGTTCTTCAGCTTCACGAAGGCGCCGGCTAACGGCTGGCCATAGGCGTCGTGGATGACGCCTTGAACAGAGCCGCGCTCCTGCGCGACCGCAATGGCTTGCGCGGCAACCAGAACGATTCCAGCCGCAGTTCCGGCAGTCAGAATCCTGCTGAGGCGTTTCATTGGCTTCTCCCTAGGGCTCTCCCTTTGATCTTGAGTCGATCTTGTGGGGTCGAGCTGAAGGGAGACTAGCGCATGAGCGGCCGCGGTGCGAGGGAGCTTGTAGCCCAGATCGAGCTTGTAGCCCGGATTGAACGGAGCGAAATCCGGGGACGCTCGGCGGCTTACCCCGGATGTCGCCCTAGCGCGTTGCAGACGCGCGTAAACGCGCTTATGGCTCCATCCGGGCTACGCGCTGCGGAGTGTTTAACGCAAAATCTTTCCCAGCGGCCGGTTGAAAGCCGCGATCACGACGCCTGCCAAGGCTGCGACAGCCGCGATCATCAGGAAGAAATGCATCTTCTCCATGCTGCTCCAGAAGCTGCCGAGCCAGCCGCCGATGAAATTGCCGACGAAGCTCGTGCCGAGCCACACGCCCATCATCATCGACACCATGCGGGCGGGCGCGGCCTTCGACACCAGCGAAAGTCCGACCGGAGAAAGGTAGAGTTCGCCGATCGTGATGACGACGAAATAGCCGAGAAGCCACAGCCAGCTCGCGTCCGGCGCGCCGCCCGCCTGCCACGCGGCGCCTGCCATGATGATATTGGCGAGGGTGACGCCGAAGCAGCCGAGCGCCATCTTGTTGATGCTCGATGGCTCCGTGCCGCGCTTCGCCTGGCGCGCCCACAGCGCCACGACGAAGGGCGTGAAGGCGAAGATCATGAATGGATTGAAGGCCTGGAACCAGGTGGTCGGGATTTCGCCGTGCCAGAAGATGAGATTGACGGTGCGGTCGGTGTAGTCGTCCGCCCACAGCGCGATCGTGTTGCCCTGCTGCTCGTAGGTGGCCCAGAACAGCGTGTTGGGCAGAAACAGCAGGAAGAGCGCGATCACGGCGCGCCGCTCGATGCGGTCGAGCTTGCCGCGATACTCGCCCATGGCCTTGGTGCGATGAAATTCGTCCGGCGGCAGCGCGCGGCTGCTGAGTGCATAAAGATAAATCAGCAGCCCGATCATCATGCCGATGCCGGCGGCGCCAAAGCCGTAGTGCCAGCCGACCTCCTGGCCGAGCGTGCCGCAGACGAGCGGCGCCAGGAACGCGCCGAGATTGATCCCGACATAGAAGATCGAATAGGCGCGGTCGCGCCGCGGATCACCGTGCTGATAGAGGGTGCCGACCTGGGCCGACATGTTGGGCTTGAAGCAGCCGTTGCCGAGAATGAGGGCGAGCAGCGCGAACAGGAACAGCGGCTCGAACGCCATCATGAAATGGCCGATCGCCATGAGGGAGGCACCGATCACAATGGTCTTGTGCTGGCCGAGCACGCGGTCGGCCAGGAGGCCGCCGAAGAACGGCGTGAAATAGACGAGGCCTGTATAGAGACCATAGATGTGCGAGGAGAACGGCTGCGCGCCGAGCGGACCGAACATGCCTTCAAAACCGCTGCGCAATCCCGCAAGCCCGATCACCTTGTCGGCGTTCTCGGCCATGAGCAGGTATTTCACCATGTAGAGGACGAGCAGTGAGCGCATCCCGTAGTACGAGAAGCGCTCCCACATCTCGGTCGAGAACAGGAAGGCGAGCCCGCGCGGATGACCGAGAAAGTCGCTTGGGGCGCGGCGACGCATCGTCTGGGTCTGGGAATAGGCCATGCGATGTCCTTGTCACACTTTCCAGCGCATGTGAACGCGACAATATAGAATCTGGCTCTTCGCTCGCGCGCGAAGGGCGGACATTCCTTGAAGATTCTTCACAAACACATTGCGAGAGTTACGAAGGTGTGTGCCCCATGGTTCCCTCCCCCACAAGGGGGAAGGGGACGCTGTGGCACTGCTCTGCCAACAGTCTGCGCATTCCTACCGGCCGATCGCTGCCTTGGCCTTGTCGATGACGCGCTGCGGATAGCTTACAAACTGACGCAGCAAGTCTTCTACTTGCTCGGCGGTCGCGATGTCGATATCGAGATTCGTCTTCTGGGCATCGGCCAGGAATTCGCGATCCTTCATGGTATCCAGAAACGCTTGGCGCAGCGCCGCGAGCCGTTCCTTCGGAAGGTTCGGCGAGGCGGCGAACGGCCGGCCCAGGATGGTCTGCTTGAAGTGCAGCTCCAGCACGTGCCTCTCCTCATCGGTCTTGGCGAAATCGAACACGTCGACAACGGGGCCAAACTCTTGCGTGGTCTTCGGCCCCATCTGCAGGAACAGCTTGAGCCGTCCAGCCTGGATGTCCGGCAGCCATTGCGCCTTGATCGAGGAGACGAACAGCCCGCAGGCGCCGTGCACCTCGCCGCGCTGCATCGCGAGATTGACCTCCTTCTGTCCGTCGTAGCCCGCGATCACGCGGATATTGGCGCCGAGGATGTTCTTGAGGACGAGCGGGTGCTGATGGCTGATCGCGGCAGGTCCCGCTGAGCCGAAGATCAGCTCCTTCGAGTCCTTTCTCAACATCTCCGCAATGCCGGCCGGCGTGCCGGGACTTTGCCATACGCCGCAGAATGAGACGTCCTGGTTCATGCTGCCGATCCAGCCGAACTTGGTGACGTCGAACTTCGCCTGGTCGTTGCCCATGATCGGCTCCATGGCCGTCGAGGCCGCGAAGATCGCGATCTCGATGCCGTCACGGGCGGTGAGATTGTAGACGTGGTTGGCGACGCGCAGCGAGCCGGCGCCGGGCATGTTCTTTGGGACGACGGTCGGATTGCCTGGAATGAAGCGGCCGTAGTGCCGCGCGAGCGCGCGGCCATAGGTGTCGTAGCCGCCGCCTGGCCCGTAGCCGATCTGGATCGTGATGGTCTCGCCCCGGAAGGTGACGGGCGTCTGCCCCATTGCTGGACCGGCAAGGATAACGCCAAGGGCGGCGCAAAGGCGAGATATCAACATTCCTGGAGGCCCTTAAGGATGCGTCACAATCGATGCTATCCGTATTCCGGCACGGCTGGTAGACTGGCTGCTTGCTTGTGGTTGCGGCCAATTGCCGGGGCTGCGCACGTATCCACGGAGACGAGAGAAATGACCGGACTTCCCCGCCTGCTCGCACATTCCTCAGTGGCGATCGCGGCCTTGCTGGTGACGCAGCCTTCGCAGGCGCAGACCGATCCGGCCGCGGGCTTCCCGAACAAGCCGATCCGCATGATCGTGCCGTTCGCGGCCGGTGGCGGCAACGACATCTTTGCGCGGCTCGTCGGCAACAAGGCAGCGGAATTCCTCGGCCAGCAGTTCGTGATCGAGAACCGGCCGGCGGCCGGCGGCCGGGTCGCGGCCGAGTTCGTCGCCGCCCAGCCGGGCGACGGCTACACGGTGTTCATCGGCGCGAGCGGCGTGATGTCGATCTCGGCCGCGGTCTATCCGCAGCTTCACTATCATCCGACCAAGAGCTTCGTGCCGCTGTCGATGATCGCGAATTTCCCGCTGATCATGGTAGGCCAGACCACCATCGCAGCCAAGACGGTGCCGGAGCTCGTGGCCTATGCCAAGGCCAATCCCAACAAGTCGAACTACGGGACCACGTCGCCCGCGTTCACGATCTCGAGCGAGCTCTTCAAGCTGAAGACCGGCGCCCCCGGCGTCGCTATTCCGCTCAAGAGCAGCGCCGAGATGATCCTGTGCGTGATCCAGGAGCAGTGCCTGTTCTCGATTTCCGACGGCCCGCCCGCGATCCCGCAGATCAAGGACGGCAAGGTGCGCGCGATCGCAGTCACCGGATCGGAGCGCTCGCCCGAATTGCCCGACGTGCCGAGCATGGCGGAAGCGGGCTTCCCCGAGGTCAACACCAAGCTGTGGAGCGGCATGTTCGCGCCGGCCTCGACGCCGCCCGCGATCGTCAACAAGCTGCAGGCGGCGTTCTCGCGCGCGATCCGCGATCCGGAAGTGTCCGGCAAGCTGCGTGGCATGGCGGTCAATCCTGGCGGCGGCACCTCGGATGAGTTCCGCAAGATGATCGATGCGGACATCGAGAGCTATGTGGCAGTGGTGAAAGCTGCGAACCTGAAGTTCGAGCAATAATCAAAGCAATCGTCGGCTATGGGCTTGCCGTCGTTCCGCGCATGAGACGACTATTTGGCATCGCTGCAGCGCTCGCTCTGTCGGCGCCCGCTGCGGCGCAGACGCCGGCTGCCATCAAAGGTGACTTCAAAGGCGAGACGATCAACGTCAGCGTCGGCTACCCGGCCGGCGGGGCGCCCGATCTCTACTTCCGTGTCCTTGCCAGGCACTATGCGCGTCACATTCCCGGCAATCCCCTGATCGTCGTCAAGAACATGCCGGGCGCCGGTACGTTGCGGGCCGCCAATTACATCTACAATGTTGCGGCCAAGGACGGCACCGAGCTTGGCAATTTCAGCTCCTCGGCGACGATGGAGCCGCTGATGGACAACGACCAAGCGAAGTTTGACGCTACGAGGTTCAGCTGGATCGGCAGCATGAACCAGGAGATCAATTTCTGCGGCATCTGGCAGCGGCCGGGCGCACCCACGTCATTTGCGGACATGCTGACCCGGGAGACCGTGTTTGCGTCATCGGGCGGTCTCACCTCGTTCGGCTATCAGCACCCGCTGATCTTCAAGAACGTGTTCGGGGCGAACGTGCGGCTGGTCTCCGGCTATGCCGGTCTTCCGCAAGCCTACATCGCCATGCAGCAGGGCGAAGCGCACGGCATGTGCGGCCTTGTGCGCACGCACATCAAGACGCTGTGGCCGAAGGATGCGCAGGAGGGCCGGTTCAAACTCATCGTGCAGCTCGGACCCAAGACGACGGACGAGCTTGGCCCGGTTCCGAGCATCTTCGATTTCCTCAAGACTGAAGACGACCGCAAGGTGCTCGAGTTCCACTTCAACACCAAGCTGCTGGGCCGTCCTCTGGCCGGCCCGCCGGGCGTTGCTCCGGAACGGCTGGCGGTTCTGCGCAAGGCGTTTCAGGACACGATGCGCGACCAGGAATTCCTGACCGAGGCGCACAAGGCCAATCTCGACATCGATCCTGCCACGCATGAGCAGGTGGAGCAGCTGCTGGCGAAGTTCGCCGATTATCCGAAAGCCATCATCGAGCGCGCCAAGCTGGCCGTGACGCGCTGATCGCGCTCGGTGCTTGCGTTCACGGGAACTCGCTCACGCCGCTGCTCGGCGCACCGTGAGGCGCGCCGAGCAGCCTCCGCCATCCCCACTCCTGCGACCATCCCGACTCTTGAATATGTCAGTAGTAGTCGCCGCAGACATAGGTTACGCGCCAGCCCCACCGCGTCCAGATCCGCTCATAACAGCTGTTGTAGTAGCTGTAAGGGAAGGCTGCGGCAAACACGAAGGTTCGGTTGTTGAACCGGTGGTGTCTGAAGGCAAATCGGGGATGATGGACGGCAGCACGCGCAAAGCCGGGATGGCCGATAGCGGCACGGCTGAATCCAGGGCTCATGCGAGCAAAGCCACCAGGTCCTATGCCCGCGCGGCCCATGCCGACTGGACCCATCCCACCACGGCCCATGCCTCCCATGCCGCCACCGCCCATTCCGCCGTGGCCCATTCCACCGCCCATTCCACCGCCGTGGCCGCCCATTCCACCGCCGTGGCCGCCGCCTCCACCTCCACCCATTCTGGCCGTTGCATCAAGCGCCGAACCCGCGATGATGGCCGCCGTGGCGGCCAAGACGATCATTGTTTTACGCACCATGATTGCGTCCTCCAGCTTGCGAGAGACAGGACGAGCTCTTTGCTGGAACCGCGCCGCTCTCTCAACAGGCGCCCCGCGCACTGCGGCTGCGAGCCAAGATCTCGATGACTGAGAGCATCGGTCAGGAACGCGATAGACTCAAATGAGTAATGCGACAGTTTCTGACAAAAAAGTCAGTTTCTATGTTTCCGTTTCTTTGACAAGATGTTGCGGTTAGTTCCTGCGAACATCCATTGGAGCTTGAAGGATGGCAGGCGGGCGCTGTCGCATTCTCGTCGTCGAGGACGACCGTGAGACGGCCGATCAGCTCAAGGATTCACTCGCGGCGAGCGGCTATCAGGTCGATCTTGCTGTCGATGGCCGCGAGGGGTTGAGCCGCGGGCGCTCCGCCGAATATGCGGTGATGACAGTCGATCGCATGCTGCCCGACATCGACGGGCTTGCGGTCATTCGGCGGCTGCGGGAAGACGGGATCGTCACGCCGGCATTGATCGTCAGCGCGCTCGGCGAGATCGATGACCGCGTGCGCGGTCTGCGCGCAGGCGGCGACGATTATCTCGTCAAGCCGTTTGCCGTCGCCGAGCTCCTGGCACGTGTCGACGCGCTCGCCCGCAGGAGCGACACCGTTGTCAAGGAAACCTTGTTGCGGGTCGGCGATCTCACGCTCGATTTGGTGTTACGGACGGTGACTCGTTCGGGCCGGGAGATCGCCTTGCTGCCGCGGGAATTCCAAGTGCTCGAGTATCTGGTGCGGAACGAAGGGCAGGTCGTGCCGCGAGCGATGCTGTTGCAGCACGTGTGGGATCTTCATTTCGACCCCACGACCAACATCATCGATGTCTATGTCGGGCGTGTCCGTCGCAAAGTCGACGGCCACCAGGCTTATCCGCTGATCCATACCGTCCGTGGTGTCGGGTATTGTGTCCGTGCTCCTGGCTAAGACCTTACGGTCATCCACACTTCGACTGGCCCTGATCTGGATCGGGATTTTCGGCACTGCGGTCGCCGCGTTGCTGGGCTATGTCTATTGGTCCACTGCATCCTACATGATCAGGCAATCGGACCAGGCGATTGCAATGGAGCTTGCAGTTCTTCGCGAGGCCTATGCCAGGGGCGGGCGCGAGCCATTGGTGGCCGCGATCACGCAGCGGATGTCGGACGAGCGCTTCGAAGGCGGCATCTACTTGCTCGCCGACAGCTCTGGCGCTCGGCTCGTCGGCAATCTTGCCGCCTGGCCGTCGAGCCTGAAAGGCTCCAGCGGATGGGGCAATTTCAGCGCACCGGAACGGAAGTCCAACGCCGACCGCCAACCCCTGATGCGAGCGATGTTCGAGACACTTCCGGACGGCACGCGCCTGCTGGTGGGGGAGGACATCGCAGATCTCGATCAGGTGACCGATAGGATCAACACGGCTCTGCTTCTGGCCACGCTGCTGATCGTTGCGGTCGCGGCGGCGGCCAGCGCATCGATCACGAGGCGCACGGTAGGCCGGATCGAGTCCATCAATGCGACCAGCCGCGCCATCATGCAGAGCGG
>Ga0075424_100004475_pt1 | contig 13202 bp, 12 predicted proteins | sample SoiMethybrSBSTD3_FD_75301 | JGI IMG/M metagenome (GOLD analysis project Ga0075424, IMG submission 75301) | Bulk soil microbial communities from a Populus tree surrounding site in Tennessee, USA - Soil MetaG P. TD hybrid SBSTD3 | ecosystem: Environmental > Terrestrial > Soil > Tree plantation... | reverse complement strand
GGGATTGGATGAAAGTGGTCCTCATGCCAGCAAGCTCCTTGAAATCGGCTCCACTAAATTATCGTATGCCACCTCACCCTGCTAATATAAGGATGAAGGAGAGGGTTATTTTTTGTATAACTGCTTGACGAATCCGGTGGCTTCGATTTCCTGTACTAAGCTCGGGTCCACGAATGCGCGCGGGTCAGCGGCGGCGGCCCTGGGATCGCGCGGCGCGAGATCGTCGAGGGCGGTTTTCACGCCTTCGGGAGTCGGTAGCAAATTTTCCGGATACGCCGCGGTGTAAGCACGCCAGGCGCGCTCGAGTCCTTCCTGATCGGAAATCTTCAGGTATTTTCCCCAGATCGCTTTCGATTCCTCCTTATTGGTTTTGTTAAAGTGGATCGCCTCCAGCATTGCGCGGGTAAACTTTAACAGGAGCGGCCGTTTCGTTTTCACGATAGCCTCGCGCGACAACACGCTGTTCCACCAAAAAGGAATCTTCAACGAGCCGATATCGAACAGATCACGAAACCCCAGCTGCAATGCCTGCCGCACGAATGGCTCGGGAATGATGGTGAAGTTGATTATTCCCTTCGAGAGCGCCGCGAAGCGCTCCGGATTTCCCCCGGCGGTAATGATCTTGGCATCTTTTTCCGGATCGATGCCGAGCCGTCTCAGCGCGAAACGAAGTCCCAAATCCGAGGTGCTGCCGATTCGATTGACGCCGCCGATCTTGCCCTTTAATTGATCCGGGCTGGCTATGCTTTGGGCCGTAATGATGTGATCGACAAAAGTCCGGACAACTCCGAGAATCATCACGGTGTCGGCTCCGGCCAGCCGGGAGCTCAACAGAGTTGCGACAGAGGTTGCCGAGACGTCGATCTCTCCCGCGATTAGCGCTTGCGAGACGATGGGACTTGCGCTGATGCTGATGATCTCCGGCTCCACACCGTATTTTTGCAGAAGCTTTTTTTCCTGAATGACCCAGATCGCGGCGTTGGCCGGGCTTGCGCCAGCCCACGCGATACGGATGCGTTCTTGTGCATCGGGGGAGCCACTGCGTCCCAGGATGACAAGCGCGAAGAAGAGCGCCGCCCGATATTTTCCCAACATGATCAACTTCCTGCGCACGCTACTTAAGAATTTCTTTGAGCTTGCTCACCAGCGGTTGGTCTAGCTTCAATAGCTCGCGGACGTTCTTCTCGAGCTCCTCGCCGGTCCCAGGGTTGAACTCCAGGTTTGCTTTGGCGGCTTCGGCGAGCAGCTCCGGATCTTTCATTGTTTCATTGAATGCCCGGCGCAAAATATCGATTGTTTCCTTGCGCGTTCCCGGCGGCACGAGATAAGGGCGCACAGCCGCACCGTGCGCCTGGGCAACGGCGGCGATCAGTTTGCGCGCCTCGTCGGTTTTGGCATAGCTCGCAGCCAAGGGAACTTTGGCGATATCGGCGTGAGCTTTTGGCCCAAGCTGCACGATGAGCGAGATTTCGTTGTTCTCCAGCTCTTTACGCCAGGTCGACTTGATCGACTGCCAGGAATTGCTCAGCCCGGCAACTTCGCCGCCGTTGACGGCGAGGCGAATGGGCGCGGTGCCCTTATAGCCGCTGACGAGTTGCAGGGGTAAATTTAAAGTAGCTTCGAGGATTATTGCGGTGTCGTAGGTGCCATCGCCGGGCGCGATGGCGCCCAGTTTTACCGGTGCTTTCGCTGCCAGCCATTGTTCCATTGTGGTAAGGCCGCTGGTATTAGCGAGGCTAACAACAAAATTATCCTGTGCGGGCACGCCGATATAACCGAAACCCAATGCATCGAACTCGACGCCCGGCCTGCCGAGAAGTTGCTGGAGAAACTGCCCGCCGACGAAATGGCCAATAGTCAAGCCGTCCGGTTTCGCCACTTTGAACATATAGTTCGCGGACAGGGTACCGCCGGCGCCGGGCATGTTATCGACGATGATCGATGGACCACCCGGGATATGGCTGCCCAAATGACGGGCGATCAAGCGCGTATAGGTATCGTAACCGCCGCCGGGGGAAGTGCCGACAATAATGCGAATTGTTTTGCCTTCGTAATACGGCGCAGCGGCATGCAGATCGTTCGCTGGTCCTATGGATATGGCGAGGATCGAAAAAAACTTTATTATCCGAGCGGCAACTCTTAAAAGAGAAAGCCTTTCTGAGGAACTATTTACGTGCAAGCTCTGATCTCCCGTCCGAGTCTGCCCAATGTCATTCTAGCCAGGCATCTCCGCGAGCAAACGGCCGTAACCTGCAATCTTGTGATGAAGTCCCAAGCGCAACTGCGTTTCCCATGCGCGCGCCGGGCCGGCATGGACAACGGTCAGACCGGTTTCTTTCTCCAGCTGGTCAACGATGGCGACGGTTTTCCATGCAGAGCCGAGCATGTAAATGCCGTCGGCATTTTTATGCTTCGCAGCGATGCTTTTCATGAATTCGAGAATTTGTTCAGGAGGCACGCGGGGCACCGCGGCGAAGGGCGCATCGATCCCTTCCATCGCCAAGACTTGAAATCCGGCATCAGTAAAGTAGCGCGCGAAAATGTTGTTCATTTTTTCCGGAAAATAGGTGGCGCCGACGAATTTTTTAATGCCGAGAGTACGAAGCGCATGAACATGATTTTGGCCGGAGGTAAACATCTGCACGTTGTATTTTTTTTCCCAGCTGCTGATGAGCTCCTGTTCTTTTTGATAGCCGAGCAGCATGAACGGCGGCGCACCGCTGGGACGAACGAGATCGGCGCCCATTTTGGCGAACTCTGCTGCTTTGGCTTCGTAGCCGGGCATCGAAGTGCTGAACTCCTCCTCGGTGCCGCGGGTAAAATTCATCGTTGAGTATAGAAATTTGATTTTGGCTGGAATCAGCGTGTCGAGATCGAGCTCCTCTCCGGCTTCCGAGCGATTGGTCGGCCGCACCGTCCCAACAAGATATTCTTTTTCCGTCTCGGCCATAAAGTTGTTCCTCCGTCTAAATGAAACTGAAGTGATCGGATCTAATCACTTGTGGAGCGCAAGCGTCAAGCACCGTGGCATCGTTGTACTTGAATTTTGACGAAGACCTTCACGGGTGAGTGCTGAAGCGGTAACACAGTTCGAATGCTGGACAATCGGACGGCGGCTAACTATTATCCGAGCCTCCAAGCAGCACTTCGCGGGAAATAGTAGTCGAATTTTGAGGTGATGAGCGGTGATTGGATATTTAATTCTGCTGATTTCAATGCTCGTTTGTCTTCGCGACGCATCCGCAGAAGCACTTCAAATCGCGATACCGAGTACAACGCAGGCCGTGCTACCGTTCATGATCGCAAGGGACAAAGGCTATTATCGTGCAGAGGGGCTGGATGTCACGCTGATTCTGATGAGCGCCCCGACCGCGAGCCGTGCGTTGCTGAGTGGGGAGGTGGCCGTGGCCACCGTAGGCGGCGCCGGGTTGCCGCCCGTTTTGCGAGGGTCGCCGTTCAAATTTTTGTTTACCACGTACAGTCGTGCGATGTTCTGGCTCTTCGCAAAGCCGGAGATACGTGATGTGAAGATGCTGAAAGGAAAGCGGATCGGTGTCTCCGGTATCGGCAGCGGCCCGGATTCTTTGCTGCGCGAGATTTTGCGGCAAAACGGTCTTGACGCCAATCGCGACGTGGCGGTTCTCAGCCTCGGAGTGATGCCGACAATTTTCGCCGGATTGCAAGCCGGAACGGTCGACGCGGCCATGCTTTCACCTCCGGTTACCTTCAAAGCCGAAGAAGCCGGATTTCGCGAGCTGGTTTCTTTTCCAAAGCAGGACCTCGTCGAACTGCAAGGAAGCGTTCTGGTAAGAGAGGCTTCGCTGCAGTCGGATCCTGCGCAGTTGGAAAAATTTCTCCGCGGTACCTACAAAGGTTTTCTCCATATCAAAGAAAATCGAGCCGGTACAATTCCTTTTCTCGTGCGCTATTTGCAAGTCAACGAACGAGTCGCAGCGGACGCTTACGATCAGGTGGTAAGACCAGCGATGACTCAAGACGGAACCCTCACTGCAGAGATGCAGGCAAAAGCTGTGGAGCACGTGCTGAAGCGTCTCGATCTCAAAGAGGCGCCGTCCTTGGCAAATATTTTTGATTTTTCGCTTACTCGAAAAGTCAGCGCCGAATTGAAGGGCTGGCGCCCGCTGCCATAGCGTCAACATGTTTTCAGAAACGAACCGAAGCAGATGGCATTGAAACTCAGCATGACCTGCGGCTTGTACGACCGCACTCAGCCGCTGATCGATGGACGAGTCAAAGCGCGGGACCTCGAGTTGGATATTCACGTCAACTCTGATGATCGAACCCGACAGCATGACGCGCGGGCAGGAAAATTCGATATCGCAGAGTTTTTTACCGGCATCTATATCGCAGATCTGGAGCAGCAAACTCTCGGATTTACCGCGGTCCCGATCTTCGTCAAGCGGATATTTCGCCATTCTTACATTTACGTCAATAAGTGCGGGGCGATTCGTGCGCCAACAGATCTCAACGGCAAACGAGTGGGCCTGCAGACCTGGTTTACCACGACGGCTCTGTGGGCGCGTGGAATTTTAGAAGAGGAGTACGGCGTCGATTTACGCTCGATCACCTGGGTTGCGAACTGGGCAGAAAAAATCGGCAGGTGGCAGCCGCCATCATGGCTCAAGCTCGAGATTGCACCAGAAGGCGCGAGACTTCGTGATTTGCTAGTCTCGGGAGCCATCGATGCGGCTATTACCACAGAAACCTGGGCGCCCTTCGATAACTCTGACATAGACTTCTTGTTGCCGAACTATGCCGAAGAGGAGCGAAAGTATTACCAAAAGACAGGCTTTTTTCCGATCCAGCACATACTCGTGGTCAAAAAGAGTGTGCTCGAAAATCACCCATGGGTGGCAATGAGCCTTTTCGACGCGTGGCAGAAAGCAAAGCAGGACTGCTATCGCTGGCTCGACCGGCAGCGCGTCCACATGACCGGACTTTGGTATCGCGCGCTTTGGGAAGAAGAGCGAGCCATAGCGGGCGCCGATCCGTACGTTTGGGGATTTGTAAAAAGCCGGCCGGAAGTTGCTAAAATGCTCGAATATGCACTGCGGCAGGGATTGGTCACCCGGAAATTTGCGCCGGGAGATATGTTTTATCCGAGTACGTTGGAGACTTAGAGGAAGAATGTTCAAGTAGTTCGTCCTTCGATACGGACCTCCCGGTCCTACTCAGGATGACCGGTGCGGAGCCGATTTCCCGAGTATCGGTTAGCGTAACGTAAACGAGGGACTCTCAGTTCAAATCGTTTGAACGGCTTGTCTAAAATCATAACTGTTTAAATCGAGGAGAAAATGGAATTTGACGAATTCGTTCACACGGGGCCGGGAACTTTGGCGGGACGCTATCTACGGTTGTTTTGGCAGCCGATTTGTTGCGCCTATGAGCTGAAAACCGGGCAAGCGTTACCGCTGAAAATCCTAGGAGAAGAATTCACAATTTATCGCGGTGCCAGCGGAACGCCGTATCTGGTTGGATCGCGCTGTGCTCATCGCGGCACCAAGCTATCCGTCGGTTCCGTCGAAGGCGAATGCATTCGCTGCTTTTATCATGGCTGGAAGTACGACGGCAGCGGGCTCTGTGTGGAGCAGCCGGCGGAAGGACAATCATTCGCGGACAAAGTGCGCATACCGAGTTACCCCGTAGAAGAATATATTGGGCTGATCTTCGCTTATATGGGGGAAGGCGCACCGCCGCCATTGCCACGATACCAGCGATTCGAAACCAACGAAATTTCTCTGGATGTGGCGGCCCTTCGGCGAATTTGCAACTACTTCAACAATATCGACAACTCGTTGGATAGTGTCCATGTGCGCTTCGTGCATCAACGCCATCGCGACTCGGTGGACGATCACGTGGTCCTTGGCGATCCGGTCATCTCTGTCGAAGAGTCGGAATGGGGCGTTAAACGCTTTGCCAAATATCCGAACGGAAAGGACGTTACTTTCTTCTTCGGAATGCCCAACATCAATTTCATCAACGGACAGGTGGTCGATCCCGTGATCAAGCGCGCCGACGTGATGGTTTTCAAAGTCCCTGTGGACGATGAAAACCATATTCACTTCGAAGTGCGCGCAATTCCACTGACCGGCGAGGCCGGGCGCTCATGGATCGAAGAGCGGCGCAGGCTGCGCGCTGACGCCGAGCGGAACCGGCCGGAACTGGTTCGCGCGATACTGTCTGGGAAGCTCCGCCTCGACGATATCGATCCCAATCGAGTCGACTTCGTGATGCTGGAAGACGAAGTCGCGCAGGCAGGGCAGGGCGGCATCGCGGTGCGCTCGAACGAGCACCTGGGCCGAAGCGATCGAGGGGTTTTTCTTCTACGGAAAATCTGGGAGCGCGAACTCAAAAACCTGGCCGAGGGCCGGCCGCTGAAACAATGGACGTATCGGCCGGATATGCTGCCTACCTATCCACGCGGTTGACACTTCCAACAAGCTCAGCAGGTGTGACAAATTGAAACGATCACTCTTCCGGGGCTCCGCCTGACTTCGCCAGATCTTCGATCTTGATTTTTTCCACGTTGATCTTTTCAGCGGCCTTAGTCATTCTCTCGATAACTTCATCGAAGCCAAGGGGTGCGGCGTCCTTGGGACGGAAACGGATCGGATTGATGCGCGCGACAACGAAGCTTTTCAAATAGGGACTCGTCAGCCCTCGAGACTTTAACGCTTCAACTTTGCTAACGACAGTTTTATCGAGATCCATCAATGCTTTTGCGCGGTCGCGGCGAATTTCCAGGGCCGCACTCAGCGGCTTTTTGATGAACTGGTCGGAACGCCGGAGAATCGGGTGATAGGCGCCGCCGCTGAAGCGGCCATTTTCCAAATAGCACAGGCCCAATGTGATAAGCGCCGCCTCGTCGAATTCCAATCCGTAGGTCTCCTCAGTGGCGCCATCCATGGCCGCGAGCTCTTCATACATTTTGATCACCTCCAGCGCGCGCTCCCGCAAATTATGCGCTTTCTCGGTGTTGAGGGCGAGAATCTTATAAGCAGCGCTCGTCTCCGGCACAACTAGGCTTATAATGCACTTGGCGCCGAGGGTCTTCATGGCAGACAGGCGATGATTGCCATTGGGAGTCCAGTAGCGCGTTTCACTTTCCTCGCCGGCTTTTCGCACCACGATAATCGGATCGAGAAATCGACCAAGCTTGGCGATTACGCCTTCGAGCTTACGTGCATGCGTATCGGACAAGTTGCGCTGATAGGGAGTTGGCTCAACCCGCTCGATGGGCAATGCTGCAAGCAATAACCACTGACCGCCAAACGGTTCCCGATAGGTCGCGAGGACTTTGCCGCCGTCCTCAGAGACAGCTCGTTGCAGCTCTTCAACATCGCGAGGGGCGTCTGTGGAGAGCAAATCAGTTGAAGCTAGTCCAGTGGCTTTACCTGCGAGCTTTCTGCGCTTGCGGGGTGCGCCGCTTTTTTTCTTACCGCGTTTCTCCGCCATGAACGTGCTCGTCGCTCCTGATTACCATGGGATTCGGGCTTGTTCCAGGCGCGAAAGACGTTTGCGAGCTTAATGTAATGGCCAAGACTTTCGTGCCCATGGATGGTAGTTTTATGTCCGTTAACATCGAATGAGAGGGGTTATGGCTGGATACGATTATGATCTATTTACAATCGGTGCGGGCTCAGGAGGCGTCCGAGCGAGTCGCATGTCTGCCGCCTATGGCGCGAAAGTCGCTGTCGCGGAGGAACGTTACCTCGGGGGCACATGCGTGAACGTCGGATGTATCCCCAAAAAGCTTCTTGTCTACGCCGCGCATTATGGCGACGATCTGCACGACGCGGCCGGTTACGGCTGGAGCGCGGGGGGCCAATTCAATTGGTCCACGCTGATCGCAAACAAGAACAAGGAGATTGAACGGCTGAACGAGGTGTATCGAAAGCTTCTCAACGATGCCGGAGTAACGATCATTGAAGCTCATGCCGAGATTATCGATCCGCACACGGTTAGAGTTGATGGCAAGAAGATCACCGCCCAATACATTCTTGTCGCGGTGGGCAGCTGGCCGGTGGTGCCGAAATTTCCCGGCTCGGAGTATGTGATCACCTCCAATGAGGCGTTCTATTTGCCGGCGCTGCCGGAACGCGTCATCATCGTTGGCGGGGGTTATATTGGGGTAGAATTCGCCGGAATATTTCATGGTTTAGGCGCGAAGACGACTCAGCTTTACTGGAACGACCTTTTTCTGCGTGGCTTCGATATCGATATTCGCAGGAGTCTTGCGGAAGAGATGCGCAAGCGCGGAGTCGATCTCCGGTTCAAAGCGGATATCGTCAGAATTGACAAAAATGACAAGACATTAAAAGCGACCTTGACCGATGGCAGTGCTATCGAGGCTGATCAGATCTTTTACGCAACGGGTAGAGCTTCGAAGACCCCAAACCTCGGGTTGGCAAGCGCCGGAGTCGCAGTCAAAGAAAACGGCGCTGTTATCGTCAATGAATATTCGCAATCGACAGTAGAAAATATCTACGCCATCGGCGACTGCACAGACCGCATGATGTTAACGCCGGTGGCGATTGCCGAAGGCATGGCGGTAGCGCAAACGCTCTTCAACAACAACCTAACCAAGCCGAGCTACCTAAATGTTCCGACAGTCGTTTTCAGCACGCCCAATTGCGGGACCGTAGGTCTTAGCGAGGACGAGGCGCGAGCCGGCAATCTCGATGTTGACATTTACCTCAGCCGCTTCAGGCCGCTCAAGCACACTCTCACCGGCCGTAATGAACGGATGATGATGAAACTTGTTGTTGACCGGACGACAGATCAGGTGCTCGGCTGCCATATGGTGGGTAGCGATGCCGGGGAAATTCTTCAGGGTCTGGCGATTGCGCTCAACTGCGGCGCGACCAAAGCTCAGTTCGATGCAACCATCGGCATTCACCCTACCGCCGCCGAAGAATTTGTGACCATGCGAACCAAGATCGTGGACTGAGACGAGTTCTGGTTGCCGGGAGTGCACGCCCGCGTGACTTGCGTTTTCGATATCGTTTAGATCGGCAGGATAGCCCGATTTTCCCTACAATATGAAGCCGGAACCGTTCTGCCATCGAGCGATTGACAGTTCGCACTAAGAAACATCAAGCATTTAGCTTTGGCATTTTCGTTGCACGAACGAGCATCGAAATCCAGCTCGCGAGGCAACAATGGACCGAGAAACTTTCCGTGAAGAACTACTCGCCATAATGGAGAAGAAAGTCCATTGGGCCTGGCCAATGTTTACCTCAGGTCTGGTCAGAAAAGATCGACTGCATCTTCACTTTGAGCAAGAGTACGAAACTTACGTGCGCGATTTTCCAATCCTCGTCGGCCGGGCTTACGTCCGGTGCCCAATTCCGGAGATTCGTAGAAGCCTGGCTGAAAACTTGTACGAAGAGGAAACTGGAGGCTTGGTCGCCGGTAGCCCGCATCCATTACTGTTTCTCGAATATCCACGCGGCCTCGGGATGGATCTGAACCGGTTTGAACGCGTCGAGCTGCTGCCTTCCGCAAGGCGATACCGAACCTTTCTCGACGATGCGACCCAACACTTCGGGTGGGACATTGCGGCGGCGATTGTAACCATTTTCGTTGAAGGATCTTGCGATGAACGCTCAGCCTTAGAGCCCAAGAAGCAAAGGCCGCCCGCGCCCTTGGAAGAGCACCCTCTGGTGAAGTTTTACGGTCTGCCTGTCGCTCGGTTGGCACTGACGAAGGCGCACCGCCAGGTAGAGGGATCGCATCGAGCGGCAGCATGGGACGCGATTCTTAGCCACGTGGTTCCGATGCGCCGGGGCGCAGTGATTCGAACCATGAACGAAGCCCTCGATCTCTGGCTCGCTTATCGTGACGGCGTTGCCGAGACCTGTGGCTTAACACGCCCGAGCGCCGCCGTCGAATCCGCTCTTGATCCCCTAGCCGAAGTCGCCTGAAGAGGTCTAAACGATCCGCTTCCCGCCGTAGCTCCTGGCAAGGATCTGCATTGGATTAAGCGGCCGGCGACCATTGCCCTGTTCGATTTGTATGGCCGCTAACGGACAATCGGAGCACGTTACGCTCGGGTTTCCTTCGGCCATCGCATGAAAGGCCCGAGTACCCCACTTGAGTGACTGTTCGAAGTTTTCTTTTTTCATCGCCCAAGTGCCATTATGACCCGAGCATTCCTCGACGACTCGTACCTTCGTTTCCGGCAACATGGCTAAAATATCGCGGGTTTTGTAACCGACATTTTGCGCGCGCAGGTGACAAGGAACGTGGTACGTGATTTCACCGGCGCCAGTCCTAAAGTCTTTTTTTAATTTTCCTTGAGCCGCTAGGCGCGCCAGAAATTCCATCGGATCCATCGTTTGGGCCGCCACCCTCTTGGCTTCGTCGCTGCCGAGCATGCGTGGGTATTCGACGCGGATCATTTGTGAGCAGGTCGGAACGGTGGCGACCACAGTGCGGCCTTGGGTGACGTGGTCAATCAAGCGTGAAACGTTTTCCTTCGCAAACTTGAGAGCGCCGTCCATATCTCCGTTATGCCAGAGCGGCATACCGCAGCATTGCTCATACGCAAACGCTACGTCGACGTTGTTGTGCTCCATGACGGCAAGTGTGTCCAGACCGATTTCCGGCTGGTTGTAATTTACATAACAGGTGGAGAAGAACGCGATTCTGGCGACCGGTTCACTGGAAATTTTTTGCCGGTAAGTCCGGAAATGAGCTGCAAACGGCTTGGACGCAAATGGCGGTAGCTTTTTATCCTTGTGAATGCCCAACGTGCGATGCAGCAGTTGACGGTTGATTGAATTCTCATTAGCCCTATTCGCGAAGTCCGCAATAGCGGTACCGATTCTGCCGACAAGATCAGGCGTGCCGAGTAAGCGGTCGCGCAACGGCACCCCTTGTTTCTTCACTCGTTGGGCTTTGGCTCTGGCCATCAAACGGGGAAAATCGATCGCCCAGTCGTGATCGCCCGGAGTGTAGGGGCATTTGATGTAGCAAAGCTTACATTGAAAACAGAGATCGACAACACTATCGATGTCCTGGTGCTTTAATTTCTTGGTGTCAACTTCAGCGTATTTATCGTCCGTGCAGTACTCATCAATGGCCTCGAATAGCTTGGGAAAGCTGCCGCAAAACTTTACGCACAAACGGCAGTCGGCGCAGCGACCAAAGATCCGCTCAGCTTCTGTTCGAAGGTCCTTTTCATCGTAATACCGGATATCGGTCGGATCGTAGGCTGGATTAGCGACCACGCATTGCTCCTGACTTAAAACGCGAGACGACTGGCTCCCAAAGTATCTCCGAGCATTGCAGAAAGCTAGCACCAAGGATGATTTCTACTGTTCGGGCGCTGGCTTGGACATTTTTCAGTATCTAAAGCCATTTGTTTTTTGCCCAAGCCAGAACGCGGTAACGCACCCGTTAACGGATGCTCCTCTGGCGAGTCTAACGGCTCAAAGGAGGGTTCCTATGAAAAGAGGATTCTTAAGCTTGGTAGCGGCCGGGATCGTATCCCTGCTCGCCTTTGGCACGCCCAATATTGCAGACGCCAATTCGCGCAATCGCCAGAAGAAACTCGATGACGCAGCACGGCGCGAGCTCAAAAAGGATCGTAACGAATTGGAGCGCGACCGCCGCGATCTCTCAGGTCTCTACCGTAATGGCGGCAGCCGTGACGACATATATCGGAAACGCGCCGAGATTCGCGATGATTTGAGAGAAATCGGTCAGGACCGCCGGCAACTCGGTCGCTATGACGATTATCGCGGTGACCGCTACCGGTACGGCAACTATGGCCGGTACGACAATTCAGGGTGGTGGAACAGAGGTGATAACGGTCGGTGGAACTGGGGCCGACTATCTGACCGGGATCGCTCACGCTGGGACTACCGCCACGATTAGTTCGCTTGCGTATGGGGCGACGGCTGGTCGCCCCATACGTTTCCATACATCTTCACCCGCCAGTCTTGCTTTATTCTGCGACCTTCCTTCTTCTTGCTTCCCGACCCCCGTCGCATTATAAGCGCTGTTAGACAACTGATCGGTTACATAGGCGCACGGCTTAAGTTAGCTCTCTGCGGCATCTCGCATCGAGTTTTTCGTGGCGATTCCTGAGCGGTACAGGAACGGGTACAATATCGGTGTCGGTGGCGCCGTCGTGCGCGACCAGCGACTGTTATTAGTCCGACGTGCATCCCGGCATGGCCGAGGTAACTGGCAGTTGCCGGGCGGCTTCATCGAGCCTGATGAGACGATCGAACAGGCGGTAGTACGCGAAGTCAAGGAAGAAACAGGTGTTGTCAGCGAAGTCGAAGCGGTGCTTGGACTCAGAAGCCGCTATGATCCGGAGAACGGCAACGGCATTTACGTGGTTCTGCTTTTGCGGCCGATTCGCGGCGAGCCGGTCGCGGACGGACATGAGGTCGATCATGCCGCCTATTTCGACCTCGATGAAATCCGACAACTCAGCCCAGTACCGCCAGTGAATCGGGAAATTGCCCAGCGGGTACTCTCTCCTGACCGCCGTCTGCTTTCGCCGAAACCGCTTATCAACCTCAACGGTGCTAAATTCACGCTGTTTGTTGGCTGAACCCGCCTAAATGCCATCCGCAACAACGATTTCGGCGTTTTTGCCCTGGAGAGAAGCGCCCTATTTGTGTTAGATTGATCGACTATGGAAGTTCTAAACTTTGATAGCCGACCGGCGTTGCGTAATCCCGTGCTGTTGTTGTCGTTTGCCGGTTGGAGCGATGCAGGCGCGTCCGCTTCGACGGCGGTTCGGTATCTCATCGATCAACTGCTGAGCAAGAAGTTCGCGAGCATCGATCCCGAGGAGTTCTATGATTTCTACCGGCAACGGCCGGTGGTGCGCCTGAACGAAAGCAAAAATCGGGAAATTCATTGGCCCTCCTATGATTTTTATCACGGCGCCGGCATCGGCATCGAAAAGGATTTTGTCCTCGGACTCGGCGCCGAGCCGCATCTGCGTTGGCGAACCTTTACTGAAACCATGCTTCAATTTGCGCGGGAATGCCAGGCGGAGATGGTGATTACCCTAGGCGCGTATCTCGACGAGGTTCTGTATACGCGCCCGGTGCCTCTTACTGGATTTTCCACCGATCCGCAGTTAATGGAACAGCTCGATCTGGTACCCTCGCGTTATCAGGGTCCGACGGGAATTGTGGGCGTCCTGGCGGATG
>Ga0075424_100004474_pt1 | contig 13202 bp, 10 predicted proteins | sample SoiMethybrSBSTD3_FD_75301 | JGI IMG/M metagenome (GOLD analysis project Ga0075424, IMG submission 75301) | Bulk soil microbial communities from a Populus tree surrounding site in Tennessee, USA - Soil MetaG P. TD hybrid SBSTD3 | ecosystem: Environmental > Terrestrial > Soil > Tree plantation... | reverse complement strand
GTACGGCGCCCCTCATCGTCGCCACGTGGGGAGGCAGCCCCTATGCGGGAGATTGGACCGAGGACGAGAAGCAGAACCTGCTCGAGGTCACCAGGCTTCTGGTCGAGCGCGGGGCCGATGTCAATGCCACCGGCGAGCACGGATGGACTCCGCTGCATGGCGCGGCGTACAAGGGGATGGATGCCGTCGTCCAGTTCCTCGTCGAACGGGGCGCGCGTCTCGAGGTGTTCGACGAGTACGGCCAGACGCCGCTGAGCATCGCCAATGCCGTGATCACCGTTGGCAGCAAAGACTTCTATTATCAGAGCTCGCGCGTGGTCCGGAAAAGCACGGCGGATCTTCTGTTGAAGCTCGGCGCCAAGCCGCTCGCCGAATCGGGCGTCCAGATCCTGGAGTTGTTCTACAGGAAATAACCACGAAGGCCTTCGGCCCGCACGAAGCACACGAAAAATTCTTCGTGTGCTTCGTGGCTGTCGCGAAGCGACCGTCGTGGTTCAGAAGGTCGCGCGGAATCCCAGTTGCAGCATCCGCGGCTGGTAGACGAGGCTCGGGTTCGGAATCGGCAGCCCGTAGCTCGCGTTGCTCTCGCGCGTTTCGAAGGTTCCGTAGTTCTCGTGATTGAACAGGTTGTAGGTCTCGAGGATTCCCGCGAGCGAGACCTTTCCGTTCACCTTGATCCGCTGCTGCAGACGAAGATCCACACGGTGGATCGAGGCGCCGACGAACGAGTTGCGCGGGACGATCGTGCCGTCGGGACGCAGGCGATCGCATCCCTGCCCGCACTGCCGCAGGTCGCCCCCGTACGAGTTCCCGAAACGCTGACCCGACCCGTAGAAGTACAGGCCGCTCAACTGGAAACCACGTCCGACTTCCCAGATGCCGTTGAACGTCCCGCGATTCCGCTGGTCGGTTGATCCAAGCGAGTATTCCCCGCCCAGATCCGGTGCGACCTTGAACGGAACGACCTTCGTACCGCTCACCGCTGGCGCGGAGCTGTCGTAGAGCCACGACAGCGTGTAGGTGCCCGACGCCTGCCACCGGTGACTCAACCGCTTGGTGAACGCGGTCTGCAGCGAATGTGAATTGGAGCGGCCTCCCATCACGTTCATCGCCAGCGCGCCGAAGTCCGGGAAGGGTCGCCGGCTGACGTCCGTGAACGGATAATTCACGCCGGTCACCGGGTCGTAGCTGAGATTGATGTTGTTCAACTGCGTGCCCTGCGTCGTTCGCTCGTCTCGACCGCCGACGAAGACGTAATCCACCTCGAGGCCCATCGTGGCGTTCAGTTGTCGCGCCACGCCGAGCGACGCCTGATGGCTGTACGGCATCTTGGTGAACTCCGCGGGAGGTGCGAGAAAATCCTGGCCGGTGTCGCGCCGCACGCACGTCGCCGTGCGGGCGGTCGAGCAGAAGCGCGCCTCGAGCTGGGCCTGAGTCGGCCATGGCCCATTGAATGGATTGAGCGCAAAGTCCGGCCGGCCATCGTTCTGCACTTCCACGACCGCGGACCGTGTAATACCCGCCATCTGGCCCGCCAGCCCGGTGATCAGATCGCCGTAATAACGGCCGTACCCGCCGCGAATGACGGTTCGCGGCGTGAGCGTGTACGCGAAGCCCAGCCGCGGCTGGAAGTTGTTGATGTCATTCGGGCGATCGTCTTCGACGATCGGCGGCAGGCCGTAGTGGTTCGCCCAGACGTTCAACGCCGCGTCGTACCGCAACCCGAGATTCAGCGTCAGCTTCGAAGTGATGGCCCAGTCGTCCTGCGCCCAGCCGGCGTAGTTGTACTCGGGCAGCGCCGTTCGGAACTGGCCGTTGCCGAAGTTGTAGCGCCTGGTGATCGGTGACAGCGCGGCGAGGTTCCACGTCGACACGTCGTTCCAGACGGGAAGCAGGGCCTCGATGTTGGCGGGAACGGGTCCGCCCTGGGCGTCGATGTTCCCCATGCAATAGCGGCAGCTGAACGCCGCGTTGATGGCGTACAGGTCCTCGGCACCCAGCTTCATGTCATGCCGCCCGCCCTTGTCGAACGAGATCGTCAGGTCGTCGCGAAGCTGGTAGACGTTTGCGCTGTTGTTCTGCGGTGTCCGGACGTTGCCGCCAACCGCGAAGCCCCGCAGCGTGATTCGCGGGTGCCCGTACACGATGCCGTTGGCTGCCTGCGGATGGTCAGGCCTGTAGGTGTAGTTGGAGGTTTGGTACAGGTGGCTGTTGAACCCGGCCTTGACCTCGTTGACCATCCGGTTCGACACGACATGCGTCATGCTCGCGAAAAGTTCGTCGCTACGGCGCTTGAAGTTCTCCACCGCCGCGGGATGGCTCCCGACCTGGGTGCTCTGCAGCTCGTACGGATTGTGGTACGTGAAGTCGTTGCCGCGCAGCATCACGCGCGTACGTGACGACAGTTGGTAGTCGAGACGGAGTCCGGTCATGTTGGTTCGCTTCGTCCCGGTCAGCGCCACGTTGAATTTTGGATACGGCGTGTTGAACGTCAGCGTCCCCGGCTCGCGCTCGTACTCGTAGTTGGCGAAGTAGTGGAGCCGGTCCCGGAGGATCGGTCCGCCGTAGGTCGCGCTCATCTGTTGATTCGAATACGGCAGCACCTTGCCCGTGATGAAGTCCGCCGCGTTGAACGCATCGTCGCGGAAATAACCTGAGAACGAACCGGACGCAACGTTGCTGCCGGACCTGGTGATCGCGTTCACCTGAATTCCCGTCGATCGCCCCTGCGTCGCATCGAAGCGGCTTGCGAGGAACTGGAACTCCGCGATCGCGTCGCGGCTGAATCGAGGCTGGCCGCGGTTGCCGCCCTGGGCCACCGAGACTTCCTGCCCGTCCATATTGAGCTGGAACTCGCGATTGCCGTTGCGTTCCCCGGTCGTCGGCCCGAGGTCGGTGGCGTTGGCGCGCATGCCGGGCGCCAGCGTTGAAAGCGCGAGCCAGTCGCGTCCGTTGACGGGCAGCTCCTGCGTTTGTCGCGGATCGACGTTGCCGCCGATGCTCGACGTGGTCGTGCTGATGAGAGGCGCCTCCTCGGTCACCGTCACCGACTCCTGCAGCGCGGCGGGCGACATCTGAAGATTCACGACGGCCTGCTGACCGACCAGCAGCTCGAGCTCCCGCCGCATCACCGACCCGAAGCCAGGCAGCATCGCGCTGATCTGGTAGACGCCGGCGCGCACGGGCATCCGGAACACGCCGCGCTCGTTGGTCACCGCCTCGAACGTATTCCCCGAGGCCTCGTGCACAGCGGTGATCGACACGCCGGGCAGAACACCGCCCGTCGAATCGGTGATCGTTCCGTTGATAGTCGCCTCCTGTGCGAACGCGGCGACGGGCAGCGCAAGAATCGCGCTGATCACCAAAAGACGTCTCACGACGCGCCGACTGACAACACGGAGCATGGAAATCCTCCTGTCGCGAACTCGAACGGTTACCGAGTGACGACGACCATGGGTGCCTGGCTACGGGCACTGGCGTGCCCGTTTGTCCCGAGCAAGAGCCCCAACTACGGAGGGGGTAGAGTTCGATGAAAAACGGGTAAAGGATACGCCCCGGATGTATGGTGTCAAGGCCTAAGGCGACAAGCGCGTTGCGTCATACTAGCCGCGTCTTCGATGCACATCCTGGGGATTTCCGCGCATTATCACGACAGTGCCGCCGCGCTGATCTCCGACGGTGACATCGTTGCCGCCGCGCAGGAAGAACGCTTCACGCGCAAGAAGCACGATCCAGCGTTCCCGCAGCACGCGATTGACTATTGCCTGGCCGAAGGCGGCATCGGGCTCGAGGATGTCGGCTATATCGCCTTCTACGAGAAGTCGCTCGTCAAGTTCGATCGGCTGCTCGAGACGTACCTGGCGTTCGCGCCGTCAGGGTTCCGCAGCTTTCGCGCCGCGATGCCCGTCTGGCTCAAGGACAAGCTCTTCATGCGCAGCAAGCTGCGCGGCCATCTGACGGCGTCCTCGAACCCGAAAGCCGTTAAATCGCGCCGCGTACCGATCGTGTTTACCGAGCATCACGAGAGCCACGCCGCGAGCGCGTTCTTTCCAAGTCCGTTCGAGACGGCCGCGATCCTGACCATTGACGGCGTCGGCGAATGGGCGACGGCGACTTATGGCAAAGGCGAAGGCAACAGGGTGACGCTGCTCGGGCAGCTCGAGTTTCCGCATTCGTTGGGACTGCTGTATTCGGCGTTCACCTATTACTGCGGCTTCAAGGTGAACAGCGGCGAATACAAACTCATGGGCCTCGCGCCGTACGGCAATCCTGTGTACGAGGACGCCATTCTCAACCAGCTGATCGATCTGAAGGCCGACGGCAGCATCTGGTTGAACATGAAGTACTTCAACTACTGCCAGGGGCTGACGATGACGAGCGACCGGTTCCACGATCTGTTCGGTGGGCCACCGCGCGCCCCGGAATCGCAGCTCGAACAGCGCCACATGGACGTGGCGGCGAGCATACAAAAGGTCACCGAAGAAGCCATGCTGCGAATGGCGCGCGAGGCCGGCCGGCGCACGGGGATGAGAAATCTCGTGATGGCGGGAGGCGTGGCGCTCAACTGCGTCGCCAACGGCCGCATTGTTCGCGAGGGACCGTTCGACGACATCTGGATTCAGCCTGCGGCCGGCGATGCAGGCGGTGCGCTCGGGGCGGGGGTGTTCGTCTGGCACCAGCTGTTGAACAAGCCTCGCGCTCCAAAACGCGGCGACAGCCAGAAGGGAAGCCTGCTCGGCCCCGCGTTCTCAAACGAGCAGATCGCATCCGTCCTTCGCAGCGAACACATTCCCTTCGAACGCTACGAGGACGAGAGCACGCTTGTGAGCGCAGTTGCCGGGTTGCTTGCCAACGGAAAGATTGTCGGGTGGTTTGCGGGCCGCATGGAGTTCGGCCCTCGCGCCCTCGGCGCAAGGAGCATCCTCGGTGATGCCAGGCAGCCGTCGATGCAGGCGGCGATGAACCTCAAGATCAAGTTCCGTGAGAGCTTTCGCCCGTTCGCGCCGTGCGTGCTGCGGGAACGCGCGCACGAGTACTTCGACATGAAGCCGGGCCAGGAGTCGCCCTACATGCTGCTGGTCACACCGGTCGCGGATCGGCACCGCGTCACGCCGGCGGCGGACGACCTGCGCACGATGCGCGAGGATCCGGATCTGCGGCGCCGCGTCAATGTGGTCCGTTCGACGATTCCCGCGGTGACTCACGTTGATTACAGCGCGCGCATTCAGACGGTTGATGAAGAGCGTCACGGCCGCTTCTATCGTCTGATGAAGGCGTTCGAGCGGCTGACCGGCTGCGGAGTGCTCGTCAACACCAGCTTCAACGTCCGCGGCGAGCCGATCGTCTGCAGGCCCGAAGAGGCGTACCGGTGTTTTGCGGCCACGGAGATGGACGCGCTTGTGCTGGAGAACTGCGTGCTGCTGAAGGAGGGGCTACCCGAAGGCATGAGGGAAGCCCGCGCTGGGTATCTCGAGCAGTTTGCATTGGACTAGCCGCATGATTGACATCAACCTCCATCCAGCCGAGCGCATCCTCCGCCAGTTCGCGGCCGCATGGGTCGTCGTGTTCAGCGCCCTTGCCGCCAATCAATGGCTGATGCGCGGGAACCCCCGCATCGCAGCCGCGCTCCTGGTCGCCGGCGTTCTCGTGGGCAGCATTGGACTCGTGCGTCCGCGCGCCGTGCGCTGGCTGTTCGTGGCGTCGACGGTCGCGGCGTTTCCAATCGGCTGGGTTGTCTCACAGGTGATGCTCATCGTCCTGTTCGTTGGAGTCATCACGCCCGTCGCGCTGCTGTTCAGACTTCAGGGTCGCGATCGGCTGTCGCGCAAACCAGCGTCAGGACGCTCGAGCTACTGGAAGCCTAAAGTGACGACAGAAGACATCGCGCGGTATCTGCGCCAATATTGACGGGTGACTGGATCGGATTCAGACCGCTTTCAGAGAGCGGCGTCTCAGAACCGCGACGTCGGATTGCTCCGCGAGCTGTGGGGCTTTCTGAAGTCCACGAGAAAATGGTGGCTGCTGCCCATCGTCGCGGTGATCGTATTATTCGGCCTGCTGGTTCTCCTCTCGGGCACGGGCGTTGCGCCGTTCATCTACACCTTGTTCTGATCTGGACAGGAGCGTTCATGAGACCGCTCGCGCTGGCGATCGTCGCGTTGCTGACGGGTGCGGCCGCCGCCGACGCGCAGTGGCTCACCTACCCGACGCCAGGCCTTCCGCGACTTCCCGACGGCAAGCCGAATCTTTCGGCGGCAGCGCCACGGCTGCCGGACGGTAAACCTGATCTGTCGGGCATCTGGCAAGGATGGGGCCCCAACGGATTCTTCTTCGACCTCGCCAAGGATCTGAAGCCCTCCGATGTGCAGATGACGCCCTGGGCGGCCGGCATTCAGGCGCAGCGCGAGCGGCGCGATCACGTGGATGACCCGCTCGGCTTCTGCATGCCGCCCGGGGTACCGCGCATCGACTCGGTGGATCAATTCAAGATCATTCAAACCGCGTCGGAAACCGTGCTTCTCCACGAAGCGCAGGTCGGGATGATGTTCCGCCAGATCTTCACGGATGGGCGTCCGCTGCCGCAGGATCCCGAACCGGCATGGCTCGGATACTCGATCGGCCGGTGGGACGGCGACACGTTTGTTGTTGACACGATCGGGCTGCGCGATCGCGGCTGGCTCGATACGCGGAAGGCGCACCCGCACAGCGACGCACTACACGTCACCGAGCGCTTTCGGAGGCTTGACTTCGGGCGCCTCGAGCTTGCAATCACGATCGACGATCCGAAGGCGTACCTGAAGCCGTGGACGGCGACGACGGTGTTGCGGCTGCTGCCCGATACCGAGCTGCTCGAATCGTTCTGCGACAACCATCAGCAGACGCTCGAGCACAGAAGCGTCGAGCCGGCTCCGCCGGAGCCGCCGAGCCCGCCACGCCAGCCATAATTACCCTTCGGCGAACATCTGATTTTCTCAAGCACAGCGCATCCCCTCGGGTGGCGGCATCTGCCGGCTACGCAGGTGTCCGTCGCTCGACTCATAATCTTTTGTGTCGGTGGCATGGAAGCTCGACCGTATCAAAGAATTCGCTGCGGCCGACCGATACGAAAATCACAGGATGGCTCCGAAAAGTTCTTCAGCCGAACGTCGCGTTGCGGCGCCTCGTAAGAAAACCCTCGCCCCGCGCGCAGTCGACGGGGATGCCGTCGAAATCGTCGTCCGTCGCGGAGCGCTTCGCCGATTCGATGCGCTCAAAACGAAAACGGGCGAACTCCCCGTGGTCCTCACGTGGGATCGCCGCACGGACGAACGGCGCGGTGACACCGCCGCAGTCAAGCGCGATCGCCGCCAGACGGAACGGCGGCGGACACCCCCTTTTACCTGGGACCTCGCCGACTTTGTAGTCGTTGAGCCTACAAAGCGACAAAAATCGTCGCGGAAAAAAACGTCAAAAAAGTCGTAAGTCCCTCAGGCCTGTTGCCTTGGCCACAACGGTCCGAAATGAAAGTGGGTCTGGATCCATGATCAACTGGGAGCTGCCGCACGAAAAACCGCCGTGCCCGCACTGCGGTTCTGGCGAAACGCAGTTGACGCTGCAGTTGCTCGGTCTGATTCGCTATTCATGCAACAGCTGCCGGAAGTCGTTCGCGACGAACGGCGACATGCAGGCACCTGCGCAGGCCGCGCCGGATTCGCCCGACTCCGCGCCCCGCCAGCTCTGATCGCATCCGCGGCCTGTGTGCCGCAATCTGATACTCTCGATTTCAAGTGGTCATCGGCCTCGACTACGCGCTTGCGCTGCTGTCGGGCGCGCTTCTCGCGCTGAGTTTTCCCCGCTACGGACACCCGGCATTCGCCTGGATCGCGCTGGTTCCGCTGCTCGTTGCGCTGGCCGAACGGCGGCCGCCGCCGATGCGAGCGTTCCTGCTCGGTCTGACGTCGGGCTTCATTTACTTCGCGGGAACGCTCTACTGGACCGGCACCGTCATCCGCACCTTCGGCGGCATCCCGTTGCCGGCGGCGGTGCTTGGCGTCATCCTGCTCGCGCTCTATCAGGGATTCTTCCCGGCGCTCTTCGCACTTCTCTCGAGCCGGTTGATCGCGCGTGGCGGCGCCGCGGCACTGTTCCTCTCGGCCGCCTCATGGGTCGCCACGGAGTTTTTTCGCGGTGTCGTCTTCGGGGGATTCCCGTGGGTGCTTCTCGGCGACAGCCAGATCACCGTGTTGCCTGTGGCGCAGCTGGCCAGCGTGCTTGGCGTCTATGGCGTCTCCGCGCTGGTGGCGTTTGTCAACGCGGCAATCGCGTACGCGATGCTCGCCGCGGGTCGCCGCCGCGCGGCAGCGATTGGCGCGGCCGCCGTTGTCTTGATTGCGACAGGCGCGTGGGGCACGGCACGAATTGCGGACGGGTCGCTCACACGACTGGGCACTCCGATTCGCGTCGGGCTCATACAGGCGAACATCCTTCAGGAAGACAAGTGGAAGTCGGGCGAGGCGCGCCGTATTTTCACCACCTATATCGCAATGACGCGCGATGCGGTCAAGCGCGGCGCCGAGTACGTGATTTGGCCGGAATCGGCGACGCCGTTCATGTTCGAACAGGATCCGACGGGACAGGAGGTACTGCGTGCGCTGGCGCGTGAGGTGCGCGTGCCGATTCTCTTCGGCAGCGATCAAGAGGTGGCGCAGCCGGAGCCCGCACTCTACAACGCCGCTTTCCTCGTCACGCCCGAGGGGAAGACGGCGGCGGTCTACCGCAAGATCCACCTCGTCCCGTGGGGCGAGTTCATTCCCATGAAGCGGCTGTTGTTCTTCGTTTCGCCACTGGTGGACAGCTTCACCGATTTCTCACCGGGCACCTCGATGGTGATGCTGCCGGTCGGCTCGCACCTGACGAGCACAGCCATCTGTTACGAAGTGGTCTATCCCTCGCTGATCCGGCAGGCCGTCGTGGCCGGCAGCGAGCTGCTGACCACGATAACCAACGACGCGTGGTATGGCCATTCGTCGGCGCCCTATCAGCATTTTGCGCTCGCGTCGATGCGCGCAATCGAGCAGGGGCGCTATCTGGCTCGCGCGGCGAACACGGGGATCAGCGGCGTCGTGGACCCGTACGGCCGCATCGTCCGGCAGTCAGGTATCTTTGAGCAGGAAGCGCTCGTCGAGCAGGTCAGGTTCCTGAAGGAGCGTACGATCTACTCTCGCATCGGCGATGCGGTTGCCTACGTCGCCATTGCGATCGTGGCGCTCGGGCTCGTGGTGTTACGCTCGTAAACGGAGGACACGTTGGCTGTCGCGATTGAAGATCTCACACGGCGGTACGAAGATTTGAACAAACGGGCGCTCGAGCTGCGGAGGCATCTTTGAAGGCGCGAACCTTGACGAACAGCTCGCCGAAGTAGAGGCGCGAACGGCGGCGCCCGACTTCTGGAGCAATCAAGCCGAGGCGCAGAAGGTCATGCAGCGTCGCCGCCGCCTCGAAGAAGATCGCACGCTGCTGCATTCACTCAGGCGTCGGGCTGACGACATCAGCGTCCTGCTCGAGTGGGCGGGCGCGGGTGAAGATGTGACCGCGGAACTCGGGCGCGCGCTCGATGAACTCCAGCAGGAAGTCGAGGGCGCCGAGACGCGGAAGATGCTCGGCGGCGAGCACGACCTCGCCAACGCCATCGTCACGATCCATCCCGGCGCAGGGGGCACCGAGTCGCAGGACTGGGCCGAGATGCTTCTCCGCATGTACATGAAATGGGCCGAACGCCGCGGCTTCCGTCGCGAGGTCATCGACTATCAGCCCGGCGAAGAAGCGGGGCTCAAGAGCGTCACGTTCATGCTCTCCGGTGAGTACGCCTTCGGCCTGATGTCGGCCGAAGCCGGGGTCCACCGTCTCGTACGGATCTCTCCGTTCGACCAGGCCGCGCGGCGGCACACGTCATTCGCCTCGGTCTTTGTCTGGCCGGAACTGCCCGAGGACGTCGACGTCGACATCGACGAGAAGGACCTGCGCATCGACACCTACCGGTCGAGCGGCGCCGGCGGGCAGCACGTCAACGTCACCGACTCCGCGGTTCGCATCACGCACCTGCCGACCGGCATCGTCGTCTCCTGCCAGAACGAACGCTCGCAGCACAAGAACCGCTCCCAGGCGATGAAAGTGCTGAAGGCCCGGCTCTTCGATTTGAAGATGAAGGAGCAGGCGTCGAAGCTCGAACAAATCGCCGGCGCGAAGAAGGAAATCGGTTTCGGCAGCCAGATCCGCAGCTACGTGCTCCAGCCCTACCAGATGATCAAGGATCACCGCACGAAGATGGAGGTCGGTGACGTCAATCGCATCCTCGACGGCGATCTCGATCCATTCATCAAGACCTATCTGCTGAAGAAGGCCAGCGGGACGCTCGGCGCTCCGGCCGCGGCGGACGAGGAGTAGCCACGAAGGCACGAAAACGAATCAGCCACAAAGAACACAAAGACATGCGTTTCAGATCACAAAGTTCGCAAAGACAGCCAAGACCCTTGAAGATCTTCGTGGTCTTCATGGCTACCGTCGTCTTCGTGGCCTTCGTGGCCGCGCAGCCGCGGCGGTTCTCTGTCGTCGAGGCCTCGATCGGCGACATGCAGCGCGCGCTGCAGAGCCGTCGCGTCACCTCGCGCGAGCTGGTACAGCAGTCGCTGACGCGCATCGCGCTCTACGAGGATCGGCTCAACGCGATCATCTACGTCAATCCACACGCGCTCGAGGAAGCCGACGCGCGCGACCGTGAACGGGCGGCCGGGCGCGTTCGCGGCCCGCTGCACGGCATTCCGATTGCGCTCAAGGACAACATTCAGACGCGCGACATGCCGACCACCGGTGGCGCGCTCGCCTTCGCCGGCCTGATGCCGCCCTACGACGCGACGGTGACGAAGAACCTTCTCGATGCAGGGGCCATCATCGTCGCGAAGACCCAGCTCACCGAGCTCGCCAACTGGGTGACCGTGGGCATGCCGGCGAATTACAACAGCCTGAACGGCTACGGCATGAACCCGTACGACCCGCGGCGCGATCCTCGCGAAGGGCTTGCCGATGGCCGGCCGGTGCTGACAACCGGCGGCTCGAGCTCGGGCGTGGGCACCGCGGTCAGCTTCTGGGCGGCCAACGTCGGCACCGAAACGTCGGGATCGATCCTCAGTCCGGCAAACCAGAACATGCTCGCCGGAATCAAGCCGACCGTCGGACGAGTCAGTCGCTACGGCATTATCCCGATCACCGCCGATCAGGACACCGCCGGGCCGATGGCGCGATCGGTCACGGACGCCGCGGTCATGCTCGGTGTGCTCGAAAGCTCCGCGCCCGATCCGAACGATCCCGCGACCACGACCTGCATGCCGCCGCCGGGGCACGACTACACGCGCTTCCTCGATCGCAACGCGCTCAAGGGCGCCCGCATCGGCGTGCCGCGCGCCTTCTTCTATGACGCGATCGCGTCCGGGAGCTCGCTGACCCCGCGCGGGGGATTGCCGATGGAGCAGAAGAAGGCGATGGAGGAGGCGATCGGCGAGCTCACGCGGTTGGGCGCGACCGTGGTCGATCCGGCCAACATTCCCAGCATGGTCGATTGGGATCCGGCGCGGAACTTGCTCGATTGGCCCGTCTGCTCAGGTCCGGACAACGCGAAAGGAAAGGACGCGAACTGCTCGACCACCTACAAGTACGGAATGAAGCGTGACTTCTCCAAATGGCTGTCGCGGCTCGGCGATGCGGCGCCGGTGAAGTCGCTGACGGAGCTGCGCGCGTGGAACGAGGCGCACCGCGCCGCAGGGACGCTCAAGTACGGACAATCGAATCTCGACAATGCCGACGAGATCGATCTTGCTGCAGACCGCGCGCGATACGAATCCGATCGCCGCAAGGATCTGCTGCTGACGGCCAGACACGGGATCGATGAAGTGATGAAGGCGCAGCGCCTCGACGCGCTGCTGTTTCCGGCGCAGAACGGCAACGGCATCGCCGCGCGTGCGGGTTATCCGTCGGTGATTGTTCCGTATGCGACGGTGCCGAACAACGCACCGCCTGCCTTCCCCGCGGGGTTCGATGCCAGGCCCGCGCCCTTCGGTGTGACCTTCACGGGACTGGCGTGCAGCGAGCCGCGACTGATCGCTCTCGCGTACGCCTTCGAACAGGGGACGAAAAAGCGCGTCGCCCCGCCCCTCTTTCCGTAACCACGAAGGCCTTCGACCTCCACGAAGCACACTAAGGCACCTGAGCAGTCGGCGTAGTGAACCGTACGGCGGGCCGTGGCGTCTTGTTTACCAACGCGAGCTCCGATGCATGAGTGGACAGGCCGTCTGGCCGGGAACGTCGTGACCGCGGAGCCAGAGCTCGAGCGGGAGTTTGACGCACGGCTCGTCGAATGTTCTCGATTGGCCTTCCGCATTGCCTATTCGGTGTTGCGCCATCGTGAGGATGCCGAGGATGTCGCGCAGGACGCATTCGCGAAGGCACATCAGAAATTTCGGCAGCTCCGCGATCCCGAACGCTTCAAGAGCTGGCTCGTGCGGACGGTCTGGCGAACGGCACTCGATCGGCGACGAGGCGACCGCCGTAGGTCCATGAGAGAGATGGAACATGAGCGTGTGCGGCGGCCATCTTCTACGGACGCGATGGTGACGGAGGAGCGTGCGCAGGTGCTCTGGCAGGCGATCGATGCGTTACCCGAAAAGCTGCGGAGCGTCGTCCTGCTGGCGACCATAGAAGGACACGACTTGGCGTCCGTGGCGCGGTTACTCGGCATTCCTGAAGGGACGGTCAAGTCACGACTCTTCGTGGCGCGGCAACGAATCAAGGAACATCTGCAATGGTTGAACACGACCGCGACCGGACTTTGAACGGCGAACCACTTGATCGCGAGATCGACGCGCTCCTGCAGGTTGAGCCGTCGGCGCAGTTCGCTGCGCGCGTGCGCGCGCGGGTGGATGCGCAACCGATATCGCATGACTCGTGGCTCGCGGGTCGGTGGCTAGCCGTTGCCGCGTCGATCGTCGTGATCGTCGCAGGCATGGCGTGGTGGTTTGAACGACCAGCGCCTGTGGTCGTTGCGGATCGCTACTCGTCATTGCCGGTGGAGCGGTCCGTTGTCGAGCCGGCGCCCGTTCGGACGAACGCGCCCCCGACGATCTCTGCACCGCGTCGATCGACCGAAGTGCTCGTTTCGCCGACGGAATCGGCCA
>Ga0075424_100004471_pt1 | contig 13204 bp, 11 predicted proteins | sample SoiMethybrSBSTD3_FD_75301 | JGI IMG/M metagenome (GOLD analysis project Ga0075424, IMG submission 75301) | Bulk soil microbial communities from a Populus tree surrounding site in Tennessee, USA - Soil MetaG P. TD hybrid SBSTD3 | ecosystem: Environmental > Terrestrial > Soil > Tree plantation... | reverse complement strand
TCTGGCCGATGACGCGGTGCGGCACGCGCTGGCGGCCGGAGATGACATGTGGGCGGCACGGCTGGTGGAGCGGCACGTAGAGACGCTGCTCGGCCGCAGCGAGGGCGTGACCCTGCGACGCTGGCTTTCGGCGCTGCCGGCAGAGTCGGTTCGCGACCGTCCGCGCCTGTACCTGGCCCAGGCGTACAGCGCCGCCCAGGGCTTCCAGGTGGAAGCACTCGAGGCCCTGCTCGATGACGCCGAGCGTGCCTTCGCGGCCAGCGGCGACGAACCGTATGAGGATGCCGCCGGGCGGCCGGCGAGCGTGCTGGCCAATGTCCCGGCGGGAATCGCGTTCCTGCGCGCCTCGCTCGCGCGGCTTCGCGGTGATACCGCACTGGCGGCCGGCTACAACCGGCAGGCCCTGGCGCAACTGGGCGAAGACGACTGGCTGATGCACTCCTTCGTGCGCTGGAACCGGGCGGCGGCGGACTGGCTGGAAGGCCGGCTCGGGCCCGCCGAGCGCGGCCTGGCGGGGGTGCTCGCCGACCTTCGGGCGGCCGACGAAGCGGTCCGCCGCGCAGGCGGCGAGCCCACCGAGGTCCTCCGCGAGGTGGAAGGCGGCGCCGGGTTCTTCGCTGGCTTTCTCGCCCAGCGTGTTCGGCGCGACCTGGGCGAGGTGCAGCGCGCCCAGGGCAACCTGGATGCGGCGCTGGCGACCTACCAGCAAGCGCTGGACACGGCCGGCGAGAGCAGCCAGGCGGCCCACACGGGCCTGGCGCACGTGGGCCTGGCCCAGGTGCTGTACGAGCGGAACGAACTCGACGCCGCGCTGGATTACGCCACCCGGGGGGTCACGCTGTGCCGGCAGCTCGCTTTCACCCCACCGCTGGCCATCGGCCTGGCCGTCGTGGCCTGGATCCGGCACGCGTACGGTGACCCGGAGGGGGCCGTGGAGGCGATGGGCGAGGCCGGGCGGGCCGGGCTGAGCCCGCAGGTGATCGCCCTGCTCAACCCGGTGCCATCGCAGCAGGCGCGGCTGCTGCTGGCCCAGGGCGATGTCAGCGTGGCCGCCCGGTGGGCAGAGGCGGCCGGTCTTCGGCCGGACGACGAGCCGGATTACCCGCGGGAGCCAGAGTATCTGGTGCTGGCCCGGGTGCTGCTCGCCCAGAACCGTCCCGGCCCGGCGCTCATGCTGCTGCAGCGGCTGCTCGGCGCCGCGGCCGGCCAGGGCCGGACCGGCAGCATCATCGAGATTCAGGCGCTGCGGGCGCTGGCGCTGGCGGCGCGCGGCGACCGCATGGCGGCGCTCGATGCGCTGGCCGAGGCGCTGACACTCGCGCGTCCGCAGGGTTACGTCCGGGTCTTCGCCGACGAGGTCGCGCCGATGCACGCCCTGCTCGCCGGCCTGTCCATTGCCCGGCCAGGCCGCCAGCACACGGATCGCCGGATCGACCCCCGCTACCTGGCCGCGCTCGTGCGCGCCTGCGGCCAGGCGGACGCCGGGCCGCCGCGAAGGCGAACCGCGGCCGCGCGGCCAGGCCTGGCCGAGCCGCTGACCGACCGCGAACTGGAAGTGCTGCGGCTCATCGCCATAGGTAAGTCGAACCAGCGCATCGCCCACGACCTGGTCGTAGCGCTCGACACGGTCAAAAAGCACGTGACTCACGTACTGGGCAAGCTCGGCGCGACCAATCGCACCGAGGCCGTCGCGCGGGCCCAGCAGCTCGGCCTGATCCCCTGATGCCCGACCCGAGCCTGCCCGGTAGCACCTTCGGGTGAGGGATCGCCCCGCAGCGAGATTCCACCCGGCAGGCACCTTCGGGTGACGCCCATTCGGGCAGGAATTCGTACGTTTCCTGAAGAGCCGGGCCACGAGGCCCGGGCTGGGCCCACTTGCATTTCGCCCATCAGTCTCCTGTGGAGGTCACATGTCGCCGGAAATCATCTTCTCACTGCAGCTCGTTCTCGGTTATGCCGCGTGGCTGCTTTGCTTCGGCGTGTACATCATGCCCAGGCTCAAGGCGATGGACCGGGTCGCAGCGCACCGCGCCATCGCTACCCTCCACAGCTTCCGGTTCTTCGGGCTCATCTTTATCCTGCCGGGCGTCGTCGGCCCCCATCTGCCCGCGAGCTTCGCCACATTCGCCGCTTACGGGGATCTGGCCACCGGCGTCCTGGCCATGCTGGCGCTTCTCACCGTAAGAATGCGCCCGCTCTTTTGGTCATTCGTGGTCGCCTTCAATATCGTGGGGATTACCGATATCATCGTCGACTATTACCGGGCCATCCAGGTCGGCCTTCCCGCGCTGGCGGGGCAGTTGGGCGCCGGGTACGTGATCCCGGTGATCTACGTGCCTTTGCTGATGATCACGAACGTCGTCGCGTTCTATTTGCTGCTGCGTCCCGACCTGAAAACACGTGCCCGGGTGGCCGCGCGGCAGCGCCCGGCGGAGCGCCGGCGGCAGTCACCTTCCCCCCGGCCCGCCGAGACGGTGAAGTGACGGGACTCAGGTGTTGACCCAGCTCCTCGGCACCGCAGCGACCGTCTATGGCGTGCTCGCCGCCCTTAAGGCGCTCCTGCAGACACGGCAGATGCTCGCCCGCCGCTCATCGCGTGACGTGTCGGCAGGCTTTTGGCCTCCTATACCGGCGGTTACGCGATCTGGCTGGCCTACGGGCTCAGCATCGGCAGCCTCCCGCTCATCGTCGTGGACACTGTCGGCCTGCTCTGCGCAGGGCTGACGATCGCCGTCGCCCTGTCCCTCCGCGGCTCGCTTATCCGCCCAGCCACCTGGAACAGCTAGACACGCAACGTCATCAACATCGCGCACCATCAGGACTGAAACAGCTGCGCGGTCCGCTAGTGAACGGCGGGACCCGGGCCCGCCGGTTCGGCCGGCGCGGGGGTTCTATCGTGGGTTCATGGCTATCGCGCAGGCGGAGTTCGGCCGTACCGGCCATCACAGCACGCGGGTGATCTTCGGGGGTGCGTCCCTCGCGGCGGTCTCCCAGCGGGTCGCGGACGAGACCTTGGATGTCCTGCTCTCCTACGGGGTGAACCACCTGGACCTGGCCTCGTCCTACGGCGAGGCGGAGATGCGTATCCGGCCGTGGCTGCGGCGCGAGCCCGGCCGGTTCTTCCTGGCCACCAAGGGGGACGAGCGTACCAAGGAAGGTGCGCGCGAGGAACTCCACCGGTCCCTTGACCGGATGGGTGTCGACCACGTCGATCTGTGGCAGCTGCATGCCCTGGCGGACCCGATCGAATGGGACATCGCACTCAGCCCGGGCGGCGCCATCGAGGCAGCGGTCGAGGCGCGGGACGAGGGCCTGATCCGCTGGATCGGCGTCACCGGCCACGGCGCCCAGATCGCCGCCACCCACCGGCGCAGCCTCGACCGGTTCGACTTCGACTCGGTGCTCCTCCCGTACAACTACGTCACCATGCAGAACTCCTACTACGCGGCCAATTTTAATGCGCTCTACCAGACCTGCCGTGAGCGGAACGTGGCGATCCAGACGATCAAGTCGATCGCCCGGCGCCCCTGGCTCGGACGGCCGCACACACGAGCGACCTGGTATGAGCCGCTCCAAGAACAGGACGACATCGATCTGGCGGTCTGGTGGGTGCTGAGCCGTCCGGAGGTGTTCCTCGACAGCGTCGGCGACGTCGACCTGCTCCCCAAGGTGCTCGACGCGGCCAGCCGTTTCGCCAGGCCCGCGGACGACGCCGCGACAGCCGAGCTGGTGAACAGGTCAGCAGCCGAGCCACTGTTCGTCTGAGCCGGCGGGCGTTGCCCGGGACCGCCGCGGCCAGTTCATTTGGTGTGGTCTTTGGTGTTCTCTGCGCCTGCTCAGAGCCTGCGGTCAGCGGGTGCTGAGGCCCATCTCAGATTGTGGCGTTGTGCGGACGGAGCCGAGGATGCCAGACAGCTGGAGGGCAGCCCTGATGAGCGGAACCGCGAAGTTCAGCGCCGGAAGCGGCATCGTGTCCGGGAGCGGCCACGGGGGCTGGGTGTCAGGCCCGCGGCGGCCGCTGGTCAGGGCGTGGCGGTGGGTCGGCCGGTCTGTGCGGCGGACTGGCCGCGGCATTGCGCTGGATGCGTCGGGGCCGGCCCAGCCGTCCGGGGGCCGGGCGAGGCGGGTGGTCGCGCTGATACTGCTGCTGGCCATCACGGGGGCGGCGGTGGCGCAGTACACCACGGGCCGCGGGCTCATCCCCATCGCATGGCTGTCGGTCGGCCCGCTGCTGGCCTCCTTGGTGCTGCCCCCGTGGAGCACGGCCGGGCTGACGGGGTGGGCGCTGCTGCTGGGCCTTGGGCTCAACCTGGGCCGGCCGGGCCCAGATGGGCTCGGGATGCTCGTCTCGCATCTGAGCGTGCCGGTGCTGCTGGCCGCGTTCGCCGTGGCCAACTCGGCGCTGCGCACCGCGGCGCAGCGGCGGCTCAGCCAGGTCCGGGCCGTGGCGCGGGTGGCGCAAAGCGCGCTGCTGCGCGAGGTCCCGGCCACCGTCACCACGGGGCGGCTGGCCTCACGGTATGTCTCGGCCGCCGCCGAGGCGCGGGTAGGCGGTGATCTGCTCGAGGTCGTTCCCGACGCAGCCCGCCCGCGCTGGCTGATCGGGGACACACGCGGAAAAGGGCTGCCGGCGGTGCGCCTGGCCAGCGTCGCGATGACCAGCTTCCGCGACGCCTGCGCGCAGCCCGGCCTGTCCCTGCTGGAGATCGCCCGCGTGGTGGACCGGTCAGTCACCCGGGCCGCGGGCGACGAGGACTTCGTGACCGCCGTCTTCGCCGAACTTGACCCGCTCGGCTGGCTGCAGCTGGTGATCTGTGGGCACCCGCCGCCACTGCGGCTGACCGCCGACGGCGGCCTGCAGGCGCTGACCCCCCGCGCCTACGCGACACCGCTGGGCCTGCACCCCGACCTGCAGCCGTCCACCTTCACGATCAACCCGGGCGACCGGCTGGTTTTCTACACCGACGGCCTGCTCGAGGCGCGCGACCGGGCGGGCCGGTACTTCCGGCTGGAAGACTGCGCCGACACCTTGCGTCACCCAGACCTGCAGGCAGCCGCGGACGGGCTGCTCGGCCGGCTCCTCGCGCACACCAGACGCAAGCTCGACGACGATGTCGCACTGCTCCTGCTGGAGGCGACATCCCCGGTCCCGTACCAGCCCCGGCGGCCAGATGATCGCGACCAGGCACCAGCCAGCCCAGCAGGCCTGTCACTAGCTGGCACCGGCCGGGGCGTTGCGCCCTGAGGAACCCGCACAGGGCGACGACCCCAGCGCGGAGCGGATCCTGCTCGCCGCCCCGGTGAGATGACCGGCGGCGCCGGGTCACGTGACGATGCCAAACCATGAGACCTGGCACGTTCTATCCTGGTCGCGGTGCCGCTACTGTAAGTTGCGCGCCGGCCACCGACCTGAAGTACCGCCTGACATGGACTGGATCGCCGAATGCTTTCCATGAGGGCACTGGAGTGCCTGGTCACCATCGTGGAGCAGGGCTCGCTGACGAAGGCCGCGGCGGCGCTGCATATGTCGCAGCCGGCGTTGTCGCACCAGATCGCGGCCATCGAGCGGGAGCTGGGGACCCCGGTCGTCGAGCGCTTGCCGCGCGGCATCAGGCCGACCGCGGCCGGGCTGGCGGCCGTTGCCGAGGCGCGGATCGCCGTGGCCGCGGCCGGCAGGGCCGTAATGGCGGGCCGGAGGGTGGCGGCCGGGTCTGGTGGCCGCATCCGTATCGCCTGCGCGGAGACGATGACGGCGTGGGTTCTGGTCCCGGTGCTGCGCAGCTGGCGCCGCCGGGTGCCGGACGTCGAGCTCGACCTCAAGGAATACACCAGCGCGGACCGGATGCTGGACGTCCTGCACAGAGGAGAGGCGGACATCGTCGTCGGGCCACCGCCGACGCTGACGGACGAGCACACCGAGCTGCTCGGCAGCGAGGAAATCGTGGTCGTCGCGGGCCCGGAGCACCGGTTCTCGCAGATGGACGCGGTACCGCTGGCGGAGCTGTCAGCCGAGCCACTCGTTCACTACAACCCCGAAAACGGGAATGCGCTGTGGCTCGACCAGTTCGCGGCGCAACGAGGCGTTGTGCTGCCACAGCCGACGCTGCGGACGGGCAGCCCGCGCACGGCCGCGCAGCTTGCTGCCGCCGGCATGGGGGTGGCGGTCGTGCCCTTCTCGGCTCTTACGCCGCGACCGGGCGGGACGATAAGGTCGGTTGACCCACCCGAGCTGCGCGACGTTGTCGTCATCGTCGCCGCGCCGCACGACGACCTGCTGCGGCGTTTCGTCTCCGACCTGAAGCGGCGCGGTCTCCCGGACTCGCGGCTGCCGCGCGCCCCAACGATCCTGGGCCCGGTCAGGCCCGGCCCGCGCGGCGGTAATACCTGGCCACGCGCGCATTAGGAAATTCGATAAGTGTCATGAATTCTTCGAAACCCTTAGCTTCTTGTCACCGGCATAACTAATGTGCCAGGCTCGTTCTATCCATTAGCGCGGAGGCGCAATCGGTGCCGTCAAGGAGAAAGCCACGGCCCGCGATCTGGCCAACTCCATCACCCTGGGAGGAATCAATGGCACATGTGGTGTGGGACCACGTGACTCGTAATGACGTAGTCAGCGCGATCCAGGAATACGACCGGCTGGGGCCCGACGGGTTCTTCGCTGAGCATGGTTTCGGCCCTACTACCACTTATGACCTGGTCTGGGACGAACGCCGTTACCCGCCGAAAGCGATCTTGGGTACCGCCTATGAGCTCGCCACCGGCCAGCGCCTTGCCTCCGGCGATTTCGAGGGCGGGAAGACCGGCGCCGTCGCGGTGCTCGGACAGCTCGGTTTCACCGTCCAGCACAAGCAATGACCAGCCAGCTGAACGCTGACCCGAAAGGGAACCAGAAATGACCACCGTCCATCATCGCTACGCCACCGTCGACGGCCAGCGATTGTTCTACCGGGAGGCGGGACCGGCCGGGGCGCCGACCGTGGTGCTGCTCCATGGCTTCCCGGCCAGCTCGTTCATGTTCCGCCACCTGATCCCGCTGCTGGCCGACCGGTATCACGTGATCGCCCCGGATCATCTGGGCTTCGGCCTGTCCGGCGCGCCGGCCGCCGAGGAGTTCACCTACACGTTCGACGGCCTGGCCGGCCTGACCGCCGCCCTGCTGGTTCAGCTCAGGGTGACCCGGTTTGCGATGTATGTGCAGGACTACGGCGCGCCGGTGGGCTGGCGGCTGGCCCTCGCCAACCCGGCCGCCGTCACCGCGATCGTCACCCAGAACGGCAACGGCTACGAGGCCGGTTTCACCGAGGGCTTCTGGAAGCCGATACGCGAGTACTGGGCGGAGCGAAGCCCGGAGGCCGAGGCCGCGCTCCGCCAGGCGCTGACCCTGGAGGCCATCCGGTGGCAGTACCTGCACGGCGTCCCGGATGAGACCGTGGTCAGCCCGGACACCTGGCATCACGACTTTGCCCTGGTGTCGCGGCCCGGCAACGACCTGATCCAGCTGCGGCTCTTCGCCGACTACGCCAGCAACCTCCCGCTGTACCCGAAGCTGCACGCCTGTCTGCGCGACAGCCGCGTGCCGCTGCTGGCCGTCTGGGGCGCCAATGACGAGATCTTCGGCCCCGACGGCGCCCGCGCATTCGCCGGCGACGCTCCCGGCGCCGAGATCTGCCTGCTCGACGGCGGCCACTTCCTGCTCGAAAGCCATCTGGATGCCGCAACAGGTATCATCCGCCGCTTCCTCGAAAGGACGCTGCCATGACCGGAAACATGGAAGGCCAGAACGTCCCCGGGCGGTGCCGTGCTCCGTCAGCTGACCAGGGCATCGACCCTGGGGTGGCGCTTTCATGACGGCGTTGGCCCGGGCCTGTGATCAGCAGGTGTGGGTGGTCACCTGGACCGGATGGTGACTGAACCGGTCTGTGTGCGGGCGGTGATGCTGTGAGCCGAGTTGCCGGCCTGCGGCACGGTGACGTGGATGCTGCCGACGCCGGTGCTGGCGTGGACGGCATACGCCACCCCCCGGGGAAGCCGGAGAGATATAGATCCAACGCTGGTGGTAGCGGCCACGGTGGCTGGCGCGGCGGAGAAGGAAACGTCGATACTGCCGACGCTGGTGCGCAGCCTGGCGGTGGCCGAGGACATGTCGGAGCCACTGATCGATCCGGCGCGATCGCTCACCTGGACGCCCCCCGACAGCGATCCGAGGGCAATGCCGCCCGCGTCGGTGTGCGCGGTCACCTGATCGGTCAGAGCCGCGAGCCGGATGTTCCCGACCCGCTCATTGATCCTGACCGTGGTGCCTGGTGGTACCCGGACGTGATACTCGATATCGCAGGGCTGGTGGACCGGGCAGGTGCCGGTCAGGGTGAGCGTCCCAGCGCGAGCCGCGTGCGTGGTGGCGGGCAGCTGGTGCCGGTAGGTGATCCGCTCGGTCACCGACACCCGCCCGGCGCCACCGGTCACGTGCACGTCGCCCACCAGGTCGTTGATCACCAGCGTGTGCACCGGTGATGAGACCGCATACGTGGCCGTCCGGTGCTTCAGCTGGCCGGTATCGACCTGGCAGCCGCTCACGGCCAGCGCTGCCGCGCACCCCGTGAGCGCCACCAGGGCCGCGGTCCGGCCTGTGCGCGCGAACATGGCGTACCCCTTCGCAAAGCTGCCGAGCGGATCACCGGCGCTAGGACTGCCCATCCTGCCGCTCAAATCCCGCGCAGCGCGTGACCGGCAGACGCGGGTAGCGCGGAAGGGTGGTGTCCCACGCGGCACGCGTGCACCGCAGGTAGGCGGGGCCACGCCGTGTCTCGTTGAGCTTCGCATACTTGCACGCTTCGCAGAGCCCGGGCTCGGCGCCGAGCTTCAGCCACACGGCATCAGGCGGCCGGTCAGGCACGAAGGCAGGATATGTGCCCGCGCTGTGATTCTGGCCCGGGTGTAAGCTGCCAGACGCAGGTGCGCGGCAGGTTGCCTGCCGGGCGGGGGACGTGCCGCGACCCGTTTCACCGGCTGGCTAGGGCGGTGCGGCGGGTCGCGGCACATGCCCAGCCTCACCAGACTTCACCGGGCAGGCCCTGACCCGACACGCTGGGCATTTTGCGCCGTTTTGCCCCGCCGCGGGCCCACAATGGGCGGATGAGGGTCGTGGTGACCCGGATCGAGCCAGACGGCACTATGCAGCGCCGCGTGGTGGATACCACCCGCCGCGCAGACGGCCCCCGGTGGGAAGACCTTGCCACCCGCGCCCTGGCGTCTCCGCAGCCGCCCTACCGCCCGATCCCGGGCACCGCCCTCTACCACCTCAGCGTGGATGACCGCCTGGTGCAGGTTGGCGAGTACGACCTGGACGGGCCGCTGCGGGACCTGGTGACCGTGGTGCTGGCGCTGGGTGAGGAGGTCTGAGTGGCCACGTCCCGGTCCAGCGTGCAGGCTGGTGCCGTGGCGGGCAGGCTGCCTAGGGGGAACGGGCACACCAGCGCCGGGAGATGTGATGGGACAGAGCTTCAGCCTGGGCCGGATCAGCGGCATCCGGATCGGCGTGAACTGGAGTGTGCTGCTGATCGTGGCGTTGCTGGCCTACGGGCTGGCGGTGGGGGAGTTCCCCGCCGCCGCCCCGCGGCATCCGGTCGCGGAGTACGTTGTCGCCGCCCTGGTGACCGCGGTGGCCTTTATCGGCTCGCTGCTGGCCCACGAGCTGGCGCATTCGCTGGTCGCGCGGCGTAACGGCCTGCAGGTCGAGGGCATCACGCTGTGGCTGCTGGGCGGGGTGTCCCAGCTGCAGGGCGAGGTGGCCGACCCGGGAGCCGAGATCCGCATCGCCGGGGTCGGGCCGCTGGTCAGCCTGATCCTGGGCGGGGCGTTCTGGCTCCTGGCCTGGCTGCTGCACGCGGCCGGCGTGGGGGGCGTGGTGGTGGCGGCGCTGGCCTGGCTCGGCGGCATCAACGTCCTGCTGGCGGTGTTCAACGTGATCCCGGCCGCGCCGCTGGACGGCGGGCGGCTGCTGCGGGCCGTCCTGTGGCGCATCACCGGCGACCGGTACAAGGCCGCGGTCTGGTCGGCCCGGTCGGGGCAGGTGTTCGGGTGGGCCCTGGTCGTGGTGGCGGCATATCTGGTCCTGGTCCGGCGCGAGTACAGCTGGCTGTGGTTCGCGCTGATCGGCTGGTTCCTGATCAGCTCGGCCACGGCGGAGGGCCAGCAGGCGATGCTGCAGTCCCGGTTGCGGACGATCGCCGTACGGGACGTCATGACCGCCCACCCGGTGACCGTGCCGGCGTCGTCCACGGTCGCCTGGTTCCTCGATGACTATCTGCCCTGGCACCGGCACTCCGCCTTCCCGGTAGAGGGCGACGACGGCCAGACGGTAGGCCTCGTGACCGTGCACCGGGTCAACCAGGTGCCCGCCGATGAGCGCGGCCGGACCACGCTGCGCGACGTCGCCTGCCCCCTGTCCGATGTGGCCCGCGCCACCCCGGACGAGCCGGTCGCCGACGTGCTGCCCCGCCTCCACGCGTCCTCCGACAACCGGGCGCTGGTGTTCGCCGACGGCCACCTGGCCGGGATCGTGTCCCCGGCCGATATCAGCCGCGCCGTGGAACGGCTCAGCCGCGGCCCCGGTCCGCTCGCATCGGCCAGGAACTAAGCCACCTTCGCCTGCGAAGCTGACGCAGCCTGGCCGGGGGAGTCCGCGGCGGGCCGTCTGGTTCGTAGCCTTGACGGTATGACCCTGGCGGCGACCTTGTTCCGGTTCGATGATTCCTACGCTCGCGAGGTGCCGGGCCTGTCCGTGCCGTGGGCGGCGGCGCCGGTGCCCGCTCCGGAACTGCTCGTGCTCAACGAGGGACTGGCGATGGAGCTGGGCGCCGATCCCGCGGCGCTGCGGGAGCCGCCGGGTGTCTCACTGCTGGTGGGCCAGGCGCCGGCGGGAGTCACGACGGCCGCGCAGGCCTACGCCGGCCACCAGTTCGGCATGTACGTGCCCCGGCTCGGGGACGGCCGGGCGCTGCTGCTCGGCGAGGTGATCGACGTCCACGGCCGCCGCCGCGACCTGCATCTGAAGGGGTCGGGGCGCACCCCGTTCGCCCGCGGCGGCGACGGCAAGGCCGCCGTGGGCCCGATGCTGCGTGAGTACCTGATCGGCGAGGCCATGCAGGGCCTGGGGATCCCGACCACGCGGGCCCTCGCGGTGGTGGCCACCGGCGAGCAGGTGCGTCGTGAGCAGCCGCTGCCGGGTGCGGTGCTGACCCGGGTCGCCGCGAGCCACTTGCGGGTGGGCACGTTCCAGTACGCCGCCGCGTCCGGCGACGCCGGCCGGCTGCGCGCGCTGGCCGACTACGCCATCGGCCGCCACTACCCGGAGGCCGCCGGCGCCCCGAACCGCTACCTCGACCTGCTGCGGCGCGTGGCCGAGGCGCAGGCATCGCTGGTGGCCCGGTGGATGCTGGCCGGGTTCGTGCACGGGGTGATGAACACCGACAACACGACGATCTCCGGCGAGACGATCGACTACGGCCCATGCGCGTTCATGGACGCCTACGATCCGGCCACGGTATTCAGCTCCATCGACCATGGCGGCCGCTACGCCTACGGCAACCAGCCGGCGATCATGCAGTGGAACCTGGCCCGGCTGGCCGAAACCCTGCTGCCCTTGATCGACGAGAACAGCGAGGCCGCGGTCGAGGCGGCCACCGAGGTCGTGAACGCGTTCGCCGGCGCCTACGAGCGGCACTGGGACGAGGGCATGGCGGCCAAGCTCGGGCTGGCCGCGCCGGACCGGGAGCTGGTGACGGACCTGCTGGAGCTGATGCGCGCGCAGCAGGCGGACTTCACGGGGTTCTTCCGCGCGCTGCCGGCCGGCACCGCGCGGACGATGTTCACCGACCCGGAGCCCTTCGACGCGTGGGCCGCCCGCCGGGCGGCGGCGCTGCCAGCGGACCAGGCCGCGATGGCCGCCGCGATGGATCGGGTCAATCCCGTCTACATTCCGCGCAACCACCACGTCGAGGAGGCGCTCGCGCAGGCGGCTCTTGGTGAGATGAGGCCGTTCCGCCGCCTCCTCGACGCGGTATCGCGGCCCTTCGATGAGCGGCCTGGCCTGGAGGATTACACCGGCCCGGCGCCCATGGGCGGCGCCCCGTACGTCACCTACTGTGGCACCTGACCACCGGGTGGCTCGCCCGCGCTGCGGGGCAGCACGATGGCGCCGGGGATCAGGCCATCTGCGCCCGCTGGCTGGCGTCGATCGCGCGCTGATAGCGCCGCGTCAACTGGCGCAGCGCGTTTACCAGTTCCGGCGCGTCCACGATCTCGAAATCCGCGTCCAGCATCCCCAGGTAGAGGGCGAGCATCCCCGGGTCGTCCGAGCCTGGCTCGAACGCGCACCGGTCCTCGCCCAGGGACTCCACCTCGACGGGGATCGGCAGCCGGCCCCGCACGTGCGCCGCAGGCGCGTGCACGATCACCTGCGCCCGGTAGCGCCAGGTCGCCTCGCCGACCCCGCGTGCCACCTGCGCCGCGATCTCCGGGTCGGGCGGCAGCGCACGGGGGGTGAAGCGCGGCCCGGCCGGGGCCCGCGGCTCGATCCGGTCGGCCCGGAAGGTACGCCATGCGTCCCGGTCGGTGTCCCAGGCCACCAGGTACCAGCGCCGCCAGTGGTTGACCAGGCGGTATGGCTCTACTGAGCGTCTGCTGGGCGCCCCGGCATGCGTCCGGTAGTCGAACCGGAGCCGTTCATGGTCCCGGCACGCGACCGCGATCATGGTCAGCACATCCGGATCCACCTGGGGCCCGCGCGACGGCACCGGCAGCGTGGTGGACCCGAGGGCGCTGACCCGGCGGCGCAGCCGCGAGGGAAGCATCTGCTGCAGCTTCGCCAGCGCGCGCAGCGAGGTCTCCTCGATCCCTGTGATCGAGCCGCTCGCGGCGGTGCGCAACCCGATCGCGACCGCCACCGCCTCCTCGTCGTCGAGCAGCAACGGCGGCAGGGCACCGCCGGTACCGAGGCGGTACCCGCCGGCCACACCCGGCCGCGCATCGACCGGATATCCGAGCCCTCGGAGCCGGTCCACGTCGTTGCGGATGGTGCGGGTGGTCACGCCGAGCCGGGCGGCGAGCTCGGCACTGGTCCAGTCGCGGCGGGCCTGCAACAGCGAGAGCAGGCGCAGCAGCCGCGCCGATGTTTCCAGCATTCCCCGATCCTGATGACAAT
>Ga0075424_100004470_pt1 | contig 13204 bp, 9 predicted proteins | sample SoiMethybrSBSTD3_FD_75301 | JGI IMG/M metagenome (GOLD analysis project Ga0075424, IMG submission 75301) | Bulk soil microbial communities from a Populus tree surrounding site in Tennessee, USA - Soil MetaG P. TD hybrid SBSTD3 | ecosystem: Environmental > Terrestrial > Soil > Tree plantation... | reverse complement strand
GTCAACCCCGTCGCCCGCGCCTGCCCGACTATCGTGCCGCCGCTCATGAAGTTGGCCACCGGCAGGCCGAAGCCATTGTTGGCCAAGCCCTGCCCTGCAATCGTGAACATCGCCGGCGCGCTGGCCAGATCGATCGGGGTGGGGCTGATGCCCGTCACGCACAGCGGGCACGGCCGTGTGTCGTTGACCGTGAGCGTGATGCTTCCCACGAGTGCCCAGCTCGCCGAACCCGTCTGGTTGTACACCTGCACCTGGACCGTCCCCGCCGTCAGCCCCGGCAGCGGCCCGTTCAGGCTCGTCGCGTTCGTCGGAAACGGCACCGTCAGCGCCGTGCTGCCCGTCAGCCCCGTCCCCCGCGCCTGCCCCACCAGCGTGCCCCCGCTCATGAAGTTCGCCACCGGCAGGCCGAAGCCACTTTCGGCGAAGCCCTGGCCTGCGATCGTGAACGTGGTCGGCGCGCTGGCGAGGTCAATCGGATTCGGCGTGATTCCGGCAACGTTCAAGAGTGACATCAACGCGGCGTCAGCCTGAATAAGACCGAATCCTGTGTCGTTGTCGAAGCCCGCCGTCCCCATGTCACGTGCCGTGCTCTGCAAGGTCGCCAGTACCTGGGCCGGCGTCATCGTCGGCGCGGCCTGCAGAACCAGCGCGGCGACGGCGGCCGCGTGCGGCGCGGCCGCCGACGTCCCGAAGAAGTTGGGGAAGCCACTCCCGTCAATGTCGGTGCCGAAGAATGTCGTGTCTCCACCGTCAGGTGCCACGATCAGCGGCTTGTTCGCCCGCGGATCCAGCGTTCCGAGCCGAGCGCCAGCCGTGTCGAACAGGATCGGTGTCGTCCCGCCCGAGGAGAACGATTCCAGGCTCGGCGGACTGACGCCGAACTCGGGTGTAAACCCATAGAACGCCGCGCCGACCGCGGCCGCGCCCTGGGCGTTCGCATGACCATAGATGGTTCCGCTATTCGTCGCGAACTCCTGAATGACGACGCGGTTGTCGCCGGCGAGCACGTACTTGATGCGTCCGGGGTTCGGGCCCGTACGCGTCACGATCATGATGTTGACGTCGAGCGCTGCGGCTCCAGAGTTGACGAAGCTGAGGAACTCGATCGGATCCCCGGACGCGACGTTGTTGGTCGTGGCCGCGCTGAGGACTTGCGTCGCTGCGGCGTTGAAGATGTAGACGTCCACGTCGTTCGGCGTCCCGATGCCGCCGACAGAGAAAGTGGGGGAATCCCACTGGAGCACCAGAAGAAAGCTAGTGGATGGAGGAAGGGTGACGCGTTGGAAGAAGTCGCCACCGCCAAAGTCGTGAGCAATACCTCCGATGAAGCCCGGGCCGAAAGCGCCAACGGGAAACGAGGTCCCCGCCACGAATGCGTGGTCATAGGACTGGCGAGCGTAGTTGCCTGCCGCAGAGAAATAGGCCACGCCGTTCGCCGCGACGCTGTCGACCGCTTGAGCAATGACACCGTCCTGAAACATCGGCTCGCCGAAATAGATGACATCGTCCACGATCACCCGGGCGCCCGCGGCAGCCAGGGCTCGGATGTTGGCGGCGAAGCTCGCCATTCCTGCAAAAGCCGTCGCGAAGGAAAGGCCTGCGCCCGGGGCGACGTCGTGGACGATCTGCAGCATCGCCCGGCCCTCGTCGGTACCCGAGCCGCAGCCAGGTTCGTCCTGAAGTACCGTGACTGGTGACAAGTCGCCGGTCGCCACATCTGCCGCGGCGCCGCCGCGACAGTTGAAGCTGTCCGACAGCACGCCGACCGTGACGCCGGCACCGGTGACGCCCAGCGCCGCCCGCGCGACGTCCGCGCGCATGGCGCGATCGCCCTGGCTGGTCACTGACCCGGCGTGCGTCGCTGAATAGGCCGGCTGGGCGAATCTCAAATTCGCCAGGCTCTCCAGCATGGAAATTGCCGAAATGGGCAGCCGTGCCGAGACGATGCGACCGGAAACTTTAACGTGTTGAGCGCCGAGCCCTCTGAAGTCCGCCTCCAGTGAGCGCGGGTCGCCGGCGGCGACGGCATCGATGGTGACCAAGTCGTTGGCGACCGGCAGAAAGCGATTGGCGGAACGGAAGACGACGCCTCGGGCGGCGGCCGCTGCGTGCTGAGCCGATATCGAAGCCAAGTCATCGGCGATCTTTGTCGCCTGATTCCGGTCGGCCCATACGACGCCTGGCGCCGCCGCCAGCGCGAGGAGCGCGACCACCCACAGCCGGAGCACCCAATTCATAGCCCGTCTCTCCGCCACTACACCGGCCAATGTGGTCCTATGGCCGCTTCCCCTCGGTCCCCCCGTGTGTCCCCGATGCGGCGGCGCGCACGAACCGAAGGCTCGGCATGCTGGCCAGCGCGGCGATGGCCGTGATCGGTAACTGCCCCGAAACGATGCGCCCCGCTGACACGGCCTCGAGCATTCCAAGCGCCCTGAGGTCTGTCTCGAGAGCCGTGACGCTGCCGGCGGCGACCGCGTCGACGATCACCCGGTCATCGACAGTCCGAACCAGCGGATCCTTGTCCGTGAATGGAATGCCACGGCGCTGGGCCGCGAGGTACGCGTCGTAGAGGGCAAGCAGCTCGGGGCTGATTTTCTCCATCGCCCCGGCCTTATCGAGGGCCACGGGTCCGGCGCCAGCCGCGAGCACGAAACACGCGACCAACTGGACTGTTAGCAGCCGGCACATCATTGGGTAGCAATCCGACGGGCGAGGTACAGGGGAAGATCACAAGGACAATCTGTCGACACCACAAAAGTCCTCCCCAAGCGACCCGCGCCCTCGTCAATAGGCGCTACAGCGTGCGCCGGACAATAGCCGGTGCGCCTCATCGTGTCAATAAGACGGAAGGCCCAGATCGACGGCGACAGGTATATTCAGGGCCACTGCGCTCCATGAACTTCGGCATTGACACGCACGGCGGTGAGCGTGAGGGCGAGGGCAACTCGACCTACACCAGGAATTTGTGCCGTTCGTTGCTCGCCGCCGACGGCGACGACACCTTTACCTTGTTCGCCGCGGAGCCCGGCCATTCGTTCTATCGCTCGCTCAGCACCACTCCGGGCCTGCGTATTCGTGGCGTTGCCCAGCACGGCGGGCTCGGCCGCATCCTGTGGGCGCTCGCCCGGGCCGCGGCGTCCGAGCGGGTGGACGCGCTCCACGTCCAATACTTTGCGCCGCTGGCGTACGCCGGCCCTGTCGTGGTCGTGGTTCATGACCTCTCGTTTCTCCACGTGGCCTCATCCCCGCCCGGGTTGCGGCTAGCACTGCGCGCACTGGTCCCGTGGAGCATGCGCCGGGCGGCACGTATCATCACCCCATCCGAGTTCACGCGGCGCGACCTTGAAGCTCGCTATCGCGTCGCTCCCGAGCGAATCCGTGTGACCTGGTATGGCGTGAGCGAGAGCTTTCGCCCGCTGCCGGAGACCGCCGTACGCGCGGTCCTCGCGCGCTATGGCCTCGAGCCGGGCTTCATCTTTTCGGTCGGCAGGCTGAATCGACGCAAGAACCTCGGCGCCCTGCTCCGGGCCTTTGCCCTGTTGCGGGCCCAGGGCCGGACTGATCTGCGCCTGGTGATCGCCGGGAAGGTGGACTACGGAGTGGAAGAGCTCCTGCGCACTTTCCGCGACTCGGGCGCGTCGAGCCGAGTGCACTGGGTCGGTGCGATCCCCGACGGCGACTTGCCGGCCTTCTACGGTAGCGCGACCTGCTTCGTCTATCCGTCGCTCTTCGAAGGCTTCGGACTGCCGCTCCTAGAGGCCATGGCATGCGGGTGTCCGGTCGTCAGCTCCGACCGAACGGCGTGTCCGGAGGTCGTCGGCACCGCCGGGCTGCTCGTGGATCCCGAAGACGTGGCGGGAATCGCAACTGCGATCGCCCAGATCCTCGATGATGAAGCCCTTCGAGCGGATCTGCGCGAGCGCGGACTCGCCCGGAGCCGCCTGTTCACATGGGAAGAGTCCGCCCGCCGGACCCTCAGCGTACTCCGCGAGGCGGCCGGGCGCCGCGGATGAGGAGCGCTACAGGCCGACTCCGTCGATCGCACCGAGACGTCCTCGGACTCCATCCAGAAGACCTCGGCCAACGGCCGGGATGAGGCCCCACTGGCGACGCCAGCATGCGAGGAGAATGAAGAAGCCGATCCACCGCACGGCGAAGGCAGGGATGAAGCCGATCCAGTGATACCAGCGGGCGTGCTTCCGCATCACCTCGAGGAGGTTCCGGATGCTGTAGTAGACCCGCTGGGCCCGGCGTTGATCGGTGTATGTCGTGCCGTGATAGACCAGGGCGGCCGGAACCACGAGGGTCCGGAACCCAGCCCGACGCGCGCGAAGCGAGAACTCGACATCCTCACAGTAGGCGAACAAGCGCGCATCGAACGTCCCCACCGTTCGGATCACAGTGGGATCGATCAACATGGCACAACCGCTCGCGTAGTCGACGTCGGCCGGGGGACGGTCGGTATCGACACGCTGGCGCCAGCCGGTGTGTCGCGGCCCGCGACCCCACGGCGAGAACTCGCCGCCGCGATACCAGACCGTGTCGGCCGCCTCCTGGAAGGCGATCTGGGGCGAGAGAATTCCCGCCATTGGTGTGTTCCGCGCCACCGAAACGAGAGTCTCGAGGCAGTCACGGCTGACCGCAGCGTCGTTGTTCAGCAGAAAGATATAATCCACGTCCGCGTCCAGGGCGGCCGCGATTCCCCAGTCGCACCCTTCCGCGAATCCCAGGTTGCGCGGAGGGCGGAGGATCTCGAGCGACAGCGGTGCAACCCGAGACGCAGTGGCGTCGTCGACCGAGCGAGCATTGTCGACGAGGAAAATTCGGACCGCCGGGTAGGTGACCGTTCGGAGGGATTGGAGACAGGCCTCCGTCACCTCCCACGCTCCCCAGTGGAGCACGACGATTCCCACGACCGGCACCGCCCCTTTGGCGCCAGCCTTATCGCAAGCCCTTGTCATGGCGGTCTCTCGATGTGGGTCATCTATCCCCGATAGTATTCGCTATGGTCTAAGGATCTGCCAGGGTGTGAGCGAGCACCTCGGGGGCCGTGCCGTTCGCAGCGCCCACGAGCACGGCCTGAATGAGGGTCATGCGCGCGGCGCGTGAGCAGAACCGGGGCGGCCATCGTGCGCGCGAGGACGATCTTGGTTCGCGTGGCAAGCATGACGGCTCGCTGGTGGCAATGTAGATTACCATCAGCACCGGATGCGAAGGCTGCCCGCCATGACCTCGTTGGCTTCGCGTGCCGTCCTCATCATTCGACGCGACGGCTGGACGGTCTTTCTCCGTCGCTTCTTTTCGATTCGACGCTGGTCGCGCATCCTCCGGCGCACCGATGCGTTCGCTGCCGGCGGTGACGTGGCGGGCGCGATCGACCGGCCACTCGATGGCATCAGCCGCGCCATGGGCGGGATTTCCGGTTGGGCGCTGAGTCGCTCCAGTCGGGTCGATCGGGTGGAGATCTTCGTCGATGGACGATCGGTCGGGTACGCGGCACTGGGCGTCCCGCGCTCGGACATCGTGGCCGACTTGCCGGACGCTCGGATCTGCGGATTCCGTATCAATGTGCACCCCGAACGGCTACCGGCCGACGCCACGATCGACGTTGGCTTTGCCGTGCATCTCATGTCCGGGCAGGTCCATACATTTGCTCCGCGCCCATTGCCACTGAGCCGGCACACGAATGGCGACACACGCGCGCCTGCTCCCGCGAGCCTCCCTTCGCGCGCCAATCGGCGCGCCGGGAAGCGAATCAGGATCGCGTGCTTTGCCCATGATCTGGGCTACGGAGGCGGCCAACTGTATCTGCAGGAGTTACTGCGTCAGTTTGCGACACGAGCCCAGGTCGAGTGCATCGTTCGCTCCCCGTCTGACGGCCCGCTGCATCGAGAGCTGATGGCACTCGGGTTCGCCGTCGAGATCGTCCCGGAGCCTTCGACGGCGAACGCCGATCACCACGACCAGGCGACGCGTGAGCTGGGTACGTGGCTGCTGCGGCAGGAGTTCGACTGTGTCTTGGCCAACACGCTGTCGGGCTTCCATGCGATCAACGCCGCCCACGACGCCCGGCTGCCGAGCCTCTGGGCCATCCATGAGAGTTTCCCGCTGTCCACATGGGCGGGCTTCTATACGAACGAACGGCCGGGGAGCCAATTCGTTCTCGCGCGGATCAAGGCGGCGCTGAGCCGCTGTCCAGCCGTCATTTTCGAAGCGGAGGCCACCCGTCAGATGTTTCTCCCGTACGGAAGCGAGGAGACACTCCTGAAGATTCCCTACGGCATCGACGTCTCGACGATCGATCGCTTCCTGCTGAGCTTTGATCGAGACCAGACCCGCGCCAAGCTTGCCATATCGCCGAGATCACGAGCGCTCCTGTGCATGGGAACGATGGAGCCGCGAAAGCAGCAAATCTTTCTCGCGCAGGCGTTTGCCGAGATCACGACCGAGCACGGCGATGCCGAATTGCTGCTGGTCGGTGACTATCCCTCTCCCTATTCCAGGGCGCTTCATCAGTACCTCGAAGCGGTGGGGCTTGGCCGAACAATTCGCGTTTTTCCGGTGGCGCCGGATCCGTACCCTTGGTACGCCGTGGCCGACGGCTTTGTGTTGTTGTCCGCCCTCGAGTCGATGCCTCGCTCCATGCTCGAGGCCATGGCGTTCGGTCAGCCGGTACTGGCGTCGCGGGTGTTCGGCATTCCCGAGCTCATCGACGACGGAACAAGCGGTCTGCTGCTCGAACCGAATTCGCTTCGGAGCGCCAGCGACGGACTGCGCAAGCTCCTGCGCCTTTCGGACGAGGAGCGCAATTCGATGGCTCGGGCCGCGCGGGAGAAGGTCATGAGGGATCACGATTCGCGCGGCTACGCCGAGAAATATCTGTCGTTGATCGGCCGCCTGGTCAGCTAGGTCGGTCAGTTCGCAACCGGGGTACGATGCGATTCCTCGACAAATCGAGCTCGTTCGGCATTAGTCTATTCGTTGGGCAGAGCGAGATCATGACACGGGAGCTCTTGCTGTGATTCGGCGAGCGAGCTCCATTTCACCACCAGCCATCTTCGCAAGCGCGTGGCGCCATCGCGAGCTGCTCTGGCAGCTGGCCAAGCGCGAAGTGATCGGTCGCTACCGTGGTTCCCTCCTGGGTCTGCTGTGGTCGTTCTTCAACCCTCTCTTCATGCTCGTGGTCTATACGTTCGTATTCAGCACCGTCTTCAGACCCCGCTGGGAACACGGTGCGGGGACGAAGACCGAGTTTGCGATCCTCCTGTTTTCAGGGATGATCGTGCACGGCCTGTTCGCCGAGTGCGTCAATCGCGCACCCCTCCTGATTCTTGGCAACGTGAACTTCGTGAAGCGGGTGATTTTCCCCCTGGAAATTCTTCCCTGGGTGGTGATGGGCTCCGCGCTCTTTCACGCCCTGGTGAGCCTCGCGGCGCTTTTTCTCTTCGCTGCGGTGGTCCAGGTGCCCCTCCACTGGACCGTGGCACTCTTGCCCTTCGTGGTGTTTCCACTGATCATGCTGACCATGGGCGTTTGCTGGTTCCTCGCCTCGACCTCAGTCTTCGTACGCGATCTGGGCCAAACGGTCGGCATCGCTGTGAGTGTTCTCATGTTCCTATCACCGGTGTTCTACCCGGTCACGGCTCTCCCCGAGGTCTACCGGCCGCTCCTGTATCTGAATCCCCTCACGTTCGTGATCGAGCAGACCCGTGACGTGATGATCTGGGGAAAGCTTCCGGACTGGTCAGGACTCCTGGTGTACACGCTGTGCAGCCTGGCCATCGCGTGGCTTGGCTTCGCATGGTTTCAGAAGACCCGGAGAGGCTTCGCCGATGTCCTCTGAAAATGCCGCCATTCGCCTCGACAAGATCGGCAAGTGCTACCACATCTATGATCGTCCGGTGGACCGGCTCAAGCAGTCGCTGTGGGGCGGACGAAGGTCATTCTTTCGCGAGTTCTGGGCACTACGCGACGTTTCGCTCGCCGTGAGTGAAGGCGAAATCCTGGGGATCATCGGCCGGAACGGCTCGGGCAAATCCACATTGCTCCAGATCGTCTGCGGAACACTCGCTCCGACGCTCGGAACTGCCCAGGTCGCGGGGCGAGTGGCAGGGCTTCTGGAGCTGGGCGCTGGTTTCAACCCTGAGTTCACTGGCCGCGAGAACGTGCAGATCAACGGGTCCATTCTCGGCCTGAGCCAAAGGGAGATCGCGGAGCGGTACGACGAGATCGCCGCGTTCGCTGACATCGGTGACTTCCTCGAGCAGCCCGTCAAGGTCTACTCGAGCGGTATGTTCGTACGGCTGGCATTCTCCGTCGCGGTTCACGTCGAGCCGCGCATCCTGGTACTCGATGAAGCGCTGAGCGTGGGCGATGTCGCCTTTCGGAACAAGTGCATGCTCAAGCTCCGGGAACTACGCCGGAAGGGCACAACGCTGCTCTTGGTATCACACGACTTGAGCACGGTGCAGATGATCTGCGATCGCGTCGCCTGGCTCGACAACGGTGAAATCCTCACCGTCGGCGATCCGGTCACGGTGTGCCAGGAGTACCATGTGGGCATGATCGGCATGCCGAGCGGTGCGGGCGTCAAGACCGCGGTCATTCCACAGCACGAGACGGGAATGGCAAAGTTCATCGAGGTCAGGCTGCACGGCTGGTCCCCCGACTCCAAACCGGTGTACCGCGTCGGTGAGCCGATCGAGTTCCGTTTCGGGCTCCGACCATCGACGGCGATCGAGCGCACCGTCTTCGCCGTGAGCATTTATCGCTCCGACGGCGATTGGATCGTGGGCCAGACGAGCCGCGAGGCCAATGTGTTCTGGCCACCGACTCAGATCGACGGAGCTCAACACGGGTGCTTGATCCTCGATCCTGGTTGCCTGGCCCCCGGAGACTATGTGGCCGCGTTCGCAGCATACTCGGACGATCTCACCATCTGTTACGCGTTGTCTGACGTCATGCTCCCCTTCTCGGTCCGGTCTGATTTTCCGATCTGGGGCAAGGTCGTCCATCCCTGCAAATGGGTCCCGATGCACCTTCGACCCGGCGAGTCAGGTGCCCAGCGACATTAGACTTGCCCTGCAGGGGATCCCTCGGATCAATTCGATCGACGTCGATCCGGCGAGCCACCACTACATCGTGCTCAGCATCTTCCATCGCTGGCTTCGAGAGGTCGCTCTCCCCGAGGCGCATGGGGTGATGCTGGATTTCGGCTGCGGAGGCCAACCCTATCGGGAGCTCTTCAGCCCGCACATCAGCCGCTACATTGGCGCCGACGTCGCCGCCGCCAAGGATACGAAGCTGGACATCGAGATCGCCCCAGGCGAGCCCGTTCCACTCGAGGATGCGAGCGTGGACACGATTCTCGCGACGCAGACGCTCGAGCACGTGTTCGACTTTCAGTTCTATTTACGGGAGTGTCAGCGACTCTTACGACCTGGGGGCGTCCTGATCATGACAGCCCCCATGCAGTGGCGGCTTCACGAAGCGCCGTATGACTATTGGCGGTTCACCCGTTTTGCCTTGTCGGAGCTGGCATCGCGGTGCGGACTCAAGGTGGAGATCATCTCGCCGTGCGGCGGTGTCTACGCCTTGATGGGCCAGATTCTGAATAACCATCTTGCTGAGCAAGGGCGTGGTCGCGCCTGGATCTATCGGCTCGTCAACCGACTCGCGCTCTGGCTGGATCGCAAGCTTCCCGACCCGAATGAGACCATCAATTGGCACTGCATCATTCGCAAGGCGGCCGATGTGCCCTGACGAAGCCGTGCCCCCCGCGTGTCCGGTCTCCTATTCGAGCGATGTGCAGCCCTTGTGTGAGGTCAATGGCTTCCGCGTTTGGCGCTGCCCAGCATCCGCAACAGACTTCGTGTGGCCGATGCCGGCCGACGAAACCTTGAAGGAGCTTTACGATCGCGAGGCGTGGTTCGAGGGCGGGGAGACCGGCGGTTATCAAAGCTACGACGCGCAAACAGAACCCTCGATCCCTCTGGTCACGAGCATTCTTGATCGATTCGCCGAGCGCGGCCCGGGGCTGTCGGTGCTCGATGTCGGCTGTGGGTATGGCACCCACCTTCGGCTAGCGGCCGACCGGGGATGGAGGTGCTTCGGCATCGAGCCCTCGGCGCACGCCCGGCGCATCGCGCGCGAGCGACACGGCGAGCGAATCGCGCTCGTCGACAAAGCCGAGGACCTCGTTCCGCATCGATTCGCCCTCATTCTGATGCTCGACATCGTCGAGCATCTCAAAGATCCATACGCCGTCTTCTTCAGGCTATTCAGCAAGGGGGCAATCGGCCCGGATACGCTGGTCGTCCTCTCGACCCCCAACGCACGCAGTGCGGAAGCGGTGGCCGACCCGGCGAGATGGGCGTACCGTCATCCCCCTTCCCACCTGATCTATTACTCGGCTGAATCACTGCAGATCCTCCTGCGTCGCCTGCAGTTTACCGACGTGAGCGCCTCGGGAGCGTATCGTCTGCCGTCTGCGCAATCAGCGCGTTTCGACGATGAACACTCCCCGGTGAACGACGGGCTCACCCAGTTCGCCGGGATCGTCTGCGAAGCGCGCGGCAGTAACTTCATGGAGTTCATGCACGAGCGCTACGTGCCCGGAACGTGGTCAAAGCTCACCGAGTACGAGCATCTCCCGCGTTACGCGTTCGCAAAGGGATTCGCCATCGGCGCGCATGTGCTCGACTTCGGCTGCGGCACCGGGTATGGCACGGCCACGCTCGCGGGAGTTGCCGAATCTGTCACGGGTCTGGACATCGATGCCGCGGCCATCCAGTGGGCTCGCGACGCCCATCGCCGCCCGCGCCTGCATTTCGAGCAGCGCTCCGACCTGGGCCGTGGTCTACCTTCCCAATCGTTCGATCTGGTGACGTGCTTCGAGATGATCGAGCACGTCGATCACGACACCCAGATCGCGACCGTCCGCAGCATCGCGAGCCTCCTCAAACGCGATGGCAAGCTCATCATCTCGACTCCCAACCCGCGCGTAACGGTCCACTACGGCGAGAATCGGTATCACGTGCGCGAGATGAACGAGGATGAGTTTCTCGTGCTTCTACGACCCTTCTTCGGCCACGTGCTCTTGCTTCGCCAGTGGGTATGCGCGACCGTGATGATCGGTGACGAGTCAATACCGCCACGAAAGCAGGTCTCGATCTCCTCGATCACCGAGGCGCCGGCTTCAAGCCCGCCGCTCGCATTCGTCGCAGTCTGCTCGAACGAGCCTATCCCGCCTGTGACCAGTCTCTGCCAGTTCGATACGTCAGTCGATTTCGCTCGGGAAGCAGCCGACACCGAGCGAAAGCTCCAAACGCTCGGCTCCGAGATCTACACGCGCAACCAAGAGCTCAATGCGCTCCACCAAGAGCTGCTCGCCCGCAATGCCGAGCTCGACGCCATCTGCAATTCGAGAGCGTTCAGATGGCTTCGGCGCCTGCGTCGCATATCGGATCGGATGGGATGAGACCGTGGCGGGATGAGGATCGCCTTATTCGTTCACTGCTTCTTCCCCACTCACTTCTACGGCACCGAGACCTACACGCTGCAGGTGGCAAGGCGCTTGCGCGAGATGGGGCACGACCCCGTCGTCGTCTCGGCGACGTTCCCCGGAGAGCCACGCCGCGAACGTGCCGTGACGACGTACCGTCACGACGGTCTCCTGGTCTACTGCATCGACAAGAACTTCATCCCTCGTCGCCGCCTCAAGGAGACGTACTATCAGGAAGATATTCGGGCCATCCTGAAGGGCGTGCTGCAAGAGATTCGCCCCGAGATCGTTCACGTCACCCACCTGCTTAACCACACGGCGGTCTTGCTCGAGGTCGTGCGCGACCTGCGCGTGCCGGCAGTAGCTACGCTCACCGACTTCTTCGGATTCTGCTACAACAACCGGCTGGAGGCCGCGGACGGCTCGCTCTGCCGCGGCCCGAGCACGACTCGCGCGAACTGTGTCGCCTGCCACTTCAAAGCCTTTGCGCAAGCCAATCCTCACCGGAAGGCTCGGCTGTTGGCCAAGCCGCTCTGGGTGTCCGCCGCCGCTCTCGGCATGACAATGGTGGCGCGTGTCCCTGGGTCTCGGAAGACTCGTTTGGGGCGGCTGGTGCATGATCTCCGGATGCGCCCCGACATCCTTCACGCGTGCTACCAAAGTTATCGCGCGGTCATCGCCCCTACGCGTTTCCTGCGCGACGCATACGTCGCGAACGGTCTCGCTCTCCGCTGGTTCGATATCCGATACGGTAGCGACATTTCACGCGAGCCCAAACCACAACGTAGCCCGGGCACGCCCGTCTCGTTCGGCTTCATCGGCCAGCTCGCTCCCCACAAGGGGCCGGATCTGCTTATCGACGCATTCAAACGACTTCCGCGCGGGAGCTGCCGATTGCAGATCTATGGCGCTGAGGATCAAGCGCCGGTTTACGCCGGCGCGCTCAAGCGTGCGGCAGCCGGTCACGCGATCAGCTTTCTCGGCACGTTCGCAAGCGAGAAGATGGCCGAGATCCTCGCCGCGCTCGACGTCGTCGTCATTCCGTCGCGCTGGCACGAAAACAGCCCTCTCGTCCTCCTCGATGCGCTGGCCACTCATACGCCGGTGGTCGTCTGCGATGTCGCAGGATTGACCGAGTTCGTCGATGAGGGCCGGAGCGGGTTCCGATTCGCCCTCGGCAGCGTAGACGATCTAACGCGCGTGCTGAGCCGATTCGTCGACGATTCATCGTTGGCCGCCACGATGTCCCGAACTACCCAGTACACTAGGACGACTCGAACGATGGTCGAGGAGATCCTGAACGTGTATGAGTTTGCTAGGGCTGCCGCCGCATGCGGATCCTCCTGACAGTCCACCAGTTTCTGCCCGAGTATTCGACAGGTACGGAGGTTCTGACGTTAACTTCAGCCCTGGCGCTGAAGGAACGCGGTCATACCGTCAGGATCGTGACAGGGTACCCTGCTCGTACCGCACTGTCGGACCACGAACGCTTCGACCAGTACGAGTACCGCGGTATCCCGGTTGATCGCTTCAAGCGGTCTGCCACACCGATGGGGAGTCAGCGCAATTTCGTCGAATCCGAGTACAACAACCTGCTGGTCGCTGAGTACTTTGACCGGCTGCTCGACGTCTACCGGCCCGACATCGTACATTTCTTTCACCTGATGCGCTTGTCGGCTTCGATCGTCGACGTCTGCGCCA
>Ga0075424_100004466_pt1 | contig 13206 bp, 6 predicted proteins | sample SoiMethybrSBSTD3_FD_75301 | JGI IMG/M metagenome (GOLD analysis project Ga0075424, IMG submission 75301) | Bulk soil microbial communities from a Populus tree surrounding site in Tennessee, USA - Soil MetaG P. TD hybrid SBSTD3 | ecosystem: Environmental > Terrestrial > Soil > Tree plantation... | reverse complement strand
GTACGATCCGCCGTTCATGTCGGATCATCCCGGCGGCCTCACGCGCGATCACGTCGTCTGGGCGTACCGCCTGCTTCTCGATCGCGATCCGGAAAGCGAGGACGCGATCGGTCCCAAACTGGCGGGCTCGCGCGACACCAGGGAACTCCGCAGACATCTGATGACCTCCGCCGAGTTCCAGGAGAAGAATCGCGACTACGCACACACGAACGACCGGACGGTCGTGATCAAGGAGCTCGAGAGCGGCGTGCGATTGTTCGTCGACCTCGCGGACCACGTCATCGGCCTCAGCATCGTTCGCGGCCGCTACGAGACGGACGAAGTGCGGTTGGCGCGCGGCATCCTGCGGCCCGGCGATACGGCGGTCGATGTCGGGGCTCACATCGGCTTCTTCACGATGCAGATGGCCGCCGCCGTGGGCGCCGCGGGACGCGTCTACGCGTTCGAACCGCTCGATGCCAATGCCGATCTCCTGGAGCAGTCGTTACACGAGAATCGCTTCGGCGATCGGGTGATCTTTCGCCGGGCGGCGGTCGGCGCGGCGGCCGGATCCGCGACACTGACTTTCCCTGCGGAAACGCTGAACTCCGGCGGCGCCTACCTGCTGCGCGACGATGGTGCGCCGCTCGCGGGACATCAGATGAAGAGCGTGCCGATCGTTGCGCTCGACGGCCTGGATCTCCGACGGCCCGTGCGGTTCCTCAAGATGGATGTCGAAGGCGCGGAGCCGCAGGTAATACGCGGCGCTGAACGCATCCTCCGAGAGGATCGTCCGGTGATTCTTTCCGAGTTGCATCCCGCCCAGCTGGAACGCGCGTCGGGCGCAACGGTCGACGAGTTTCTCGACGGGATGCGCGCGCTCGGTTATCGCGCGCAGACGCTCGACGGCATGGCGCTCCCTGCCGGGCGCACCGAGATCATGTCAGTGCTGTTCGTTCGGTGACTTTCTCCTACGTAACAGACGCTCGATGCCGATCACTGCGAGCACGCAGGTCACGCCAATGATGTGGACGGAAAAGCGACCCGGGTACGCGGAGCCGCGCGCCACGAACGCCGCAGAAATCGCCACCAGGAAGAACAGCGCCGGTAGCGCTGGCACGTCGCGGAGCCGCGGGACGCCGACCACGGCGAGTGGGGCCACCGCCGCGCCAAAGAGGACGGGCAGCGATTTCCAGTCGAACCGCGGCGGATCACGAACGCTGATGACCATCAGGACGCTGCCGATCCACCTGGGCACGACGGCCGCAAGCGACATCCCGGGCTGCCAGAGAGCCAACGTCTGCAGCGAGCTACCACCAAGAACGCTGAACGTGCCGTTGAAGTGCCAGTTGCGCCAAGCAAAGAAAAGGAGACCTAGAGCCAGGACAGCTGGCACCGCGACGAGCGTGCGCCACGCGATCATCACGCGCCAGGGCCCCGCCTTCGCCTCTGGCTTCGACGAGGCAGGCTCCGCTTTCGCCTGTGGCTTCGGCGAGGCAGGCTCCGCTTTCGCCTGTGGCTTCGGCGAGGCAGGCCGCGGTTGGAAGAAGCGGTACAACGGCACGCGCGCCGAGAGCGCGAACAGCGCGATGCCGGCCGCCATCGGCAGGTTGTTCAGACGCGTGTAGAACGCGAGCGACGCGAGAAGACCCGCTGCCACCGCCCACAGCAGCGAGCCGCGACGGCTCCGCAGGGCCATGAAGGCGCCAAGGTAGATGAACCCGGTGGAGGTGACCTCGCTGAGGCTGCCGCCAATCAATCCCCACGGCAACCCGATCGCCATCACCGTCAGCGTCGTCACCGCCGCGAGCACGCCCCACCGGAAGCCGGTTGCCGCCTTCGTGAGAGAGAATGCGAGCAGCGCGACGATCATGTAACAGGCGCCTTCCCAGAAGAATTCGCCGATGCTCGAATCGCCGAACACGAGATGGAGCAGGCCGCTCACCCAGCGATACAACGGCTGGAAGTAGAAATTCTTCGTGCCGCCTTCGAGCCAGTATCCCTGCATCACGATGCGGTAGCCGAAGCGCTGGTACATCCAGTAATCGTTGCCCCACGCGTACAGTCTGAAGTGGCCGATGTTGTCGGCGAACGTGACCACCATCAGCACGAGCCAGGGCATGCCGACCAGCGCAAACACACCAAAGACGTTCCTGAGACGTGCAGGCACCGGAACGAATGCCGCCCCAATCAGGCCGGCCACACCCCACCGCGCCGCCTCGACATGATTGGTGGCCGCGAGGCAACCGAGCACCGCTGACGCCCCAGCCATCCACGCGAGCGCAGCCGGCGAAGCGATGCGCCCGAGGAGCGAGACGATCCACGCGATCAGAATTCCGGCGACCAGCGCGGTGACGAGCCAACCCGCCCAGGGGCGGACGATCGCGTCGAACCTGGACGGCCGCTTCACCGTCGCCACGACTCCCCGGCTGCTCCAGAGATCCGCGCCGTTCCAGCGCGGCTCGAAGCGCCAGCGGTCGCCGGTGAGCATCGCCTCGACCCTCACGTGGTGAACGCCAGGCGTCACACCTGCCGTTCGATCCATCTTCACGCCATCGACGTACGCGCCGGCCTGCATGTCGCCGGTGAACTCGAGCTCGAGCGTGCCCTCGTGTCTGGCGTCGATGAAACCCGAAACGATCATGCCGGTCCGGGCGGCGGGCGGAAGATCCAGCGGGTCGGGCCAGCTGTCGCTGGGGGGCGGCAGATTGAAGAACCAGACCGGAAACTCGCCGAGCCCTTTGTAGGGCCGCCGGACGATCGCGGAGCACGCCGGCTCGTCTGACAGCCAATCGGCGCGGACATCCCAGCTGTGCGGCACGATGCTCGCTGCGTCCTTCACCAGCGGCCGCTGCGGTTCGAACCGCACGCACCAACCGTCAGGCGTGATGGTGGCCGCCCCGAATGCCTTCCACGCGAGGAGTGCGACAACGGCGACGCGCGCGAGCGGCGTGCGCAGGAAGCGGGGATGAAACCAAAGCAGCGTCGGCAGGACGACGCCGAGGAGCACGGCGTTGGCAATGGTGTGTTCGAGCGGAAGCCCGTCGAGCAGCCCGACGATTCGCGCGGGCCACAGCAGGGCGACGACTGCGAGCAGCCCCCACATCGGTCGGCGAAATTATAGTGGCTGATGTAGCATTTCCGCGCAGATGTCCTTCATCCGGCGCGCCGTACTGGCCGCAGTGCTCAGCGCGCTGACGAGTGCCGCCGCACCCGCGGCGGTCACTGGCGTCGTCGATCCGCCGCGATCGCCCCGCAACGCGAACTACACCATCGCCGCCCGGCTCGATCCGGCGACCCGCACGATCACGGCGACCGAAACGATCGGCTGGCGAAACGTCACCGGGCATCCAGCCGGCGAGCTGCAGTTTCACCTGTACTGGAACGCCTGGAAGAACAGCCGCACGACATTCATGCGCGAGCGCGCGCTCGCCGGTGGATCAGGAGGCCCCCGCGCCGCAGACGAGTGGGGGCGAATCGAGGTCACCGCCGTGAAGGCGCTGGGACGTGACCTCACCGGTGCGAAACGCTACGTCGCTCCGGACGACGACAACCCGAACGATGAAACCGTGATGCTGATCCCGCTGCCCGAAGCGATCGCTCCAGGCGCGCGCGCGACGATCGAGATCGCGTGGACCGCCCATGTGCCACGCACGTTCGCCCGGACCGGCGCCATCGGCAACTTCTTCTTCATCGCGCAGTGGTTCCCGAAGCTCGGCGTTTTGCAGAACGAGGGTTGGAACTGTCACCAGTTCCATGCCGGGACCGAGTTCTTCTCGGACTTCGGGGTCTACGACGTATCGCTGACGGTCCCTGACGGCTGGCTGGTCGGCGCCACCGGTGTCCAGCGCTCGCGCACCGCCAACGGCGGCGGAGTGACGACGCACCGTTACTATCAGGAGGACGTGCACGATTTCGCGTGGACGACGAGTCCGGACTTTCTGGAACGGACCGCGCGCTTCGAGCACGCGACGCTGCCAGGTGTCGAGATGCGCTTGCTTTTGCAACCGGAGCACGCGGCACAGGCCGAGCGGCACTTCGACGCGACGCGGACGACGCTCAAGTACTACGGCGAGTGGTACGGTGAGTATCCGTATGGACACATCACGATCGTGGATCCCGCCTGGCAAAGCGGCGCCGGCGGAATGGAATACCCGACGCTTTTCACCGCCGGTACGCGATGGCTCGGCCCTTCGCGCGTCACAACACCGGAAGAGGTCACGGTCCATGAGGCCGGTCACCAGTTCTGGTACGGCATCGTCGCCAGCAACGAATTCGAAGACGCCTGGATGGACGAAGGCTTCAATCAGTTTTCAACAGCGCGAGCGGTCGCGCAGGCGTACGATCCGAACTACCTGGCGGTACGGTATTTCGGTGGTTTCATTCCATGGGTGTTCCAGGACATCGCGCTCCAGCGTGAGACCGACGGCAACGGGCTGCCTGGCTATCGCCGCAATGCCAGGAGTGATGTGCCGGCCACGCCGACGTATCGGTACTTTCCGGCCACCGGCGGCTCGATCACCTACAGCAAGACAGCGCTCTGGCTGAACACGATGGAGCGCTGGCTGGGATGGCCGGCGCTGCAGAAGGTGATGGCGGCGTACTTCGCAGCGTGGCAGTTCAGGCACCCGAAGCCACAGGACTTCTTCGACGTCGTCAACGCGACCGCGGGTCGCGATCACAGCTGGTTCTTCGATCAGGTCTACCGAAGCTCCAATGTATTCGATTACGGTGTCCAGGACCTGACGACCACGAGGGACGATCGCGTCTATCACACCACCGTGATCGCCCGCCGGTATGGCGAGGCGATCTTCCCCGTAGATGTCGTGGTCACTTTCGAGAATGGCGAGCGCGTCACCGAACGCTGGGACGGCGCCGATCGGTGGAAGGCGTACAGCTACGATCGACCGTCGGCCGCGCTGTCGGCCCAAGTCGATCCCAATCGCGTGTTGCTGCTCGACGTGAACTATACGAACAACTCGAAGACCCTGGAGCCGAAGAGCGGGAGCGCCGCACGAAAGTGGACGGCCGTCTGGACCGTCTGGCTGCAGAACTGTCTCCTGTCGTGGGCGGCGCTGGCATGAGCGGCAGCTCCGAGGCCGGCGGCAGTCCTCTTCGTGCGATCATCGACGGGATCGGTCGCGTGAATCGCGCTCCCGCGCTGCTCGCCGGCGTGTGGGTCGTGACCGTTCTCGTCAGCCTGCCGCTCGCGCTCTCGCTGCGCGAGATGATCGCGCGTCATCTCGGCAACAGCCTGGCTGCCGATTCGGCGGCCGAAGGTGTCAATTACGACTGGATGCAAGAGTTCAGCGACCAGGCCACGGGCATCGGCGTCACGTTCAAGCCCACGATCATCGGATTCGGCGCCGTTCTCGACAACCTGAGCGCATTCGTCGACCGCACCGGGCGGCCGGCTGTGATATTTGGCGCGGCCGGCGTCTACATCCTGCTATGGATTTTTCTGGCCGGCGGAATCATCGATCGCCTCGCCCGCGACCGCCCGACTCACACGTTCGGGTTCTTCTCCGCCTGTGGCGTATTTTTCTTCCGTTTCCTGCGCCTGGCCGTCGTGCAGATGCTCGCATACGGGCTGCTGTTCGGACTTCTGCACCCGTGGCTGTTCGATCGGCTGTACCCGCGCCTGACGCACGATGTGACGATGGAGCGCACCGCTTTCCTCATCCGGCTGGCGATCTACGGCCTTTTCGGCGGCGCGGTGGCCGCATGCACGGTGGTGTTCGATTACAGCAAGGTGCGCGCGGTCGTCGAGGACCGGCGCAGCGCGATCGGCGCGATCGCCGCCGCCCTCGGGTTCCTCAAGCGGCACGCGGGAGCGGCGGTCGGATTGTTTCTCCTGAACTTTTCGCTGTTCGCGGTGTCGGTCGCGCTCTACGGCCTCGTCGCGCCAGGCGCGGGACGCGCCGGGCTATCGATGTGGCTGGGATTTGCGCTCGGCCAGGCGTACGTCGTCGCGCGGTTGTGGGTGAAGCTGGTGTTCTGGGCGTCAGCGACCGCGCTGTTCCAGTCGCGGCTCGCGCACGCCGGCTATGTCGCGCGTCCGCTTCCGACATGGCCGGACTCCCCCGCCGCTGACGCCATACAGAGTTAAAAGTCAAAAGTGAAAAGGCAAAACCAGGAAGACGTGCATTTCAACTTTTAACTTTTAACTTTTCTCTTTTAACTTTTCACTTTCTCAGCTCCGCCAACGCCGCCTTCAAGCCCGATGCGACCGCAGCCGCATTACCTTCTCCCCAGAAGTGCATGAAGTAGAGCTCGGGCGAGCCGTGCAGCATGTGATTGTGCAGCGCGGTGACGGCGATATCGTGCTGGCGCAGGGCGCGGGCAACTTTGTTGACCTCGTCGGCGAGCATGACGAAATCGCCGGTTGCCACCACTTTCCCGCCGCCCGCCGACTGGAAGTTGATGGCTGTCGCCATCCCCATGCTCGGCGGCAGCGTCACGCCCATCATCTGAATCGTCTCGGGCCGCGGTTGCGACAGCCCGAGCACGCCGTTGGTCACGGTGCCCGTCAACCCGATGGCCTGCTGAATCTGGTCGGCAGGCAAATCGTCCGCCGCGCCGGCGGTCGCCACTGGCGCCGGCGACGGACCCATCGGTGTTTTGGACTTCGATAGCGCGTCTTTCAAACCGGCCGCCAGCGTGGCGGCGTCGCCCTTGCCCCAGAAGTGGAGATACATGACCGACGGTGTTTCGTTGATCAGGTGATTGTGCAGCGCGGTGATCTCGAAGTTGTGCTGCTGAAGCGCGGAAATCACGGGATTGATTTCCGTCTCGGTCAACACCAGGTCGCCGTGCGCGGCAGTGCCGTTGACGCCGAGCGACTTGAACGCCGCCCAGCTACCGAGGGCAAAGCCTGCCTTCACCTTCACGGCACCGACCGTGACGTTGAGATCGGTCCGCGGAAACGCCACGCGGTACACGTCGCCAGGCATCGCCGTGCCCGCCTTGCCAATCGCTCTGTCGATGGCTGCGGTGTCGAGGCCCGCCGGCTTCGGTGTCGGCGTCTGTGAGAAGAGCGTGGAGAAAAGAACAGCCGTGAAGATCATGCTTCGCATGATCTTCACGTTAAAGTTAAAAGGTAAAAGTTAAAAGTCAAAAGTTGAAGTCGGAAGTTGAAACTGGATTCTACTGCTCAGTTTTCAACCTCAACGTCTAACTTCAACCTTTCCCCTTTTAAACTTTGACTTTTAACTTCTAACTTTTAACTTTTTACTTTCTAAGCGGCGTTCGCGATGACCGTCTTGATGGCTTCCGCATCGAGCGACTCGACCACCAGCAGTTCCTCGGCCATCGCCCGGACCGCGTTGCGATTCTTCGCGATGATCTGACGCGCCGTCTCGTAGCCCTTCATCACCAAGTCGCGGACCTCGTCGTCCACGCGCTGGGCCGTCGCCTCGCTGATGCCGGCGCCCTTGTCGGTTTCCCACGGGTTGCCGGGTGTGCGATAAGCCAGCGGCCCGAGCGCCGGCGACATGCCGAATTCGCAGACCATGCGGCGTGCGATATCGGTCGCCCGCTCGATGTCGTTGCCGGCGCCGCTGGTCATCTGACGCAGGAACAGCTCCTCCGCGATACGGCCGCCCATCAGAATCGCAATCTGCGCCTCGAGGAATTCCCGCGTGTGCGTGTGGCGATCGCCTTCCGGCAGCTGCATCGTGACACCCAGCGCGCGGCCGCGTGGAATGATCGTCACTTTGTGCAGCGGATCCGCATGCGGCAGCAGCGCCGCGACGACGGCATGGCCCGACTCGTGGTAGGCGCAGGTAATCCGCTCGTGCTCGCTCATCGTCAGCGACTTCCGCTCGGCGCCCATCAGTACCTTGTCGCGAGCCTGATCGAAGTCGTGGTCGGTGACCTCGGCGCGGCCGGCCCGCACCGCGAACAGCGCCGCTTCGTTGACGAGATTCGCCAGCTCCGCGCCCGAGAATCCAGGCGTGCCGCGCGCGACCTGCCGCAAATCGACGGCGCCGTCGAGCGCCACCTTCTTGGCGTGAATCCGCAGAATCTGCTCGCGCCCCTTCAGATCGGGACAGCCGACCGTCACCTGTCGATCGAATCGCCCCGGCCGCAGCAAGGCTGGATCGAGAATGTCCGGCCGATTGGTCGCCGCCACGACGACGATGCCCGCGCTGACCGCAAAGCCGTCCATCTCGACGAGCAGCTGGTTGAGCGTCTGCTCGCGCTCCTCGTGGCTCAGCGAGTTGCCGCCGCGGCTCCGGCCGACCGCGTCGAGCTCGTCGATGAACACGATGCAGGATGGATGGCGCCGCGCATCCTTGAACAGCTTGCGGATTCGCGAGGCGCCGACGCCGGCGTACATCTCGACGAAATCGGAGCCGCTCGCGAACAGGAACGGCACGCCCGCCTCGCCCGCGATCGACTTCGCGAGCAGCGTCTTGCCGGTGCCCGGAGGTCCGACGAGCAGCACGCCTTTCGGAATGCGTCCGCCGATCGCGGAAAAACGCGCCGGCTCGCGCAGGAAATCGACAATCTCCTTCACTTCCTCTTTCGCTTCGTCCACGCCGGCGACGTCGGCAAACGTGACAGTGGACGCTTCCTTGTCGGCTTCACGGGTTTTGCTTTCGAGGGCCGGAATGCGCCCGCTGCTGACGCGGTAGAGCGTGAAGCCCAGAAGACCAAGGAACACGACGCCGACCACGAAGGCGCCGTACCCGTACGCCGCCTGATCGGTGCCTGACTGCACGTCGAGTCGCACGCCCTTTTTCGCCAGCTCCGGAACGAAGGCCGAGTTCGCCGTCACGTAGCTCGCTGGCGCGACGGTGCGGAACAGGCGGCCGTCGGTATGCTTGAAGTCCAGCGTGTCGCCGTTGACGACGACTTCCGACACCACGCTCCGGTCGAGATCGCGCAGCAGATCCGAGAACGGAACCTGGGTGACGGCGACGGTCTGGCGGGTGCGCAACAGGAAGGTGCCGGTCACGACGGCCAGGGCGGCGACCGCGGCGGCGATCCAGATGCTTCGGCGGGACCACTTGCGAGCAAACACGTGACTCTCCGTTTCGTGCAAGGGCTGGCGCCAGCCGGACCGGGCACGTCCGCGCAGCGCACGCCATCGTTTTCTGTTGTAAGCAGGAATTTCCGCTTGGGGCGCGGAAACGTCTGTAAATCCTATCACATGTATCGGTTGCTTAACTTGGCAATATAGCCGATGGCGCGGATTTTTCTGCCGGCTGAGCTTCCGACTGACCACGGGCTCGAGCATTACGCTGCACACTTCAACACGGTCGAGATCGGCAACACGTTCCGCGGCCGCTAGCCAAAGCGCGCTTTGAGACGTGGGCAGAGTGATCAGGGCGTCCCTGGTTTTTGGTTTTGGTGCAGCCAGATGGTGTCGTACAGCGGCCGTGCTGGCGAACCGCCCAGAATCGCCGTCCTCGTGTGGCGCAGCGGCAGACCCAGACCGGCCGCGGCATCGATTAAACCCGCGCGCGACTCGTTGTGCAGCAGGTACCCGCCGGGCCGCACCATGGCTGCGATGTTCGCGAGCGCCAGCGCGAGTTGACGATCGTCGAAATAGGTGAGCACGTTGGTTGCGATGGCCACGTCGAAGAGCGGCTCGTCGACGAGGCGTTCCGTCACGATATTCAGCCGCTCAGCGCTCATGGCGCGCGCGATAGCCGGCCGGACGGCGATCGAATGCTGGTAGTGCCGATCGGATGCGATCTGTCGCGGCGCCGCCGTCGGGTCGCCGATGGCGCGGCCGAGATCGCGCACGTACGCGCGGTACTCTGGGCGGAACGGCTGGTCCGCCGTTTCGGCGACGCCGGTAAACAGGTGCAGTGTGAGCGGCGGCCGTGTGACAGTTCGGAGCGCGCCCACCACCCGTGGGTTCACGTCAATCGAATGCACATGAAGATCGCGCTCGGACGCGAGCGATAAGGCGAGCAGCGCGTCGGTCACCGCCAGCGGCTGGTAGCTTTGAGGATCGACTGCATCGACGAGCTCCGTGCGCGGAGCCAGATCGAGGCCCGGACCGACGACCAGCACTCTCTGGATTCGCAGCGTCGGTTCGAGCGCGTGGAGCGTGCCGAGACCAAGATACACACCGAAGCCCGCCTCGATCTGCGTATCCGAGCTGTGCGGCCGGCTTTCGTACAGCGCGGCAATCTCTGCAACATTGTTCGCGGCGTTGCCGCTGGCCAGAAACTCCTTCCGATACAGGAATCTCGCGACGCGGACGTAGTCGGCAAAAAGCCCGTCGATCGCTGCCGGGGGCTGTGCCGATGGAATCAGTGTCCTGAAGTACGCCAGACGGGCATCCGCCGACTCTTTGTGGAACGCGCCGAGCAAGTCGGCGACGCGTGAGCGCTCCGCTGCGGGCCACCTAGCCTTGGGGACGTACGAGGCATCCTGTATCAGACGCGTGCGCTCTTCGTCCGACAGATGCTCGACGAACTGGCGTGCGCTCAGAGCGGGCTCGATCGGCGGACGGTGGGTAAAACGGGTCGACTGCAGCGCATAGTGAATCAGATGCTCGCGTTCACCTTCGGTTACGCGCCGTTCGGTATCGGCCTCTACGCGCTGGATGTATTCGCTGAACGTGCTCGAGGAGAGACCCTGCGCCGTGAGAATCTGTCGCACGGGTTGTGGCAGATCCGCGTACTCGATCCGATGGACGCGATCGGCTGCCGAGGCCGAGAGCCAAAGCGCAACAACGAGCAGGCCCGACGGAACAACGTCCAGCCTGCGCGCGGCCATCGTCAAAACAGGAGCTTGATCCCCAGCTGCCCGTACCTCGGGAAGTTCGATTGACGGACGACCGTGCGATCGATCGTGCCAAACAGCGCGTTGGTCGGGTTGTTCTCGTACTGTCGCTCGTCGTAGACCACCTGGTTGAGCACGTTGAACAATTCGAGCCGAAACTGCAGCCGTGCGCGGCCCGCCAGCTGCGTCGTCTTCGCGAAGTTGATGTCGAACTGGTAGAACGGCGGCCGCCGGATCTCGTTATCGTGGAAATTCACTGTCGTCGGTGTGTAGTTCGGACGCACGATGAAGTTCGGCTCGGTGCATCCCGCAGCGGTCGAGAACCCGAGCATGGTGATGACGCCCAGGTCGCTCATCTGGGCGACGCACGGTTGCACAGCGCGGATCACCTGGGCACCGTAGTCAACATTGTCGATCCGAGCGTCCTTCACATAGAAGACGTTCTGAGGGAGTCCCCACGGCCTGCCGCTGTTGAACAGCCACATGCCGGCGATTTCCCAGCCGGCCACGACGCCGTTGACGACCGAATTCGAGCCGGCGAGGAAGCGACTGTCCCGGCCGAACGGCAGGTGATACACACCGGAGATCGTGACGCGGTGCCGCCGATCGCTCTCGTAGTCCGACTTCTGGACGATCCGGTCGGCCTCGGTGATGGTCGGATTCGTCGTTGCGGTGCCCCCGATCTGGTTACCGCCCCCGTTCTCTTCGAGCATGTGCGACCACGTGTAGTTGCCCGAGAGCGTGAAGCCGCGCGACATGCGCTTGTTCACGACGAGCTGCGCCGAGTTGTACCAGATGCGGCCGTCGTTGCGGTCGAGCATCGTCATTCCGGTGAATTCCGGGAACGGACGGCTCAATTCGTACCGTGAGAGCGTCGGACTCGTGAAGCGGGACGTGCCCTCGAAACCGGGTACCTGGAAGAACGGGTTCGGCAGGAGCTCGTTGCAGAACGCCACGCGGCCGCCTTTGGTCGGGTCGCATTGATCGCGGAGTGAGGCGGGCGGCTCGTTGAAGCCGCCCCACCGGTTCTGCTCCTGCATGGTGCGGCTTCCCACGTAGGCAAATTCGACCGTAGTCCGCCAGGGCAACTCGTGCGTCAGGCCGAGCGAGAACTGATGGACGTACGGATTGACGAAATCGACGTTCGAGAAGCTGGGGCCGCGGCCGAGGAATGTCTGCAGGCCGAGCGCCGATCCAGGCGCCGGCGTCACGCCTTGCGAGAACGGATTCGAGAACGGAAGCGTCGATGTTCGATCGCCGTCGAGCGACGTAATGAGTGGCGTCGAGATGCCGAAGCCGTTCGAATCCGAAATGCCGACCACGTTCAGGTAATACAAGCCATAGCCACCGCGCAGCACAGTCTTGTCTCGAAGCAGGTAGGCAAAGCCGAGGCGCGGCTGGATATTGTTCTTGTCCCACTGGTACGGGTATTTGGGAGCGCCGCCGACATTGACGAAGCCAAGGCCACCGCGCACCTGGTAGCCTGGGAACGCCTGTTGATTGATCTTCGCGGAAACCGGGTTGATCACCTGCGTGTCGAAGTCGTAGTTGATTCGATCCTCGACCTCGAACACCGGCGAATTCAGATCCCACCGCGCACCGAGGTTCAACGTCAACCTGTCGGTTACCTTCCAGTCGTCCTGGACCCAGGGAGCATTGTAGTTCCAGCGGAAGGTCGGGTAGAAATTGTTGTCGATCGTGCCGCCACTGGCCGCGCCGAGCAGGAACGAGGCTATCGAGTTGCCGCTCAGCGCATCGCTGGTGCTGAACACTCTCTGCGTGAAGCGTCGGTCGAAACTCAACACAAACAGGTTGCCGTTGATCTCGCGTGTGTACCACGTCATCCGCATGTCGAGGCCGCCGCGCACGGTGTGCTTTCCTCGGACCCACGAGAAGTTCGGCTGCAGGCTGAATCCCGTCGTCGTCTCGCTATTGCGCGTGTTGCGTCCGAGATTCTGGTACTCGACCGTTGAGCCGCTGGTGAAAAAGTTGAGCCGCGGAAAGACCTTGTTCGGTAGCTGGTTCACGAGCGAACTGGGAAATCCGAGCTCCGACGGGTTGAAGTTCAAGCCGGGATCGGATCGCGCGAGCTCGAGGTACTGATTGAGCCCGGCACGGATGTTGAGAACGAGAGACGGGCTGATTGTCGTTACGTAATCTGCGACACCGGTATAGTTCACTCGCTCGAGAGGAAGCTGACCATCCTGCGCCGGCCCGGTCAGAATGCCGTTGGTCGAGCGTTGCTCGGTTCGCTTGTTCTGCCCGTAGCGAACGAAGATCTTGGTTGTGTCGCTGACGTTCTGATCGACTTTGGTGGCGATGTTCCTAAAGGTGTCAAACGCGAGATTCGGCGCGAAGACATAGTTGTTGCGCCAGGGGTCGCTGCCCCCGGGCGCGGCCGAATTGGGACGCAGGAAATACTGGCTGAACCGCCGCGCCATTGGATCGATGCGGCTGGATGGAATCACGTTGCCCGGAAAC